>Ga0214469_1000548_pt1 | contig 13139 bp, 11 predicted proteins | sample RVTome_10_FD_187340 | JGI IMG/M metagenome (GOLD analysis project Ga0214469, IMG submission 187340) | Soil microbial communities from uranium-contaminated site in the Upper Colorado River Basin, Wyoming, United States - RVT153D57 HiSeq ... | reverse complement strand
GCAGCGGTTCAACGGTCCTAAGGCGATTTCTTACAAACCGGACCCGGAGGCCGTCCCCAGGGAGGCAAACGGTTTTCCGCAGTCCTCGGCTCGCGTAGCATCGCGGGCTTGAAACCCACCGAAAACCGCCACATCATTCGGCGCGGGCTCGGCATCCTCGGAATGTCCATTCGGCTTCAACCGAAGGCTTTCTCGGCCGGGCTTGCGGGCTCCGCGCTCTATGCGGGTATGACCGTGGCCGAGGCGTTCGTGCTCGGCCGCGTGACCGACGAGGTCATCGTGCCCTCGATTCAGCGCGGCTCGATATCGACCGCCGCGATGGTGGCGGCCGTCGCCGCCATCATGGGAGTGGCGCTGCTCAAGGCGATCGGCATCGTTGGCCGCCGCGCCGGCGCGTTCTTGATGCAGTACCGGCTGCAGGCCCATTTCCGGCGACGGGTGACCGAGCAGTACCAGCGCCTGTCCATGGAATGGCACCGGAAACACTCGACGGGGTCGCTTTTATCCAACGCGAACTCGGACGTCGAGGCCATGTTCTGGCTGATCGCCCCGCTACCGCTTAGCTGCGGAGTGCTGTTCATGGTGCTGATCACCTTCGTGATGCTCGTGACGACCGACCTGGTTCTCACCTTGATCGGGGTGCTGCTCATTCCGACGATCGCCGCGCTCAGCCACTTTTACAACATGCGCGCAAACGAACTCGCGACCCGTTCCCAGGAGATGCGGGCGCAGGTGTCGGGTGTCGCCCACGAGAGCTTCGACGGCGCTCTCGTGGTCAAGACCCTCGGTCTCGAGGCCGAGGAAACTCAGCGCTTCGACGAGAAGTCGAAGGAGCTTCGCGACGAGCTCATCGGCCTGGGATCGGTGCGGGCCATCTTCGACCCGTTGCTCGAGGCCCTGCCGAACCTGGCCGTGATCGCGATCCTGGTTGCGGGGACCTACCGGGTCAGCTCCGGCGCTCTCGCCATCGGCGAGCTCGTGACCTTCGCTTATCTGTTCACCCAGCTCGCCTTTCCCATCCGGGCGATTGGCTGGGTGCTGGGCGATATGCCTCGAGCGGTAGTGGGATGGGACCGCGTCCGCAACGTGCTCGGCTCGACCGACGAGCTCAGCTACGGCGACAGGGAGCTGGACGGCCGGGGACGGCCCGCCGAGGTGGGGGTGCGCGGGGTTTCCTACGGCTACGAGGACGGCGAGATCCTCAGGGCCATCGACTTCGACGTGTCCCCCGGGCGAACGATCGCCGTGGTGGGGCCTACGGGCTCGGGCAAGTCGACCATTACGAACCTGCTCGTCCGGCTCGCCGATCCCCACGGCGGCGCAATCGAGATCGACGCCGCGGACCTGCGCGACCTTCAGCGCGGCGTGGTTCCCGCTCACACCGCGATCGTTTTTCAAGAGTCCTTTTTGTTCGACGACACCGTCCGGGGCAACATCACCCTCGGAGTCGACGTGCCCGACGACCTCGTCCGGGAGGCCGCCCGGCTGGCCCAGGCGGACGAGTTCATAAGCGAGTTGCCGAACGGCTACGACACGATCGTCGGGGAACGGGGAACGACCCTGTCGGGCGGCCAGCGGCAGCGCGTGGCCCTCGCTCGGGCGCTGGCGCGCCGGCCCCGATTGCTCGTGATGGACGACGCCACGTCCAGCGTTGATCCGACCGTGGAGCTGGCGATTTTGCGGGGGCTGCAGCGCGCGGACCTCCCCTCGACGGTGGTGGTCGTTGCCTACCGGCGGGCGACGATCGCGCTCGCGGACGAGGTCGTCTTTCTCAACCACACAACCATCGAGGCGCGCGGGACGCACGAGGAGCTATCGGCGAAAAACCCCGACTACCTGCGCCTCATCTCTGCATTCGACAGCCGCGAGGGGGCGAGCGCGTGAGCGTCGCCGAGCAGCAGATCCAGGAGCACGCTCCTCAGGGAGCATGGAGGACGCTCGTGCGCGGGCTGCAGCTCTCGCCTGAGTTCCGCAGGGGTTTGGTTTGGACGCTGTTGCTGGCGGTGATCTCCACGGCCGGAACCGTGATCGTGCCGATCGCCATCCAGCAGACGATCGACCAGGGTCTGCTCGGAGGGCGGGTCGACACCGGTCTCGTCGTCTCGCGCTCGATACTCGCGGGGGTCGCGATCATGACCACCGCGCTGGCCGGCTACGGGATGCACCGTCGCCTGGTGAGGGCGACCGAGACCGCGTTGAGCAACCTGAGGGTGCGAGCCTTCGAGCACATCCACGACCTCTCCGTTCTTCATCACGCAACCGAGCATCGCGGGACGTTCGTTTCGCGCGTGACCGCCGACATCGACACGATCAGCCAGTTCATGGAGTGGAGCGGCATCAACATCATCGTGATGTCGGGCCAGCTCCTACTGGCCACCGCCGTGATGCTCTTCTACAGCTGGCAGTTGGCGCTCGTCGTCATCGGGACGTTCATTCCCCTGGTGTTCGTGCTTCGCTTCTTCCAGACCCGGCTTTCGAGGCTCTACGACGTGGTCCGGGGGCGAGTGGCCGAGATGCTGACCGCGGTCTCCGAGTCGGTCATGGGGGCCCACGTGATCAAGGGCTACGGAATCGAGGACCGGGCCAACGCGAAGGTGAAGCACGCCATCGATCAGAACGCCCGCGCCGGCTATCACGCGGGACGTACCGCCGCCATCATGTTCTCGACCGGGGGCCTCTTTTCGGCCGCGGCGACCAGCGCGGTCGTCCTCGTCGGCGTGAACATGGGTGTCGGCGGCTCGATGACCGCCGGAAGGCTCGTCGCCTTCCTCTTCCTCGTCAGCCTCTTCGTCGCCCCCGTACAGGTGCTGACCGAGGTCCTGGATCAGGCCCAGAACGCCATCTCGGGCTGGCGGAAGATCCTCGGGGTGCTCGACACCCGCCCGGATGTCGCCGACCCGGCGGCGAGCGGATCAAGCGTCGACATCCCTCCGGGACCGATCTCGGTGCGGTTCGACGGGGTGAGCTTCCGGTATCCCACGGGTCCCGTGATCCTCAACGACCTCGACGTATCGATAGCGGCGCAGAGCCGGGTCGCGGTGGTGGGTGAAACGGGGTCCGGCAAGACGACCTTCGCAAAGCTGCTGACCCGGTTGATGGATCCGACCTCGGGGCGGGTCCTCGTCAACGGGGTGCCGCTGCACGAGGTGGGGTTCGAGCAGCTGCGCCGCCGGGTGGTGATGGTCCCGCAGGACGGGTTCCTGTTCGACGCATCGATTGCCGACAACGTCGTGCGCGGGCAGGCCGGGATGAGCGAGGAGGACATCGGGCTGGCGTTCGCGGAGCTCGGGCTCGGTGACTGGTTGGAGCAGCTGCCGCACGAACTCCAGACGCGCGTAGGCGAGCGGGGCGAGATGCTCTCGGTCGGCGAGCGCCAGCTGATCGCGCTCGCCCGGGCGTACGTCGCCAACCCCGACCTCCTTTTGTTGGACGAGGCAACCTCCGCGGTGGACCCGGCCACCGAGGTCCGCCTGCAGAGAGCCCTCGAGGGTCTGACCCGGGGGCGCACCACGATCGCCATCGCACACCGGCTTTCGACCGCGGAGGTGGCGGACGAGGTGCTCGTGTTCGACCGCGGGGTCATCGTGCAGCGCGGCCCCCATTCGAAGCTCGTCGAGGAGTCCGAGGGTGTCTACGCGGGACTGCACCGAAGCTGGATCTCGCAGGCCAGGCGCGACCGGCCGGCACACCGCAGCTAGTCGACGACCTGGAAGATCCGCACGATGGGTGCCTGCTGGAACAGCGGCCGCATCTCGGACATCGCGTCGGCGTACTCCTCGGAACGAATCGCCGTTTCCATGGTCTCGCGATCGTCCCAGCGCGTCACGACCGCGACCTCGATGAGGTCGCCGTGACGTTCGTCGACCCTCACGTGAATCTCGATACCGAGGCTGCCCGAAAGCCCGGCCAAAGCCGGTTTCACGCGCTCGCCGAGCAATCGAGTACAGCGTTCGAGGTCTTCGGGATCGATGGCCGTATCGGTGACTCTGACGATCATCGTGTCTGCTCACTGCGATCGAATCTCATACGCTCCAAGCCCCCCTGTTGAACATTCCTGCAAGCTGCGGGTTCAAAGTCAACAGACGTTCGTCAATCCGGTAGCGAGCGGCAACGATCTCTCCGATGCCGGGGTACTTCTGAATGACGGTCAAGTTCTCGCCGTCGATCTCGATGATGTTGTACGAAGGCCGGGTGTAGCCGCGCACCCGGTAGCTCGAGGCGGTGCCGCTGTTCACGAGCAGCATGTCACTGAGCTGCCACACGTTGGGGACGTGCTTGTGTCCCGACAGTACGAGGTTGACCTTCATCTCGCTTAGCAGGGCGAGAACATCGCCCGCGTCCCACACGATGTTCCGCTCGCGGCCCGTCCCCGGGATCGGGACGAGGTGGTGGTGAATCACGAAGATGCGGTAGTCGTCCGGCCACTCGTAGGCCTTGCGAATCCAGTCGTACTTGACGTGACCCACCTCTCCCTCCGCGAGATCGGGCTTGGACGAGTTGATTGCAACCACCGTCGCCCACCTGGTGGGATTGGTCTCGCCGCGCGGTTTGAACGGAATCCGTACCACGCTGTCCGATTTCCCGAACGAGTCCCGGAAATGAAGAAAGCCGACGTTCATCAGGTCATGGTTTCCGGGGACGACCACCTTCTCGAGCCCGTCGAGACGATCGAGATAGCGCTTCGCCTGGCGAAACTGAGGCGCGTAACCCTCCGAGGTCAGATCGCCCGCGACCACGACGAGATCTGGTTTTGCTTCGATGATCTCCTCGATGGCGTGATCGAGTAGCTCACCATCGAACATCGGGTGCCCGCAATGTATGTCCGAAATCTGAGCGATCTTGATGCTGGCGCCCTTCACGCGCCACATTGTAAGCGGGGCCCTCGCTCGATAGGGTCGCTGTGACACTCCGTGGGTGAAGAGGAAGTCGTTGGTGGAACCTATCTACACGATGACGCGCTGGGTGGTGATTCCCGCGTTGCGCGGGTGGTTTCGATGGCACCTCGAAGGGCTCGAGAACATTCCCAGTCGGGGCCCCGCGATCATCGCCACGAATCACATCGCCTACCTCGATCCACTGGCCGTCGCCTACGGGGTGGTCCGCGCCGGCCGCCGGCCGCGATTTCTAGCTAAGTCCGAGCTGATGAACGACCGAAGGATCGGCTGGATTCTGCGAGGGTGCGGCCAGATCGAGGTGCAGCGGGGCACACGAAACGCGGCGCAGGCGCTTCAGAACGCGTTCGACGCGCTCCAGCGGGGCGAGAGCGTGTGCATCTTTCCGGAGGGGACCGTTACGCCGGATCCCGATCTCAGACCCATGCAGTCGAAGACGGGGACCCCCCGCCTGGCGCTCCGCTCGGGGGCGCCCGTGATTCCCTGCGGAGTCTGGGGAACGGCCAACGTCTGGCCGAAGAACTTCAGAGCGAACTGGAAGTTCAAGCAGGAGCTGGCGGTGCGTTTCGGCGAGCCAGTGGTTTACGAGGGAGAACCCGACCGCGCGGAGGACTGGACTCCGGTCGGCGACGACATCACGAACCGCATCGCCGAACTCGTGGCCAGTATCAAACCGTTGATTCCGGACCGGCGCAGGCCCCGGAAGACCGGGGCGAGCGCCTGACGGTCGTGCGCTCGAGCCGGACTGGGCGGGGCAGAGGACGGGGGAGTAGACTTCCCGGCGGGAAAAGGGGTCGCAACACCAATCAGTGAGGGTCGCAACATGGGTCACAAGGGCGAGCAGTTCGACACGTCGTGGGCGAGAACGCCCGCAGCCGGCGTGGCGCGCGAGATCATCGTCAATTACACGCTCGGCCCCCTCATCGATCACTACACGAAGCCCATCACCTTGGGTGGAGCTTTGTTCGAGACCCTTCAGCCCCCCGTGATATTCGTCGCGAACCATTCCAGTCACCTGGACACGCCGAGCATCCTGCGAGCGATGCCCCGAAACTGGCGCCAGCACACGGCGACCATCGCCGCGGCCGACTACTTCTATCAGAACCGTGTGATCGCGGGTCTGGTGACGCTGTCGTTCGCGACGGTTCCGATCGAACGCAAGGGCGGGGTCTCCAAGACGACCTCGGACCGGATCGACAGGCTCGTCAAGGACCGGTGGAACCTTCTTCTGTATCCCGAGGGAACCCGCTCGCGCGACGGTCAACTGGCCAAGCTGAAGCCGGGGGCCGCGTTCATGGCGATCGCCAACGGCCTGCCGATTGTGCCGATCTACGTAAGCGGCACCTACGAGGCGATGCCGGTCGGCAGGGGCTGGCCGCGTAAGCATCCCGTTGCGGTGCGATTCGGACACCCCATTCTGGCTCAACCGGGCGAGAGCCACCGGGCGCTAAACAACCGGGTCGAGGCGGGGATGCTCGAGATGCGTGACGAGTGGCGACCGTCCGCTTGAGTCTCGTCGGCGCGCCGGACCGCTGCGGGTTTGTGTGCGATAGGTCCGAATTGATGACAGACACCTGAATTGTCAAGTGTTCCGATGACTGGAGTCTGGGATTGGATTTTGCTTGACTTTTCCCGGTCTGGGAGTTGAAGTCGCAGTAGAGGGTCGACGCCGTTCGGGGGGCAGGCTCGACTGGACCGCGCAAGGATGCACGGAACAGCCTGCCTGGCCGCGCAACGCGTTCCCCGAAGGCAGCAGTAGTTGTGTCGGAGCTGTACTGGAGCTTGGCCTCGGGAAGGGGGAACATGGATAACATCTTCGTAGCCGAGATGATCGGCACGGGCATTCTGGTTCTGCTTGGGGATGGTGTGGTAGCAGCGGTGTTGCTGAATCAGTCCAAGGCTCAAAACTCGGGCTGGATCGTGATCACGTTCGGTTGGGGTTTGGCGGTTGCAGTCGCCGTTTATGCGGCCGGATCGTTCAGCGGAGCGCACATCAACCCAGCCGTGACCCTTGGTCTTGCTTTCACCGACCAGGGCGTGGATTGGGCTGATGTTCCGCAGTATCTCGGGGGGCAGTTCGTCGGGGCGTTCTTGGGCGCCGTGCTGGTGTACCTCACGTACCTACCGCACTGGGCGGTGACCGAGGACCCGGGACTGAAGCTGGGAGTGTTCTCCACCGGACCCGCGATCCGCAACCCCGCGGCCAACTTCGTCACCGAGGTCATCGGAACCGCGATGCTGCTGCTCGGTGTTCTCGCACTGACCTACTCCGACAACGCAGCCTCCATCGAGTCGGGTCTCACGCCTCTGCTCGTCGGACTACTGGTTTTGTCCATCGGTCTCTCGCTGGGTGGTCCCACCGGATACGCCATCAACCCAGCTCGCGACCTGGGACCGCGCGTCGCGCACCAGGTCCTTCCGATCGCGGGCAAGGGCGACTCCGACTGGGGCTACGCGTGGCTGCCGGTGGTCGCACCGATCGTGGGTGGAGTTCTCGGAGCGCTCTTGTTCAAGTTGGTTTGGCCCTAGCTGAAGGCCGACCCTCCTGAGCTGTTTAGCAGAAGGCCATTCAACGAAAACAGGAAGGCACCGTAGTGAAGAAGCTGATCAACAAACCGGATGACGTGGTCAGGGAGGCGTTGCAGGGAACCGCCGCAGCGCATCCCGACCTCAAGGTGTACTTCGATCCGTACTACATCGTTCGTGCGGACGCTCCGGTACAGGGCAAGGTCGGCATCGTGTCCGGAGGAGGCTCCGGACACGAGCCCATGCACGGCGGTTTCGTCGGCATGGGCATGCTGGACGCCGCCTGCCCGGGCGAGGTGTTCACCTCGCCCACACCGGACCAGATGCTCGAGGCGACCAAGGCCGTCAACGGCGGCGCCGGCGTCCTGCACATCGTCAAGAACTACACCGGCGACGTGATGAACTTCGAGATGGCGGCGGACCTGGGCAAGGCCGAGGGCATCGAGGTCGAGGCGGTCGTCATCGACGATGACGTAGCCGTGCAGGACAGCCTTTACACGGCGGGTCGAAGGGGCGTCGGTGCAACGGTGCTTGCAGAGAAGATCACGGGGGCGGCGGCCGAGAACAAGGCTCCGCTCGCAGACGTGGCCGGGCTCTGCAAGAAGGTCAACGACCAGGCCAGGTCCATGGGCATGGCCCTTACCAGTTGCGCCACTCCGTCGGCCGGAAAGCCGACCTTCGAACTCGGCGACGACGAGATGGAGATCGGTATCGGCATCCACGGAGAGCCCGGCCGCGAGCGGAAGAAGCTCGCTGAGGCCTCCGAGATAGTCGAGCAGATGGCGAGCGTCATCACCGACGACCTTCCGTTCAAGCAGGGCGACCAGGTCCTGGCGTTCGTGAACGGCATGGGTGGAACCCCGCTGATCGAGCTCTACATCGTCTACAACGAGCTGAACAAGTTCCTGGACGGCAAGGGAATCAAGATCACGCGCAATCTGATCGGTTCCTACATCACCTCGCTCGAGATGGCGGGTTGCTCGATAACCTTACTGAAGCTCGACGACGAGCTGACCAAGCTTTGGGACGCACCCGTTAGAACGCCTGGCCTAAGGTGGGGTGTTTGAGGAGCCGCAACATAGTCAACCAGTCAGGACAAAAAGAGTGGTGAGCACATCGGCCATCAAAGGCGCCGATGTCGTCCGCTGGATCAAAGCGTACGCGTCGACGATCGCCGAGCAGAAGGATTATCTGACGCAGCTGGACTCGGCGATCGGCGACGCGGACCACGGAACCAACATGAACCGCGGGATGACCGCGGCGGTGGAGAAGCTCGACGGTGGCAGTGCCACCGACGTGGGCGGCGTGCTAAAGACGGTTGGTATGACGCTGGTGTCCAAGGTGGGAGGAGCTGGAGGGCCGCTCTACGGCACCCTGTTCATGCAGATGGGTGCATCGGCCGCCGGCAAAGCGGAATTGTCGCTGGAGGACTGGGCGAATGCGGTCGACGCGGGGCTGAAGGGTGTGAAGGCGCGCGGAAAAGCGGAGCCCGGAGACAAGACGATGATCGATGCACTCACGCCCGCAGCCGAGGCCCTGGCGAAAGCGGTGGCCGAAGTCGCGTCGTTGGGTGACGCCCTGAGCTCGGCGGCTGCGGCGGCCGAGGACGGCATGAAGGCGACGATTCCGCTCGTCGCCAGAAAAGGCCGGGCGAGTTACCTCGGCGCGCGAAGCGCCGGCCACCAGGATCCAGGTGCCACGTCGTCGTTCCTGCTCATGAAGACGGCCGAAGAGGTCTTTGCAGATGCCCAGGATTAGCGAGTAGTCGAGGAGGAGAGCGTATGGCCGAGTACGTAGGAGCTCTAGACCAGGGCACCACCAGCACCCGCTTCATGATCTTCAACCATGGCGGGGACGTCGTCGATTTCGACCAGAAGGAGCACGAGCAGATCTACCCGAAGCCGGGCTGGGTCGAGCACGACGCGAACGAGATCTGGGAGCGCAGCCAGGAGGTAATCAAGGGCGCGCTCGACAAGGCCGGCATCAAGGCGAGCGACCTCGCCGCCGTCGGCGTTACGAACCAGCGCGAGACGACGCTGTTGTGGGACCGCAACACGGGCCAGCCGGTGCACAACGCGCTGGTGTGGCAGGACACACGGACGGACAAGCTCTGCGACGCGTTGTCCAAGGACGGCGGTCAGGACCGCTTCCGCTCGACCACAGGGCTTCCGATAGCCACGTACTTCTCCGGACCCAAGGCCAAGTGGTTGATGGAGAACGTCGACGGGCTCAGGGAGAAGGTCGATGCGGGCGACATCCTGTTCGGCAACATCGACACCTGGTGCATCTGGAACCTCTCCGGAGGGACCGAGGGCGGCGTGCACGTCACCGACGTCACCAACGCCAGCCGCACGATGATGATGGATCTCCAGAGCCTCGATTGGGACGACGACATCCTGAAGACGCTCGACGTACCGCGTGCGATGTTGCCCGAGATTCACGCCTCGAGCGAGGTCTACGCCGAGGCCAAAGGCGTGCTCGAGGGCATTCCGATCGCCGGCGACCTCGGTGACCAGCAGGCGGCCACCTTCGGCCAGGCCTGTTACGACATCGGCGACGCCAAGAACACCTACGGCACGGGCAACTTCCTGTTGCTCAACACGGGCACCGACGCGGTTCAGTCGAAGAGCGGACTGTTGACGACGCTCGGCTACAAGATCGGCGATAACGACGCCGTGTACTGCCTCGAGGGCGCCATCGCCATCACCGGCGCGCTCGTGCAGTGGTTGCGAGACAACCTGAAGATGATCAAGGCGGCGCCCGAGGTTGAGGAGCTGGCGAAGTCGGTCGATGACAACGGCGGCTGCTACTTCGTGCCCGCCTTCTCGGGCCTGTTCGCGCCTTACTGGAAGGGCAACGCCCGCGGCGTTCTCGCCGGACTGACTCGCTACGTCAACGCCGGGCACATCGCCCGGGCGGTGCTCGAGGCGACGGCCTGGCAGAGCCGCGAGGTGGTCGAGGCCATGAACAAGGACTCCGGCGTCGATCTGAAGGAGCTCAAGGTCGACGGGGGCATGGTCGGCAACGAGCTGCTGATGCAGTTCCAGGCCGACATCCTCGGGGTTGACGTCGTTCGGCCGAAGGTGCCCGAGACGACCGCTCTCGGCGCGGCATACGCCGCGGGCCTGGCCGTCGGTTTCTGGAAAGAGGTCGACGACCTGCGCGAGAACTGGCTCGAGGACAAGCGCTGGAGCCCTTCGATGGACAAGGCCGAGGTCGAAAAGGAGTACGGCTTCTGGAAGAAGGCCGTCACTCGGACGTTCGACTGGGTCGAGTAGCAAGGGGTAAGCAGAGGGGCCGGCGGCGCAAGGTCGCCGGCCCCTTTTTACATGGGGTGCAGGCTACAGTCAGGACGTAGATGAAGAGCGTGCAGACCGAGGTGCTCGTTATCGGAGGAGGCGCCACCGGGGCGGGGGTGGCCTGGGACACCGCCACGCGCGGCTTCGAAACCGTCCTCGTGGACCGGAAGGACCTGGCGGAGGGCACCACCGGCCGCTTCCACGGACTGCTTCATTCCGGCGGGCGTTACGCCGTAAAGGACAGGCTGGCTGCCGAGGAGTGCATCGCGGAGAACCGCATCCTGCGCCGCGTCGCCGCGGACACGATCGAAGACACCGGCGGCTATTTCGTGACCACTCCGTGGGACGACCCCCAGTTCGGGGACAGGTTCATGGAGGGTTGCCGGCAGTGCGGAATTCCCGTCGAGGAGGTGGCCCGCTCGGAGGCGTTCAGGGCCGAGCCCCGCCTGAATCGTGACATCTCGCGCGTCTTCAGCGTGCCCGACGCGGCCATAGATGGGTGGAGGCTCGTCTGGGACTGTGCCGCCGCGACGAAGGAGCACGGCGGGCGGATTCTCACCTACCACAAGGTGCTCGGCGTGCTGCGACGGGGTGACGTCGTCCGGGGAGCGACGGTTCGCAACGAGCTTTCCGGCGAGGAATTCGAGATCCACGCGGACTTCACCATCAATGCAACGGGCGCCTGGGCGGGAGAGATCGCCGACATGGCCGGCTGTCCGGGGGTTCAGGTCCTCGCGGGCAAAGGGATCATGATCGCCATGAACCACAGGCTCGTGAACACGGTAATCAACCGTTGCACGATGCCCGCGGACGGCGACATCCTGGTTCCCATTCGCACGGTGAGCGTCATCGGGACCACCGACATCCGAATCAAGGATCCCGACGAACCGGATGTCACGCAGGACGAGGTCGACCGGATGCTGGAGGACGGCGAGAAGCTCGTGCCGGGATTCCGCCGGGCGCGCGCCCTTCGAGTCTGGGCCGGGGTCAGACCGCTGTTCAAGGACGCCCGGGCCCAAGAGGTTTCCGACACGCGCGACGTCAGCAGAAGCCACGCGCTCGTCGACCACAATCAACGAGACGGGGTTACCGGGTTTCTCACCATCACGGGAGGCAAGCTGACGACTTTCCGGATGATGGCCGAGGAGACGGTCGACAGGATGTGCGAGCAACTCGGCGCCGATCGCGAGTGCCGCACCTCGGTCGATCCTCTGCCCTCGTCCAACAGCGGGAAGTTCTACTGGCTTGGCGAGCGCCTCGCGCGGCGAGAGTCCACGATGCACGACGACCAACTCATCTGCGAGTGCGAACTGATCCAGAGGAGCAACCTCGAGCACGTGATGAAGGAGAGGTCCTCGACGATTCTGGACGACATCCGGCGGGCGGTCCGGCTCGGGATGGGACCCTGCCAGGGCGGTTTCTGCATGTACCGGGCCACCGGGATCATGCACGGTGTCGAGCGCATGGACGGTTGGGCGGCAAACAGGTCGCTGCGCGAGTTCCTGCAGGAACGCTGGAAGGGCGTACAACCCATCCTCTACGGAGATCAACTGCGACAGGCCCGGCTCGACGATTGGATCTTCCAGGGGGTGCTCGACGTCGAGCATCTTCCGACCGACCGGTTGGACGATCCCGCAACCAACGAGCCGGTATGACCGACGTCGTTGTCATCGGGGCGGGCACGGCGGGTCTCGCCGCCGCCCTGCGTTGCAAGCAGGCCGGGCTCGACGTGACCCTGCTGGCCAAAGGCGTGGGTTCGACCCATCTGGCCCCCGGGGTCGTGGACGTCCTAGGATACGACCCGGAGCCGGTCTCGAACCCGTCCGAGGCGCTTGTTGGGTTCATCGAACGCAACGCGGAACATCCCTACGCGCACATCGGCTTCGACGCGGTCGCTCGTTGTATGCAGTGGTTCACCGGACTCTTCGATGGACATGGCTACGCGGGGACCTTGGACGAAAACTTCCTACTGCCGACGGCGATCGGCGCGGCCAAACCCAGCGCGCTGGTGCCCGAGACGATGGCGGCGGGGGATCTTCGCAACGGAGGGCGCTTCCTGTTCGTCGGCCTGCGTCAGCTGAAGGACTTCTATCCGGCCCTTGCCGCTCAGAACGTCGCCAAGTCAAAACCGCCATCGGGTGCGGAGATCTCGGCGCGCGCGGTCCAGATAGACCCACCCACCGGAGGCGAGGCCGACGTGACGAGCATGGCCTTCGCGCGGAGGTTCGACGACGACGCGGAATTCCTCGAGACCGTCGCCAAGCAGATAGCGGCACATCTCGAGGACGAGGAAGCAGTTGGGGTTCCTGCGGTGCTCGGAGTGCAGCGACCCCACGAAATCTGGACGCGGATGCAGGAGTCGATCGGCCGGCCGGTGTTCGAGATCCCCGGGCTTCCTCCCTCGGTGCCGGGCGTCCGCCTG
>Ga0214469_1000547_pt1 | contig 13154 bp, 9 predicted proteins | sample RVTome_10_FD_187340 | JGI IMG/M metagenome (GOLD analysis project Ga0214469, IMG submission 187340) | Soil microbial communities from uranium-contaminated site in the Upper Colorado River Basin, Wyoming, United States - RVT153D57 HiSeq ... | reverse complement strand
GCTACGGGGTACCGCCGGATCTCGTCACCGACCTGATCGGCCTCCGCGGCGACACCTCCGACAACATCCCCGGCGTCCCCGGAGTCGGCGACAAGACAGCGGCGCAGCTCCTGCAGCGCTTTGGCTCGCTGGAGAAGGTCCTCGACTCGGTCGACGAGATCTCGGGCGCGAAGCGAAAGCAGAGCCTCACCGAGCACGCCGACGACGCCCGCGTGTCGAAGCAGCTCGCGACGCTGACCGACGACGTCGAGGTCGACATCGACGTCGCCGCGGCGATGCGTGCCGCCCCGGACCGCAGCCGGCTGCGCGAGGTGGCGGCGGAGTTCGAGCTGCGAGCGGTCATCCAGCGCCTCGATGAGGAGTGGGATGAGGTCGTCCCGGGCCGCGCCGTCGAGGAGACGATCGAGGTCGAGGCCACCGAGGGCACGCCGGCCGACCTCGGGCCAGGCGCGATCGCGATCGCGGTCGCCGCCGGGCGGTGGGCGGGGAGCGACGGCAGGGCGGTCGTGACCGGAGACGCGAGCGACCTCGCCGCGCTCGCGGCCGAGCTCGCCGACCGGCCGCTGATCGGACACGACCTGAAGTCGCTCGGGGGAACGGCAGGCCGAGGCCTCGTCGCGGCCGGCGCCGGGCCCGGGTCGCTCGACCTCGCCCACGACACGATGGTCGCCGCCTACCTGATCGACCCCGCGCGGCGCACCTACGACCTCCACGAGCTCGCCGCCGACGCCGGCCTCGCGGCCGCCCCGGCGGGATCCGAACCGGGCCAGCTCTCGCTCGAGGCCGCCGAGGGCGAGGCGGCCGGCGATCCCGCGGTCGACGCGAGGCTCGCGCACGAGCTCGCCGACCGGCAGCGCTCCAGGCTCGGCGAGCTCGGGCTCGAGCGGCTGCTGAACGAGGTCGAGATGCCGCTGATCGAGGTGCTGACCGCGATGGAGCGCCTCGGCGTCCGCCTCGACGTCGACCGCCTGGCGGAGATCGGCGAGGGGATGGCCGACCGGATCGCCGAGCTCGAGAAGCGAATCTACGAGCTCGCCGGTCACGAGTTCACGATCGGCTCGCCGCAGCAGCTCGGCGAGGTGCTGTTCGCCGAGCTCGGGTTGACGAAGAAGCGGCGCGGCAAGACCGGGTTCTCGACCGACGCTCGCGTCCTCGCCCAGATCCGCGACGAGCACGAGATCGTTTCGGATGTCGAGGAGTGGCGGGCGCTGACGAAGCTGAAGAGCACCTATCTCGACCCGCTGCCCGAATACGTCGACGACGACGGTCGCCTGCACACGACGTTCAACCAGGTGACGACGGCCACCGGACGCCTGTCGAGCACCAACCCGAACCTCCAGAACATCCCGATCCGCACCGATATCGGTCGCCCGGTGCGCTCGTGCTTCGTCGCCGATCAGGGCTGGAAGCTGCTGTCCGCCGATTACAACCAGGTCGAGCTCCGGGTGCTCGCCGACGTCGCCGGCGAGGATGTGCTGCGCGAGATCTTCGCCTCCGGCGACGATGTCCACGCCGAGACCGCCGCCGGGATCGTCGGCGCCGACCCCGATGCGATCACCCCCGGCGAGCGCTCGAAGGCGAAGATGGTGAATTACGGGATCGCCTACGGGCTCTCTGCCTTCGGCCTCGCCGATCGCCTCCAGATCGAGCGCGACGAGGCGGCGCTCTACATCGAGCGCTACTTCGAGCGCTTCCCGACGGTGAAGCGGTTCATCGACGAGACGATCGCAGCCGCCGAGAACGACGGCTACGTGACGACGATCCTCGGCCGCCGCCGGCGGATCCCCGAGCTCCGCTCCGGTCAGCGCCAGCGTCGCCTCCAGGGCGAAAGGCTCGCGGTCAGCACCGTCGTCCAGGGGAGCGCCGCCGACATCATCAAGCTGGCGATGGTCCGCTGCCACCGGGCGCTCGCCGGCGCCGGGATGACGACGCGGCTCGTCCTCCAGATCCACGACGAGCTCCTGTTCGAGGGCCCGGCCGAGGAGATCGACGCCGCCAGCGCGCTCGTCGAGCGTGAGATGTGCGCCGCCTACGAGCTCGACCCGCCGCTCGCCGTCGACACCGGCTCGGGCGACGACTGGCTGGCGGCGAAGTGAGGGGCGTCGCGGCGGCGCCGGACGGGTAGGGAGGGGCGATGGCGGACGAGGCCCAGAGCGAGACGATCGCGCTCCGCGGCGGCGCCGCGATGCCGCTCCTCGGCCTCGGGACCTGGCAGCTGACCGGCGACGAGGCGCGCGATGGCGCCCGCCACGCGCTCGAGATCGGCTACCGCCTGATCGACACCGCCGACGACTACCGAAACCAGGCCGAGCTCGGCGAGGCGATTCGCGACTCCGGTGTCGCCCGCGAGGAGATCTTCCTCACCTCAAAGGTCGAGGAGGACGAGGACGCGCACGCCGCGACCGGGCAGCGCCTGCGCGACCTCGGCCAGGACTATCTCGACCTCTGCCTGCTCCACCGCCCGCCCCCGGGCGGCGCAGGAGAGGCGCTCTGGGAGGGCCTGCTCGAGGCGCGGCGGGACGGCCTCGCCCGCGAGGTCGGGGTCAGCAACTACACCGCGGCCCAGCTCGACCGCCTGATCGAGGCGACGGGCGAGGCGCCGGCTGTGAACCAGGTCGAGTGGAGCCCGTTCGGCCACAGCGCCGCGCTCCTCGACCACGCGCGGGCCCACGGCGTCGTGATCCAGGCCTACAGCCCACTGACGCGGGCCAAGCGGCTTGACGACCCCGTCGTCGCCGAGATCGCCGAAGTCCGCGAGGGGACGCCGGCGCAGGTGCTGCTGAGCTGGGCGATCGAGCTCGGGACTCCGCCGGTTCCGAAGGCGGCATCGGCGGCCCATCGCGAGGAGAACCTTGGCGCTCTCGAGCTCGAGCTCGGCGCGGCCGAGGTGCGCCGCCTCGGAGATCTCAACGAGGGCTGGTCGGCCCTCGCCGGCCTGCCGTACGTATAGCGAGATCAGCTCGCAACAGCAGCCGGCGATTGCGGGGCGCCGACTCGGCGCGCCCTGCCCGCAGGCGGCGGCGCTATCCGCAGGTAATGGCCGAACGCCCAGGCGACGAACGGGTCGCGCTCCACCGCTCCGAGCGCGGCGGCGAGCGCCCGCGGGGGGACCCGGGGGACGAGCCGCTGGGCGCGCAGCATCCACCGGTACTTCCACTCGTGGCCGTCGGAGAAAGCGCCGTAGCGGGCGAGCGCCCGCTCGCGCGTCGAAGCGCCGGCGACGACATCGCGGAGCTCACGCCCGCATGCGATCCCGAAGTGGAACGCCGTTCTGATCCCCTCAGCCGTCAGCGGCAGGCAGTGGCCGGCCGAGTCGCCGGCGAAGAAGACGCCACCCTCGGTCGCCGCTCGGAGCTTGTGCGGGATCCAGTTGCCCTGATAGCGCACGGCCTGGCGGCCGACGTCGGCCGCCAGGCGGACCGTCGGCTCCTTGACGTGGTGGGCGGGGTCGAACGAGCCGACGCCGACCCGGACCTCGTCGCGGGCGGGGAAGCTCCAGCCGTAGCCGGCTGGGACGTAACCGCGGTCGATCCAGATCTCTAGCTCGCCGCCGCCGCCGGTGGGATGGACCTCGAGCCCGCGCGAGAGCGGCGCATCGGGCGGCTGATAGCCGGCGCCGAGCACCCGGCGCCAGCCGAGGGCATCGACGACGAGCGGGGCGGCGACGGTGCCGCGGTCGGTGGCGATCGCGATCGTCCCGTCGCCGTTCGACCCGGGCGCCCGGCCGCTCACCGTCGCGGTTTCGAACTCGGCGTCGGCCTGCTCCCACATCAGCCGGCAAAGCTCCGGGTAGTCGAACGTCGAGAACGTCCACGGAAGCCGCATCCGCGCCGTCGCGTGTGGCGTGTGGACGACGAGCGTCGCGAACGTCTGGCGGATCGACGCTCCGAGCCCGAGCGCCTCGAGCCACTCCGTCGGCGCCGCGCACGCCGACGTCTGCCGCTCGCCGATCTCGTAGCGATCGAGGACCAGGACCCGAGCCCCGGTGCCCGCCAGCTCCCGCGCCGCGGCCAGCCCCGCGAAGCTCCCCCCGCAGACCAGGACGTCGAGGTCGGGATCGAGCAAGGTCCGCTCAGCGCCACGTTTCGTCCGTCGCTGTGCCACCGCGAAGGCGAGACTAGCCAATGACCAAGCCGTCCCCGGAGGCGGGGGCAGAATCCGAATGCCCGCGGCGGAGTCGCGGGCCATGTCCATGCATGAAACCCCCTGGCGGCGCCTCCGGCGCCTGACATGCATCTCCGGCGGCGCAACGCCGCCGGCGTCGAAAGCCCTGGCGGGAGCTGAGGAGGCGGCGCAGGTGCTTTCTGCCATCATTGTCCGTCGTGCCCGCCACGGACACAACGACTGAGGCTGCGCCCGAGGCGCCGGCGGCGCCGGCGGCGCCGACCGCCAACGGCGGTTCTGCCGATCTGATGATCGAGCAGGACGGCCGGATGGTCCCCAACTACGACGCGACGATCAAGCCGTTCGAAGAGGGCGACGTCGTCAGCGGCGAGGTCGTGCGGATCGACAAGGACGAGGTCCTCGTCGACATCGGCTACAAGTCGGAGGGCGTCATCCCGGCGAACGAGCTCTCGATCCGCCGCTCGGTCGACCCCGGCGACGAGGTCTCGCTCGGCGAGCAGGTCGACGCCCTCGTCCTCACCAAGGAGGACCAGGAAGGCCGCCTCGTGCTGTCGAAGAAGCGCGCCCGGTTCGAGAAGGCGTGGCGCAAGATCGAGGCCGCCGCCGAGTCCGGCGAGCCGGTCGACGGGATCGTGATCGAGGTCGTCAAGGGCGGCCTCATCCTCGACCTCGGCGTCCGCGGCTTCCTGCCGGCGTCGCTGGTCGACATCCGCCGCGTCCACAACCTCGACGAGTTCAAGGGCGAGACGCTCGAGTGCAAGGTGATCGAGCTCAACCGCAGCCGCAACAACGTCGTCCTCTCGCGCCGCGCCGTCCTCGAGGAGGAGCGCAAGGAGGTCCGCGAGCAGATCCTCGGCCGCCTCCAGCCGGGGATGGTCGTCGAGGGCAAGATCTCGAACATCGTCGACTTCGGCGCCTTCGTCGACCTCGAGGGCATCGACGGCCTGATCCACATCTCCGAGCTCTCCTGGAGCCATGTCAACCATCCGTCGGAGGTGCTGTCGATCGGTGAGACGGTGCGGGTCAAGGTCCTCGACATCGACCGCGACCGCCAGCGGATCTCGCTCGGCCTCAAGCAGACGCAGGAGGACCCGTGGCAGCGGGTCCTGAACGAGTACCGCGTCGGCGACGCACTCGAGGGCAAGGTGACCAAGGTCGTCGCCTTCGGCGCCTTCGTCGAGATCGTTCCCGGGGTCGAGGGGCTCGTCCACATCTCCGAGCTCGCCGACCATCACGTCGAGACCCCGAACGAGGTCGTCTCGCCGGGGATGGAGGTCTGGGTCCGGATCCTCGAGATCGACGAGGAGCGGCGCCGGATCTCGCTCAGCGTCAAGCGCGCGCAGGCGAACGAGAACCTGCCGCTCCGCGATCTGATCCCGGCCGAGCTCGGCGGCGAGGCGCAGGTGGCAAGCGCACCGGAGCCTGCCGACGTGCCCGACCTCGACCTCTCGGAAGAGGTCTTCTCGGACTCCTCGCCGCCTCCCGCCGACGACGACGACCAGTCGTCGTAGGCCGGTAGCCGACAGGGCTACGCCCTAAGCTGCGAGCGGTGCCACCGCTCGCCAGGCGCACCCCCTTCGTCGGGCTGACCGGCGCCGTCGCCGCCGGCAAGTCGAGCGCCCTCGACGCCCTCGCGCGGCTGGGCGCGAGCACGCTGTCGAGCGACGCCGTCGTCCACGCGCTGCTCGAGACCGAGCGAGTCCGCGACCTGCTGGCAGGCCGCTGGGGATCCGGCGTCGCCCCGGAGGGCCGGGTCGACCGGGCCGAAGTCGGGGCCATCGTCTTCGAGCGCCCCGACGAGCTCGCCTGGCTCGAGGCGACGCTGCACCCGCTCGTCGGCGAGCGCATCAAGGCGTGGCGTGAATCGCTCGAGCCCGACGCCCCGATCGCGGTCGTCGAGGTCCCGCTGCTCTTCGAGTCCGGCCTCGACGCCGCATTCGACGCGACGATCTGCATCGTCGCGCCCGACGAGGTCCGCGCCGAGCGCGCCGGGGCACGCGGCACCGACGCCCTCGAGCAGCGCTCCGCGCGGCAGCTCTCGCAGGACGAGAAGGCCTCGCGGGCGACCTACGTGGTCGAGAACGACGGCTCGCTCGAGCGCCTCGAGCAGCGGCTCGCGGAGCTCCTCCCGAGCATCGAAGGGCGTGCGGGGACGCCGGCATGAAGCGACTGCTGATCGTTTTCGCGCTCGCAGCCGGGATCGCGGCCGCGGTGGTGATCAGCCGCCTCGACGTCGAGCGGGCGATCCGCGAGGTGACGCTTCCGCTCCGCCACGACGACATCATCCGCCAGCAGGCCGCCGACCGCGACCTCGACCCGGCGCTGATCGCGGCGGTGATCTACGCCGAGTCGCGGTTTCGCGTCCAGACCTCGCACGCCGGCGCTCGCGGACTGATGCAGGTGACGCCGGGGACGGCGCGGTCGATCGCCCGCTCGAGCGGAGGCACCGAGTTCGTCATCGCCGACCTCGCCGACCCCGACATCAACATCCGCTACGGGACCTACCACCTGCGCGACATGCTCGATGCCTACGACGACAACCTGGTCGCCGCCCTCGCCGCCTACAACGCCGGCAGCGGCAACGTCGATCGCTGGGGCGGGGCCGACCTCGAGCTCGACGACATCGGCTTCCCCGAGACCCGCGCCTACGTCGAGGACGTGTTCGAGAAGCGGGTCGAGTACCGCGAGTCCTACGCGGGCGAGCTCGGAGGCTGAGCCGCTCGCGCGGCGGCGATCGCCGCGAGGCCGACCGCCTGAGTCCGCGTCGCCGGCTCAGCGCCGGCCGAGCGCCTCGACCCAGTCGAGGCGCAGCCCACAGAGCCGGCGGGCGCCGGAGGAGGCGACGATCGTCCGCTCGGGGTCGCGCCCGGCCGGGGCGACCACCAGCGGCCCGAGCGGCTCCTTAGGCGCGCCCGCGCCCGGCGCCAGCGGCGGCTCCTCGCGGACGACGTCGACCCGGGCTCCGGGCTCGAGCTCGGCGACGCCGATCCGGATCAGGTGGCCGCGATGGTTGAGCTCGTGGCTCGTCTCCCCGACCGCCTCGCCGTCGACGAGGATCGCGACGCGGTCGGGAACCGATCCCGCGAGCCAGAGGACGTAGCGCCCCGGATCGGGGATCTGGAACCCGTCGTCGCCGCGTCCGGCGGTCCGCAGATCGGGGTGGCGAACGCCAGCGATGCGGCCGCGCGGCCCGGCGCGCCGCGCCGCTCGGATGACGTCGGTGCACCGTGGCGTCGCCGCCGGAAGTCGAGCGCGCCCGAGCGGCTGGTGGGAGAGGAGGCGCCCGGCGTCGCCGGTTCGCGTCCAGACCTCGTAGTGGCGACCACGCCAGCTGAGGCGGTAGAGGGCGGGTGGGCGGCTGGCGAGCGGCGACCGGCGCAGGACGATGTTCCGGTAGCCGAGCAGTGGGCCGATGGCAAGCTCGTCGAGGTCGGCCGAGCGCCCCTTGCGCACGACCCCGCCCCCGCGCAGCGGGATTCGCCGCCGGCGCAGGTCGGAGACGCTCTCCGGGGCGGAGTCGCGGAGGAAGTGGCGGGCGCCATAGGGGTCGTACTCGGGGAGCAGGGTGGGCCCGGTTCCGGCGACGACCTCGGCCACCCGCTCGAGCTCGGCGTAGCGCTCCGCGGGCGCGAGCCTCACCTCGCGGTACGCGAGCGCGTTCGACCAGACGACGGTGGCGGCGATCGCGGCTCCGGCGAGCGCGGCGACCGCGAGCCGTCCGGGTCGCGGGGAGCCGCCGGCGCCGCGGAGCTCGACCAGCGCCGCGAGCGCTGCCAGCCCGAGCCCCAGCGCCGCCGGGGACCCGATCGCGAGCGCCTTGGCACCGACCCATGGCGACGCGACGATCACCGTCGCCGCCGTGGCGGCCACGGCGCCGGCGCCGTAGGCGAGAATGCCGAGCGCGCGCCGGCGCCAGGCGAGCGCTAGGGCGAGCGCGGCTGCGAGGAGCACCACCACCGCGAGCCCCGCCGTCAGCGCCGGCGCCCGGGGGTCGGTCCGGAAGTCGCCCGCCGGCCAGACCCCGGCTCCCTGCAGCGGGTCGAGCGGCTCGGCGAGGTTGCCCTGGGCGACCTCGCTGGTGAGCGGAGCCGAGGTTGGAGGGAGGAAGCCGACCTCGCCGATCCACGGCAGGACCAGCGCGCCGGCGATCGCGCCGAGCGCGACCCACTGGCGCACCCGCAGCGCGCCTCCCCGCCCCGCGGCCGCGGCGACGGCCGCGATGAGCGCGACCGGCAGCGCCCAGACGATCGCACCGCCGGGGCTGAGCGTCGAGATCACGGCCGCGACGGCGACGGCCGCCGGCAGCGCGGCGCGGGCGCGGCGATCGGCGACCATCGTCGCGAGCAGCGCCCCGAGCCCGACGAGGAGAACCGCCGCTGCGACCTCCTTGACGCCGCCCCAGAGGGCGTAGCCGTACAGCAGCGCCGCCTGAGCCGCGATCGCGGCGACGCCGGCGCGCAGCGGTCGCGAGGCGACGAGGCCGCCGGCGAGGGAGTAGAGCCCGAGGCCGAGCGCGGCGGCGAGGGTCGCGAGGTAGGGCTGGAAGACCCAGGCGACGTCCTCGCCGGCGAGCGCGGCGCCGAGGCCGAGCGGCAGCAGCGAGCCGACCGGATAGCCGTCGGCGAGGTTGAAGTCGAGCGTCGCCTCGTAGGTCGACGCCTCGAGCACGGCGATGTCGCGCCCGTGCTCCATCACCCGATCGACGAGCGCGAACCAGGTCGCGGTGTCGTCGAGGACCGTGTAGCCGGCCCAGGTCGGCGCGCCCGAGAGCACCACCGGCGCCGCGAAGGCGGCGAAGGGGATCGCGCCCGCAAGCACCGCCCACGGCTCGATCCCGAGGAGCCGCCGCCAGCCGACCAGCAACCCCACGCCGGCGACGCCGACCGCGAGCGGCGCTGCGAGCTCGGCGGTCGCTGCGGACGCGGTGGCGATCTGAGCGACCACGACGACGACCGCGGCGCCGGCCGGGACCAGCGCCGGGCCGGGCAACCGGACGCCGGCGAGGCGCTCGAGGGCGAGCGCGCAGCCCGCGGAGACCGCGATCAGCGCGGCGGGGAAGAGCAACCACGAGGAAAGCACGGAAGGCGCTCATGATCGAGGATGGGCGCGTGGAACGAAGGCTCTGGCCGGTTCGGGCTGGTGACGGCGCCCTCCCGGCGGCGGTGATCGGCACGGTCGCGCTCGTCCTCGCCGACTCGTCGATCGTCGTCCTCGCGCTGCCCGAGATCTACCGCGAGCTCGACGTCTCGGTCGCGACCGTCGTCTGGGTGCTGATCTCCTTCAATCTCGTTCTCGCGCTCGCCGCCGTGCCGTCGGCCCGACTCGCCGCGTCGCGGGGACCGGCGCTCGTCACGTTCGCGGGATTGATCGTCTTCGCCGCCGCCAGCCTCGCCTGCGGCCTCGCGCCGACGATTGAGGTCCTGCTGCTGGCGCGTTGCCTTCAGGCCGCGGGCGGCGCGGCGGCGGTTTGCGCCTCGCTCGAGCTCCTGCCCGCGGCGGTCGGCTCCGAGCGCCGGGCGGTCGCCGCGTGGGCAGCGGCCGGGGCCGCGGGCGCGGCGCTCGGCCCGGGAGTCGGCGGGCTGCTGACCGAGTTCATCTCCTGGCAGTCGATCTTCCTCGTCCAGGTCCCGGCGAGCGCCCTGCTCGCGGTGCCGCTGGTCGCCGCGGCGCGCCGCGAGGCCGAGGTCGAGCGGCCAGCCCGCGAGCCGGCCGGGCGTCCCCATCTGGCCGCGAACATGGCCCTCGGCCTGATCTCTGCCGGGCTCGCGGCGGCGTTGTTCCTCGTCGTTCTGCTCCTGATCGAGGGCTGGCGCCTCAGCCCCGCGGTCGCGGCCGCGGCGGTGACGGTGATGCCGGTGGCAGCGCTGGCGACGGCGCCGCTCGCCCGCCGCATCGCCGCCGGCGTCGAGGCGCGCGCCGCCGCGGGCGTGATCCTCCTCACCGGTGGCCTCGCCGGCCTCGGGCTGCTCCCGAAGGCGTCGGTCGTGCTCACGTTCCCACCGCAGATCCTGGTCGGCATCGGCCTCGCGCTGACCCTGTCAGCGCTTACCGAGGCGGCGCTCGCCGGACGCAGCTCGCAGGCGATCCACGGCGGGTTCACGATCGCCGCCCGCCACGCCGGGGTCGTCGCCGGGCTGCTGGTGCTGACGCCGCTGTTCACCGCCGACCTCGACACCCAGCGACGCGACGCCGAGGAAGCCGGCACCGCGGCGCTCCTCGACGCTCCCCTCAGCGCCGGCGCCAAGCTCGACCTAGCGGGCCGGATCGGCGACCGGATCCGCGAGGAGGAGGACCGCGTGCCGGTCCTCGGCCCGGCCTTCGAGCCGCTGCCCGACGACCCGGCCGAGCGCGACCAGGTCACAGCTCTGCGGGCGACGATCGAGGACGAGCTCGACCGTGCCGCGACGCACGCCTTCAGCCGCTCGTTCCTGCTCGCCGCCGCGTTCGCCCTCGCGGCGCTGATCCCGATCGGCCTCGCCAGGCGGAGGCTCGAGCTGTGAGCGCGGATCCTGGGCGAACGAGCCATGGTCCGGAGTCTGGGCGCGGGCCTTGGTCTGTGAGCGGCGCGCGGCTGCTGATCGCGGCGACGGCGGCGTCGCTCGCGCTTGTCGCCGTCTACCTCGCCGCGGGCGGCGGGGCCTACGAGCCGACCCCGGTCCGAGATCCCTGCCTGCCGCGCGAGTGGCGATCGCCCGACGACCTCGACCAGGTCGCCCAGCAGTTCACGCTGTCGGCACTCGACGGGGCTGCCTGCGAGCTCGACGTCAGCCGCGAGCGCCTCGCGCTGGCGCTCTCGACCGAGGAGTCGAGAGCGGCGTTCGCGGCCGAGCACGACATCAGCGAGGACGAGCTCGAAGCCGCGATCCGCGCCGGGCTCGAGCGCGCGATCGACGATGCCGACGCGGCTGGCGCCCTGCCGCCGTTCGCCGCGACCCCGCTCCGCGAGCTCGCCAGGCAGCTCCCGGTCGAGGAGGCGATCCGCCTGATCTACGGGGCGGGGGACGTGCTCGCGCTCGGCGCTGGGCTCCCGGAGCGGCTGGGAGACCTGCTGCCCGGTTAGCCCGACCGCCCGGGCAGATCGGCCGGTCGCCAACCAAGCCTCAGGCATACGAAGTGACCGCTCGGGAGCGGCATTCAGCCGGTCCTCGCCAGCTCGCGCGAGGGGGCGAACGTCAGCGAGGTCGAGCCCGGCTCCGCGGCGATCTCGACCCAGCCGTCGCCGAGCGCCGAGACGCCGTCCCCCGCCGGCTCGCCGCCGAGCCCCTCCTCGACGTAGGTCCGGGCGGCGCGGCGGAACTCGGCGGCGTCGGCGGGGGTATCCCAGCGCCAGCGGATCACGAGGACCTGGTCCTCGCGGCAGCTTCCCTCGCAATCGATCGGGTCGACGCCACGGGTCCAGAGCTCGTAGCGGTCGCCGCCCCAGCCCTCGGCCGCGCGCTCGGCCTCCGCGTCGTCGACTCCGAGCGCGAGGAGCTGGCGGGTTGCGAGCTCGCCGAGGGCGCCTGTGTCGGCGCGCTCCCAGCCGCCTGCTCGCAATTCGCCTCCGGAACGGATCGCCACCTGGTGCGGTCCCTCGTCGCGGACGTAGCTCAGCGGGTGCAGGATCTGCTCGCTGGACTCCGGCGGCCGGCTCTCGAGCGCATTGTCGATCAGGTCCCAACCGCCGCCGAGCTCGTAGAGCCGCTCGACGAACTCGGCGCCGTCGAAGTAGGTCCACTCGAGCTGCTCGACGGCGAAGTCGGGCAGGCCCTCGGTGCCGGGGTCGAGTCCGAGGGCCTCCGAGCCGAGCGCCAGCGGGTCGATGTATCGCGTGGCGTACTCGTCCATCAGCGCCGTCGCTGTCCCCTCGATCAGCGCCCGCTCGGCAAGCGTCGCGTCGTCCTCGGCGTCCGGGTCGGGCTCGGGGAGGCCGAACGCCTGGTCCTCGAGCGCGTGCACCAGCTCGTGGGCGAGGAACAGCTCGAGCGTCGCCGGGCCGCCCGCCGCTGCCTCGGCGACGACGTAGAGGCGCTGCTCGCGGGTGTCCCAGACGGCGGCGGCGAAGTCGCCGGTGCCCTCGACGAGGCCGAGCAGGTCCGCGCCGGGCTCGAGCAGGCCGACGATCCGGGCGATCGCCGTGTCGGCGGCGAGCGCCTCGACGGGATCGCCGACGCGCTCGCGGAAGTCGTCCTCGGCGATCTCGCTCAGCCGCTCGCCGGTGATCACCCGCGGCAGCGGCACCTCCTCGAACTCGAGCCCGCGCATCTGCGCGATGCGGCTCGCCACCTCCGGGGTGAGCTCGAGCGCGAGCTCGGCGGCGGCCGCCGCATCGAGCTCCTCGCCGGGAGTCGGGGCGGGCGCCGAGCGATCACCGGTGAGCGCCACCACGACGAGGGTCGCGGCGGTCGCGAGCAGGAGGACGAGCGCGTACGAGGACTGCGGGCGCTGCGGCGGCCGATCGCGGTTCACGGCGGCGGAGTATGCATCCCGCCACGCTATCTTCGGCTGGCGCCTTGGAGTTCAAGCTAAATCCCGCCTACACGCCGACCGCCGACCAGCCGAAGGCGATCGACGGCCTCGCCGAGGGCCTCGGAAGCGACGAGCGCTTCCTCACCCTGCTCGGCGCGACCGGGACCGGGAAGACGTTCACGATGGCGGCGACGATCGAGCGCATCCAGCGGCCGGCGCTCGTGATCGCCCACAACAAGACGCTCGCCGCCCAGCTCTGCAACGAGTTCCGCGAGTTCTTCCCCGACAACAAGGTCGAGTACTTCGTCTCCTACTACGACTACTACCAGCCCGAGGCCTACGTCCCGGCGCAGGACCTCTACATCGAGAAGGACTCCTCGATCAACGACGAGATCGACCGCCTGCGCCACGCCGCCACGGCGGCGCTGCTGGCCCGCCGCGACGTGATCATCGTCGCCTCGGTCTCGTGCATCTACGGGATCGGCTCCCCCGAGCTCTACAAGCGGATGATGCAGCTGTTCAAGGTCGGCGGGACGATCGACCGCGACGACCTGTTCCGCAAGCTCGTCGGGATGCAGTAC
>Ga0214469_1000546_pt1:10000-13159 | contig 13159 bp, 6 predicted proteins | sample RVTome_10_FD_187340 | JGI IMG/M metagenome (GOLD analysis project Ga0214469, IMG submission 187340) | Soil microbial communities from uranium-contaminated site in the Upper Colorado River Basin, Wyoming, United States - RVT153D57 HiSeq ... | reverse complement strand
AAGAAAGAAGGAAGGAATTCCATCAATAATTGCCAAATCCTAAATTCAGTCTTCACTGATAGATAGAAAGATAAATTCTGTAAAGCAAAGAGAAGGCTTGAAATCAAATCCATCTTAATACGAAATTTTGAAATCAAAAATCTTTCCACTTCCAGCGCACCCCCTTTCCATGCTACTTCTTTCTTTTCCACTTCATGACCAGGAATTATAGGTCGGCATTTCTTTCATTCCATCAAGAAAGGCACCTCTGGACGTCTGCTTCAACTTCAAGCCCTTATAGGGTAGGGATAGGGACCATGGATCAAGATTTCTGGTTCCCCTTCGATTTTCAACTTCGCAGTCCGCTACTATTAGAGGGATATGGATTTCTTTCCCCCGGATATCGATTTATCGGGAGTGCTACTCTTTCCATCAAAGCAATCACACCCTTAATTCACACTCATTCTGCTCCACTCACACCCGAAAGAAAGCTAGCTCATCTCTCAGACTGGATCCGGTCGTAGAGACTGATTGATCGGTCACCAACCTGCAAGACCAAGAATTTGAAGAAAGATCTCTGCTTAGGCTTAAAATCTCTCTACCTCTCAAAGTCACCACTCCGTCCAGGTGTGGAGGTCAGAATCCCATCCTATCCACCCGGGCCGTCGTCACCACCTTCTTTTGTCCGATCCTTCTCCTTTTGAATGATCGTCACGCTTCTCTTGAGATCGAGATCAGCTTCCCAAGTCAGAACTAGAAAGAATAGTAAATAGCACCGCTGATAGACTTCATATGAGAAAATGGGATGATTCCTCGGGCAGTGTAGCTTTGTCGGGGTGCACCTTTGGTAGCAGCGGCATCTCTATTTCTCTCTGCAAATGCATCCCATTGAGACTTCTCCCCCTGGGCAGGATCTTCCAACCTTTCATTCATTTCTTGATCCATCAACCTGGGAGCGAAGCCCTTCATCTTTCTCTTTTTGCTACTAATAACTGGGCTTCCCTTCACCACAAGATGCAAAAGATTGGAAGAATCGCTTGAGAGACCGTCCGCCCAACCTGTCAGATATTCCTGGACTCGCTTTGAACCAAAAGAGATGCTGCTTGATCCGAGTATGCTACTTGCGTAGTAGATCCAGCCATTACTATCAAAGCGTCTTTCCCACTTGAGAAAAGGAGTGATTTGCGCTCGTCCGATTGACGATGAAGGGGCCCTTCTCGCTTAGTGGAAAAAGTACTCAAATTGGCAATACGAACCTAATGGTTAGCTTTTGATGCCACCATACCATAGGGGCTCTAGCTTACGACTATCAAAAAGAAGGCGATAGGGAAAGGCACCGCTAGATCGACTTTCAAAGTCCGGCTGGATGGGAATGATTTCCGGGGAAGAAGCCCCGGCTGCCATGCCAGCTCGATCTAAGGTGGGAAGGGATCGAGACCTTTCTCGCGAAGATGGTCTTCTATAGTTTCAAAATCTCGACTTTATAACAAAACTACTTTCTTTCTTCCATGCCGCCGTCGAAGGCCCGGCTTAAGACATTGACTTGGGTCTTGCAGCTGCCAACCTTCAAAGTAGGAGTTCGGGATCTTGTCATGAGCATGCCCCAGAGAAGGCTTTTTCCTTTATTTATCTACCCGCCGTTGGTGACCGAGCGAGGATGATCTTATTCATGATCGGCCAAGTCCGAAAGCTGCAAGAAAAGGGGGCCAGAGAGAAGGTCTTTTCATCACCTCCTTTGGCTCTTATTGGTTCTCTTCACGATGATTGGTCGGGGCCTTCGTTCCCTCTTTTAAGTAGAGAGATGTTCCCGCGGCGAAGAAGTGGAATGATCATCAGAAGGAGGTGAAGGGCTTAACAGCGCCTGGCGGGAATAAGAAAATAAGAAAATAAGGAAATTGGGTCGGGTTTGGTCATTCATTCTTGCTTTTTTGGGATTGAAGGATAAATTACAAGCAAGTCGTGTTTGGAGCGAACGAATTACCTCCTTTGAAAAAGAATTTCTTTGGTTATGGCCGATACCTATTGTTGTCAATGAGAAGATCTACCCGGAAAGGGAAAACAAGATCGGATAGTTGGGCAGGCGCTCCCCTTTGGGTGTGGCTGTGTATGGATAGGCTAAGGCACCTTAGTGCGCAAGGGGCTAAGTCGTTCATTCAAGGACCGGAGCTTTCATCTGAATTCCCCTATGTTCGAGACCATTATTTCTTAGAGTCGTTGAAGGAAAAAAGCTGAGAGGCCGGGTAAATGGTCCAAGGGTCCTTGTCCAAAGGCGGCTAAGCCCTTTCCAGCAACGTGGAAGAGGAGAGCTTGCTCAGGGAATTCAAATGGGAGACTCTCGTTCGGATGACTGTCGGTATGATGATGTGCTTGATGCTAAAGCTGCCTATTCTCGCTGAGACTCTTGTCGAATCCAATCTTCTTTCTGGAGCACCTATATGAAAGGGAAATCCGGATGAGTAAAAAGGGGCCTCCCTAGTCCTTGAAGTTGTTAGAGTTCGGACTTATCGACTTGTGTAGTAATAGAAGCGATCTTCTTTACAGGCGCCTACCACCCCTAATTGATTAAAGAGAAGGGAGCCGCCCTAGTAGCATGAGACGACAGCCTTGCATAGGAGTAGTTCTGACTCCGAGAATAGAATCTTATCCCCGCCGACTAAGCCCGGACTCTTTCGCATCGCGCTAATTCAGCGCCAGCCGTTGGTGAAAGACCCGCATGGAGCCGAGCCCTTCTCACCTACCTGCTTTGGGGAGAGTTTGATCCGGACAAAACTAGTGGGTGTCGCCTCCTCGAAGCAGCTCCCTCTCGCCCCGATTGATGAAAAAGAAATAGAATTGGAAAAGTCCAAAGAAGACTTTGACCCCGTAAGCTAAACTGGGAATCTCGTACGAAACTGAGAATGTGATCATGACAGCACATCGAAAGAAAGCGGCTCGTGGCTTTCATATCTTGGTAAATAAGAGATCGATCCCGTAGTTCAATCCTGGGAAGGGTCAAAAAGTGTATCCACCCGGTCCGGGGAAGGTGTGTGAAATCCTCTCACGTTCTTGGTCAAGTAATGGCTCTAGCTTCATTCTCGCTTTGGGATCATCTCGCCTTCGTGGGTCTCCGCTTTCCGGCTGCGGAAAGCTTCACTCCTTTCACTGAATGAAGACCAAGGAAAGAACTTCAAATGTTTAACC
>Ga0214469_1000545_pt1 | contig 13169 bp, 14 predicted proteins | sample RVTome_10_FD_187340 | JGI IMG/M metagenome (GOLD analysis project Ga0214469, IMG submission 187340) | Soil microbial communities from uranium-contaminated site in the Upper Colorado River Basin, Wyoming, United States - RVT153D57 HiSeq ... | reverse complement strand
TTATAAGTAGACTACTTCAAGTGTTATATGTCAAAGCTTTACAGGAGGAAGTTGCAGTCAGAGCCCCTTTCATCCCCGGAATCACTTATTGTTCTATTTATTCTATCGACTAGATCATCAAGAGTTCAGGCTTTTTTAATAAGAGCTTTTCATTCATTGCTGGGAATCTCTTTATAAGCTGTTCGTACGCTACCTCAAAAGCGGTCCAGAAACAGACCTTTGTTCTGTTGTCTAGTTTTCTTATGACTTGGTACAACTCAAATCCATCCATGTCGGGCATTCTGATATCTAGTATCACAAGATCATAATAACCTGCTTTATAGTCTGATAGGCTTGGGATCTCGTACTTTAATGCGCATTAGGTTCATAAATTTAAAATGAGATTGGGAAGAAGCCTGAAATGCGTGATTTTTGATATCATCCCGCATCTTGCGTTACGAAGGAGAGAACGTTTCTAAACTAGTCAGTAATCACCTAACTGAATAATGAATTCCTGGTTATAATTATTGGTAGTGGATGAAACGTATTTTACAGGTTTAAGATATCTCACATTACTTCTCAACATTAGCCCTTCTTTGATTGAATTTGAATATGGCATCTTTTCTGTATGTCATTCTCAAGGAACGAAATCTGATATCCTTTCACTTTTATTTTTCAGTTGGACATCTAAACGACATATTCGAGTTCAAGTGTAATTTGCGAGCATACTACCAGTAGTCGAATTAATATTTTGTATGAATTGGGAAGAGTATCACCAATGATTAGTTATTTCAATGTTACGCCTGGAGGACATCGGAAGTGTGTTACCATTCCCCACTGGTTGAATGCTTCGATAGTACACCCTGCCTCTAGTGCTCTGCTTATAAATGCTGATTCTCCCATTACCCACCAAATGTATAGACCGATAGGAATAATGAATATCAGAGCAATAATGACCGCTACAATAATCTTTGATTGGCTGCTAAGTTTGGGTTTACGATCTGATGAAGAAGACGACAATTATTGGTTTGCGCTATTCTGATAGATACAGTTCTGCTTAGATATCATTGAAATGTTATTCAATGATTCTATAACAAAGGGGTCCAATGTGTTATGACCTATGGGCATCATCTGATGCCTTTCTAATGCAGACTGTAATATTGCCAGAAGTTGCTAAGGTTAACTTTCTCCAATAGAATGTAAATTCTATGGGTTTGGTTCCAATTGATGCGTTGCCAGTATCAAACCTTATTGCTGCCTTGTTTAAGCCTCCCGTTAGTTCTATGAATGTTGGATGAGTTGGCGGATAAACAGGCTTTGTTACGTTGTAAATTGTTGGTTCGCTGACTGAGTGTGTCACTTCAATTGTTGCCGCAGCAATTGCTCCCAAGGCGAATCTATTGATCTTTTTTGTTGTTATATTGTTACTTTCCCGTGTTGACATATGTCTTTAATCTAAAGAGTCTATTGGAAGCGCTAGGGTTTAACACTTTTCTTCTTTTGCTTCTGCTTCTGCTTATAGTCCTTTTCGTATTCTAAAAACTTCTTGATAGACTTGCGGACTAGTCTCCTAATTGAAGCAGGGGAATACTTTGGGTCTTCCATAACCTTATCATAGATGTCTTTATCGAAGTAACGATCTACACTGTCTTCTAATAGACTAACAAAATCCTCAGGTCTAAGCACATTCAACGCATCGACTTCAATCTTAAATAGTTTACCGTTGTTTTGTGCTCTGAAGAAATTAGCGTTAGAATCCCTCTTAAGTTTAGCCATGAGCGTAGGATCTGGATTAGTCAGATTTTCCAGACTATATTGTGCTATCTGCTGCTTAGTTATAGCAACGTGTTCAAATCCAATATCCAACTCTTTTAGATCGCGCCTAATATTCTCAACCATCTTTAAGCCAGAAGGGTCATAGTCTCCAAAATACAAAACGCCTGTTTCATCGTGCTTTCAACTAATCCTCTTTATTCTGTCAACATTCATTTTGGCGACAAGACTCAGCTTCATTTGTTCGGTTATTACACAAAACCCAATTTCTGAGAGTAGGAGTGATGACTAGTGCATTCTTCTATAATGAAAATAGTGTAAATTTTATAACTTGTTTTGGCATATACGTTCAAGATGGGCTTATTTGGCTTCATTTTATTGGTGGTAATCATATTAGCTGTATTCGGCCTGGGATGGCAGACCTTCTCCTCTGGAGTTATTACTGGTTTTGAGAAGGCTATAGATTTTGGTGCTCCGATTGTCAAGGATTTAACACAAGAAGCTAGAGATTACGTGAATAGTCCAGAGCAATTGAGGAATACTCAATAGGAAACAATCAACAAATCTATGTTAACAGTTATCCTAACTAACTAAAAGAATATGAAATAATTGAAGCCAGAGGTACTGGATAGATTTCGCTACACAGAATGCCATATTTAACAAAGAGGGAGATAAAATGATTCGAATGCTCCCTCTACTACTGCGGATTCAGACAGCGTCAACCATTAAGGTAGACCTTAATGCTCAATGAATGCCCACCCGAATTTCGGGAAAACATGACAGACTATGACAATCTCCACGATGAAAATGGAATGTCTCATGCACCTGTTTCATCTTTACTTGATGATTGGACCATCACTATCCTCCTTTTCAATGTAAATCTACAAAAGCTGTTATTGGATTCTAAAAATAAGGAAAGGCATTTGTTTATCTATTCAAAAGGATTGAGGATCAATAACCATCTATTTTTGATATTCTCTCAAAACAAAATCACATAAATTGTATATGATATTTGAAAAAGCCTAAGTCTATGAGACGAATATTGGCCAATCTCAACTAAATAGGGATGTCAAGTATATGAGAAACAGACCAAGGTATCCAAAAAATAAACATTGCGGTATTGCTAAAAGCTCAAGTAGGATAGTCTTTGACCTTGAAGGCGAATAGTTTTAGGATGTATCCTATAACCCGTAATATTAAATCACACTATTTACAAAAAATGATTTTTATATCGTAAGTACTCAATCAAACAAGAAATAACTTGACAGATCTTGATTCAAAACAATACAAGGAAGCAGAACGTCAGAGCTGGAATAGTGTAGCTCCCGCTTGGCAGAAGTGGTGGAAGACAATCGAAAGAGGTACCGAAGGAGTTAGTAGACGGTTAGTAGAACTTGCAGAGATTAAACCAGGTTCTAGAGTTCTGGACATTGCAACAGGTATAGGAGAACCTTCTCTTACCGCTGCAAAGCAGGTAGGCAAGAGTGGTCATGTACTGGCCACAGATATTTCACCACAGATGTTATCTTTTGCTAAACAAAGAGCTATCTCTTTAGGTCTACAAGATGTGATTGAATTTAAAGAAGGTGATGCAGAAACAATTGACTTACCACCTTCAACGTTTGATTCTGCACTATGCAGATGGGGATTGATGTTATTACAAGATTTTAAGGCAGGTTTATCTAATATTTACAGGTCATTAGTAGAAGGTGGTCATTTTGCGGCTGCTGTTTGGGCTTCACCAGACAAGGTTCCTTTCATTTTCGTACCCATGAATATCGTACTGAAAGAAACAAACAGTCCGCCACCTCCACCGGGAACCCCAGGACCATTTAGCATGTCGGACCAAAATAGCCTTAAGAATACCTATCTAACATCAGGATTCAAAGATCCCATTATCGAACGGATGAATGTGTCTTTTGATTTTGATTCACCTGATGATTATACAACCTTTACAATTGAGCACGGTGGTCCTGCTCTTCAAAAAATGCTGGCAGGTCAGACAAATGAAAGAAGAAAAGAAATTTTGAAAGCAATTAGTAAAGCAGCAGAAAAGTACGCTGACAGTACTACAGGAAAGGTCAGTTTCGAAAATGAAGCTATACTTATTGTTGGTGAAAAATGAATAGATAATCTTGTCAGTGAGTTAGACCAGATTATAATGCCTTAATAACAATCGCACACAATAGTGAAAGATCAACTGCATTAAAGCTCTTAACAGCGAATAAAATTACTAACTACAGAATGTAGGACTTTTTCTAGTGTAATTTTGGACATGCTATTATTTTTGCAATAAGACACCGTAAGTTCGTTTCTTTGAGTGAGGATTATACTACCTCTCTCCCTTCCATTAATTACCTTATCGAAATCCATTACTTTCTGTATGTATATTATATACAACGCTAAAAATCGATAGCTAAAGGGGGGGTCGCTCTATTGAAGTGTCGTCACTGCACTGGTACTTGACCAAACTGTACCATCCAGAATCACTACTCTACCTTTTCTAGTTCAGAATATTATTCCAAAAACTTAGTTCCTTTTGAAGTTATGTTATAAGTTCGTGTATGAAGATAATATGTTAAAAGTCCTTTGTCTAGTAATTCTTTGAGGTATTCATTCAACTGTTCACAAGATAGGTGAGCAGTAAACATAATTCTTGTCTTGCTTACACCATCACATTTAGTAGCCTCCAATACTGAAGCAATTATTTCAGTTCGATTTCTATATTTTGGTTTCAATACTGAGCAATCAGGTTCAAACTCCCGGTACTTCCGGGGAAAATAAGCTGCAACATACTACATTTACCTATACTAACGTTTTCTAGGCAACATGTTGGACTACCTTTTTCTGGACTAAGATTATCGTTAGAGAGAACGCCTAATTAAATTAGGCAACAAGTTAGACTATCAAAACAATTCCTATCTTTGTACCCCAAACTGACAGTTATCTTCACTGCCTTTAAAACTAAACCGATTTATTCTCAGCCTCTAACGTCAACGTATACTCCCCTAGGACACACAAAGGGGATTGAAAGACATTCCATGTTAGAGCAATCCAGTATCAAAGTGTTTCATTGCAGGCTGCTCAGTACACTCTGATATACTTATATTACATTTAGGGACTTTAAATCGTTAATGAATTTGAAATACAACAAGATCATTATAACAACAGCGTCTAACTGTATAGCATTTGTCCTACTAACAATATCATTTCTTGGTATGAGTATCTCTGAAACATTAGCACAAGGTACGAATACAACGAATGCAACTAATACTACTGCTGCAAGTGCGGGTGAAGTAAGTCCAATCACCGTAATTATGCCTGCAGGTTCAGCAGCGGCTACTGGTGGCGGAGGATATGAACCAGATCCAGTAACTGTATCACCAGGGAGCAATATCATATGGGATAATCAAGACAATGCTCTTCATACTGCAACCTCCGGAGACCCACAAACAGCGGTTCTAGATGGGATATTCGATACAGGTTATGTTATGGCAAATCAACAGAGCGATCCAATTCCAATGCCTACTGAACCAGGAGAATACACATACTTCTGTACGCTGCATCCATTCCTAACGGGGACAGTCATAGTACAGTAACACACAGGAAATTAATGCATACAACGAAAAAAGTAAATTTCGAACGGGAGAAAATAGAAAATATGTTGACCTTTTGAAAGGTCGTTTTGATGTGAACAATGTAGTACGCATAGAACGACAGGATGATCCTCACACCATTTCAAATAAATGGGTAGATTTTTCTTCTGGGACTATAAAGAAAATGATAGCAGACGGCTATCAGCAAGCATTGGAACAATTAAAAACAATTACAGTCTAAGAAGATACAGATTTAGTACTGATATTACTGATTGGTATTTACCGACCATTTTTTTTATGGAGAGCCCAAATCTTGGAAAAAGCAGCCTGATCATGAATGTAATATGGATTATAATCAAAAATAATAAATGATGACTTGATCTCGTAATGTACAATTCATCTGAGATGACTTAATAAATTAGTCAAATTATAGACTGTTAAAATCAATTAACTTAATTAGTATTTAGATAGCTAATGAATATTCTACGGAATCTTGATGAAACCCGGAGGCGTTGGAGATAGCGAAAGCGGTTAACCTTCAGTGCTATTTATGGCGCTGGTTCTCACAATTCAAAGTTATATTCTCAAAGACCCTAAGAAGGAGTAAAGTCCAACCCAACTTTATAAAGCAGCCAAACATATTGAGAAGTGGATTTGTCGCAATGTGCTGTATGTCAGAGAGTATGTTCTCAGCAATGTCAAGAATGTATGCAGTTTTTTTGCGGAGTTCATATCAAGGAACATGCATCTACCCATAGAAAGAACAAGTAATGTCGTATCAATATGTTACGTCTTAACTTAACTTTGTTACAGGTCTCCTTGTTATTTCCAGCGTCCATACACCCATTTACAAATCCCTCTTTGTTTCAAGCATTAGCCACTAAGCTTACAGCTAGGCGCCGACTGTTCTGTCATCCTTTTTTCCTCTAGTCTCCGTAATTACCAAGTCTATATAATGTCTAACTTCGTCATCATCTAACATTGGAGATTCTACTGCTGTTTCTTTTTCCATAGCATCTGCGTGTTGGTGGATTAGTTTTACAAGCTTTCGCATAATCTCTGCGTTCTCTTGTGCATTGCCTAAAGTATCTAGCAGGGAATACTCCTTAACATATTTTCTAGCTAATTGACGCAATTCTGCATCTTGGGCCACTGACAGCGCGACAGAGTATATTCCTAAGCTAAAGAGAAATGAAGCAAGCACAAGAAAGGCACGTTGGATTGCTCCAAAGGGTGGATAAGAATTGTTGGTTATCCAGTTATTGGTCGTTGGAGAAATTAAAATGGTTGCCACTGCTGCTATAATCAAATAGTTAATGATCTTAATACGAGAAGAGGTAATTTGGCGTCCAAGTGTTTTTGCTACTAAAATAAATGCATAAGCTATTACAAAATCAGCTGCAACCCATCCTGCGGTACCTATTACCCTAAAGATAAGGAACTGGGATTCCATATATACCATTTCACTTCCAGTTGACTTTAAAAATTGAGGACCAAATACCCCAGTTAAAAAAAGTACAGGTGGTAAAATTATAATTGTCCAAAATCTTGCACTTCCTATCTGATCCTTAAAATAACGAAGGAAAAATGCAACACCAACTATTTCTGCGATAGCAATGGCAGTAACCTGAGGGACAAGAAACCCATAGAGATGAATGATAAGTTCTGTACTAGTTAATTGTCTATGTGCCATAGAATTGCTAGCGGGGTAATTTGGATCTATGGAGGGTGGTCTTGAAACGACTAATTGCTTTACATCAAGTGTAATAGCAACTGTCGTGCTGATGCAAAGGAGCATCGATGATACGGCAAACGCCAATATCATGATATAGTGTCGTTTGTTGGCACTCGAATTGAACCATGACAAGAATTTGTAAGTGCGAAAACCAAGGAACAAAATGGCCACTGCACTTATTACGAGAAGTAGAATCAGCAAGAAAGTGCTATATTGTGAAAATAACACCATTTCGACAATGATAGCACCGAAGACGACTAAAAGTGCATAAAGAAAAATAGGTGTTGCCTTGTAGAGCCTATTAAAAAACGAAGGAGCCTCAAGCTCTTTGCGCAATGCAACCATATAATGTCTAAGGGCATACAGACCTGCAAAAAATACAGTGATACTCATTGCTATAAATAATATTACACCAAAAGTAGAAGTAAGAGGCTTTCCCAAAACGTCAAAAAAGGTGCCAAAGATTACATCGGTCATTATTATGGCCCAAGCAATAAACGTCATCACATAGGTTTTTTTGTTAATGATACTTGTAGTAACTAGCCATGACATTTTTGTAGTCGACACTTCATAATATACTCTCCTATATACGTTTTCAGCAAATTGCTGAACTGCTTATACTTTTAAAAACCAGATTTTGACCACAAGGTATGCTTCATCATCAGCAATCTAATCCAAGGGTGTGCTGATACTGTTACAGAGAAAAATAATTTGAAAAATACCAAAAGATTGTGATGCGGCATTATCTCATATTGTACATTTTCTTAGCGTAGAAAATGATAAGGTATTGTTAAGAAGGATTTATGATAGCCTTCCGGATGAAGATGGTGTCATTCTAATCAGCGAATGGCAACTGAATGATGAGAAGACAGGACCCGTACCTCCAGCGTTAACTGGTTTGGCTATGATCGTTGACCTGCCAGAAGGTAGAAATTATTCCTATGCTGAAGTTTCAGAAATGCTTAAGGATATTGGTTTCATGAATATAGAAAAGAGACCATTACCGGGTCCAGCAGAAGTCATAATAGGACATAAGCAAAAGAAATAGTCAACTGTCAAGTCTGCCGTATTTTCAGGTACAGAGTTACCCGGTGCAATCTAGTGTGTCGAGTTGCTGACTTTTGTAGCATTGATGATTATTTCATCTATCTCCTCAGGGTGTGCTACAGGCGACATATGACTAGAGTTAAGCGAGAGAGTAGTCGCATTCATCCGTTCTGCAGAAATTCGTTGTATTTCTGGAGGTATCAGACGATCATTCTCAGATATCTGATACCAAGTCGGGAGCTGTTTCCATGCTGGAGGACCAGATGCTTCTGCAATAATAGATTGATTGAATGGTTTCTGTACAATGGCCAAAATATTAGCATCAGCCGAATCGACGTCTTGAGCAAACGATTCATGGAATCTATTTGGATTAAAGTACAAAAATCCTGCGCTATCATTTGCAATGCTCTCAAAATAAGTCTTTGAAAATTCCGCTGGAATCTTTTCAAAGAAAGTATTGCCTGTTTCCCCCTCATCAGGAGCAAGTGCGGCAATGTAGACAAGACCGGTGACATTAGGATTATTATAACCAGCATTTGTAATTACCTCTCCACCATATGAATGTCCAACAAGAATTGTTGGTCCGCCAATCCGTTCAACTGCGCGCTCTACTGTAGCGACGTCATTTTCCAGAGAATGTAGAGGTAGCTGTGCAGCTATGACTCTATGTCCTGCATCAGTTAGAATAGGTATTACTTTGCTCCATACGGAACCATCGCTCCATGAACCATGGACTAAAACTATACTCTTGTTATTCCCTGACATCGAATCCAATGAGTCGAATACTATCGAAGTATCGTTCTCGAGGCTAGCAAATCCTGTAAATTTAATAGGAGCAAAACTCGTAATAAGCAGAACGCCTAAGCATGCAAGACCACATATTCTGTCTGTTTAAAAGCCTCTATCATATCACAAATAACTAACACATATTTATAAAGATAGATAACATAAGCAGTACGCAAAAGTAATGTTCGATTCAGACAGGCATTTGACGAAGGAACCTTGATCCAATATTTTGAACTACTGTCTAATTCTCGTCATGTAGTTCCTTGACTGCGTCTATTACTATTCTTGCAACAGAATCGTCAATACTGAGGTCTATAGAGAGATCCTCTGCCGAAAAGTCATATATCTTTCTACATTGAACTGATGATTAATGAGTATCTCCATTAAACCATTTGGAATATCCAATTTATTTATCCTGTTGTTAACTTGGCTGCTATTTTCATCATTTGTTGAATCATTCAAATTCAAAACTATTAGATGTAAACCTATACTGGCGTGAGACAGATAATAGCAGGAGGTAAATAGGCGGTAGCATGATGATAATTCGGCAAATGTGATTTGCTCTACTAACTAGATGGTTTCAACAATACTCTTAAACCTCTGAATATTATTGATCCTACCAAAGTCAGGGTCGTTCTTGCCTGTTTCTTTGTATTTATCAACAAAGCGAATTACCGATCCGAGTATGTTCAATGAACCATCAATCTTGTCCCGTAAGCAAAAGAGACATGATATGTTATACAACACATTGATGTCTTTAGGATTACGTTTCATTATCCTATCATAGTATGTTATTGCTTTGTCGAAATCTCCAAGCTTGGCCAGCGCAATACCCTCTTTCAAAATATGTCTTTGCTTTACTGTTTTCATGGATATCCTCTAGTACCTGACCGCTTCCAACCAGAGCCGGAAAGTGATTCGGGTCAATTTTTAATGCCTCTTCATAGCACTCCAAAGCTTGTTGAAATTTCTTTGTTCTACTTATTACGCTTCCCTGAAGAACTAGAGCATTGATATTTTTCGCGTTCGCCTTGAGAATGCAATTCCAATAATATAGTAGGTTTCTATTAGCAGAAATCAATTTCTAATTACGCACAAAAATCTAAACAAGGAGTAATTATGGCAAAAAAAAGAAAGTAAGTTACTACTGTACCGTTACAGTGCCTACTAGGTATGGATGTAACGTGCAGAAGTATGTATACTCTCCAGGTTCAGTGGGCATAGCTATCGGTTGGCTTTGTGTCGTTGCACCCACCATACCTGAGTCGAATTTACCGTCAGGAGTTGCGGTTTCAGCGTTTCCAGAAGTTGCGGTATGCAGAGCATTATCTTGATTGTCCCACACTATTGAGCCACCTGGTGAGACAGTTACAGGATCTGGATCGTATCCTTTCGCACTATTAGGATCGAGTGAACCCGCTGGCATCACTACGGTTATTTGGTCTCCTGCTCCTCCAGCTGCACTACTTGCATTCGTAACATTCGAAGCGTTTGTGCCTTGTGCCAAGACTTCGGCAGGACCTATGATAACAAATGGGATAGCCAACAAGACGAACAAAGTACTGTATCCTCTCTTTCTAACATCCTTTCCATTATGGTTTGTTGATATCATTAATAGATATCAATCCTACATATAATATAAACATTAACGATAGGCTATCATTCATTCAGCAAATAAAATCGAATAAATAATTCTAAATTGTAGTTTACCATTGATCTATTGTTCCCACTCCCGTTTCATCATAAAAAAATCGACCGATGGAAACAATCTGCAATATGCTTTTTAACGTCCAAGTCGAAAAGCCCATATTAATATATCATGCAGTACAACTAATACTACTAGCAGAGGATAACAAGATAAATAGTTACATCCAATAGGGATAGATTATGAGGTGATGTAATTAATATTACTATCGCTGCCGCTATCTTGTTGTAGACAAATCCTCTGCTAGTAATAATTTCTCAAGCAGAAGCTGATGTTTAGGTTTTTCTAAATACATGAACGCAGATTCTCGCTCCAAGGTAATTCGTCGGAACGCATAAGCGTCAATTTGAAATACAAAATCGAATCGTAGTGAAGATCTAGTTTCTGTAAATCTAACATTAGTTTTATAACTAGAGGGCAATATCTAAGATCTCATTGGTGGAATTACAATCCAAGTTCCCAAAAGAATTGTAAAGGATATTAATTGATATCTTGAACTAGGGATAACGCATTTTATCTTCCAATTCATTGGGTTAGATGAGAGATCCTTGAAACTATCGTATAAACAGATTATTTTGGCTACTCTCCTGGACATTACCTATACCTTTTATGGGTATTTATCTACTTTGAGCTTGACTGGATTTTGTCTAAAGAGACTTGAGGAAAGCCTGAGAAAAAATAATACACCGACAATAATAGCCGCATTAAATTGTAGAAGGGTTGGCCGTCTATTGAGCTCCCTGTATTAGGTCTACTTCCTAACAAGAAAAAAACTTCCCCAACACTTAGATAAAGCCCTTCACAAGGAACCCTACTCCAGTAAAAAAAATTACTACAAATATGATCAGTGGTACAGCCTGATCTGGATCTATTCCACTTATTCCGAATTCCCCTGCTTGATTGTATATCGGAGCAAAATAAGCACCTAATATTAGTGATATTATAATTATTACGATACCTGCTATAACTAAGCCCTTACTCTTCATTGCCTTCAGCAGTATTTGCAGCATCAATTATTTATTTAGCTCTTACTTACCCCCAAACCTGCCAAACTAAGATATCATTTGATTCATTGCAATTTGGTTGATGTCGATGATCCATCTACAAATAGCGAAAACAATATGAATCTTGTTGTGCAGTATATTTTGTGGCCCTTCAAATCGATGAATGTGATTCTTTAGACACCTTTCTATTTGCACTGAAAGCTGCCGAGCCCACAGCCTTACACTTACTCGATTCTGTCACTTCAATTTCGGGGTACATTAATGGCTTACTATGGGTCGAGAATTGTGTCAAACATGTCTCCATACCATCGAACGAAAGTCAATTTTGGTGCACATTCCACCGCAATATTGCTGGCTGAATTTTCTAAGATTGTACATGCCTCGCCACAAGAGAATACTACCGTTTTGCTTCTATAGGAATGATAGGCCTCAATTGCGAGAATAAGCCTTTTTTTCCTTCGTGAAATAATGCCATTACTCGCGGAATCTAGCGAAATTGATAAATATCTTAATTTCCTATATGAGTGTGGAGTGACAGCCCACAAACATACGTCAAAGTCTAGGCGTCTGTTTCAAGATATTGTAAGATTTTAGGTGCTAGTTTGAATATATTTAAGTTTCGGAAGTCACTTCCGTTTCCATATTAGCAAATGCGGGTAGCCGCTTGCACATGGTGGTGAACCACCATTACAGTATTATTATAGTAGTACAGAATTGCCGACTGGGTTCTTCGGCGCTATCTCAGTTTTAGCTAAAGAGCTATCCAATTCCAAATTGTCAACAACTCATTATTATGGTAGTCATCCACAAGCCGATTATCTCAGTATTTTTATCCTCATCGATAGACATCTTCTCCGCAGTCCTATCAAGTACATTCCTCTCATTTAGGATTTCACTAGTTATTACGGTCCCATGTGCCGAACCGTAATATTCGTCAGGGGAACAATATCAATAAACAGGGTAAAGAGAACTAAGATAGTTAGTATAAGTGAGCTACGCATATGTAGTAACATGACAACTATTAGTAAATTTACAATTGAAATAAAAGGAAGGAATGAGGCGCCACCAGAGAAATCACCATTATTTTCACTAGATCCTTATTGATTGTCACCATTTCCATTGCCATTTGAACTGTCTTCTCCATCCCCGTCACCACTAGCATCATCATTCCCGTTCCCATTAGTATCCCCATTCGAATTGGTTCCTGGAGGCCCTTGTGATCCACATCTCTCGATTCCTTCAGCATCAACAGGACATTCTGATCTCGGCGCAGTGTTATCCGATAGGAGCTCCGGCCCGAAGCCACTTACTTTGCCGGTCATGTTTTCACCTGTCATATTCTGTGCCATAACAGGTGTAGCAATCGTCACTGTACTAAGTGCTCCAACTATTACTCCTATCATGAAGATTTGTTTTGAATCCATTGCCCTTGTTCGCCTCGCCTACTAAATAAAATTTTAATAGGGCGATGACATGAATTTAGAATTCACTTATTGAACCAAGGAAATGCGGGCAAGGTTAATCAGCTCAAAAATGCAAAAGCA
>Ga0214469_1000544_pt1 | contig 13171 bp, 7 predicted proteins | sample RVTome_10_FD_187340 | JGI IMG/M metagenome (GOLD analysis project Ga0214469, IMG submission 187340) | Soil microbial communities from uranium-contaminated site in the Upper Colorado River Basin, Wyoming, United States - RVT153D57 HiSeq ... | reverse complement strand
GTCGCCACTGCTCCGACCACCACGGTGCCGGCGGTGTCCTCGACCACGCCGCCGCCACCAACCACCACGACCCTCCCGGCCGACATCGCAGTGTTCCCCTACTTCTACGTCGACGAGGCAGGGCACTCCAACCGCCAAGGACCATTCGTCGTCCCCATCTCCAGGGAGGTGGCTGCCACCAAGGCCGTCGCCCGAGCCGCCATCGGACAGCTCCTCGCCGGTCCCGGCGAGGGGGAGAGAGAAGGTGTGCCGGCCATCTCGACTGCGATCCCCGAAGGCACCAGACTGCTCGGCCTCACCATCACCGAGGGGATCGCCACGGTCGACTTCTCCTCGGCGTTCGAAGCCGACGACGACGCGGCCGCAGCTGCGGCCCGCATCGCCCAGGTGGTGTTCACCCTGTCCCGCTTCCCCACAGTGGCCGAGGTCCTGTTCCGCCAGGACGGGGTGGCTCTCGACGTCCCGACCGGGGACGGCCGGCTCGTGTCCCGTCCGGTGAGCATCGCCGACTATCTCGAGTTCGCCGCAGCAATCCACGTCGAACAGCCCGGTTATCGGGGGCAGGGCGCAAACCCGCTGCACGTGATGGGCTTCGGCGCCGTCTTCGAGGCATCGTTCAACTATGCCCTCACCGATGACGACGGGCTCATCATCGCCGAAGGCATCGCCATGACCGGCAACGGGAGCGGCTGGGGCGGCTTCGACTTCACCATCGACTACGAGGTCGACCGGGAGCAGACGGGAGCGCTGATCGTGTGGGCCCACTCGGCCGAGAACGGATCGCAGATCGACGTGCGCGAGTACCCGGTTGGCCTGATCCCATGACCCGAGCGGACGAGAACCTCAGCCCAGTCTCTCGGCGAGGATGGTGGCGCCACGATGGGCGATGGCTGCGATGGTCAACATCGGGTTGACACCCGAAGCGGTGGGAAAACACGAACCGTCGATCACGTACAAGCCCCTGATGTCGTGGGTCTCGTTGGCGGCGCCGACCACCGACGTCTCCGGGTCGGCGCCCATCCGGGCAGTGCCCATCTGATGGAACGAGAAATAGGAGGTCCGGTTCGGCCCGTATCCCATGGCGTCGGCCTCGGCCATGAACGCGTTGAGGGGGCCACTGCCCGGAATCCAGCGCACCGGTCTGACCGACGAGGTGATCACCTCCCGAGCGCCCGACTCCGCCAACAACTCGGCCGCCCGCCGGACTCCCACCCGCACATGGCCCTGGTCGAAGTCGGAGATTCGGTACTTCCAGACCGGGCTTCCGTCCTTGCGCACCACTACCCGGCCATGATCCCGATCGCGGAGCAGGATCCCGGCCACGTTGAGATGGCCCAGCCCGAGGACATCGCGTTTGAACGAGGCGCCGTCCTCCCAGCCGATGAAAGCGGAAGGGAAGAGAGGATGGACCGGGGCCGTCTCGAACCTGAACCCGTGCCCGTCGCCGTCCAGATCGGTGAACTCGTCGCTGTACCGGCTCTGCAGGACTCCGGTCCATGGCTCGACCAGCTGGTCGAACCTTCCCCACAGGGCGGTGACGGGATGGACCCTGAGATAGCGGCCGGCGGCGGCACCGCCGGCATCGCTGCGCAGCAGCACGGCGGGTGTGTTGAGCGCCCCGGCGGCCAGGAGCACGGCCTTGGTCCTGACCCGCACCCTGTGCTCTCCGACCCGGGCCGTGACCGCGGTGGCCCGTCCCTGCTCGGTCTCGACCAGACGCACCTCGGCATCGGTGATGATCCGTGCCCCGGCGTCGGCGGCATCCTGGAGATAGGTGGTAAGGGTGGAGCGCTTGGCCCCGATCCGGCACCCCATCGTGCAATACCCGCAGTCCTGCTCGGTGCAGCCCACCGCATTGCGAGGCATCTCGTCGACATGCCAGCCCAGTCCACGTAGCCCCTTGTCCATCAAACGATCCCGGTTGGAGGGAGAGCCGTTCTCCCGGTTCACCTCGAGCCTGGCCTGCACCGCCGCGGTGGAGGCCTCGAACCTCTCACCGGTGAAGACCTGGTCGAACCCGGCGACACGGTCCCACTCCTCCCGGATTCGATCGGGAGTGGGGAAGGATGTCGTGTAGTTGATGACGGTGCCGCCGCCGAGTGTGGCGCCGGCCAGCATCAGGATGCTCCCGTCGGCGGAGAACCCCAGGGCGCCGTCCAGGTACATGGAGCGATATGCGTCGGCCTCCAGATGGCTGAAGTCGGCTTCGTTGCGATAGCCGCCCCGCTCCAGCACTACCACCGACAGACCGGCCGACGTGAGAACGGCGGCGGCGGTCCCGCCCCCGGCTCCTGACCCGACCACAACCACGTCGGCGTCGATGGTCGTATCCCCTGTGATCGTCTCCACCCGAATCGGCTTGGGCACCGGTGGCGGTGGACCGTCCGGGCCCGGGTAGCCCATCTCCGTCCAGGGAGCAGGAGGGGTGGCCGGGTACTCGCTGGTCACCCAGAGCAGAGCAGTCACCGTCTTCAGGGCGCGCGCACCCTGGCGGACCATTGCCACCGGGCTGTCCTCCATCGACCGAAAGGCATCGGCCCGCCGGGGCTGCGACATGGTCGAGAACGCCTCGGCCCGTCCGAACAGGACCATGCCCCCGGCCCTCGATCCAAGAAGGCCGAGGATCAGTTTCAGCTGTCTGCGGTCATGGTCATGGGGCAGCGACTCGAAGACACGGTGCAGCCGCTGGGCCAGCCCGAGATCGCGCCCGGGTGTCGTCCACACCGGTCCGTCGCCGGGGACGGCGGGGAGGATGGTGTCAACCACCGCGGTGAAGCTGTCGAGGAGCCTGGATTTGAGTCTCATCGGTGCCGGCGGACAAAGCTACGCACCGGGCCGCCCGTGCCGCGACAGCGGGATGGCCTTGGACGCCCGGCGGCAGAACGCTAGAAACCAAGACCACCGATGAGGAGCTGTGGATGAGAGTCGAGATCGGAGCATTTGGTGTGTGGCGGATGGCCGGGGGATTCACCCCGGAGCTGGCCAGGGAGGTCGAGGCGCTCGGGTTCGGCGCGATCTGGCTCGGGGGCTCACCGGGCGGAGACCTCGGCATAGTGGAGACCCTGCTCGACGCCACCGAGCGGATAACGATCGCCACCGGGATCGTGAACATGTGGCGGGACGAGGCTGCCATCGTCGCCCGGTCGTATCACCGGATCGAGGCCAAGCATCCGGGACGCTTCCTGCTGGGTGTCGGCATCGGGCATCGCGAGGCGATCGAGCACTACCAGAGGCCGCTCGACAAGATGATGGAATACCTGGACGGGCTCGACGAGGCCGGTGTGCCCAGAGAGGACGTGGTGCTGGCGGCATTGGGGCCGAAGGCCCTGGCCCTCGCCGCCGAGAGAACCGCCGGCGCTCACCCCTATCTGACCACCCCGCGCCACACCGAGTATGCGCGTGGTGTGATGGGGCCCGGGCCCCTCCTCGCGCCCGAGCACAAAGTGGTCCTCGACACCGACCCGGCCCAGGCCCGTTCGGCGGGCCGTGCCGTGGTCAGCCGGTATCTCGACCGGGTGAACTACCGGAACAACCTGCTGCGCGAGGGGTGGTCCGAGGCCGACTTCGCCGACGGGGGCAGTGATCGGCTGGTCGACGCGCTCGTGCTGCACGGCACGGTGGAGAGTGTTGCCCCCCGGCTGGTCGCTCACCGCGAGGCAGGCGCCGACCATGTCGGGATTCAGGTCCTCGGGGACGATCCGATCGACGCCCACCGGGAGCTGGCCGAAGCATTGCTCGGCTGAGCGCGGGTCAGGCCAAGAGCTCTCTCGCCGCCACCAGTGGATACTCGTCGAGACCCTCGGTGAAGGTGGCGTACACGGCGGCCAGTTCCCCGGTGCGGTCGGCGAAGCGGCCCGTTTGCCGGTGGAGCCCGACCAGCCTGGTCAGTGTGGTCAACTCGGTTAGACGCTGCCCCGACCCCCTCGACATCTCCAGCGCCTCCAGATAGACCTGCTCGGCTCCGTCCGGGTCGGGCTCGGGGATCATCATCAGAAAGTCGCCCTTGTACACCGAGAATTCAACCGCCACATCCTGGTTGCCCCCCAGTTCGATCGCCTCGTCGATCAATTCGATGGCGCGTTGCGGCTGACCGGCCATGCCGTGAACCATGGCACGGAGCCCGAGGATGAGCGGCCAGAAGATCGGCGGTGTGGTCAAGCCCTGATAGAGGTCGATCCCGGCCTCGGCGAGAGCCAGGCCCTCTTCCAGTTCGCCGAGCGCGGTTCGGGACACCCCCTCGAGGACCGTGGCCAGTGTCCTCCACAACACGTAGTCGTTCTCAGTGGCCACCTCGGCCAGCTGGTGCGCGAAGTCGAGGCACTCCTCGAAGCGGCCGCGATTGAGGGCGAGAAACCCGTTGTGATAGAGGGCGTAGGCGATGCTGTAGGGGTGTTCGATCTCCCGGGCGATCTCCAGGGCACTGCTGATCCGCGCCACCGCCATCTCCAAGGCGCCACCCTGCCAGACGAGAAAGCCGGAGGCGACCCGGGCCACAACGCCGGTATTGGGCCCGAGACGGAAACGAGCGGAGCCGTGAACTCCGGGATCGTGGAGCTCGATGGCGGTGTCGAGGTGGGGGAGACCGGTGTCGAGATCGCCGGAGAAGGCCGTGGCAGCGCCGAACACGTAGTGACCCTCGATCATGATCGACGCGTCTCCCTCCCTCTCTCCGAGCTCGAGCAGCTGTCGTCCGTACTCGATTGCCTGGTCGAAGTCGGTGATGCTCATGTAGTAGGTGGCGAGGGCTCGGAGGACCGGGAATCGCTGTGCCGTGGTCCCTGCGGTCTGCGAGATCTCGAGCGCCCGCTTGAAAGCCTCCTCCACCTCGACTCCGTAGCCGCGCACCGCCATCACCGCCCGGGCCAGACTGGTGCGCAGGGTCAACTCCTCGGCGGCCAGCTCCGGTGAGGGCCTGGCCGTGGCCAGCACCCCGAGGGCGTCGGATGCGAGCTCGATGGCCGCGTGATACCAGCCCTTGGCCTCGTGCAGGGCCCAGAGACCGTCGATCAGGTTGAACACCTGCTCCAGGTCCCCTTGATCGACCCAGTAGCGCCAGGCGATCCTCAGGTTGCCGATCTCGCTTTGCAGATCGTCCAATGCCGCCCCTCGTTCGACGGTTCGGAGGCGTTCTTGGAGGCTCCTCCCGAACTCGGAGAAGTAGAGGGCGTGGGCCAGCCGCACCGCCCTTTCCCACTCCGGGGTGTCGGCCAGCCTGGTCTCGGCGTATTCCTTGATCATCAGCAGCATCGAGAACCGTTGCGAGGTACCGTCGTCCTCGCTTCGTATCAGGCTCTTGTCGACCAATGAGGAGAGAGGGTCGAGAACGGTTCCTGCGCCGAGTGCCGAGCTCGCCACCGACTCCAGGGCAGGGAGATCGGTCGAGGAGAACACCGACATCAGCTCGAACAGGTCGCGTTCGCTTTCGTCGAGCAACTCGTAGCTCCAGCCGATGGCGCCCCAGAGGGTTCGCTGCCGGTCGGGCAGGTCCCGGCCACCGGCGCCCAGGATGTCGAGTCGCTCTCGAAGCCGATCGAGGAGGTCCGAAGGCGTGAACACGTTGAGACGGGCTGCAGCCAGTTCGATGGCGAGGGGGAGACCGTCGAGTCGAAGGCAGATCTCGGCGATCACCACTGCGTTCTCGTCGGTGACCGCGAACTCGGGTCGAACCGCCCGAGCCCGCTCGGCGAACAGCTGCACCGCTTCCGCCTCGGCGATGGATGAGGTGGAGTCCTTGGGGTGGGGAAGAGAGAGAGGGGGGACGGGGAACACATGCTCGGCACGGACCCGGAGTGTCTCCCGACTGGTGACGACGATATTCAGCCCGGGGGCATGCTGGAGCAACTCGGAGAGCCCGACCGCGGCCGAGGTCACTTGCTCGAAGTTGTCGAGGACGAGCAGCATCTCCTGGTCGCGCAGCCTCGTCTTCAGGATCTGGAGCGGGTCGCCTCCCGACAGGGGGAGGTCGAGGGTGCGGACGATGGTCTCGTAGGCGGCATCCGGGTCCCTCTCGGCCGAGAGGTCGACGAAGAAGACGCCGTCGCGGAACCGGTCCATCTGCTCGGCGGCGACCTGGAGCCCGAGACGGGTCTTGCCCGCGCCACCCGGGCCGGAGATGGTCAACAGCCGCGTGCTCGGCGACTCGAGCATGACCTGGATTGCGGCCAGCTCGTTGCTGCGGCCGAGGAACTCGGTGGTCTGAACGGGGAGGTTGTTGGGTCTGGCGTCGAGGGTCCTCGGTGCGGGGAACTCGGCCCCTATGTCCTGGTGGACCAGCTGGTAGAGATGCTCGGGCAGGGTCAGGTCCTTGAGACGGTGTGTCCCCAGATCCCTCAGCTCGGCACCGGAGGGAAGCCGACCGTCGGAGAGACCGGCGGCGGCGGCGGAGAGCAACACCTGACCACCATGCCCGGCGGCCATGATGCGGGCGGCTCGATTCATCGCCGGTCCGAAGTAGTCGCCGCCGCGGCTCTCGGTGTCGCCGGCGTGCACACCCATCCGCACCCGAAGAGGGCCGGTCGGGCCCCAGGCCTCGGCGAGCAGGCTCCGCTGGGCTTCGATGGTCGCGCTCAAGGTGTCGGTCACCGAGTCGAACACGGCGAGAAGGCCGTCGCCGGTCGTCTTCACCACTTTGCCCCCGGCCCGGTCCACCGCCTCGTTGAGGATGGCATCGTGACGTGCCAGCGCAGCGGCCATGTCGTCGGTGTGCTCCTCCCAGAGACGTGTGCTCCCCTCGATGTCGGTGAAGAGGAAGGTCTGCATCGCGCGGCAATATACGGTCCGGTCAGGCGACGGGCGCCAACTCCGCCCGGCCGTTGATCCGCAAGGGCGTCGTTTCTGTCCCCGCCCGCCCTTAAGGTCGGGGTGTGACGGCTCCGGGCCCAGCTCAACTCGGTCGGTCCGTGGTGGTGGGCCTCGGGGCGCCGCCTCCTCCGGCGTGGGCCGACGCAGATCGGATTCGCATCGATCGGGCCCTGCTCGCCGACGAGGAACGCCTGGCGGCGACGGTCGACGACGTGCAGCGACGCTATGTGCAGAGGACGCCAACCGTCTTCGAGCTCGACCTCGCCCCCGAAGACCTGGCCACACCCGAGACCAGCGATGCTCCGCCCTACGAGCTGGGCGACCGCTTCACATTCCCCAGGGAGCGGCTGGTCAAGGCGGTCTGGCACAACTCCTACGACGCCCGCACCGACTCACCGGTGTGGTGGTGGGGACACAAAGCGGCAGCGCGCCTCGACCTCACCCTGGGAGGACCCGCCGATGTGACTCGCGCCGACGGCACACCGGTATGGATCGACGGGGGCCCCCGCCAGCCTTTCGACCTCGACGAGGTCGTGATCCATCACGAGACTGTCGACCTGGGCCGGGACACCCCTGTCCCGGGGAGCAAAGGGCCATCGCTCGAGTTGGCGCCGGACCAGCTGGAGGCGGTATGCCATCTGGTGGGCCCGGCCCGGATCATCGCACCGGCCGGTTCGGGGAAGACCCGGGTGCTGACCGCCCGGGTCCGTCATCTCGTCGAAGACCGGGGGATCGAGCCGGAGGTGTTGACTGCACTCGCCTATAACCGGCGGGCGGCAGAGGAGATGGTGGGGCGGCTCCCCGAGGGGAGACGGCTCAATGTCCGCACCATCCACTCCCTGGGCTGGGAGATCCTGCGCATGGCCAAACCCGGTCTGCGTCTCATCGACGAGCGGGAGCAGCGACGACGCCTGGATCCCATCGCCACCGCGCCGCCACGGGCCAACACCGATGTGATCGGCCCTTACCTCGAGGCCCTGGACGAGGTCCGGATCGGGCTTCGTCATCCCGATCTGGTCGAGGCTGATCGTGACGACGTGCCCGGATTCACCGAGACGTTCCGCCGTTACCGCGTTGGTCTGGAGCGGAGCGGCGAGGCCGATCACGCCGAGCAGATCTACGGGGCGATCGAAGCCCTCTGCCGGCTCCCTGATCTCCGCGCCCACTGGCAGGCGCAGTGCCGACACCTCCTCGTCGACGAGTTCCAGGACCTGACCCCCGCCTACCTGCTCCTCATCAGACTGGTCGGAGGGCCCGGGTTGAACGTCTTCGGGGTGGGCGACGACGACCAGGTGATCTACGGCTATGCCGGTGCCGACCCCGAGTATCTCATCGACTTCGAAGCGCTGTTCCCTGGCGCCGCGGTGCATGCGCTCGAGGTCAACTACCGCTGCCCCGCAGACGTGGTCGAGCGGGCGAGCACCCTGCTCGGCTACAACCGTCGGCGGGTTTCGAAGACCATCCGACCCGATTCGGTGGTCGACGGCATGGAGGTTCTCACCGCACCGGGAAACGAGTTGGGCCAGGTCTGCGCCGACCGCATCGCAGCGCTCATCGGGTCGGGGGTGGAACCCTCGGCCGTGGCGGTCCTCTCCCGGGTCAATTCCAGCCTGCTCCCGGTTCATGTCGCACTGTCCATGCGGGACGTTCCGTTCCGGAGCCCGCTGACTGTGAGCATCCTCGATCGCACCTTGCTCCGTGCCGCGCTGGCCTGGATTCGGGTCGCCCTCGACCCGGAGCAGATGAGTCGCAACGATCTGTTCGAGATCATCCGACGGCCCGGACGGGGGATCACCCGGCTTTTCTCAGAGCTCATCGGGCGCCGTCGCGGGCCGTTCTCACTGCACCAGGTGGCGGAGTTGGGCGAAGGCCTCGACGGGCGACGCGCCGACCGATGGGCGGAGCTGTGCGACGACATCGCTCACGCCTCGGGGGCCACCTCCTCGACACCGCGTCTGCTCGACGTTCTCACCACCCACATCGGGCTCGATCGTGCGGCGGCGGCGCTCGATGCGGGACGAACCCGGGCCGACCGGTCGGCACAGGGTGACGATCTCACCGCATTGCGCCGGGTCGCGGCGCTGGGCCCGAGCCCGGCCGACTTCGAGGTTTGGCTGCGCGAGCGACTTTCCATCCCGGCAAAGCCTGCCGGGGTCACGTTGTCCACGGTGCATCGGGTCAAAGGGCTGGAGTGGGACCACGTGCTGGTGTTCGGGGCTGACAGCGGCTCGATGCCCCACGAGCTGTCCGACGACATCGAAGAGGAGCGTCGGGTCTTCCACGTCGCCCTGACCCGGGGACGGGTCTCGGTGACGATGCTCGCCGATCGAGCCCGACCCTCCCGCTTTATCGGCGAGATGGAGGGAACCGCTCCCGCGGAGCCCGAGCCTTCGCCGGTGCGCAGCGACCTGAAACCGAGCCGGCTCCCAGCCGATGCCGTCTTTGTGTCGGTTGGGGACGAAGTCACGATCAACGGCGGCTATCAGGGAAGGGTCGACGAGATCCTCACCACCGGCGCCCTGGTCGAGTTGGCCGAGACCGGGGCGGTGATGGCGCTGCCATGGGGGGAGAAGGTGACAAAGGCCGGTGTCCCCGGTCGACTGACACCGGGAGGCGGGCCGGTCGACGCCGGGCTCGTCGAGCGGTTGAAGAAGTGGCGGCTGGGACAGGCCAAGACCCAAGGCGTGCCCGCCTACGTGGTGTTCAACGACCGCACCCTGGAGGCTATCGCCGCCCTGCGACCGACGTCCGAGACCGCCTTGCTCGAGATTCCGGGGATCGGACCTGCCAAGCTCGACGCCTACGGCGATCAGCTTCTCGACCTGCTCGCCGAGTAGGCGAGATCTCGGGCCGACCCCCGGGGGCGGCTGCCGCTGGTAGCGTGCCCGGCTCCCATTCGAGAGCGGAGACAACTGCATGACCATCGAGGATCGCGCCATCGACCCGGCTCGGCCCTGGGCCGCCGAACATGTCCGTCAGTATCTGGAGAGCAACGGGGCCTCGGTCGACCACCCCGCCGCCGGGCATCTCATCCTCCTCTACACGACCGGGCGAACGTCGGGAAAGATCAGACGCACCCCCCTTCGCTATTTCGAAGTCGGCGACGACCTGATTGTGGCCGCGTCATACGGTGGGGCGCCGGAACACCCCGACTGGTACCTGAATCTCCTCGCCGACCGGCGGGTGTGGGTGCGGCGCGAGGCCGACCTGTACGAGGCGACAGCCATGCCGGTGGAGGGCGAGGAGCGTGACCGTCTCTGGGAGACCGTCGTCGTGGGCCAGGCGCCCCAGTTCGCCGACTACCAGACGAAGACCTCCCGGGTCATCCCGGTGGTTCGCCTGACCGCGGTGGGTTGACGGGTCGAACGGACGAGTGCTAGCCGAGGACCCGGTTGGCCTCGGCGAGGAGATCGTCGATGTCGGTGCCCGACTCCTCGGCGAGAAGACGGCGGATCCCGGGGGATACCTTGTCCAGGACCGAGGTCATCTTGTTCAGCACCGAGCGCTGGGCCTTCATCCGGGCCGCCTCGTCGGCGGGGGTGACCAGGTCGTCGACGATGGAGCCATGTGCCCGGGATGCGACCAGCGGATCGCTCAGACCCCGCACCCAGACCAGGGATCTCCGGCCCGGTCCACGACCTTCGGTGATCGGCTCCACGGCGGTGACCTCGTCGGAGCGGACATAGGCGCCGTATCCCAGCGCCACCAGCTGACCGGTTTGCACACGCATGTGACCTCCTATCGAGCGGACAGTACCGGGGGCCGTCTCTCGGAGTGGTGGGGAAATCGTCCTGTCCCCGGCCTGAACCCTGGTTGAATCCGCGGGGTGTTCACCCCGATCCGCACGGACCGCCTTCTCATCCGGCCTTTCGTCGCCGACGACGCAGCAAGTCTGGCGGCGCGGCGCAACGACCCGGAAGTGGCCCGGCTCCAGAACTGGGAGCATCCCTTTTCGCTGGAGAGGGCGGAGAAGCTGGTCTCGGAGCTGGTGGCCATGGAGGGCCCCGCCAATGACGAGTGGTGGATGGCCGTCGTTGCCGATGGCGAGACCGGGGAGGTCCTCGGCGACCTCGCCCTCCATCTCACCTGGCAGGGGCGCACCGCCGAGGTCGGTTACACGTTCGCCCGGCAGCACTGGGGCCAGGGTTATGCCACCGAGGCGCTCGAAGCCCTGGTCGAGTACCTGTTCGAAGGGCTCGGGGCGACCCGGGTCTTCGGCATGCTCCATCCCGACAACGTGGCTTCGGCCATGGTGCTGGAGAGGACCGGGTTTCTCTTCGAAGGCCATACCAGGTCGTCGTTTTGGCTTGGCGACGACGTCTCCGACGACTGGATCTACGGGATGACCCGCGCCGACTGGGAGGTCTGGCGGGATCGCCCCCGAGACCCACCCGGAGCAGTGAGTCTGGTCGAGGTGACCGCCGAGAACGAGAGGATCGTCTACAAGCTGGCCACACACAAGACCCAGGAAGCCTTCGTCGCTCCGATGAGCGGGTCCTTTGCCGACGCCCTCTTCCCCGAGGTGGTCGACGGCGCCCCGGTCGTTCCCTGGATGCGAGCCGTTGTCGCCGACGACCAGATCGTCGGGTTCGTGATGCTCGCGTTGCGTACCGAATATCATCCCGAGCCCTACCTGTGGCGTCTCCTCATCGACCGTCTCCACCAGCGCCGCGGGATCGGGGGGCGGGTCCTCGAGCTGGTCGCCGAGGAGTGCCTGAAGCAGGAGGCCGAGACACTCCTCACCAGTTGGGCCGAGGGTAAAGGGTCACCCCGACCTTTCTACGTGAGACATGGCTTTGTGCCGACCGGGAAGGTCGTCGACGGGGAGACCGAGGCCCGGAAGCAGCTGGGGGAGTAAGGCTGCGCCACGGGTGAAACCGCTGACCGCCGGGTAGTCTTCACCGGCTGGAGGAGACAAGAGAGCGTGGTGCAGACACTCGAATCTGGACGTCAGGCGATCTCGCGTCGGGCCTGGAAGGAAGCATGGGAGACGTTGGCCGAGGCCGACCGGGAATCCAGCCTCTCGCCTCAGGATCTCGAGCTGATGGCCGACGCCGCCTGGTGGGCCGGGCATCCCGACGACGCGGTAGACGCCCTGGAGCGGGCCTACACCGGTCATGTCGAAGCCGACATGGTCGTCGAGGCGGCCAACGTCGCCGTCCTCCTCGCTTACTTTGCCACGCGTCGTCTCGCCTACTCGATCGGAGCGGGGTGGAGGGCCAAGGCGGCCCGGCTTCTCGAGGGAAGGCCTGAATCCCCCGTCCACGCCTATATCAAGATGCTCGATCTCGCCGAGGTCCTGTTGCATCGGGATGACATCGAGGCCGCCCTCCAGCTCGCCGACGAGACCCTGGCCATCGCACGAAGGACCAACAACCGCGATGCGGAGAACGAGGCCCTGGCCTTCAAAGGAACCGCCCTCCTCTCGGCAGGCATGTGGAAGGAGGGCCTGTCCCTCATCGACGAGGCATCAGCCTCCGCGTTGTCGGGGAATCTGAGTCTGCGAACGGCGAGCAATGTCTATTGCCTCACCATCGCCGCCTGCCGCAGCCTGGCCGACTTCGGGAGGGCCGGGGAGTGGACCGAGGAAGCGGACCGGTGGATGCGCCAGCATTCCGTAGGGGGATACCCGGGTGTGTGCCGGGTACATCGGGCAGAGTTGAAGCGACTCAAGGGGGCGTGGAGCGAAGCCGAGGAGGAGGCACGTGGCGCCTGCGACGAGCTGGAGCGTTACCGCATCTTCGACGGTGTCGGCCTCGCTCACTACGAGGTTGGCGAGATCCGGCTACTCATGGGGGACCACGCCGGGGCAGGGGACGCGTTTGCCAAGGCATACGAGGTGGGCGTCGAGCCACAGCCGGGGTTGGCGCTGCTCCAGCTCGCCCGAGGTGAGGTCGAGGAAGCAGCGCGCTCGTTGGCGAGGCTTCTGAACGAGGGTCCCGGGAACAACGGACCACAGAAGGACCTGCTCAACCGGGTTCGCCTGCTCCCGGCCCAGGTGCAAGTGGCGCTGGCTCGAGACGATGTGGCCACCGCCCGGACCGCGGCGGCGGAGATCGAGTCCATTGCCGCGGAGTTCGAGCGCCCGGCCTTTGCCGCCATGGCCGCGACCGCGAATGGGGAGATCGCAGTTGACGAGGGAGATCTCGCCGCCGCCGTGGACGCCCTCGACCGGGCGTGGCGGTTGTGGCGGGATCTGGGATTCCCCTATGAGACGGCCCGGGCGCGAATGCTGCTTGGCCAGGCTCACCTGGCCGCGGGAGAGCAGGGGCTGGCCCGGATCGAGCTCGGGGCGGCACGGGCGGTCTTCGAGCGACTCGGCGCCGGCCCCGACCTGCGCCGGCTCGACGACATCCTCTTCACCCTGGAA
>Ga0214469_1000543_pt1 | contig 13174 bp, 9 predicted proteins | sample RVTome_10_FD_187340 | JGI IMG/M metagenome (GOLD analysis project Ga0214469, IMG submission 187340) | Soil microbial communities from uranium-contaminated site in the Upper Colorado River Basin, Wyoming, United States - RVT153D57 HiSeq ... | reverse complement strand
CACGTTCTACGGCTTCTACACACCGGGCGGGCGATCGCTCAAGGTGGTAGGTGGGCTCGGCGACGAGGTGGTCGCCGAGCTGAGGCGACTCGGGCCGGTCGTGGAGCGGCCCAACACCTATGGGGCGGGCACCGGCGTCACATACCTCGCCGAGCACTTGAAGGTGGTCTGGGAGACCCTGGTGGTCGAGGCCGGCTGCAGGGTGCTTCTCCACGCCTTCGTCCAAGATGCCGACGCGTCCGACGGCCGGGTCACGACACTCGTGGTCGCCACCAAGGCGGGGTTGCGGACCGTGGCCGCCGAGGTCTTCATCGATGCCTCGGGTGATGCCGACATCTGCCACCACGCCGCCATGTCCTATGAGCTCGCCGGTGAGCTCGACCCCGCCCAGACCTTGACCACGACATTCCGGATGAGCAACGTCGACCACCAGCGACGCAAGACCATCACGAGAGACGAACTCCACGCCCTCATGGCTGAGGCCGGCGCGTCGGGCGAGTACGACCTGCCCCGTCGCGAGGGCAGCGATCACATCACTCCCGTGGACGGGATGACCGCAACGGTGATGACCCGGCTCGACCATGTCGAGCGTGGCGGGGACGGCGGCGCGAGGAACGCCACCGATCCCGAGATCCTGACCCGCGCCGAGATGGAGGGTCGCAGGCAGGCGCTCGAGTACGCACGCTTCCTCGTCGACAGGGTGCCCGGCTACGAGAGCGCCTCGCTCATCGGTTTGAGCACCCAGATCGGGATGCGAGAGACGAGAAGAGTGCACGGCGACTATCGGGTCACCCGTGACGACGTCCTCTCCGCTCGACAGTTCGACGACCAGATAGGCCTCTGCGGCGCACCCATCGAAGATCATGTCCCTGGCACCGGCACCAAATGGGAGTATCTCCCGGACGGCAGCGCCGTTGGCATCCCGCTCGCCTCGCTGATACCCCGGGATGGGGTCAACTTGCTCACACCGGGACGCTGCTTCTCGGCGACACACGACGCCCAGGCCTCGATCCGTTCGATGGCCCAGTGCATGGCGATGGGCCAGGCAGCAGGCACGGTCGCCGCCCTGGCGTCGGCAGGCGATGGGCAGGTCCGCTCCGTGGGCTTCGACCGGGTGCGCGATCGACTGGTCGAGGACGGGGCGCGGCTCGAGCTCAAAGGGTGAGCGGGGTCATCAGGACCGTGGGAGGCGACCTCCCGGCCGATCTCGCCGGCCCCGTCTACGTCCACGAGCACCTGATAATCGACACGCCGCTCGTCGCCGAGACGATGCCCCACATCCACCTCAGCTCGGTGGGCGAGGCATTGGCTGAGGTCAGAATGTGTGTCGCCTCAGGGGTCCGAACCATGGTCGACGCCATGCCCGCGGCCGCCGGGCGGGATCCCGAGCGACTCGCCCGGGTGAGTGTCCTCACGGGGATGCGAATCGTCGCCTCCACCGGCTTGCACACCCAGCGCTACTACGAGGAGGTGCCATGGACTCGTGACGAGAGTGAGGAGCGTCTCGCCGAGCGATTCGTCGCCGACATCGAGGAGGGGATCGACCTCCACGACTACCGAGGAGCGGTCGTGGCGCGCAGTGAGGCGAAGGCCGGGATCGTCAAGGTGGCCACGCTGGGGGAGAGGCTGAGTGAGCCGGAGGAGCGGCTCTTCTCGGCTGCCGCCCTGACCGCCAAATCGACCGGGGCACCAATACTCACCCATACCGAAGGCGGTCTCGGAGGCATGGCTCAGATCGAACGACTCACCTCACTGGGCGTCGATCCGGGATGCATCGCACTGTCTCACACGGACAAGACCCCCGACCCGGGGTACCACGCGGAGATGCTGTCGACCGGTGTCTATCTCTGTTATGACCAGGGTCTACGTGAGCCTGAATCCACGTTCGCGCTGCTCGAGGCGATGATCGAGGCAGGCCACATCGAGCGATTGCTTCTCGGGACAGATGGGGCCCGCCGCTCACTGTGGGCGACTCTCGGCGGCAGCCCCGGGCTCGCCTCGCTCTACGGTGACGTCGCAGGGCGGCTTGGACCTGACATGGCGGGAATGGTGTTCGAGACCAACCCCGCCCGTTATCTCACCCTGCGCCGATGACCCCGGCCGACTCATCGATGAGAAAGGTGCAGTTGGCGTGCTCGGTGAGGAAGCTCGCCGGTGCCTCCGGGTCGACTGGGCCGTGCAGGGCCCGGTTGAGGATGTCGGTCTTGTGCTCGCCGGTGGCGAGGACCCAGACCTCACCGGCCGACATCAGCTCGGCCATACCCACCGTGATCCCCCAAGCGGGCGGGACCGAGGCTCCGTAGGACAACGCCCCACGCGACGTCGTCGAGCTCAAGTCGACCATCCGCGTCGGCTGGTCGATCTCGGTTCCGGGCTCGTTCATGCCGATGTGACCGTTGCCACCGATCCCGACGACGGCGAGATCGATGCCACCGTCGCCGATCAGCTCTCCGTACCGAGCGGCCGCGTCATCGGGACTCGTGGCGTCGACGTCGGGTGCGTGGACGACGGGAGAACCGCTGGACCCTTCGAGGAGGTCTCGGGAGAGCATGGATAGACACCGTCCCGGGTCACCCATGGGGAGCCCGCCGTACTCGTCCAGCAGGAACAGGGAGAGACCCTCGAGAGACACGGTCGCGGCGACGCGCCGATAAACCGGAGTGGGCGTGCTCCCCGTCGCCAGGCAGAGCCTCCGGCCCGGGGAGATCTCCCGTGCCAGCCGCCCGGCCACCTGCTCCGCCCAGACGCCGTCGGGCAGCGTCTCCACGTGCACGCCCATCAGATCACGAGGTCGAAAACCTCGCCGGTGTCCTTGTGCGAGAGCATCAGCTTGCGACGGCCGTCGGGGAGGGTCTCCTCCTTGACGATGGCGTGGCCGTCATGGCTCCCTGCTTTCTTGGCGATGCGTGGCGTGTCGCCTCCGCGCCATTCGACGTCGACGGGCTCCCACTGGCGGCTGGCGGCCGACCGGTAGGCGGCGTCCATTATCGCGTTGACGACATACCCGTCGTAGAAGGTCTCCTGGGGCTGACGACCCTCGTCCATGGCATCGAACATGTCGGTGAACATGTCCACGTACCCGAGCTCGCCGACCTCGTCGCCGACCGGGAAGAGCCAGCCTTCACTCGATTCGAGCTTCTCGGCCACATATCCATCGCCACCACCGGATGTGTAGATCTCGAAACCGGTTCTGAGGAAGTGATCGGTCCATATCGTCCCCTCGGTCCCGGCGACTTCGTCTCTGAGGTCCATGCCCCCACGGAACGTCCACGAGACCTCGAACTGGCCCAGGGCACCCGACTCGAACTTGATCAGGGCCACCGCGTTGTCCTCTGCCTCGATCGGGTGGACCAATGTGTCGGCCCAGGCCATGACCTCGATGGGGCGGTTGCCCTTGCCCACGAAGTTGCGGATGATCTCGATGCAGTGACACCCCAGGTCGACGATGGCACCACCGCCGGCCTTGTCCTTGTCCCAGAACCATGCGCTGTGCGGCCCGGGATGGGTCTCCCTCGAGCGAACCCAGGTGACGTCGCCGATGGCGCCCGATCTCACGGTCTCCAACGCCTTCAGGGTCTTCGGGGTGTAACAGAGGTCCTCCAGGTATCCGGCGAAGACCCCGGCGGACTCCGCCGTGTCGAGGATGCGCTTTGCCTCTTCCCCGTTGCGGGCGAGGGGCTTGGTGCAGAGGATCGCTTTACCCGCTTCGGCGATGGCGGTGATGACCTCCTCGTGCATGAAGTTGGGGAGACCCACCACCACGGTGTCGACCTCGGGATGGTTGATCGCCTCGTCGAGGGAGGAGGTGTGTGCCGGGATGCCCCAACGGTCGCTGAAGGCTTTGCCTCTCTCGTCCGACCTCGAGTAGACGATGGCGACCCGATCCCGGTTGCGCTGACCGTGCAGGGACATTGTGTAGAAGTCACCGATGAGCCCGGTGCCCAGCATGGCGACGTTGTGAGACTTCACGATTCCTCCTGGATGGAATGTCTATACAACTTAGAGGATCAGCGGATGGGCGGCGGCCGTTGCGAGATCGTCAGTCGGGGAGCCTACATATTGTGTCAGCACCGGCTCCATCCCCTGACCCTCTTGTCATGCAGTCCCGGGGTCAGACGTTGAGCACCACCACCGGGCAGGGCGCCAATCGGACCAGGTTCTCGACGCGGGGGCCGAGATGGAGACGGGTCGTCCCCGCCCTCACCTCCGTGCCCAGGATCAGGAGATCGGGATCGATCTCGCCGATGTAGGCGAGGATGCCGGCCTCGGCGGTGGCATGGCGGCGGACCGTCATCCGCGGCGTCTTGCCCATGGCCTCACCGACTCCCTCCAACTCGGCGGTGACGTCGGCCGAGTGGTCGCGGGTGGCGCCGACGAGAGTTGGCGTCACCACGTGCAAACCGTCGATCTCGCTGTTCTCGTCGGCGATAGCGAAGGCGAGCTCAGCGGCTCGCCGAGCCGCAACGGTCCCATTCGAGGGGACCAGGATTCGGCTCAGGCCCTCCTCGCGCTCTACCCCGCGAACCAGGACCGTCGGGCAGGGGGAGAGCTTGGTGAGGTCGTCGATGAGTGGGCCGAAGAGACTGTCGGATCCGTCTCCGATGGACGGTGTGCCCAGAACCAACAGGTCGTAGTCCCGTTCGGCCTCCTCGAGAATCGCCCTCACGGGGTCGGCGCCGGAGACAACGCGACTCCTGACTTGGGCAGCGTCGAAGAGAGTCTCCAGATCGGCGAGATGTCGTGAAGCCTCCGCCTTCTCTTCCGCGGGGACGACCGCGATCAACGTCACGGTCATGTCCTGGAGGGAAGCGAGCCTGTTGAGTATCGATACCTGGAGCCTTCTCGTATGCCCGACATCCGGGCTCGGCCGAACCGGTATGAGGACCCGGCGGACCTGCCCGAGGAACGAGCTGCTCAGCGCAGCCTCTTTGCGAAGTCGCTCCTGCTCCTCGGCGCCGAGGTCGACCCGGGCGATGGTGTAGCGGAGAGCGAGAGGAGCCATCAGGGAGGTGACGATGGCCATCACCACGATGATCGAGAAGGTGGTCTGATTGAGGATTCCGAGCGACAGCCCGATGGTGGCGATGATGATCTCGAGTGCCCCACGGGCGTTGAGCCCTGACCCGTAGGCGAGGGCCGACCAGTGATCCTGGCCAGAGAGCAGCCTGGCCCCTGCATAGGCACCGACCACTTTCCCGAACGTGGCAACGGCGATGACAGCGAGGGTGATCAAGGCGAGCCGCGGTTCCAGGATCGCGGTGATGTCGACCTTGAGACCTGCGACCGCGAAGAAGATCGGTGCGAAGACGGCGAGAGCGATGGCTTCCAGTTGCTTGATCGTGTCGACCGGAAGCCGGGGTGAGCGTCCGAAGATGATCCCGATGGCGAATGCGCCGAGAACCGGCTCCAGATGGAGGGCCTGGCTGAAGGCACCCCACCCGAAGGCGAGCACCACGATGAGCGTCAGCATGTGGTCCCGGCCGCGGAATCGCTCCTGGACGAAAGCCAGTCCCCGGTTCACCAGCCACACGCCCACTGTGACCGTGGCCGCCAGGAACAAGAGCACGAACCCCACCGTGGTCAGGACCGTGCCTGCGGTGAGGGCCGCCGCGCTGGCGAGGGCAGTGACCACCCCAAGCAGGGTCCAGCCGGTTATGTCGTCGATCATTCCCGCGGCCAGGAGTGTCTGGCCGATGTCACGGCGCATCAGATCGAGATCCATGAGGACTTTGGCCAGGACCGGGATGGCCGAGATCGAGAGCGCAGTCGCCAGGAAGAGGACGAAGACCGTTCGCTGGGAGGGATTGGCGAGAAGGTCGTCGGGCATGAGATAGCCGAGCCCCAGACCGGCGGCGAAGGGCAGGACCAAGCCGCCCACAGCAACGCCGGCTGCTGTCCTCGCCTTTCTCTTGATCAGGTGGAGGTCGGTCTCCAGACCGGTGACGATGAGGAGGAACATCACACCGATGAGCGCAACCGACTCGAGAAGGAAACCCTGGACCTCGGTCTGTGGCAGGATCCATTCGCCGAGGGCGGGGAAGAGGCCGGAGAGCAACGACGGCCCCAGGATCACACCGGCGAGGATCTCACCCACCACCGACGGCTGGTTCAGCCTCTGTGCCACGCCACCGAGCAGTCGGGCCGCGGCGAGGAGCAGTGCGATCTGGACGACGAGTTGCAGGACCTCGTCATGGGATGCCGCGCCGAACACATCCATGTCATCTCCTTCCTCTGTCGCCTTGGGAGTTAGCTGACGGGCTCGGGCTGGAAGGTCGCCCTATCCGGAAGGTCCGGAATTCGCCCCGGGGTTTTGGGTCCCCCCACCCGGCTCCGGACCGGGTTCGGCGGTGAAGCGGGCATCGTAGGCCTCCGAGCCGACTTGTCTCGACGTTCCGATCTCGATGTATCAGCCGACCCCTTCGACCCTCTCCTCTCTATCCGGGTCTACGAGGGGGAGATGATGTTCACTTATCACCAGATCAAAGCGATACAGGAAAACCGGTATCCGATAGGAGAGGGTCGACACCGGCCGAGCGCGCATCGCCGGCACGTTTCCCTCCCCAGGTTGCTCACGGCGCTGGCCGGAAACCTCGCCCGGCTCGGTGTGCGAGAGGGGAAGGGGAAGACCCGACCCGCCAGCCCGGCCTATTAGGACGGGGTCGAACGAGAGACAAGCCCGACCTAACAGGCCTCCCGTGGGCGTGCGTCAGCGACAGCACGACCGCAGGGCAACGGAGAAACGCCCCGGTACTCACCAGCCGGGGCGTTTCTCTATCCGTGCTTCAAACCTGCGATCTGGCCATAGTCGACGCCGAGGTCCCGCCAATGAGTCATGGCAGCGTCCACTTCGAACGTCTCCCCGGTCACCGACTGAGACGTTGCGATCGCGGTGGCAAACGACGAACCGCTCCACCACACGCTTTCGGTCGCGGACACCCCGCTCAAACCGTGGATCTTCACCCCGGGGGCGACATCGGTGATCCAGGGCCGACCATTGCCCGGCTCCTGGACACCATCCCGCCAGACCACTTGGCCACCGCCGTCCTCGGCGGCGGCCACGGCCCGGACCCATGGGAATGCCCCGGGATAGACCGGCTCCAAACTGGGGCTGTTCCCCCCGGCGGCGAAGATCGGGGCGTCGTAGCCGAAGTTTCGGCGCCAGACGTCGATAGCGGTCCGCAGAGTCATCAGGAATCCGTGATTTGCGCCACATCTGGTGGCTCCCAAGGAGAGGTTGAGGGCCACGATGTCATCGGGACGGTCGCGGTATCTGCGGACCAGCCGGCCCACTGCACCGAGGACTTCCAACTCATGGGTCGGCGGGTCGATCGGCTCACCCTCCTTGTGCCTCGATTTGAGTTTGCGACCCAGGTCAGGGCGCGCCGCGGCGAATGCGATCCCGTGGCCGGGAGCCAGCGTTCGGATCACACTGGAGACGAACGTCCCGTGGCTCGCATCCCCCTTTGCCACCACCTCGACGTCGATGTCCTCGTTCTCCACGAACTTCTCGCTCATCCACCCTGGACGCAGGCCATCCTCGAAAATCCCCGAGTCGATCACTGCGATCAGGCCTTCGATCTCGCACTCGTCCGGCCCTTCGAGGTCGTCGACAGGCCCGCCGGGGCCGTCACCGGACATGAAGCCTCCGTGGCCCTCATAGCCGACGCCGTGGATCGGCGAGGCCTCGATCGGATGGTCGACGTGGGCGAGATAGGTCGCCCCCCGATGTGGGTTCACCCCCATCCGGAGAACACCGAGCGGTGGCTCGCCTCGATCGTCCTGGATCGGGGAGTCGTCGCCCAAGAGGTCCCCCAGGGCCGGGATGGTCACGTCCTCGACATCGAATCCCCCGCGGCGCAGCGTCTCGCTGGCGGCACCCCTCTCGTCGGGACGGACCGCCAGCCACCCGTCGAGGTAGTGACACCCCCCGGGATCTTGGACCATGCTCTTGGCGCCGGAATCGTTTGGTGCGCTCACTGCTCCCCCTCGTCGCCGGCAGACCCCCTCGGCCCGCCGTGGGTGCGAGTATACGAAACCGACCATGACGACGGCAGAGGACTTGATCGAGCTCGCCAGCGCCGACCCCCACGCCGCTGTCGAGCAGGGCCTGGCGCATCTGGCCACGCTTGGGGACTCGGACCACGCCGAGCGCTCCATGACCCTGAGGGCGATGAGCCTGGGGGCGCGCCTCGGTGACCTCGAAGGCTCGGTGGGCTACGCCAGGCGATCGGCGTTCGAAGCCGAAGAAGGCGGGCTCGAAGAGCTACGTCTCATGGCCCTACTGACCTTGAGTGGGTCTCTCGCCATCTCGGGAGATCTCGACAAGGCGCTCGCTGTCATCGACGAGGGGATAGGAGTCGCCGACGACGATCACCTCCTGGCCCGGTTCACGTTCCAGCGCGGAGCCGTCCTGGCGAATCTGGGCCGGCACAACGAAGCACTCTCGGCGATGGAGTCGGTCTTGGGCATCTTTCGCCGTCTCGATGACAAACCCTCGTTGGTGCTCACGTTGAACCGGGTGGGCCGGCTGTCGATCGCTCTCGGCGAACTGGAGCGCGCCGAGGCGTCGCTCATCGAGGCGGGCGATCTAGCTGTGGAGATCGGCGACCTGGCCTCCCGGCCCGGGATCCTGCACAATCTCGGCCTCCTGGCGGCGTACCGGGGAGACATCCCCCTTGCCCTGGAGAGGCTCCAGGAAAGTGATCGCATGTACATGGAGATGTCGGGCGCCGAGGCACCCCAGCACGTCGCTCGTTGCGAGGTCCTTCTCGGGGTGGGCCGATTCGAAGAGGCAGCCGAGCTCGCGAACCAGATTGCCGAATGGAACCGAAAGTCGGGCGACAGGGAGCACGAGGCGAACGCTCTGCTGGTAGCCGCACAGGCCAACCTGCTTCTCGGCAACACCGAGCGCGCTTTTGCCCTATCCGATGAGGCCGCCGTGCTGCTGGGCGACGATCTCGCTTCACCCCGCTCCCGCGAGGCGCGTCGGGTCGGTCTCGAGGCTCGTTTCGTTCTGGAGGGTGCCTCGACGCGGCTTCTCGACGATGCGGGCGACCTGGCCGATGTCCTCGCCGCCGAAGGGCATCTCGTGGCGGCGAGCCAGGCCTCGCTCCTCGCCGGGAGGGTGGCCCTGGCCACCGGTCAGAGTCGAGAGGCCGATCGGTTCCTCGGGCGCGTGTCCATGACAGGGCGCGGCCCCATCGAGTTGCGACTTCAGGCACGGCTCGCCCATGCACTGCTGCGTCGGGCGAGTGGCGACAGCAGGGGGGCGTCGGCGTCAGCACGATCTGGTCTCCGCTTGATCGACGACTACCAACGGGCGTTGGGCGCCACCGACCTCCGAATGGGGCTGGAGAGACAAGGTATCGAGCTTGGCGAGATAGGTATGGGTCTCGCTGTCGATGCCCGACGGCCCCGCCAGGTTCTCCAGTGGATGGAGCGGACCCGGGCCCGCGCTCTGAGGCACCGCCCGGTCACCCCCGAGGGCGATGACGCCACGGCTCGGCTCCTGAGCGAGCTGCGCCAGGTCGAAGCGGAGTTGCGGGAGGCCGGCTCCTCCGATGCCGTGCTCATGCGGCGCCGCCGCGCGCTGCAGGAGGAGATCACCCGAACCGACAGAGTCAGGAGCGGGTCGGGGGGTCGGACACGAGGCTTCACGGTCGAGCAGTTGATGGCAGAGCTAGGAGAACGCTCCCTTCTGGAGATGGCCGAGATCAACGGTCGGCTCATCGGGGTGCACGCCCGGGGTGGCCGGGCCCGATTGTTGGACCTAGGCGAAGCCGGCCCGGCCCGTCGCGAGCTGGCTCAGGTGAGGTTCGCGATGCGCCGGGCTGCGCGGTTGCGCCGGCCGTTCCACCGTGATGGTCTCGTGCGACTCGACGAGCTGCTTCTGGGCACGGTTCGATTGGACGGCGAGGTGGTCATCGTCCCCCCGCCATCATTGATGGCGGCTCCGTGGTCGGCCCTCCCCGGTCTCGGCGAAGCCACCGTGATCGTCGATCCGTCAGCGGAGATGTGGCTGCGCTCTCGCACCCTGGCCGAGGACGAAGGGCAGGTCGTGGTTGCCGGTGGGCCAGGGCTGGAGCATGCACAAGCGGAAGTGGCCGAGATCGGTCGTCTCTATCCCGGGGCGGAGTTGCTGCCGCCGGGGTGCGCCGTCGACGAGGTGAGGAGCGCGATCGTGGGGGCGTCCCTCGCCCACGTGGCGTGTCACGCTTCGTTCGAGGTGGCGAACCCGATGTTCTCCTCGCTCCGACTCGGGGATGGCCATCTCTACGTCTACGACGTCGAGAGGCTCTCCGCACCGCCCACCACCGTGGTGCTGTCGGCTTGTGACTCTGGCTACAGCGAGGCTCGGCCAGGCGAGGAGCTGGCCGGCTTGACCTCGGCCCTGCTCCGGATCGGAACACGTGCCGTGGTGGCGTCGATCGGTCTGGTGCCCGACTCACCTGCCACATCGGCGTTGATGGTCGACTTCCATCGTCGTTTGATCGGGGGGAACGACACGGCCGAAGCCCTCGCCGCGGCGCAGAGAGAGGCCGGAGGCGATCCGGCGGGCATGATCGCCGCCTCTTCGTTCATCCACGTGGGTGCATGAGCGGCCTCACGGCATCGCCCGGCCTACGATCCCGGCATCGATGCCCTGACTCACGGAGAGTTGCTGCATCTCGCTGCCGCTGGTGAGCGGGGAGCCTGGGATGCCCTGGTCGAGCGTTTCGGCCAGATGGTCTGGTCTGTCGCCCGGGGGTTTCGTCTCGACGACGCCACCGCCAAGGACGTGACCCAGACGGTGTGGTTGAAACTGATCGAGAACATCGACTCGATCAAAGAGCCGGAGCGTCTTCCCGGGTGGCTGGTGACCACTTGCCGGAGGGAGTCGTTGCGGGTGACCAGAGCCCGGGAACGTGACACTCCGACCGACTTCGCGTTCGACATCGAGGACTCGGCTCCCTCACTCGAAGACGTGCTCATCGGCGACGAAGAAAACCGGGTCGTGGTCGCCGCGTTCCGGAGTCTCGACGAGGCGTGCCGCGAGCTCCTGAGATTGCTGACGATCGAGCCGGCTTTGAGCTATGAGGAGATGTCCGAGATCACCGGGCGCCCGATCGGGAGCCTGGGCCCGACCCGCGCCCGCTGTGTCGAGAAGCTGAAGGCGGCGATTTCACGTATCAAACCGGCGATGGGCGGCTCTTAGTGCCAGGAGGTGAGCAATCGTGAGTGAGCACAGCACGTCGAAGAGTGACGCAGACCTGATGGCGGCGCTGCGCGCCGGCCTGAACGAGGCCGACCCCGTGCCCGGAGACGTCACCGCGTTCGCCAAGGCCGCCTTCACCTGGCGTGACATCGATGCGGAGCTGGCTTCCCTCGATTTCGACTCGGCGGAGTCCGGGCAGGAGGCGGGGGTCCGCTCCGCCGCCACGGCACGAATGATCTCGTTCCAGGCCGGGCAATGGATGCTCGACATCGAGTACGACGAGGTAGCGGGTCGTCTTCTCGGTGTCATCTCGCCGGAGGCATCATTCCGGATCGACCTGCACACCTCGGGTGCGTTCTTCACGACCGAGTCCGACCCGTCGGGGCGTTTCCAGGCAGAGGGAGTGTCCCGGGGGCCATTGAGCCTGGTCCTCCGCTTCACCGACGGCCAGGTCGTCAAGACACAATGGGTGGTCCTCTAGGACCACCGTCTTCGCGTCCGCTCACCTTCGCTAGTGGCAGGGAGCTGACGTCGACAATTGAAGACCCCGGGCCTCTGAGAGCCCGGGGTCTTCGCTTTCCCCCTGTCGGAAAGACTGCCTCCCATCCGCCCTTGCCGGCGGATGCCCCTCGCTGTCTGGCGGGGTCTACGCCGATAGAGGGGAAGGGTCGGGCCCTGATACGCGTTGTTCGGATGCACATGGAATTCGGCATCACCAGCTTCGCTGAGACCATCCCACCTCACGGCGGCGGTCCCGCCGTGGGTCACGGCGAGCGTCTCCGTCAGATACTCGAAGAGATCGACGTCGCCGAGCAGGTCGGTCTCGACGTCTACGGGCTCGGGGAGCATCATCGGCCGGACTTCGCCTCCTCGGCCCCGGCAGTCGTCCTGGCTGCGGCCGCCGGCCGCACCTCGAAGATCCGGCTGTTCCCGGCCGTGTCGATCCTCAGCACCGATGACCCGGTTCGGGTTTTCCAGCAGTACGCCACACTCGACCTCATCTCGTCGGGGCGGGCTGAGCTGCTCGTGGGGAGAGGCTCGTTCATCGAATCGTTCCCCCTCTTCGGGTATGAGCTCGAGGACTATGACGCCTTGTTCGCTGAGAAGCTCGACCTGTTGCTGGAGATTCGCGACACGCAGGGCGAGATCGACTGGAGCGGCCGGTTCCGCACCCCGATCCGGGGCCAGGGGGTGTACCCGCGACCGGAACGCGACCTCCCGATCCGTGTCGCCGTCGGTGGCACTCCGCAGTCCGTCGTGCGCGCCGCAACCCGGGGCCTCTCGGTCGCCCTGGCCATCATTGGGGGGAGCCCGGACCGGTTCGCAGCCTTGGCCGATCTCCATCGACGCACCCTCGTCGAGTCGGGGTATGACCCTGAAGACGTCCCGCTCTCCGTCCATGGCCATGGATACGTGGCGGACAGCAACGAGCAAGCCGCGGCGGAGTTCTACCCCTCGTACTCGGCGGCGATGACCCGGCTGGGGAGGGAGCGAGGCTGGGGCCCGATGACCAAGGACCAGTTCGACTGGATGCGTGGCCCTGAGGGCTCACTGGTGATCGGAGACCCCGAGACGGTGGCCGAGAAGATCCTTCGCTGGAAGGAGATCCTCGGGATAGATCGCTTCGAGATGCATGTCAGTGTGGGCACGATGCCGCACGACGAGGTGTTGCGCAGCATCGAACTGCTCGGGACCAAGGTCAGGCCCATCGTCGCCGGGACGGGCTGAGGACGGAGCCTGAGCGGATTCGAGCCACATGTGGCGCTGCAGCCCGGGTTGGCTTCGCCGGTGGGTGATCAGGCCGTGAGGAGAAGGCTTTCGGGGGCGACATGCTCCCGACGGCGGACACCGAGTCGCTCCTCTTCGGCGAACGGATTGACCAGGGGAGACTCGACAGCCTCGTCGGCGGGTCTGGCGAACCGACTCCGGTATACGGGCCCCGACATCTCAGTGATGAATGCGACGCTGATGTGCCCGCAG
>Ga0214469_1000542_pt1 | contig 13180 bp, 10 predicted proteins | sample RVTome_10_FD_187340 | JGI IMG/M metagenome (GOLD analysis project Ga0214469, IMG submission 187340) | Soil microbial communities from uranium-contaminated site in the Upper Colorado River Basin, Wyoming, United States - RVT153D57 HiSeq ... | reverse complement strand
CCGCGTTGCCGCAGGTCAGATCGACCACCGCTCCCGTGGTCGCTGCCGCGTGGTCCGATGCCAGGAAGACCGCCGCGTCGGCGACCTGGGCCAGCGTCGGTAGCCGCCCCAGCAGCGTCACGTCCTCTGCCCACTGCCCGAGCCACTGCTCGAGGCTGACGCCCGCCGCTGCGGCCCGCCGCTCGAACAGCTCACCGGCAAAGGAGCCGTTGGAGGGTGCGTCGGCGATCGCGTGCGGTCGCAGGCAGACGACGCGAACGCCGCTCGGCCCGAGCTCGACCGCCAGCCGCTGGCTCATCGCCTCGATCGCCGCACAGGTGGTGCCGTAGCCGAGACTCCCGGGGGGCACGACCCGGGACGCGCCCGACGAGAGCGTCAGGATCGTTCCCGACCGGCGCGCCATCATGTGCCGCGCGACCGCCTTGGCCGTGATCAGGTTGGTCCGCAGGAAGGCGTCGATCGGATGCATGACCTCCGCGACGGCCAGCTCGGCGAAGGGTGTGCCGTGCACGAACAGGAAGGACACGGCGTTCAAGGCGATGTCTATACCGCCCGCGTCTGCCGCCACGGCGTCGGCGTGCTCGGCGACGACGCGCTCGTCGAGCGCGTCGACCTCCGCCACGCCGGCGACGTCGCCAATGTCGTTCGCCACCTTCTCGAGCCGGGCCCTCGACCGCCCGGCGAGGTAGACGCGGGCGCCGGCACCGGCAAACGCGCGGGCGACGGCACCGCCGACCGCCCCGCCACCGCCGTAGATCACCGCGGTCTTGTTCTCCAACATCATCCTGATCTCCCTCGATCGTGGGACGAGTGCGTCCATCCGCGATGCAGACACCACAACGTCGAGAAAGTGGGCGCGCACCCTCCGCGCCCAGTTCGCGGCTCGGCCGGTGTCGATACTGAGGTGAACATGGAGAGCGAGAGGCGTGACGCGAGGGTGGAGGGGTGACAACCGACCTGATCACCAGGGCGCGGGCCGGGGACGGCGACGCGTTCCGAGAGCTGACCGAGCCGCACCGTCGGGAGCTACAGGTGCACTGCTACCGGATGCTCGGATCCTTCCAGGACGCCGAGGACGCCCTCCAGGACACGCTGCTGGCCGCCTGGCAGGGCCTCGGAGGGTTCGAGGGACGCGCGTCGACCCGCACATGGCTCTACCGGATCGCCACCAACCGGTGCCTCAACGCGCTTCGCTCGGCCAGCCGACGCCCGGCCAGGGAGTGGGACAACCCCGATGTTGAACCGCCCGAGCCGACCCGCCTCGGCGAAGTCGCGTGGCTCGAGCCGTATCCCGACGCCCTCCTCGAGGGTGCGATCGACGTGCCACTCGGCCCGGAGGCACGTTACGAACAGACCGAAGCCATCTCCCTGGCCTTCGTGACCGCACTGCAGGTCCTGCCCGCTCGCCAGCGCGCCGTGCTCATCTTGCGCCAGGTACTCGGGTACCACGCCAACGAGGTGGCCGACATGCTCGACTCGACGGTCGAATCGGTCAACAGCGCCCTCAAACGGGCCCGCGCCACCCTGCAGCGCCGCCTGCCGCCGACCGGCGAGCGCGAACCGCCTCCTGCTGCCGACTCACCCGCCGAGCAGGCCCTCGTGGCAAAGTTCGTCCGCGCGTACGACTCCGGCCATATCGACGCGCTGGTCGCCTTGCTCACCGACGATGTCTGCATCGCCATGCCACCGATCCCCCTCGAGTATCAAGGCCGCGATGCCGTGGCCCGCTTCTTCGCCAGCATCGGCCGCCAGGGCCGGAGATACGACCTCGTGCCGACGAGGGCCAATGGCCAGCTGGCATTCGGGGTCTACCTTCGCTCCCCCACCGGCGGCATCCGTCACGGGACCGGCCTCGACGTCCTCACCCTCACCGGCGACCGGATCTACACGATCACCCACTTCGACAACAGCGTGCTCCCATCGTTCGGGCTGCCGCGATCGCTCCCTGGCCGATGATCAGCGTTCCGAGTGCGCTCCACATCGGGGAAACGGATGCGCAGCGACAGACACGGGATCCCCGCAAGGCGACGGGACGCCTACGCTAAAAGCGCGGCGTCCCCGGTGTGCCTGCTTGAGACTCCGGGCAGGCGCTGTGGGTTGATCCGCAGCGTCGAGAGGACCTTGCGGGATCGCACTTCGCCGGTTGGTCATTCGGCCCGGAGCGGGCCGGCGCTGTCACCTGCCCGGTGCTCTCCGTCCTCGGCACCGCCACGGCGCCCCTCTTCGTCGAGAGCCGCCAGCTCCTCCACGAGTGGTTCGCACATTGCGTCGACGTCGACATCCCCGGCGCCACCCACCACCTCCAGATGCAAGCACCCGCAGCCGTCGCCGCCGCGCTCGCCCAGTTCCTCGCATAGGTGGCAGTGGCGGCACCACTCAGGGCCGCGGCTTGGTGGCCGTGAAGCAGAGCTGGGTGCTCGCGAAATAGAACTCGGCGCGCTCGCCGAGCTGCTGCTGTTCGGAGAGCCACGCCTGGGCCTCCTCGTCGGTGATTCCGTTGCGTCCGACCACGAACGCGCCCACGAGCGGGAGCAGGGCGGCGCCGTAGGTCTCGGAGTCGAGCTCGCAGGTGGAGAACGGGTGCGCCTCCATGCGAACCTCGTCGAAGCCCGCCGAGCGCAACCGGGGTCCGAGTGTGCGCGGCAGTGAGGGGTGGGTGAGGTGCTCGTCCCAGGCGTGCAGCACTCGCTCGGTGAGGGCGGCGTCCAGCGCGTTCAGAGAGATCGTTGCCCAGTCGACGTCCCACACGACCACCCGCCCGCCGGGTCGAAGAGCGCGGTGCATCTGGGCCAGCGCCACCGTCGGGTCGGGGACATATTCGAGCACCTGCACGCAGAGCGCGGCGTCGAAGCTGGCGTCGTCGACGGGCAGCGAGACGGCGTCTGCTGGGCGAAGCTCGACGCCCTCGTGCCCGGCGCAGCGGCGGGCGGCGAGCTCGAGCATCGCTGGGCTCGAGTCGACGCCGACCACCGATCCAGACGGCTCCACCTCATCTGCCAGCTCGGCGCAGTAGAAGCCGGGCCCGCAGCCGACGTCGAGGATGCGCTCGCCAGGGGCGGCGCCGAGCGCCTCGCGCACGATCCGGCGCCGGCGCACCGCGTCGCCGATCCGGTACAGCGCCTCGATCTTCGTTGCCATGTCCTCGTCGAACTCGACCTGGGACATCGCCCGGCCTCCTTGCCTCGGTCGCTCGCTGCCGACGATGACAGGCGTACCTTGGAGAAACCTTAGGTCGACGTTCAGCTCAGAGCGCCCAGATGAACTCGTCGAGAGCGCGGTGCACCGGCTCGACCTCGCCGATCCACGGATGCTGATCGACCCCAGGCAGCAAGACGAGGCGAGCCCCGGGAATGCGCTCGGCGACGTAGCGGCCATGCTCCGCCTTGACCAATCGCTCATCTCGTCTGTGCAGAACCAGCGTCGGGACACTGATCGTGGGCAGGACCTCTGCCAGGTCGATCTCCGCGTTCATGCGCATCAGCCGGCGCGCCATCCCGGGGCTGGCGCCGAGCCGGAGGTAGCGGGCATACCAGCGGATGTACCGGTGATTGCCGGCGAGGCTCGGGTTGATCACCTCGAGCCCGGCGCCGGTCGTCCACGCCTCCTCGAACGAGTCCAGCCAGCTCTCGAATCGCTCGGGTGTCCATCCCCATGGGTAGTCGGGTGCCCTGAGGATGCGCGCGAACGCCGCGTGCAGCACGAGCCCGGCCACTCGCTCGGGATGGCGTGCCGCCGCCAGCGCACACATCGGACCCCCCTCAGACACCCCGAACAGCACGGCCCGCTCCGACCGCGCAGCGTCCATGACCGCAAACATGTCGTCGACACGCTCGGAAAAGGTCGGCCACTCGACCACGGAGTCGGACAACCCGGTGCCGCGCTTGTCGAAGATGATCAAGCGGCGGTCGGCGGCGAGTCGCCGCATGAAACTCGCGTAGGTGGGGTCTTCCCAGGCGGCCTCGACGTGCGAGACGAACCCGGGGACAAAGACCAGATCGGGGCTTCCGCTGCCGAGGGTCTGGTACGCGAGGCTCACCTCGCCGTGGCGCGCGTAGCGAGTGCCCGTGGAGCCGGGTGGGGCGGCAGGAACGTCGGCCCCGGGCCCGGGGGGTTCAGTGATCAACGTCCGAGGGTCCTCGCGGCGCAGGATCGCGGCGTGGACGGCGGCCGTCGCTGGCGTGGGCGTGGTGCCCAGCTCCTCGAGCAGCGTCACCCGGCAGCGCTCGTAGGCGCGCAGGGCGCGGCCCTCCTCACCGAGCGCGTAATGGCCGACGATCGCCACCCGGTGCGCCCGCTCGAACAGCGGATCCAGCACGAGTGCCCGCTCGGCCAGCTCGACCGCGGCCTGGAGGTCATGGATCGCGACGCAGGTCTCGGCCAGGTCGCAGGTCGCCTGCAGACGCCGTTCGACGTACATCCGGCGAAGGTCCATCACCCACTCGGCATACGGCTCGTCCTCGAGCACCTCGGCGGTCGCGATCGCCAACGCCGCCTCGAGCCGCTGCCGGCGCTCCGCTGCAGGAGCGCCGGCCGCGTCGCACAGCAGGCTGTCGAACGCGTCCACGTCGACCTGGACCCCACCCAGCTCGGCTCGGTAGCCGCCGGTCTCGGTGGCGATCAGCTCGCTGGCCGGACCGAGCCGCGAGCGCAGCAGCGAAACGTAGCTCTCGATCGTCGCCGCAACCTTGCGCGGCAGCGCCTCACCCCAGATCATCTCCGCCAGCTGGTCCTTGGCCAGAGCACGGCCGCGCTGAACGAGGAGCGCCTCGAACAGCTGCTTGGGCTTGACCCCACCGAAGTCACGCGGGCCCAGGCGCTGGGAGCCGACCCTCACCTCGATCGCGCCGAACAGCCGCACCGCAACCACGCCGCGTCAAAGTATCGCCCCCCGGCCGCCGTGGCGGATGGTACGAACGAGGTGTCGACACCTCGACCGAGTCGGCACCTCGCACGAAGCGATGCCGCAGGTAGTGGCTACTCGATCCGCAACCCACTGATCGCCCGGACGATGACGAGCTGCTGGATCTGCTGCGGTGCCCTCGAAGATGTCGTAGGTCTGCTGAATGCGTTCGGCGGTTCCGGCTACGGGGCAGACGCTGGGCTTCTCGTCCGTCTGATCCGTCTCGTAGCAGCGGGTCTCGTCGAGTTCTAGTACCGAAGTAGTACCGCGCGCGTCGATCCGGTGTTCGGGGGCAGGGCGGCCAGGTGCCATCCCGCGGGTCTGTCGGCCCGACGAGAGGAGTTCGGGCCCGCGACAATGGTCGTCGTGGGACTGATCGATCAGCTCGGCTACCGGATCCCCGAGGCCAACCGCCTCCAGAGGCTCGTCTGGAAGGTGTCGTCGTCGCGGCCGGGGGCGTGGCTCTTTGCCAAGACCCTCCACCACATCGACCGGCTCGTGCTCCGGCTCAGCCGGGAGCGCGTGACCGTGCCGGGGGTGCTCGCCGGCCTACCCGTGATCACCCTGGCATCAACCGGAGCGCGCAGCGGGCAGCGGCGGGAGGTGCCACTGGTCGGCGTGCCGTCCGGCGACCAGATCGCGGTCATCGGCACTCGGTTCGGCCAGCCCCGGACACCCGGCTGGTACTTCAACCTGCGAGCCGAGCCCCGGGCCGAGGTCGGCTATCGGGGTCGGACCGTGCCCGTCGTGGCCCGTGAGGCCGAGGGCGATGAGCGCGAGGCCGTGTGGGCGCGCGGCTGCCAGATCTACGCCGGCTACCAGGCATATGCCCGCCGGCTCGATCACCGGCAGATCCATGTGATGGTCCTGGAACCACCGCCCAGAGGCTGACGGATCCGGCGCCCCTTGTTGCAGGGCGAGGATCGGTCGAGCCGCGGAGGCCGCGTTCGACACCCTCACCCTGCCGGCGCTCGGGGTGACACCAGCCGACGTCGGCACCAGCGCGGCGGTACGAGCACCAACTGTGATCGCCGCCGAGGCCTCCTCGACAACGCCCAGCGTGCTCGTCGAGCGATGGCGCTCGCGACCGAGCTTGGATTCTGACCCGGGTCCCGGTCTAGGCGTTAGCGGACGCGCTCGGGCCTCCGTCGATCGTGACGAGCTGAGTCCATGACGGCCGCCCCGGTCGTGGGCCCTTCGGTGTCCCCCGTCCGATCACGCCGGGCTGGGCGCTACGAAGCGATCGCGCTCCCCGGGGTCCTCGAACGCGATGACCGCCCAGGCGTGGTCCTTCCCGGCTCGTCGGAGGCCCTCGACCCGGTGGTTGCCGTCCTCCAGCACCAGCTGTCCGTCGCGGTGGGAGACGATCACTGGCGGGGGTTCCCACCGGTCCTCGATGCGTTCCGCCATGTCCTCGACGTCGTCGCGCCAGTAGTCCTCGTCCACGGGGCACAGCACCGGGGCGTCGGGCGGGCCAGCCAATCGGTGGAGCTGATCCACCGGCACTTCCACCGGACCGAGCCACCAGCGGGGCGGCTCCAAGAGCTTGTGGGCCAGCGCGGCGTTGTCGCTGCCGGGGCTGGCGAGGAAGCGGGCCACCCAGGCGTCTAGTTCGTCACGCTCCGCTGCCTCTCGCGCGGCCTCCACCGAGTACTCGTGATCGTCGCTCATGCCGCGGGTACTACCCGCCGGGCTCACTCCCGATCCTGGCGGGTCGTCCGCGCCACTCAGCCAACTGGCGCGAGGCCGAGGAGATGGCTGGTGTCGTTGAAGGAGTGCAGTGTCCACCGAGCGAGCGACGGGTCGTGTGCCCACTCGGTGAGCCCAGTGTTCGTGGGCCGCAGCCGGGCGCCGGTGCCGGGGTAGGGGATGCCGAGGAGCACCCGCATCGACGCCATGATCACCCCGGCGTGGCACACGGCCACCACCGTCTGGGCCTCGTAGTCGCGTGCCACCCGCTCGAGCGTCCGCTGCACCCGCTGGTGGAAGCTGTTCCAGCTCTCTCCGGCTGGCGCGAACACTCGATCGGGCTCGGCCTCCATGTCGAACGACCCGTAGCGGGCGGCGTACTCGGTCCAGGTCAGGCCGTCAGCCTCACCGGTGTGGAGCTCGCACAGATCGCACTCCTGGCCGGAGATCTCCAGCCCGAGCCCGGGGGCGACGATCGACGCCGTCTCGATGGCGCGGGGCAGGACGCTGGCCAGCAGCACATCGGCCCGCACCCGGCCGGATTCGGCGAGGTGGTCTCGCAGGGCTTCGGCCTGTGCACGGCCGTGCGGCGTCAGCCCGGTGCAGCCCGTTTGCCCCCCGACCACGCCATGGAAGCCGGCGTGAGCGTCACCGTGGCGAACGAGGATCAGGCGCACGCCACCACGCTAGGGGGAGTCGCGCCTTGGCCGGTTGGCCTTCCAGATGCGCAGGCACAGCGCATCACCTCGGAGGGTCTCCGCCAACTCCGGGCTCCTTAGCGCCTCCAGGCATCGGCACACTCTGCCTCGCTATGCCAACCGGCTGTTATGACCTCGAGCCGGTGTTCGGGGACACCAGTCCGGCGTCGACAAATGTCGGAGATCGTCGTCGCTCGGGGCTGCGATGCTGGGGAGCGGGATGTCTCTTCGGCTCGTTGCGCTCTGCGTCGATGCGAACGATCCGCTCGGTCTCGCGCGGTTCTGGGCTGAGGCGCTGCGCTGGGAGGTCGCTGACGAGACCGCTGAGGAGATCCGTCTCGTGCCGACCGACGGCACGACGTTCCGGATGGACTTCATGCCGGTCCCGGAGCCGAAGGTCGGCCCGAACCGGCTCCACCTCGATCTGACGAGCACGTCCCTGGACGACCAGCGGGATTCGGTGGCGAGGCTCGTCGAGCTCGGCGCGCGCCACATCGACATCGGGCAGCGACCCGACGAGGGCCATGTCGTGCTGGCTGATCCCGAGGGCAACGAGTTCTGCGTGATCGAGCCGGGCAACTCGTTCCTCGCGGACTGCGGGCGTCTGGGTTCGATCACCTGTGACGGGACGAGGGAGGTCGGGTACTTCTGGAGCGCCGCGCTCGGCTGGCCGTTGGTGTGGGATCAGGACGAGGAGACAGCGATCCGTGCTCCCGACGGTACCGGGCCGTTGATCACCTGGGGTGGTCCGCCACTCCCCCCGAAGCTCGGCAAGAACCGGCTGCACCTCGAGGTCGCGCCGCTCGACCAAGCCGAACAGCACGCCGAGGTCGACCGTCTCGTGGCGCTCGGCGCGACCCGGGTCGACATCGGCCAGGGCGACGTCGACTGGGTCGTCATGGCCGATCCCGACAGCAACGAGTTCTGCGTCTTGCGGCCCGCGTAGTCGGCGACGTCCGCCCTCGTCGTGACCCTCAGTGAGCGGGGTCCGAGCTCCATGGCCCGCCGTCCCCGATGTGCCGCTCGCGGATGGTCATCTAGTGCCGTGACCATGAACGTTCGCCCGTCCACGCCGAGTCAGGATCGTCGCTCGCAAGGACGCACGACGAAGGAAGTCGCCAGCACTTTCGAGGAGGAGGACGCCGCGAGCGGCGATGCTGGCCGGCGTGGTGGGCGCAAACGTTTGTGGTCACGGCACTAGCCGCTGGCGACGAAGGCGACGACGACGTAGGCGGCGTGGCGGTCGAAGTTTTGGCGGCGGTGGTCGTAGATCGTGGTGGTTCGGGGGTCGGCGTGGCGGGCGGCGAGTTGCACGCCGCGGAGCGGGGCACCGGCGTCGAGGGCGGCCATGATGAACGCCGCTCGGAGCATGTGGGGGTGGACGCTGCCGAGCCCGGCGCGGCCGCCGATCGAGTGGACCCAACGGTGGGCGGTGCGGCGGTCGAGGCGTTGGCCGTCACGGCGTCGCAGGATGGCCCATCGTGGTGTTCGCCGATGTTGAGGTCGATGTGCCGGCCGTTCGAGGTACGGGCGGGATCGTCGCGGGCTTGTTGCCCTTGCCGATGATCCGCAGGGTTCGGTGGCCTCGTGCCGAGGTCCTCGATGTTGGTGGCGCGGGCTTCGCTCACGCGTAGGCCGCTGAGGCCGAGCAGAACGGCGAGGGCGGCGTGTTGGTGGTCGTAGTGCTCGGCGGTGAACAGGAACACGCCGAGCTCGGAGCGGTCGAGTCCTCGTGCGTCGGTTGGGTGGACCTGCGGGCGGCGGACGTACTGGGCTGGGTTCGATCCGATCCGGCCGTCGATGTGGGCGAAGCGGTAGAAGCCGCACACCGTGAGAGGCGCCGGTCGATCGTCGACGCGGCAAGCTGGCGGTCTTCCATCCAGGCGCGGAACAGTTCGATGTGCGGGCGTGTGGCCTTCAGTACCTCGAGGTGGTTGTCGGCGGCCCACTGGAAGAACCCGCGTAGGTCGTGGCGGTACGCCTCGAGAGTGCGCCCGCTGTTGCGAGCGAGGAACGACGCTGCGGCAAGTTCTGCCTCGTCGCGTTCGAACCTGTCGCCGGGTCGCTCAACAGTCGCTGCGCTCAAATCGATCGTGGTCACGGCCAGTCCTCCTTGTCATCGGAGAACCAGCCAAGGCCCTGCGCTCACCTGGCGGTAGGTGGCGTTCTCGCTCGGCCGCGATCTGATCTCGACGCACCTACCACCGACTCGGGTGTGCAGTCACGTGTAGCGACGGCCGCGGTGTCGGTGGGGCGTCACGCACCCTGGCCCCACACACCGAATCTGGCTGGATCCGCCTCTCCCTGCCGCGTGACGTGACCCCGTTCTCCCTGGTCAGACGCCACGACGGAGTTTCCGGCCCCGACAGGCGAATGCAACCCCTAACCCACGCCGGCCCCGATCGGAGTGGATCGGGCTCGGAGAAGTCTGACCGTCGTTGATCCGACGGAGCGGCACCCCCAGACTCCGGGCCGACCGCGGCCGCGGGGTCTCGGGTGCCCCGTCGGCGCTGAGGCCGCTTGACATAAAGCGATATATCGTTATCGTGTTCGTAATCAACTTCGGGCGTCGTGCGTGGATGACTCCGCACCTGGCAGCGGAGAATGAGGGGACGAGACGTGGGTCAGCGACGCGGTTCTCGCGAACGCGGGTCTCAACGGGCCCGACGTGGGGCCGTACGCGACGCTCTGCTCGTCGCTCTCGCCGAGCGACCTATGCACGGCTATGAGCTGATCACCGAACTTGAGGTCCGTACTTCGGGACGGTGGCGGCCGAGCCCAGGTTCGATCTACCCGGCACTCACTCGCATGGAAGAGGAGGGGCTTCTCACGGCTGAGGAGCTCAATGGGAAGAAGGTGTTCTCGCTTACCGCCCGCGGTCGCGAAGCACGTGAGGCTCTCGACGTCGACGGCGCCGACCCCATTCCGGACCCATGGCGGGAAACCGGAGACGGACATGGGGCGTTGCGCGCCTTGCCTGCCGAGATCGCCGGCCAGGCCCGGCAACTTCGTCGCTTCGGCTCACCCGACCAGGTCGAAAGGGCCGCTGCTCTGCTCGAAGACGTCAAACGGGAGCTATACGCCATCCTCGCCAACGGCCCGACACGAGATGAACACGCAGAAGGGACCGGCACCTGAGGATGCCGAATGGTCGATGCCGACAGGAGTGTGACGATGACGGATCATGCGGTGGTAATCGCCGGTGGCGGGCCGACCGGCCTGATGCTGTTGGCGAGCGGGCGCTGGCGGCGTCGACGTCGTCGTCGTCGAAAGACGCACCAACCACGAGGTCGACGGGTCGCGAGCCGGTGGCATGCCGTCCCGAGCTGTCGCGACACGCCCGTGGCTTGCGGCAAGCCGCCGGGTCGTGCGGCAAGGGTCAGCGGCGCAAATGAGAAAGCGAGAAAGGCCCGACGGGGCTGAAGGGGAAGGTGAACGGATGGGCAGCTACGTGCTGGGTCTCCGGGAGATCGGCCAGACGCAGGTCGAGGTCGTTGGCGGCAAGGGCGCGCACCTAGGGGAGCTTTCGCGGATCCAAGGCATCCGCGTGCCGGCTGGCTTTTGCGTGACGACGGACGCCTTCCGGCGGATCATGGAGGATGCGCCGTCGATCGACGATCGGCTCGATCGGCTGTCGCGCCTGAACCCGGACGACCGGGAGGCGATTCGCACGCTCAGCGCGGAGATCCGACGGACCCTCGAAGGGATCGTCATCCCTGACGATCTGGCGGCGGCGATCGCCCGGCCCCTCGCACGGCTCGGCGAGCAGGCCGCCTGCGCCGTCCGATCCAGCGCAACGGCGGAGGACTTGCCGGCGGCCTCCTTCGCAGGCCAGCAGGACACGTACCTGAACGTCGTGGGGCCGGCGGCGATCCTCCAGCACGTCAGCCGGTGCTGGGCCTCGCTGTTCACCGAGCGGGCCGTGACCTACCGACTGCGGAACGGCTTCGACCACCGGAAGGTCCACATGGCCGTGGTCGTCCAGCAGATGGTCTTCCCGCAGGTGGCCGGCATCCTCTTCACGGCCGACCCCGTCACGTCAAACCGGAAGGTCGCGTCCGTAGAGGCCAGCTTCGGCCTCGGCGAGGCCCTGGTCTCCGGCCTGGTGAACGCGGACGTCTACAAGGTGCGGGACGGCGAAGTCGTCGCCAAGGCGGTCGCCACCAAACAGCTTGCCATCCACGCCTCGCCGGCAGGCGGAACAAAGGAGGAGCCGATCGAGCCGGAGCGGCAGGAGCAGCCAGCGTTGACGGATGCGCAGGTCCTGCGGCTCGCGCAGCTGGGCCGGCAGATCGAGGAGCACTTCGTCCACCCCCAGGACATCGAATGGTGCCTGGTCGACGATGACTTCCAGATCGTCCAGAGCAGGCCGATTACCACGCTGTTCCCCATCCCCGCGGCCAGCGACCGAGACAATCACGTCTACGTCTCCGTCGGTCATCAGCAGATGATGACCGACCCCATGAAGCCCCTGGGGCTCTCCTTGTGGCAGCTGACAGCCCTCCGGCCGATGTACGAGGCCGGCGGGAGGCTGTTCGTCGACGTCACCCAGGGCCTGGCTTCGCCAGCGAGCCGCGCCGGCCTCCTGGAGGTCCTGGGTAGATCCGATCCGCTGATCCGGGACGCGCTGCAGACCGTCCTCGATCGCGGCGACTTCATCCCGTCGCTCCCGGACGAAGGGTCCGGAGGGCCGCCGGCCAGCGGCGCGCCCACCCCGATCGAAACCGATCCGGCCATCGTCGCCGACCTGATCGGGCGCAACCAGGCGTCCATTGCCGCCTTGAAACGCGACATCCGGACGAAGTCCGGATCGGCGCTGCTCGACTTCATCCTGGCGGACATCCAGGAGCTGAAGCGGATCTTGTTCGATCCGCAGAGCCATCAGGTGATCATGGCGGCGATGGAGGCGACGTGGTGGCTCAACGAGCGGCTGCAGACGTGGCTCGGCGAGAAGAACGCGGCCGACACGCTCACGCAGTCCGTCCCCCACAACATCACGTCGGAGATGGGACTGGCGCTCCTCGACGTCGCGGACGTGATCCGCCCGCATCCAGACGTCGTCGCCTTTCTGCACGATATCGGCGATGACGACGGCTTCCCCGACGAGCTGGCCAAGCTCGAGGGCGGTCGAGAAACGCGCGACGCCATCCAGGCTTGGCTCGACAAGTACGGCATGCGCTGCGTCGGCGAGATCGACATCACCAGGCCGCGTTGGAGCGAACGCCCCTCCACGCTCGTGCCCACGATTCTCGCCAACACCAGGAACTTCGAGCCGGGCGCCGGTGAGCGCCGCTTCGAGCAAGGGCGGCGGGAGGCCCGGGAGAAGGAACAGGAACTGCTGGAGCGGTTGCGAGCCCTGCCAGACGGGGAGCGGAAGGCCGAAGAAACCAAACGGATGATCGACCGCGTCCGGACCTTCATCGGGTACCGGGAGTATCCGAAGTACGGCATGGTCAGTCGCTACTTCGTGTACAAGCAGGCCTTGCTGGACGAGGCCGAGCGCCTCGTGCAGGCCGACGTGCTTTGTGAGAAGGAAGACATCTTCTTCCTGGCGTTCCAGGAGCTTCACGACGTCGTGCGCACGAACCAGGTGGATGAGGAGCTCATCCGTCGGCGCAAGGACGCGTTCAGGTCGTATGAAGCGCTCACGCCACCCCGGGTGCTCACGTCGGATGGCGAGGTCGTCGCCGGTGCGTACCGACGCGACGACTTGCCGGCCGGTGCGCTGGTCGGCTTGCCGGTTTCTGCCGGGACCGTCGAGGGGCGAGCGCGAGTCATCCTGGACATGGCGCAGGCCGATCTCGAACCGGGCGACATCCTGGTCACGGCGCACACGGACCCCAGCTGGTCGCCCCTGTTCGTTGCGATCACGGGCCTGGTGACCGAGGGCGGG
>Ga0214469_1000541_pt1 | contig 13204 bp, 11 predicted proteins | sample RVTome_10_FD_187340 | JGI IMG/M metagenome (GOLD analysis project Ga0214469, IMG submission 187340) | Soil microbial communities from uranium-contaminated site in the Upper Colorado River Basin, Wyoming, United States - RVT153D57 HiSeq ... | reverse complement strand
GATTGCCGTCCGGGGCCCGGATGGGGTCGGCCACCGTGGGACAGAGCACCAAGAGCGGGGGGTCGTCGAGGGCGACCGATCCGGTGAGGAAGTCGTGCTCGATCCGGAGCATCCGCTCGACGGAGTGCGGCATCCCCGAGGCCAGGGGGCGGATAGTCCCTTCCGGGGTATCGAACTCCGGGGCCTCGGTGGTGGCGTAATGGGCGGGACAGAGGGCGACCCCGGCACGCCACTCGTCCACTCCTGTGACGAAGTCACTTCCCCATCTCTCCTTTGGCGCCATGTCCAGCAGGTGCTTGATGTGGATGGTGGAAAGCACCGCTTTCGAGGCGCGATGCTCCTCACCGGTCTCATCGACAACGCCGACGCAACGGTCGTTCTCCACGATGAGACGATCGACGCGGCGCCCGGCGAGGATCGTCCCTTCGTTGGCCTCTATGACCCGGCTCAACGCCAGCGGCAAAGCCGCCGAGCCACCCTTGGGGATTATCCAAGAGCTGGTCTGGCGTCCGAACGCCAGCGAGTATGCGAGACGGCCGGTCCCGACCCGCTGCGGGGGCTGGACGGTCATGAATGCCAGCCAGAGCATGAAGGCGCGACTGTTGGGATGCTCGAACTCCCTGCTGATGATGTCCCAGGCGCTGGAGGCGATGCGTTTCCTCCACATGGCACCCTCCGGATGCTCGGTCAACCGCTGGTCCACGGTGGGGCCAGAGCCGAACGGCGTGTACCTGCTGTCGGCGAAGACTCCCTTCACCCGGTCGTACTCCTCCATCATGCGCCGGTAGGCGGCACCGTCCGACCTGGAGAATCGATCGAGCTCGGCGACGGTCTGGTCGATGTCCCGCCACATCGTCACCGACGTGCCGTCCGGAAACGGGATGTGCACCACAGGGTCGGGTTGGATGTACTCGAGACCGAAGTCGCCGAGGCCGAGCTCGTTGAAGCGGAGGGTGGGGCTGGCCTGGATGATGTTGTGGGCGGTGGAACAGCTGTCGTGGTGGTAGCCCGGGAGGGTGAGCTCTTCGGTGGCAGTGTTTCCTCCGATCGTCGATCTCGCCTCCAATACGAGGCAACGGAGACCGGCCTTGGCGAGATAGGCCGCCGACACCAGGCTGTTGTGACCGGCGCCGGCCACGACCACGTCATATTGATCCTCAGGCATTCTCATCGACTCCTCGGGCACGGCAGTTTCTGCAAACGATTGCCAGGACCATAATCGCCTAGCCTGCGGGCTCGAATGGCCGAGGGAATAGACATCGATTGGGACGTCCCCATCGAGATGGACGACGGTCTCGTAGTGCGCGCCGACGTGTATCGGCCCGACGATGATGGGCAATACCCGGTCATCCTGTCGTATGGGCCTTATGCCAAAGGCCTCTCCTTCCAGGAGGGCTATCCCGACCAATGGCGGCTGATGACCACCCAGCACCCCGACGTGGAGGCGGGATCCACGAACCGGTATCAGAATTGGGAGGTGGTCGATCCGGAGAAGTGGGTGCCGGACGGATACGTGGTGGTCCGGGTCGACTCGAGAGGTTGTGGGCGCTCACCGGGATACATCGATGTGTTCTCCCCCCGGGAGACCGATGACCTGGTGGCGTGTATCGAATGGGCGGGGGCCCAACCATGGAGCACCGGCAAGGTTGGCCTCAACGGAATCTCGTATTACGCCATCAACCAATGGCATGCCGCCTCACGACAGCCGAAGAATCTCGCCGCCATGTGCGTCTGGGAGGGAGCGGCCGACTTCTACCGCGACATGACACACCACGGCGGGATCCTCTCCACTTTCTGGGCCAACTGGTACGACATGCAGGTCAAGACCGTCCAGCACGGCCTGGGGAGCCGGGGACCGCTGAGCCGGGTGACGGGCGTTCCTGTGACCGGAGACCACGATCTCGATGAGGATCAATTGGAGGCCAACCGAGCCGACCTGGGCGCCCAAGTGCGCGACCACCCCCTCGACGACGATTTCCACCGCGATCGGTCCCCGGTGTGGCCCAACATCAGGGTGCCGTTGCTCTCGGCAGGGAATTGGGGGGGCCAGGGTCTGCATCTTCGGGGGAACGTGGAGGGTTTCCTCAGATCGGCCAGCTCACAGAAGTGGTTGGAGATCCACGGTCTGGAACATTGGACCCACTTCTACACCGACTATGGGGTCGGTCTGCAGAAGCGGTTCTTCGCCCGGTTCCTCAAAGACGAGGACAATGGCTGGGATACCGAGCCGCCAGTCCTGCTGCAAGTTCGGCACCTCGACCGTTTCGAGGAGCGCAAAGCCGAATCGTGGCCGCTGCCGGAAACCCGGTGGACGACCCTCTTTCTCGACGCCGTCGCCGGGTCGCTCGACACAGAGGCACCTGGATCCGATACCGCCCTGTCATACAATGCAACCGGACATGGCGTGACCTTTCTCATGGACCCTTTCGACACCGAGACCGAGCTCACGGGCCCGTTGTCGCTGAAAGTGTTCGTATCGTCGTCGACCGAGGATGCCGACATCTTTGCCGTGGCCAGGGTGTTCGACCCCCATGGCGACGAAGTGACCTTCCAGGGTGCGATCGATCCCCACACACCGATCGCCCAGGGATGGCTGCGCGCCTCCCACCGCCGTCTCGACCCCGGGTTGAGCCTTCCCTACCGGCCCTATCACCTCCACGAGGAGCGGGAGCCGCTGGTCCCCGGAGAGATCTACGAGCTCGACGTAGAGATCTGGCCAACATCGGTGGTCATCCCGGCCGGCTACCGACTGGGTCTCAGTATCCGGGGCAATGACTACGAGTACGAAGGGGACCTCGGGGAGGCGTCATTGAACACGTTCAAGAATCGTCTCACCGGATGCGGCCCATTCCTCCACAACGACCCGGTCGATCGGCCCGACGAGGTGTTTGGCGACGAGGTCGTGATCCACACTGGCCCGAGACACCCATCCTCGCTTCTGGTTCCGGTGATACCCCGTACCTGACGGAACGGCTATCAGTCCCAGTCGAGGAACGCGGGGAGCTTGCCCGCCTTGCGCAGGCTGCCGACGATTCCCTCGGGGAAAAAGAGGAGGGCGGCCAACAGGATCAAACCCGTCACCACGATGTTGAGGGCGTTCTCGCCGAACTGACGCACGGCGAACTCGTTGACTCCCAGGATGAGGATCGAACCCAGGATCGGCCCGGCCACGGTCCCCCGGCCCCCGATGATGGCCATCAGCACCATCCGGGCAGCCACTGCGATGGCGAAGAATGTCAGGGGTCGGAGGTGGGTCAGCGAGTAGCCGTAGATGGCCCCGGCGGTGCCGATGAAGAAGGCGCTCAAGGCGAACGCCCACACCTTGTACCAACGGGTGTTGATTCCGGCCACCTCCGCCTTGGTCTCGTCCTGGCTGATGGCGCGAAGGCCCAGACCGAACTTGGAGTGGGCGACCCGGTAGGAGAGATACACCGCTCCGATCGCACTCGCTGCCATGGCGTAGTAGAACGGCACCTTCAGGAATTCGATTGGAAACTGGAACAGGGGGAGGTCGAGCCCGCTGGAGCCGCCGATGAACTCCCAGTTGTCCATGAAGAGCAGCCCAAGGAAGAGCATGGCGATGGTGGCGACGATGAAGGCAGGCCCTCTCGTTCTCAGTGTGATGAGCCCGGCGAGGAAGCCCACGGCCATGGCGGCGAGCCCGGCGAAGGGCAGGAAGAGGAACGGCGAGATCTCCCAGCGGGCCAGGGCAAGCCCGGCGGAGTATCCGCCGATGGCATAGAAGAGCCCATGCCCCAGGGAGATGTAACCGGCGAAGCCACCGAGGATGTTCCAGCTCGACGACATCGAGATCCACATCAGGATCAGGATCCCGAGTTGCATCACATAGGCGTAGGCGTCGAATATCGGATAGGCGATCCAGGGGAAGAGAAGCACCACGGCCAGGGCGACGATGAGGGCGACCCGTCGCGATCTGCTGCCCGGCTTACGCCCCGGTGCGCCGGCAGCGACGTCTTCTCGCTGTTCGACTACCGCCATGGCCTACAACCTCACCTTGGTGCCGAAGAGACCTTCGGGTCGGATCATCAGGATCAGGAAGAGAGTCAGATAGAAGGTGATCGGCGACCAGGTGGGGCCGGCCAGGCTAGTTACGAAGGCGCTGGCCACCGCGAGGAGCAGGGCGCCAACGACCGCTCCTTTGATGCTCCCCATGCCCCCGAGAACGATGAGCGCCAGCAGGAGCGCGATCCACTGCCAGTGCCGACCGGGGAAGAAGGGGAACATGAAGCTGAGCAGGGAGCCGGCCGCACCAGCCAGCGCCATCCCGATGCCGAACGCCAGTGCAGACACCCGCCGGACGTTTACTCCCACGATCTGGGCGGCGGCCCGGTTCTGCATCGTCGCCCGGATCGCCGTCCCCGTCTTGGTGAAGCGGAGCAGCAGCCAGAGACAGATGAGCAGGGCGAAGCTGATCAACGAGGCGTACAACTGGCTGGTCGGTATGAAGATGTCACCGATCCTGATCGAGGTCGAGGCGTACTCGGGTCTGACACTGCGGAATATGCCGGTGAAGATGAACGTGAGCAGCCCCTCCACTATCAAGGCGAGACCGAAAGTGAGCAGCACCGTCATCTCGACGTATCGCGGGCTCTCCTCGAGACGGGGGAACAGGAGCAGGTAGAGCATCACGCCGAGCCCGAACATGAGCGGCATGGTGATCACGAGTGAGACCATCGGGTCTAAAGCCAGGTTCTCGAAGAGCACGTAGGTGATGAAGGCTGCGACGAGGATGAAGGCGGCATGGGCCAGGTTCACCACTCTCATCACACCGAAGAGCAGGGTGAGCCCCGAGGCCATCATGGCGTAGACGCCACCCAGCAGGAGCCCGAGCACCACTATCTGGACCCAGTTCATCTGATCATCGCTCCCGCCTGGTCAGAGCCTTGCCCAGATAGAGCTCACGAATCCTCGGGTCGGCCAGGATCCCGTCGGCAGGGCCTTCGAACTCCATCGACCCCAGATCGAGGACGAAACCCCAGTCCACGGCCTCCAACCCCTTGACCGCGTTCTGCTCCACGAGCACGACCGTGATCCCGAGGTCGGAGAAACCGCGGATCTTCTCGAAGATCTGGTCGGCGATCATCGGGGCCAGGCCGAGGCTGGGCTCGTCGATCATGACCACCTTTGGCTCGATCATGAGGGCACGACCCAGGGTCACCATCTGCTGCTCACCCCCGGAGAGGGTTCCGGCGTTCTGTCCACTCCGCTCGGCGAGGATAGGGAACGTCTCGTAGACCATGTCCATCCGCTCCCGAAGCAGGGCACGGTCGTCGATGAGGTAACCGCCCATAGCCAGGTTCTCTCTCACGGTCATCATCGGGAACAGGCTGGCGTCCTGGGGGACGTAGCACACCCCGGCGGCCAACATCTGGTCGGGCCGGGACCCGTTCATCGTCACACCGTCGAAGCGAACCTCGCCTGCTCTCGGCTTGAGGAACCCGGCGACGGTGCGCAACAGGGTCGACTTGCCCGCCCCGTTCGGGCCCACGATGCAGTAGGACGTCCCTTCATCGATGTTCAGCGTCAGCCCGGTGAGGATGTCGGGCCCGGCGCCATAGCCGGCGACCACGGATTCGACCTCGAGGAGGGCCATCGTCACACCCGCCCCAGATAGGCATCGAGGACGGTGTCGTCGTTCCGGATCACCTCGGGGGTGCCCCTGGTGAGCACATCGCCGTGGGCCATCACGATGATCGAATCACAGAGGTTCATCACCACGTCCATGTTGTGCTCCACGATCAGGAACGTCATACCCGAGGCGTTCAACTCCCGGATGTGATCCATGATCCGGTCGAGCAGCGCCGGGTTCACGCCCCCGGCCGGCTCGTCGAGCATGATCAGCTTGGGCTCGGGCATCAGCACCGAGGCGAACTCGAGCAGCTTCTTCTGCCCGTAGGACAACGACTCCGCTGGTGTCGTTGCCAGCTTCTCGATGCCGACGAAGCGGAGTAGCTCCATGGCTCGGTCTTCCTCTCGCTGCAGGATGCGGGAGCCGAGCAGGCTGCGCCACCCTCCGACGGGGGAGCCCACCACCATGTTCTCGAGGACGGTCAGGTCGCCTAGGGCGCGTGTGATCTGGAAGGTGCGGCTGACTCCACGTCTGGTTATGCGGTGTGGCATCCAGCCGGTGACGTCGACACCGTCGACCTCCACCGTGCCCGCGTCGGGAGTGACGATGCCACTGATGACATCGAAGGCGGTCGTCTTACCGGCGCCGTTGGGCCCGATGAGACCGGTGATCGATCCCTGATCGACCGAGAAGGAGCAGGAGTGGACAGCCTGGATGCCACCGTACGCCTTGCTGATCTCGTGGACTTGCATCAGTGCGGCTACGAGCTTCTCCTCACTTCGTGCAGGATAAAGGGGCTGGCCGGTTGGCCAGCCCCTTCATCTCTTATCGACAGACTTACCACTCGGACTTGGGGAACACCATGTCGACGGTGTCGAGGCCCTCGCCAACCGGATACACGAACTGCAGCTCTCCGTCCTGCCACTGGTTGAGGATGTAGTCACGCCCGATGGGTAGTCCCCGCTCGTCCCAGTGGAAATCGCCCAGCACGGTGCGGACCGGCTCGTCCGCGGTGCGATCACGAAGCCACTGCGAAATGGCGGCGTTGTCGGTCGTCCCAGCTCCGATGATCGCTTGCTCCATGCCCTGGCACACCGCGAACGGGATCGCCTCGTCCTCGTCCGGTAGCCGGCCAAATTCGGCTTCGAAATCAGCCTGGAAGTCCTGGTTGGAATACTCCTCACCTGCCAGTGTCCCCACGAACTCGGCTGATGGGTGCCAGACCGTGTGCATGGTGATCCCGTTCTCGGCACCCCCGAGCTCGTCGCGGAACTCGACCTGGGCGCCCTGGGACATCCACACGAACGACGGCTGATGGCCCACCTGCTGCAGTGCCTGGATCAAGGAGACCGCCTCGTCCACTGAGGCGGTGGCCGCCCACACCGACTCGGCGCCGCTGGCCGCGATCTGGGATGCGAAGCTCGTCCAGTCGGTGAACCCGACCGGCCACTGCTCGTCGTATACGATCTCGATCCCGGCCTCGGCGAGATAGCCCGGGGCGAGGTCTGCCAAAACCTCCTCAGTGGCAGGATCGATCACCTGGCCACCGGCGAGACCGTTGCGGCCGGCGGCGGCGAACGGGTCATCAGCAAAGACCACTGCTGCTGTCTCGGGAAAGTCCTCTTCGGAGATCAGACCCTGATCTCGGTAGTGGAGGAGGGCGTTGACCGGCGCTGATCCCACACCTTCGGCAGGCTGGGCCTGGAAGTAGAAGATGTTCTGGAATCCGCGCTCCCAGATCCGCTGGGCGCCGCCGGAGGGCACCGGATAAACCATGCCGTTCTGCTCGGCGATCGCCGACGTCGGACCGGTGAGGAGGCTGGAGAACGTCCCGAAGAGGATGTCTGCCTCGGCGACCATGCGCTCGTACTGGGTGACCGCTATCTCCTGATCGGACTGGTTGTCCTCGAAGTCGAGCTCCATGGGACGACCCAGGATGCCACCACGGTCGTTGATCAGATCGACACACAGCTGATAGCCGTCGAGGTGTTTCGCCGCCGGGATCGAGAAGTCGCCGGTGAGTGGAAGCGAGGTCGCCGCCACTATCGGCTCCCCACCACCATCGGCCAGGGTCGTGCCCGGCTCTTCTCCTCCGGCAGTCGTATCGGTCCCACCATCGGCGGTGGTGTCGGTTCCGCCATCCGTGGTCGTATCCGTACCGCCATCGTCGCCGCATGCCGCCAACACCAGCGCTAGCACGCTGAGGATGGCGATCAGTTTCTTCCACGACTTCATACTGCTCCTCCTCTACATCCGCACGCTACGGCTATGCCCGCACGTCATGCTGCAATCGATTGTACGATCGTCACTCCAGGGCGAGTCAGCTTGTCGCATGACTCACATTCCCGAGCGAGGCTATCGTCTTCGTCAATCGATTGCAGCCAGAAAGGCACCATATTTGAGCGACGCAGACCGTTTTGGTGTGTTCCTTCCCTCGTTCATCTGGAGCGACGACGGTCCGGAACGGGCTCGTGGGATCATCGATTTCTCGAGACAGGCCGAAGATCTAGGTCTCGGCTCGATATTCATCACCGACCATCTCCTCACCGCCCGACGTCTGTACTCCGTTTCCTTCCTCGAGCCGTTGACCACCCTCGCGCTGGTCGCAGGTGTGACCGAGCGAATCATGCTGGGCACGTCGGTGATGGTGGTTCCCATTCGAGAGCCGGTGCTCTTCGCCAAGCAAGTCGCCAATCTTCATTTCCTCTCCAGGGGTCGGTTCATCTTGGGAGCCGGCATCGGCTGGTACCCGAAGGAGTACGAAGCCGTCGGTATATCGAAGTCAGAGCGCGGGGCGCGCACCGATGAGATCCTCGACATCATGATCCCGCTCCTCGAAGGCAAGTCCGTCACTCACCACGGGCAGTTCTACACGGTCGACGATGTCGAGATAGAGCCGAGCACAGACACACGCCCAGAGTTGTGGATAGGTGGTGGTTCCCAGCTCGCCGACCCGTCATCTCCCGAAGCACCCCGGTTCGCCACCGCAGTGAAGCGCCGGATTCTCCGTTCAGAAGGTTGGATTCCCCGCCCGACCTGTCCGCCCGATGACATCCGTCGAGACTGGGACGAGCTCCGGCACTACTTCGCGGAGAATGGCCGGGATCCGACCACGATCACGATCGCACACGAGAACTTCATGCACTTCGTGCCCACTCAAGACCGGGAGCGGGCGCTCGAGGAGCAACACGAGACGTTCCTCAATGTGATGAGCGACGAGCGTGGGCCCGAGTACCTCGAACAGGTCTATCTGTTCGGGACGCCGGACGACATCGTCGAGTCGCTCCAATCTCGCGTCGACGCCGGAGTGCAGCAGTTCATGATCCACACACTGACCCCGGATCCTGCTCAGCTCGAACAGTGGGTTGAGCACATAATCCCGCACGTGCGCTTCGCCGACGACGGAAGCGAATAACCGGAAATGGGGACATGATGCTGTCGTTGCCGACCGGCGACGGCGAGCTCTTCGCCTGGCGGCCATCGGGGACCGCTCCGATCGAGCCCGAGCAGGGAGGATTTCACTCTCGAGTCGCCTTCGCCGCGACCCATGTCATCCCTGACCCGTTCCGGGAACGACAACGAGGAGAATCACCCATCATCGATTGGGATGCCACGCTCTCCATCCGCCGCCATCTGTGGGGGTTGGGCCTCGGAGTGGCCGAGGCGATGGACACCGCCCAACGCGGTTCGGGCGTCGCATGGGACACGGCGCGCGATCTGATCCGCCGCACTGCCACCGAAGCCGAGGGGCCCGCCGTGTACGGAGCCGGCACCGACCAACTCGCCGCAGGAGGCGAGTACTCCTTGGAGGAGATCACCGAGGCATATCGGGAGCAGGTGAGCTTCATCGAGGAGCTGGGGGGACAAGCCATCGTCATGGCGTCTCGCCAGCTCGCAGCGGCGGCCCGTTCCCCCGAGGAGTACTTGGCGGTTTACGACGAGGTGATCGCGTCGTCGAGTCGCCCCCTCCTCATCCACTGGCTGGGGGAGGCGTTCGACCCCTCCCTGGCCGACTACTGGGGTGCGAAGGATCCCTGGACCGCTGCCGAGACGGTCCTCGAGATGGTCGCTTCTCACCCGGGTGATCTCTCGGGAATCAAACTCTCGGTGCTCGACGCCGAACTGGAAGTGGATCTGCGACGCAGGCTGCCCAACGGCGTGGCGATGTTCACCGGGGACGATCTCAATTATGTCGATTTGATAGAAGGGGACGCCAGCGGTCACTCCGATGCGCTCCTTGGCGTGCTGGGCCCCATCGCACCCGCGGCAACCACTGCGTTCCAGGCTCTGGATCGAGGTGATCATGCCGGGTATCGCTCTGCGCTCGAACCGACTCTGCCGCTGGCCCGGCACATGTTCTCGGAGCCAACCTTCGACTACAAGACAGGGATCGTCTTTCTCGCCTACCTGAATGGCCTCCAGAACCACTTCAGAATGGTGGAGGGAGCCGAGAGCGCGCGATCCCTGCCCCACCTGGCCAAAGTCCTGGTGCTCGCCGACAGGGCAGGTCTGATCAGCGATCCCGATATGGCCGCGCGGAGGATGAAACCGCTGCTCGAGTTGGGTGGCGTTCGGGACTGACCGCACCAGCTCCTGGGCCCCGAAATCACGGCCGGACTAGGGTCGGTGGGCAATCGATTGCGGGTCCGAACCGAATCGTACGATCACCAGGAGGACCAATGTCAACCGAGATCATCTCAGACGCGCAGTCGGTAGAGCCGCTGCTTCGGCGAAAGACGCTTACGGCCTTGAGCCGGGGCACGATGCGGACAGACATCGATTGCGGAGAGTTCGGGAGCCTGGTCACCGACGAGCCGGTTGGCCATGGTGGTGGCGGCGGTGGGCCCTCGCCGCTGCAGACCGTGCTGGCCGCCTTGTGTGGCTGTGAGTCTGTGACCTTCAATCGAACCGCGAAGGAGTTGGGCTTCGATTACGAGTCGATCAGCTACGCCGCCGAATTCACCATCGACATTCGGGGCCGGTTGGGAAATCGCGACGTGCGACCTCATTTCCAGACCGTCCGTCTCGAGGCGACGGTGGTCACCTCCGAGTCGGAGGAGCGGCTGCGTGAGGTCGTCGAAGAGACGGAGGCGAGGTGCCCGGTGTACAACCTGATAAACGATGCCGGTGTCAAACTCGAAGCCAGGTGGATACGAAAGCTCCCCGCCTGACGGGAGAACAGCTGGTTGACTGCCACGAGGACGAGCGGTTGAATACAAACGATTGCAATCCAAGGACATGGAGGTCGGACAGCCGATGACCGCGGAACGCCAGGTGGGCTGGATAGGCACCGGGAGGATGGGCTCGGCCATCGTGAAGCGTCTGCTCGACGCCGGCACCGAGGTCTGGGTCTACAACCGCACCAGGTCCAAAGCCGAGGCGCTCGCCGAGCACGGGGCCAAGGTGGTGGACCGGCCCGCCGACCTCGCCACGCTCGACGTCGTCTTCACCATGGTCGGTGGCCCTCAGGATGTCTTGGACGTGACCGTCGGCGAGGAGGGTGTGCTCTCCCATGAGGACGCCCGGCCCTCGGTGATCGTCGACTCCACCACGATCGACCCCGCGACATCGGCGAGATTGCGCGACGCCGCCGGTGACAAGGGGACGGCGGTGATCGCCGCCCCGGTCAGCGGGAACCCCAAGGTGGTGGCTGCGGGCAAGCTCACGGTTGTCGCCTCGGGGCCGGAGAGCGCCTATGCCAAAGCCGAGCATCATCTCCGCCAGTTCGGCCGCAAAGTCACGTATGTCGGATCAGCAGACGAGGCACGTCTGGTCAAGATCTGTCACAACCTCATGCTCGGGATGGTTGCCCAGTCGATGGCCGAGATCTCGGTGCTGGCCGAGGCCTCCGGAGTCTCCCGAGCCGACCTCTTCGAGTTCTTGAACGATTCGGTGATGGGGTCCACTTTCACCAGATACAAGACACCTGCCTACGTCAACGTCGACTACACCCCGACCTTCACCTGGCACCTGCTGCGCAAGGACTTCGAGCTCGGGCTGTCGACAGCCAACGACCTCGACATCCCGCTGCCCACCGCGACACTCGTCCATCAGTTGATCGTCGAAGGCATCGGTCTCGGATACGGGGACCAGGACTTCGCCGCATTGCTGTCCATGCAGGCCCGCGCCTCGGGTCGCGACGTCACATCCGAGAATCGTGACGTTCCCGACGGGCTTGCTTGAACTGGCTACTTAGCCTGTCCAACCCACCGGCATGACCGTCGAACACTCCCGTTCGTTTCGGTTCGGAATGGGGGCGGGTCTCTTCGTCATCACGTCGGTGGCTTTCCTGCGCGCTCCCCTCCTTCCCGACATCGGCCGGGATCTCGGGCTGACGGCTCTCGGGTTGGGAGCCATAAGCTCTGCCTTCGCTCTGGGGCGACTGGCAGCCGACTTTCCCGCCGGCCACATCACCGACCGAACCCGACCGGGGATCATGATGGCGACGGCCGCTTCGATCGTTGCCGCGGGAAGTCTCGTATTCGGGCTCGCGCCGCGGGCAATCGTGGTCTTTGCTGCAGCCTTTGCCTTGGGCATCGGATCGACCTGGACCCTGACCGGCTCGATGGCATTCTTCGCCCGGGCGCCACGAGTCAGCCGGGGAATGTCGATGTCCTTCTTCGCCGCCGCGCTCCTGGTGGGCCAAGCGGTGGGCCCGGCCGTGGGCGGCCTGTTGGGGGCCTTTTGGGATTGGCGTTTCGCCATGGTTGCCGGCGCCGTCGTGGTGGCTGCGGTCGCACCTTTCTTCCTGCGAAATCCGGGGACGGCTCCCGGAAGGGAGGCCACAGCCGGGGCGGCCGAGGACGGCCCCCTTCCTCCCCGGAGGACGCTGGCGGTGATCTATCTGCTCCCCGCCGTCCAGTTCTCAATCGGAGCGGCGCTGATCCAGACGCTGGTCCCCATTGTCGCCGACGACGAACTCGGGCTCGGGACCGCCACGGTGGGACTCGCCCTTGGCGTGGGAGGCATCGCCCGCCTCGTTGGCGCGGTCGTCGCGGGACGCGTCTCCGACACTTTGGGGAGACGATGGGCCCTGATCCCCGGCTTGGCCCTTCAGACCGCTGGTCTGGCCCTCTTCGCCCTGGTGGCAGGTTCCCTGGCGTGGTGGATGTCGATACTGGCCCTGACCCTGGGATCGGTGGCGGTGAACGTGGGGACAACGATTCTCGCCGACCTGACCGAGCAAGGTGGTTTGGGACGTCGGCTCGGAGCCTTCCGCTTCACCGGCGACCTGGCCTTCCTGGTGACTCCGATCGTGTCGGGTGCGCTATACGAGTTGGGGGGACGAGGTGTCGGGACACTACCGGTGCTCGCCCTGGCCGGGCTCACCACGCTGGCCGCAGGGATATGGCTGCCCGAGACGCTCGACCGATCGGCGCCGTCACCGGGGAGGCGGGCCGGTGGATCCCCGGACGGATAGGACAGGAGTGAGCCGGATCGAGATCGGCTGCTCGCCGGTCGATCCCGATGCCATCATCGCCAGCAGGGTGTTGGCGGCCTCCACACCCATCTGCCGGTAGGGCACACGGACCGAGGTCATCGGCGGCTGCATCAAGTCGAGAAGCGGAATGTCGTTGTAACCGGTGACCGAGACATCGCGGCCCACTTGCCCGC
>Ga0214469_1000538_pt1 | contig 13253 bp, 13 predicted proteins | sample RVTome_10_FD_187340 | JGI IMG/M metagenome (GOLD analysis project Ga0214469, IMG submission 187340) | Soil microbial communities from uranium-contaminated site in the Upper Colorado River Basin, Wyoming, United States - RVT153D57 HiSeq ... | reverse complement strand
CGGCGGCGGGCCGCTAGGGCCCAAGGCTCGCTCCCTCGCCCTCAGGGACGCTCGCTCATGGGATGCGGACACTACCGGCCGAGCATCGCGCCCCGAGCGGCCCCGGCCTGCTACACCAGCCCCATGGCACGGCGGTCACCGGCCTTGCCCGCGGCGCTGGCGGCGACGCTGCTCGCGGTCGCCCTTGCCGGCGTCCGCCCCGAGCCGGACGCCGAGGCCGCCGGCAACGCCACCCACTCGTCGCAGGCGGTCACCGAGTTCCCCGGTCGGAACGAGCCCCGCCGGCCCGACGAGCGCGCGGCCGCAATAGCCAGGGCCAATGCGGCGTACGTGGCCGAGCACCCCCGGACGTTCACGCTGGTGGCCACCGGCGACGTCCTGCTCCACACCGCCCTGTGGGAGCAGGCACGCGCCGACGCCGCCGCCGCCGGCAATCCCGGGGTCCACGACTTCGGTCCCTTGCTCGCGGGCATCCGACCGGTGGTGAGCGGGGCCGACGTCGCGATCTGCCACATGGAGACGCCGGTCGCCCCGCCCGGCGGGCCGTTCTCGAGCTATCCCAGCTTCTCCGTGCCCCCGGAGATCGCCCCCGCGCTGGCGGCCATCGGCTATGACGCCTGCACGACGGCGTCCAACCACACCTACGACCGGGGTGCCGACGGTGTGACGCGGACCCTCGACGCGCTCGACGCCGCCGGGCTCCGCCATGCCGGGTCCGCCCGGAACCCGCAGGAGGCCGGCACCACGACCGTGCTCGATGTCGAAGGAGTCAGGCTGGCGCTGCTCTCGTACAGCTATGGCTTCAACGGCATACCGCCCCCGGGCGGTCAGGCGTGGCGGTCGAACCCCATCGACGAGCGCCGGATCCTGACCGACGCCGGCGTGGCCCGGCGACGGGGCGCCGAGGTCGTCGTGGTGGCCCTCCACTGGGGCGACGAGTACAACCACGACCCCAACGGGCAACAGCAGGCGCTGGCCCCGAGGCTCATCCGGTCGCCGGACATCGACCTGTTGCTGGGCCATCACGCCCACGTCGTTCAGCCGATCGAGGCCATCGCCAACGAATGGGTCGTGTACGGCATGGGCAACCTGGTCTCCAACCAGGGCTCCCAGGGCCCGGACAAGCTCGAGGGGCTGCTCGTGCGGTTCGGGTTCACCGAACAACCCAACGGCGGCTGGCTGGTCACCGACGCCGAGTTCTCGGCGGTGCTCACCGACGATCGCGGACCGATCCGGGTGTTGGACGTGCGGCGCGCGCTCGCCGATTCCGCCACGGACCCGAGCCTCCGCCCCCGGCTGCAGACCGCTTGGCAGCGCACCGCCGCGATCGCTGGCGCGCGGGGCGGCCCGTCCCACGGCTTGCGGCCCATGGCTCCGTAGTCTCGGGTGTGTGCGACCACTCGAGGTCAAGCGACAGCTCTCGTCCGGCGACATCGAGGCGGTGAGCGCCCTGGTCCGGGCGGCCGAGCGGGCCGACGGCCACCAGCCCCTCGACGAGCACCGCTTCCTCGACGCCGCGGTCGGCGGCGGACGAGACTTCGCCGGGTTGCTGGCCTGGCCATCCGGGTACGACCATCCCGTTGCCTACGCGAATGTGATCCGGGGCGAACGGCGCTGGGAGCTGGAGCTGGTGGTAGATCCCCAGCACCGCGACGAGCTCGACGACATCGGCCCGACCATGCTGTCGGCGGCGCTCGACGTGGTGCGGCGCGAAGGCGGAGGCCACGTCCGCCTGTGGGTGTACAAGCCGACGCCGGCGCACGACCGCATGGCCGAGGCGGTCGGGCTTGCCCGGGGGCGTGACCTGTGGCAGCTCCGCCGACCCCTCCCCGTGGGCGAGCCGTGCGCCCTCGAGACCCGGCCCTTCGAGGTCGGCACGGACGAACAGGCATGGCTCGAGGTCAACAACCGCGCCTTCGACTGGCACCCGGAGCAGGGTGGGTGGACCCTCGACGACCTGCGCAGCCGCGAGGCAGAGCCGTGGTTCGATCCCGCCGGTTTCCTGCTGCACGAACGGGACGGGCGACTGGCCGGCTTCTGCTGGACCAAGGTGCACGCCGACAACGATCCCCCGCTCGGAGAGATCTATGTGATCGCCGTAGACCCCGCCGTCCACCGGCGGGGTCTGGGTCGAGCGCTGGCTCTCGCCGGGCTCGACCACCTGGCCGGCAAGGGGCTGAAGGTCGGCATGCTTTACGTCGACGCCAGCAACGAGCCGGCGAACAAGCTCTACGCCGATCTCGGCTTCACCCGCGACCACACCGACCGCGCCTACGTCGGCGACGTTTCGGACGGCTCTCCGCGCTAGACGGTACCCACCCCGAGCGCGTTGCCGATCCCGAACGTGATCAGGGCCGGCACGACCGTGAACACCACCTGGCGGGCGATCGCCCGGATCATCGGCCGGTCGGTGGAGCGGCCGATGAGCCACCCGACGACGACCGCCCCCAACACACCGAGGACCAGCGACGCCAGCTTGGCGGCGTTTCCGGACGTCACGAACCACGGGACCAGCGGGAGCAGCGCGCCGACCGAGAACGACACGAAGGACGACGCCGCGGCCCCCAGCGGCGAGCCGAGCTGTTGGGGATCGATGCCCAACTCCTCGCGGGCATGGGCCTCGAGCGCCACATCGGGATCGCTCATCATGGCCTCCGCCACGTCGCGGGCCTGCTTGGGGGCGAGGCCGCGCTGCTCGTAGATCTCGGCCAGCTCCCGGGTCTCGTGTTCGGGCCGGCGGCGCAGCTCGCGGGCCTCGATCCGCAGCTCGCGCAGCAACAGCTCGGACTGCACACGCATGGAGTTGTACTCACCGGCCGCCATGGAGATGGCGCCGGACACGAGGCCGGCCAGGCCGACCAGGCGGACCACGGCCGGCTGGGGATCGGCCCCGGCCACGCCCAAGATCAGGCCCATGTTGCTGACCAACCCGTCGCTGACCCCGAAGACCGCGGCTCGCAACGCCCCACCCTGGACGTCCCGATGGTGGAACTCCGGATGCGCGGAGGTGGTGCGCGTGCGGCGCCCCGCGGCGGCCCGGGGCCGTGCCGAGTCAGCGTCGATGATCCGCCAGAACGAGGGCACGACCGCACGGTAACGGGGATGATCACCCCTACCGCCGTACCCTGGCGGTCGTGCCCACGCGCTACGACGTCGACCGCGACGCGCTCGCCAGGCTCCTGGCCGACGAGCCGCGCTACCGGGTCGACCAGGTCTGGGACGGCCTCTACCGCCGGTTGGCTTCTCCCGCCGAGCTGACCGCCCTGCCCCGGGCCCTGCGCGCCAGGCTCGACGGCGAGCTGCCGGCGGCGCTCTCTCCGGTGGCCGAGTCGGTCGACCGGTCCGGCGACACCGTGAAGTGGCTGTTCGGGCTGGAAGGGGGTGCCCACATCGAGACCGTGCTGATGCACTACCGCGACCGCACGACCGTGTGCGTCTCGACCCAGGCGGGATGCGCCATGGCCTGTGGGTTCTGCGCCACCGGACAGGGCGGTTTCGAGCGCCACCTCACCACCGGCGAGATGGTCGAGCAGATCGTTCGCGCCGCCCGGCGGGCCCGGGACGGCGACCGGCGGCTGGGCAACGTCGTGTGCATGGGCATGGGAGAGCCCCTCGCCAACTACGACCGGGTGTGGGCGGCACTCGAGCGTGCACACGGCGACCTCGGCCTGTCGGCGCGCCACCTCACGTTGTCGACCGTGGGCCTCGTGCCAGGGATCCGCCGGCTGGCGACCGAGGACCTGCCGGTAAACCTGGCGGTCTCGCTGCACGCCGCCAACGACACCCTGCGTGACGAACTGGTGCCGATCAACCGGCGGTACCCGCTCAGCGTGCTCGCCGCTGCCTGCGGCGACTACCTGCGCGCGAAGGGTCGCCGCCTCTCCTTCGAGTGGGCGCTGATCGACGGCACCAACGACCGGCGGACCGACGCCAGCGAGTTGGCGGACTTGGCCCGCGCGCTGCCGCTGCCCGCCCATGTGAACCTCATCCCGCTCAATCCCACGCCCGGCTACCCGACCCGAGGCACGCCTCCGGCGGGCGTCAGGCGGTTCCGCCGGTGGCTCCACGAGCTCGGCGTCAATGCCACCGTCCGCCGCAATCGCGGCACCGACATCGACGCCGCCTGCGGCCAGCTCGCCGCCCCGGCCCGAGACGGGTCTCCCGCTCCCAAGGCCGCTCGGACCGGGGGAGCGGGCAGCATGGTCGAGCTCGGCCCATCCCGGGCGAGCTCGGTCACCGCACCAGCACCGTGACGTCGTCGCCGGCCCGGACGGCGTCGACGAGCCGTTCCCCGCGCCGCACGCTGGCGCCCGGCCAGACCACCGATCGCACCACCTCACCGTCCACCCGGGCGCCGGCGCCGATCACCGACGAGCCGCCGGTGGCGGCCAGGTTGGCGGCCAGGTAGCGCGCCGGGGTCCCGCAGTCGAGGCAGGGCCCGTCCCAGCGGACCAGGTCGATCTCGTCCGCCGCGGCCAACGCTCGCCACGACGCCTCGTACAACCCCGACGGAACCGGCCGTAGCCGCGCAACCTCCCGCCACGGCATGAGGGCGGCGGCGATGCGGCTGGCGGGGCCCAACCGCCCGTCCGGGCCCGCCAATGCCAGCCTGACCCGGGTGCCGTCGGCGCCGCCGACGAAATCCGCCAGCGAGCCGGGGCACCAGGTGTCGCCGTTGAGGACCAGCGTCGCCCGGCCGTCGATCCACGGGCTGAGCTGAGCGAGGGCACCGGCCGTGCCGAGCGCCCGCGGCTCCTCGACCGAGACGTGGACGCGGCCGTCGACGTGCGCCTCGATGGTCTGGCGGTGGTGATGAACGTTGACGGCGACGGCCGCGGTGGCGGAGCGCGCCCTGTGGAGCGCGTGGTCGATCAGCGGCACCCCGTCCACGGGACAGAGCGGCTTTGGCAGCACGCGCGTGAGCGGCCGCAGCCTCGCCCCCTCACCGGCCGCCAGGACGATGGCGCACACCCCGGTTGCACCTGGGCTCGGAGGATCGGGCATCATCGCCGCCATGACGACTCATTCCCGGGGGCTGCGCTCATGACCATCATCGTGCAGGGAATCAGCGGGCTGCGGGACCTGCAAGGCCAGCACCTCGGCTACAGCGACTACGTCGAGATCACGCAGGAACAGGTCAACCTGTTCGCGGACGCCACCGGGGACCACCAATGGATCCACGTGGACGTCGAGCGAGCCAACCGCGAGAGCCCGTTCGGGGGTCCCATCGCCCACGGCTACCTGACGCTGGCTCTCGGGCCCCGCCTGGCCCCGCAGGTGGCGCGGGTCGAGGGCATCAGGATGGGGGTGAACTACGGCTGCGACAAGGTGCGATTCCCGTCGCCGGTGCCGGTGGGGTCGAAGCTGCGGCTCGGTATCGAGCTGCTCGAGGTCAGCGAGATCGCGGGCGGCGCCCAGGTGAAGGAACGGTTCACGTTCGAGGTCGAGGGCGCCACCAAGCCCGCGTGCGTGGCCGAGAACCTGTTCCGCTACTACGAGTAGGTCAGTCGTCCCGAAGCAATCCGAGACTCAGGCAGACAGGCGCGACCGGACCGCGGCCCAGCCGGGCAGCGCCCGCACGCTCGCGAGGTCGGGCTCGCCGTCGAGCAACCCCGGGGCGTGGAAACCGGCGTCGACCGCCGCCTCCACCCAGCGCAACGCCTCGTCGGGCTGGCCCGCCCGGGCCCACGAGCACGCAACCTCGAACGCCGTCTGCGGTGGGCTCTGCGGCCCGGCGGCGAAGACCTGCTCGCCGACCTCGGCGGCCGCCCGGAACCGCTCGGCGTAGTGCAGGTGGGTCTGTAGGCCACTGGCCGCCTCGACACCGGCCGGTCCCGACGCCACCAGCCGCGCCGCCACCGGCACCGCCCGACCTCGGTCGGCCAGCAGCGTGGCGGGAACCAGGTTGGGCGGGCCCCCGGGGTCGTGGCTGTACGCGGCCTCGAACAGGTCGTCCGCCATCTCCAGCGGGCCGGTCAGCAGGGCGATGCTGGCCCGCAGGAAGGCGTTTCCGCTCCCGCCGGCCTGTCGCATGATCGCCGCCGCCCTGTCGCCCTCGCCGGCACGCAGGGCGTTCCACGCCCGGGTCTCGGCCTCGGCCGTCGACGCCCGGGGCGTGAGGTCGGGCAGCGCGGCGGCCCCCGGTGGCCTGACGACCTGGAGGTTGGGGCTCCCCCGCCGTCTCATGCGGCGGCCGAAGCCCCGGCCCGCCCCCGAACGGCTGCCGCCTTCCGGGGCGTCGACGTCGAACACGCCGGTGCGCTGGCCGGCGCGCAGCTCCTGGAAGTTCATGTAGGCGAAGAGCCCGAAGAACAGCAGGCCGAACAGGCCGATGAACGACGCCCGGAAGGCGACGAACCCGGCGACGATGGCGGCGCCGATCGAAAGCTTGCAGGCGTTCTCGAAGCCGACCAGCTCCTCGGCGACGTGCCCGCCGTCGAGTGGCCGGATCGGCAGCAGGTTGAACACCGCCCACCAGATGCTGACCCACTGCAGGTAGTAGAGGACAGGCGCCCAGCTGAAGAACCCCTGGTCGAACGCGTAGTCGATGCGCTGCTGGACACCCCAGTCGGTCTCGTAGAACACGAAACGGGCGGGCAGGCCGAGCACCAGTAGCTGCGTCAGTGCACCCGAGACGCTCACCAGGATCGATTTGGGCTTGCTGAGCGCCCGCCGTCCGCCGCCGGTGGGCACGGTGAAGCCACCGAAGCCGTGCAACACGATTGCCGAGCGTTGCCCGAGCAGCCGGTAGGTCACGGCGTGGCCCAGCTCGTGGACGAGCACCGACACGAACACGATCACGGCGAAGGCGAACACGACCCACAGCGGCTCGAGGCGGATGCCGAACAGGAAGGCGACGACGACGAAGAACGGCTCGACCCGCACGGGGATGCCGAAGATCCGGAAGTGCGCCCTTGCCACGGAGGGCAGCGTAGGCGCGGCCGCGGCCGATCACGTGATCGACAGACGGGCGTGCGGGCGCCGCCGGCCGTTTGTCGGGCGCCGCCGGCACCCCCGTACCATGCGGCCGATGGCCGCCGTCCGGATGCCCGAGATCCTCCCCGAGGGGCCCGACAAGGTCCGGGCGGTGCGGGACATGTTCGACGCCATCGCCCCCCGGTACGACCTGGTCAACCGCATCATGACGTTCCGCATGGACGTCGGTTGGCGGCGGAGGGCCGTCGGGTCGCTGGCGCTGCGACCGGGGTCGGCCGTGGTCGACCTGGCCTGCGGCACGGGGGACCTGTGCGGCGAGCTGGCATCCGCCGGGCTGGTACCCCTGGGGGTCGACCTGTCGTTCGGCATGCTGGCGGCGGCCCGGACCAACGCCCCGTTGGTCCAGGGCGACGCGCTGTGCCTGCCCCTGCGGGCGGGGTCGGTCGACGGCGTCACCTGCGGCTTTGCCCTGCGCAACCTGGTGGCGCTGGCACCGTTCTTCGCCGAGTTGGCGCGCGTGCTGCGCCCCGGTGGGCGCATCGCCCTGCTCGAGGTGGCGACGCCGCCCAACCGCATCCTGCGCTGGGGGCACCGGGCGTACTTCGGCAGGGTGGTGCCAGTCATCGGCGGACTGCTGTCCGACGGCTCCGCCTACCGCTACCTGCCCCGCTCGGTCGCCTACCTGCCCGCGCCGGACGACATGCGCCGGATGGTCGCGGACGCCGGCTTCGTGGATGTGGACCGGCGCCTGCTGTCCGGGGGCGTCGCCCAGCTCATCCTCGCCACGAGAGCATCGTGACGGCGCTGCTGGCGCGCACCCGCCGGCTGGACGCCGACGTCGACCTGCTCGGGTTCGCCGGGCGCGACGGGGTGCTGTTCGAGCGGGGGCGATCCGGGCTCGCCGGCCGGGGCTGTGCCACCCGCCTGCCATGGCCCGGCGGCGATCCGACGGCAGCCGCCCGTTCGGTGGCCGAGGCCCTGGCCCGCATCGAGGTCGACGACGAGGTGAAGCTGCCCGGCTGCGGACCCGTGGCCTTCGGGGCCTTGCCGTTCTCTCCGGGAGCGGCCAGCGAGCTGGTCGTCCCCGCCGTCGCCGCCGGGCGAGCCGACGACGGCACGCGGTGGATCACCACGATCGGCGACCCTGCGCCCGGGGCCGGCCACCCGGACCTCGAGGCCGAGGTCGAGCCGCTGGCCGCCGCGCGGCGGTTCACCGTCACCCCGCAGCGCGACCCGGAGGACTGGTGCGCGCTGGTCGAGCGGGCCACGAAGGCCATGGCAGGCGGCACCCTGCACAAGGTCGTGCTGGCCCGGCAGATAGACATCGCCGCCGACCAGGCCATCGACCGGCTGGCCGTGCTGGAGCGGCTGCGGTCGGCGTACCCGGGCTGCCACATCGTCTCGGTCGCAGGCTTCGTGGCCGCCAGCCCCGAGCTGCTGGTGTCGGTGGCAGGCGACATCGTGCGTTCGCATCCCATGGCCGGCACCGCGCCGCGGGGCGGCGACCCGACGACCGACCAGCGGCTGGCGGCATCGCTGCTCGCCTCGACCAAGGACCGCCAGGAGCACCAGATCACCATCGACATGGTCCACGACACGCTGCTGCCCTGGTGCTCCTACCTCGACTACGAGGCCGAGCCCTCGGTGGTGGCGGTGGCCAACGTCCAGCACCTGGCGACGATGGTGGAGGGACGTCTGTCGCAGCCGGCGCCCTCGGTGCTGGAGCTGGTGGCAGCCCTGCACCCCACCCCGGCCGTGGCCGGCTGGCCCCGCGATGACGCCGTGGCATGGATCGCCGAGCACGAGGGCTTCGACCGCCGGCGCTATGCCGGCACCGCCGGATGGGTCGACTCGGCCGGCAACGGCACCTGGGCCGTGTCCGTCCGCTGCGCCGAGATCGAGGGGCCGGCCGCCCTGGTCTGGGCCGGCAACGGCATCGTCGCCGACAGCGATCCGTCCACGGAGCTCGCCGAAACCCGGTCCAAGCTCCAGGCCCTGCTGTCGGCGATCGTGCGGCCGTAGGCCGCTAGCTCTGGTGGAGCCCCGTGGGCTACCGCAGGGCCGCGTCGACCGCCGCGGCCACGGCGTCGTCGATGCGGCCGTGGACCTCGATGTTCGCGGCCCGGTCGGTCCGTGCCACCAGGACGTGGACGCCACCCTTGGCCGCCGCCTCGGCCACCGCCGCGCCCGTCTCGTCGTCCTCATCGAGCGCGCGGGCGTCGACGCCGTGGGACGCCGCCAACCCCGCCAGGTCGAGGCCATGGGGGGTGCCGAACAGGGTCTCGAACCGCTCGGTCGGCAAGGCCCAGGCTTGGGGGAGGAACGAGAAGATGCCGCCGCCGTCGTTGTCGACGACGACGCACACCAGGTCGATCCCCCGGCCGGCCGCACCGAGCAGCCCGTTGCTGTCGTGCAGGAACGCGATGTCGCCGATGAGCAGGGCGGTCGGCGCCGCCGATCCGATCGCAACGCCGACCGCCGTGGACACCGTGCCGTCGATGCCGTTGGCGCCGCGGTTGGCCAGCACCGTCACGCCGTCGCGGGGGGAGGCGTAGCGCTCGACGTCACGGATGGGCATCGACGACGCCACGACCAGCCGGGCACCGGCGGGTAGGGCCGCGACGACGTCCCGGGCGATCGCGGGCTCGTTGGGGGTCGACTCCCGGGCCAGTGCGGCCGCCACCGCGGCGGCGGCCGCGTCCGAGGCCGCCAGCCACCGTTCCAACCAGGCGTCGGGGGCCGCACCGGACACGGCCGAGCCGAGCGCCGCCAGCACGGCGGCGGGCGGCCCGTCGATCACGGTCGCCGCCGTCGCCGCCGGGTCGGACCACCCGTATGCCCCCACCACGGCCTCGTCGGCCCCCGACGCCGCCAGCCACTCGTTGACGACCCGCGACGCTCCGGGGGCACCGACGCGCAGGATCGCTTCGGGTCGCAGCCCGTCGGCGGCCCGGGGCGAGCGGAGCATGGCGTCGAGGTGGACGATGCTGGTGTCCGCCGAGATCCACGCCGGGGAGCGGGGCTCGGCCAGCACCGGCCACCCCAGGGCTGCCGCCAGCCGATGGAGGGCGGGACCGTCGAAGGGTGCGGCGCCCGCCACGATGACGCCCCTCCGGCCTGCGAGTCCGCGCAGCCCGACCGGCAGGTCCACCGAAGGTGCCGAGGCCGACGCCGACGTCGCCACCACCCAGGGCCGGTCGCCGCGGCCCGGTGGCAACGGTCCCGCGGCGCCCACGAGCGGCTCCCGGAACGGCAGGTTGAGGTGCACGGGGCCCGGCCGGGCGCCCACCGTCGCCGCGTACGCCCGTCCCGCGAAGGCGCGCCAGCGCGACGCGGACGCCCCGTCGGGCACGCCGGGATCGCCGAACCAGCGGGCGGCCCCGCCGAACAGGTGCACCTGGTCGATGGCCTGGGGCGCGCCCACGTCCCGCAGCTCGGGGGGCCGGTCGGCGGTGCAGGCGAGGAGGGGCACGCCGGCCAGGTCGGCCTCCACCACGGCGGCGTGGAGCTCGGCGGCGGCGGTGCCGCTGGTGGTGAGCACGACCGCCGGACGCGCAGTGGCGATGCCCAAACCCAGGGCCAGGAACCCTCCCGAGCGCTCGTCGTGATGGACGTGGAGGGCGATCTCCGGCCGCTCGGCCAGCGCCAGCGCCAGCGGGGTCGAGCGCGAACCAGGGCACACGACGGCGTGCCGCACGCCGCACCGCAGCCACTCGTCGACAAGCGTGGCGGCGAACGTTGCCTGAACGGCGGCGGGGTCGAGGGGCTCGTCGGCGGTCATGGGATCCGTCACATGCAAGCATTCCCCGCCGTGCCACTACACGGCGAACGCGACGGGTCCGGCCCGCGGCTGGTGCTGCTCCACGGATTCGGCCAGACCTGCCGGTGCTGGGGGCCCGTGGCCGCGGCCCTCGCCGCCCACCACGAGGTCGTGCGCCTGGACCTGCCGGGCCACGGTGGCTCGGGCGCCATCGCCGCCGACCTCCCGGACACTGGGCGGCTGGCGGCGGAGGCCGGCGAGGCTGCGATCTACATCGGCTACTCGATGGGCGCCCGCATGGCCCTGCACGTCGCCACCGAGGTCCCCGGGAGGGTGCGGGGCCTCGTCCTGGTGGGGGGGACGCCCGGCATCGAGGACGACACCGAGCGCGCCGGCCGCCGGGAACGTGACGACGCCCTCGCCGCGCGCATCCGGACCGAGGGTGTGGACTGGTTCGTCGACTGGTGGCTCGCTCAGCCGATGTTCGCCGGGCTACCCACAGGTGCCCGTTTCCGGGACGAACGGCGGCGCAACACCGCCGAGGGGCTGGCGCGGAGCCTGGAACTGGCGGGCACCGGCAGCCAGCACCCGCTGTGGCCGGCGCTCCCCGGCATCGAGGCTCCCGTGCTCGTCATGGCCGGGGAGGACGACGAGCGGTATGCCGCCATCGGCCGGCGGACCGCGGCGGCGATCGGCGCCAACGCCCGCGTGGCACTGGTCCCCGGAGCCGGTCACAGCGCCCACCTGGAACAGCCGGCGCGTTTCCTGAAGCTCGTGGCGCCGTGGCTGGCGGAGTTGGCGGGCGAGTGACCCCTCCCCCGAGCCCACACCTGCGGCCCACCCGAAGCAATACGGTCCGACGGCGACAGGACGAGGCAAGACGGTCCGGGGGCCGTCCCCATTGCCTCGAGGATCCCGGAGCGGACCGTATTGCCTCGGGCTCGACTCCCCTGACCCCCAGGCCCGCTGGCCCTCGGGCCCCAGGCCCTCAGGCCGTCAACCAGAGGCCGAGCGCCAGCAGCGCGCCGAAGGCGAGCTGGACCCGGCCCGTGTCGCCCAGCACCGGTACGAGCTCGCCGCCACGGGCGCCGCCCAGCACGGCGATCACCGGGCGTCGGCCCAGCGGCACTGCGGCCAGGGCCAGCGCCGCCCCGGGCCGCTCCCCCACCGCCGCCACAACGGGCACCATGACCACCGCGCCCACCAGCAGCGCCACGTAGAGCCAGCGGGTGCGCGCGTCGCCCAGCCGCACGGCCAGGGTGCGCTTGCCCGAGGCGGTGTCGCCCGGGATGTCGCGCAGGTTGTTCACGACCAGCAGCGCGGTCGCGAGAAGCCCGACCGGCACGCTCGCTGCCAGGGCCAACCCCGACAGCGTCTCCTCCTGCACGTAGGCCGAGCCGGTCGTGGCCACGACCCCGAAGAACACGAACACGAACAGCTCGCCGAGCCCCAGGTAACCGTACGGCCGGGGGCCGCCGGTGTAGAACCAGCCGGCGGCGATGGCCAGCGCCCCGACCACCAGCAGCTCCCAGCCGACCGCGATCGCCAGGGCCAGCCCCGCGGCAGCGGCGACCAGGAACGACGCCAGCGCTGCCCGCTTCACGGCCCCGGGCGTCCGCAGCCCCGAGCCCACCAGCCGCAGCGGCCCGACCCGGCGGTCGCCGCGGTCGGTGCCCCGGACGCCGTCGCTGTAGTCGTTGGCGTAGTTGGTCCCCACCTGGAGGGCCAGCGCCACGACCCCCGCGGCCACCGCCCGCCACGCCACGACGTCGGCCCGGCCGGCGGCGCACGCCGTCCCCACCAGCACCGGCACCACCGCCGCTGGCAGGGTCCGGGGCCGGGCGCCGGCCAGCCAGACCCGCCATCCGACGGGTGCGGCGATGCTCGCCATCAGGCGGGCCCCCGCTGCCGGACCGCCTCGATCCCCACCCGCGGGAGCGGTCCGCTGACGGCGAGGTACGGGACGCAAGCGACGCTGTTCATGTGCGGGATCGTCTCACCGGTCAGCCCGATGCGCACACCCTCCGGACGGGAGACGGGCGGGCTCGGGGGCCGCGCGGTCAGGACCCGGATACGGATGCTGGCGTCGCTGGTCGTGTCGGCAGGGTCCATGCCATCGACCGTAGATCGCCGCCGGCGCCCGTAACCTCCAGCACCGTGCGCAGGCTGATCGTCGTCGAGGCGCGGGGCACGGGTGAGTTCGTCGACCGCCTGCGACGCGCCTGGGACGACGGCGATGCCATCCTGCCGATCGACCCGCGGCTGCCGCCGCCGGCCCGCGAGCGGGTCCTGGCCGCCGCCCGCCCCGACGAACCCGTCGCCGATGGCGATGCCCTGGTCGTCGCCACCAGCGGCACGTCCGGCGACCCCAAGGCGGTGGTGCTGACGCACGACGCCGTCGAGGCCTCCGCCCGGGCCACCAGCCACCGCTTGGGCGTCGACCCGGCCTCCGACCGCTGGCTCGCCTGCCTACCCCTGGCCCACGTCGGCGGCGTGGCAGTCGTGACCCGGGCGATCCTCACCGGCACCCCCCTGACGGTGCACGACGGGTTCGACC
>Ga0214469_1000537_pt1 | contig 13259 bp, 14 predicted proteins | sample RVTome_10_FD_187340 | JGI IMG/M metagenome (GOLD analysis project Ga0214469, IMG submission 187340) | Soil microbial communities from uranium-contaminated site in the Upper Colorado River Basin, Wyoming, United States - RVT153D57 HiSeq ... | reverse complement strand
AGGCGGCCCGCATCTGGGTTGCTGTGCTTGCTCTGCTGGTCGCGGCGGCGATCATCGCCGAAGTCGATCGGAGACGACGGTCCGAGAAGAGTGGGAGCTAGGGGTCTCAGGGCCTATGCGGTCGGAAAGCCGGCCACCCGATAACAGCGTCGATGGCCAGAGTGGTGCAAGACAGCTCCATGACGAGTCGCCGCACCGTCGTGATCGCGGTCGCGAGCGCAACCGTCGTGCTTCTCGTGATCGGGTTTGCCTTCGTCAACTCTTCCACGATGGCGCGTGTGGCGCGTGACGCCCGAACCCTGCACTGGGTGGACAGTGTCGAGGGGGCTGCCGATCTAGCAGTGGCCAGCGCTGAACATGCCCTGTCAGTCGAGGCATCAAATAGCGCGTTGGGTCGCCTGCAACAGACACGTGGTGAGCTCGTGGCGCTGACGGCAGGCGCCGAGGACTATCCGGCTTTTCCGGCGCTGGCGCGCTTCGTGGCGCCAGTCGAAGCGATCCTCGCCGATGTCGGCGACGGGAACATCGCCGAGGCGAGAACGTTGTACGACACCGTCCTCGAAGAAGCACACCAAGAGCTCGGCTCCGCACTGTCGGATGAAAGAGCCTCGCTCCGGGCGTCTGTCGACTCGGGAACCGGGATCGCGGCAGGTTGGATCGAATTCGCGCTCGTGCTGGCGATACCGCTCTGCGTCGCCGGCGCGTTCTACATCCTCTCCCGGCGGTGGGTGGCAGCCGTGGAGTCGAGGTCGGGACGCGAGCTCGCCGCAGAGAGGGAGTTGACCCGAGCCAAGGGCGCGTTCGTGGCTGGGCTGTCCCGGGAGATCCGCACCCCGCTGACGTCTGTCTATGGCTTCGCCCAGATGATGAGCCGAGGAGAGATCAGCGGCGTCGAAGCCATGCGGGAGACATCTCAGCTGATCGCCGACGAGTCGGCGGAGATGAAGAGGATCGTCGACGATGCGTTGGTGGCGTCGAGCATCGACACGACCGGTATCGAGGTGGCAGCGGAGGAGACTCGGATCGGGGAGGTGATCGACGGCTCCCTCGCTCCCTTCGAGCAGTGCGGCCTCGTGGTGCGCCGAAACCCCACGCCGGCGATGGTGCGGACCGACCCCACGTTGCTGGGTCACGTGCTCACCAACCTCGTCGCCAACGCAGTGCACCATGGAGGTCCGGAGATCTCCATCGACGTGACCACGAGCGATCATTCGGTGGACGTGGAAGTCGCCGACAACGGCCCCGGACTGCCTGAGGCGGAGGTCGGCAACATCCTCGAGCGCATGTCGGATGTCGGTCCGGTGCTCGCTGAGGGGTCGGGCCTCGGGCTGGCGGTGGCGGCTCGGCTCGCCTATCTGATGGGAGGATCGCTTCGGTATCAGCGCTACTCGGGTCGCACTTACTTCGTCGTGACCCTCCCTGCAGAGGTGGGCGTCTTCGAAGACGCAGAGGAGACCTCCATCGCCGAGATGATCAGGACGCTGTCCGCCTGAGAATCAGCCGGCCAATCCTTTGTCGTGAGGAGATCTGAACCGCGGCGTGACCACGGTGCCGGCGAGCCACGACTCCAGCTCGGCCGCCCGCTGGGAGATGGCATCGGCCGATTCCGCGCCCAGGTCGTCGAAGACCTCATGCACGATCGATCCATCTCTCCGCTGGGCCCAGCCACCGACGACCTTTCCGTTGGCCCAGATGGTGGGACCTGCATTCCCGTTGCGGTCGAATAGAGCGTCGCCATGCTCGCCCAGGTACCACTCTCTCTCCTTCCACCCCATGGGTGTCGGGTCGAGGGAAGGGAGCAGGGCTATCCAGGGGTCGGGGTCGGCCACGGGCTCGACATCGTCAGCAAGCACGTACCCCATTCCGGTTTTCAGCGTGACCTCGACGGCCTCGACATCGGCAAGAGCCTGGCGCACCTGTCCCAGGTTCCAGCCCATCCACCATTTCAGGTCTGTCTCGGTGGCCGGGCCGAACGCCCGCAGCCACCTCCTCACGAGATGGGCCGAAGCTGCTTCAACCGCCATCTCCTCGATCGGCTCGCCGAGCCATTCGGCCATGTCGGCCCAGCGATACTGGCCCGACACCCAGGTGCCTGCCGGCCGGGCCCGAACAACCCGGGATTCGAACGAGAGCTGCAGGATCGCCCGTGATGCCAGACCGATGGTGCCCTGAAGTTTTCCCGCTTTGCTGTAGATCTCGATTCGCCCGTCCAGCCCATCGAGCCGCGACGTGAGGTCGCGGGTGAGGATCTGACCCGCGTCTCGAATCTCCTCATGCACCGTCGGCATCACGGTTTCGAGCCAGGCCGCTCCGTCGTTTGTCACCTCGGCACGCTCGAGGAGGCTGGCGGCCCTCCTCCGTTCCCGATCAGCGATGGTCCTCGTCGAGGAGTTGTGAACCAGCGAGACTATCTCGCGGGCGACGATCCAAAGAGTCCGGCGCATCCCGTATATGCGCAGCAGCGTTCGATCGTCGTACAGAGCCCTCTCGAGGTCGCTCACCTCGAATCCGGGCACACGCGCCCATGCCGAGATGAAGACGGTGGCCGGATCGGAGGAGTGGAGCGCAACGACCGAGTCGGTGGCCGAGACCACGTCTTCGGCGGGAGCGGCGAGACGATGCCGGCGCCCCAGACGAGCCCTCCGTTCGCTGTCTTCTACTGTTCGCATCCGCGTCCCATGATGCTCTAGCTTTGACGGATGCTGACTGACAACGCCAAGGCGGCGGTCATTCTCGACCGCGACCTCATCGGCTTTCTGACCGCCGTCAACGAGTCGGGTCAACCACAGACTGCGCCGGTGTGGTTCCTACGGGACGACGACGACCTGGTTGTCTATAACCGCCCCACCAGCCCGCGCTTGACCTCTATCGCATCGAATCCGATGGTCTCGTTCTGTGTTCGCGGTGACATCCGCGCCGCCGGCGCCCTGATCTTGGAGGGGAGGGCCACCGTCGGCGGTCTGCCTCCTGCCGTCGACCTTCCGGCATACGTGGCCAAATACGAGCGGGAGATCGAAAGGCTCGGTTGGACCCCTGAGACGTTTTCTGACATGTACAGCGAAGGCGCTCGCATCTCAGTCACCCGAGTCTGGGCCTGGGGGCTCGACGCCCTGGGCGAGGGATAGACGGGGCCGCCACGCAGGTAGTGTCGACGTCAAGGCAAATAGAAAGGTCTGAAAATGGCACTAGAGAGCGTCGGCCGCACCCATTGGGAAGGTGATCTCTTCAACGGATCCGGCACCACCAGCTTCGAGAGCGGAGCTGCGGGACCTCTACCGGTCACATGGAAGGCCCGAGCCGAGGAGCACGGCTCGGTTACGAGCCCCGAGGAGTTGATCGCCGCGGCGCACTCGGCTTGCTACTCGATGGCGTTTTCAAACGGGCTCGCCAAGAACGACACGCCACCAACGAGCCTCGACGTCACTGCGACTGCCACCTTCGTGCCGGGAACGGGGATCACGACGATGGTTCTCGATGTCGTCGGGAACGTCGACGGCATCGATGAGGAGACGTTCTTGGAGCTGGCCGAGGCAGCGAAGACTGGCTGTCCGGTGTCTCAGGCGCTGGCCGGGAATGTCGAGATATCGCTGAACGCCAGCCTGGCCGGCTAGCGAACACACCTAGTCGGTCTGCCGCTTCCGGTAGGCGGCGACGGCTTCGCGTGTCGAGCACGTGTTGGAACAGTGACGCCGGGAACGGTTGCGAGATGTGTCGACGTAGACATCGATGCAGGTCGTGGAATCACACACCCCGAATCGCTCGACCCCGTGCTCGACGATGACACTGGCCAGGCCCATGGCGGTGATTGCGCCGAGCCAGCAGACGATCGACGTCTCGATCGGCTCGAAGTGGAGATGGGGCGAGCCGCTGTGGGTCGAGATCCTCGGGATTGCCCCGTACGACTCCAGCAGGACATTGACCTTCTTCGCCGCCGTGTTCTCGTCGTTCGACTCGACCACCTCGCGCAGGGACGCCCGGAGCTCCTGAACAGCAGCCAGGTCGGACTCACGGGGAGGCTTGGCCACACCGTCCCATAGGTCTCGGTAACCGTCGAGAAACTCGACCAACTGGTCGGAGTCCGCGAGCTCGTCTTTGGTGATCCCTTTGGTATTGGCCAGGGCGACCGCTAGCTCGACGGGTTTGTTTGTGTAATGAGAAAAATCCATTTGACTCGTTACGCCGTTCTGTTATTGTAATGAGTGTAAACGATAATGCTTCTTACCGCAATGAGAAGTGTCAGTAGCGAAACGGTGAACGCCATGTTGGATCTAGCAAAGAGTATTCAAGAAGACCGCCGGCATGAGGCCGACATCCAGCGAATCGTCTCCAACCTGCCCAGGGAGCGGTCGTTGTCGGTGGGTCGCTACCGGGTCACCGTCAGTCGACGGGCCGGTAGGACCCTGCCGGCGGCCTGACTTCGATCACATCGAACTCAAACCCCATTTCATGGGGTCTGACTAGTCGGGAACGGCCGGTAGGGTCCTTCCTCCATGCCTACCGGCCAACCCGATTCGATCGAGAGCCATGTCGATCGTCTCATCCGCGAGGCGATGGAGGCAGGCAAATTCGATGACCTCCCCGGCACCGGGGAGCCCATTCCCGGAACGGGCACCAATGACGACGCCGGTTGGTGGATAAGGGGCTGGGTCGAACGTAACCGCCAGCCCGCCGGTCAGGAGCCGACCAGCCCCGAGTAGATCTGGTGGTTGTCCTCGTCGAAACAGACGAAGATCACCTCGTCGATGGTGCCGTCGCCGTCGACCCACTCTGTGACCGCAGCAACCGCTGTAGCGGCCGCCGCCTCCTTGGGATATCCGTAGACGCCGGTGGAGATGTTGGGAAAGGCGAGCGATGCTATCGAGTGCCGGGCCGCCATCTCGAGGCTGTTTCGGTAGCAATTGCCCAGCAGCAGGGCCGCCTGGTCTGGTGAGTGCTCGGCATACACCGGCCCCACGGTGTGGATGACATAGCGGGCGGGGAGGCTTCCCGCCGTTGTGATCATCACCTCACCGGTCGGAAGCCGACCGTTGGCCGTCACCCACGACTGGCACTCCTCGAGGATAGACGGCCCCCCGGCCGCGTGGATCGCACCGTCGACGCCGCCGCCTCCGGCGAGTCTGGAGTTGGCCGCGTTGACGATAGCCTCGACCTCAAACGCGGTTATGTCTCCGATCGATGCGGAAATCTTGGTCATCAGGTGAATCGACGTCGGGCTTCCCCCCAATGATGCCCGACGTCGATTCGAACCTAGCCGGCCATCGAGGAGGCGCGTTCCGATGCCCGCTCGAACTGTCTCCGGCTCGCCTTCCCTGACAGGTTCTCCAAACCCTTCAAGCTGACATGACCACAGGTCTCACAAACAGTTCGCTGGATACCACCATTTCGAATGGTGACCGTTTCGAGATGCTCGCAGTCGGGACGAGCGAATCTGCCTCTTCTGCTTAACACTTTCGGTGCCTCCCTGGCGAGAAAGATGAATTGCCCTTGGTGGAATTCTCACACCACTGGATGGGGCGAGACATGAGGCGGTCGACCCAGAATTCGATGGACTAGTGCTGTTGGCACAAGTGCGGGTTTCCCATGGCACGCAAGCGAGACGATCGCTAGTTTGTGGCCGTGTTCCTGTTGGGAGGCAGCAGGTTGAACAAGTGGCGGAACTTGGGATGGTGCCCGCACAGCGCCACCATCACCACGATCACGGCGGGACTGGCTCGCGAGGTGTGCGAGAGCTGTGGGCGCGTCCGCATTGAGTACGTGGAGCGAGCGGTTCAGATCTATCCGACGCCGCCCCGTCCCATGGTCGAGCCGGTCCGTCCACCCGAAGAGCTCCATCCGTCAACGCGTCGGCGTACCTGCATGCTGTGTAGTCAGTTCGCGGTCTTCATGATCCCCGATGGGGCGGTGTGTGATGAGCACGCCTGGCAAGCGGCGGCGCGTACGAGCTGGGACGAATCCGAGGTCTGGGTCCCCATTCGCATCGACAAGTCCAACGCCTAGCGCCAGCGCGTTCTAGGCAAAGGTGAGCCAGCCTGCCAGCAACGCGCCCAGAAACAGGACCGGGGCGAAGAGCATCCGCTCCCAACGAGATCCGGCAAAGAGGCAATAGAGAAGACTGACACCGAGAAAGGCCGTGACTGCGAACGTGGCCGATCGATCCCATCTCGCCGGTATCGGTGATTCGAGCACGCCGGTCGCAAAGAGGAGAACCATCCCGGAACTCGCCACGCCTATTCCGAAGAGTAAGGAACGCACGCGCAGACCCGGCTCGAGCAGTCGGGGCTGTTGTCCCGACCACACCAGCTCGCCGAGCCTCAATCCCGAGGCCATCAGCAAGTGCACCAGAGCGACCCACCCGAGCAGTGACGATGCAATGAGAGCTGCTTCTCGGCCAGTCATCGGGGGCCAACTTACACCGAGCCCACCTCGCTACGGTTCAGCCAATGAGAAACATCCACCACTGGGTTGACGGCTCATACACCCCAGGTTCGTCGACGCGAACCGGTCCGGTCTTCAATCCGGCGACCGGGGAGCAGACCGGCGAGGTGGCTCTGGCTTCGGCCGCGGATGTGGATGTGGCGGTTCGGGCGGCGGCCGATGCCTATGAGAGCTGGAGGTTCTCCTCGCTCACGCAGAGGCAGAACATCATGTTCGCGTTTCGCGAGCTGGTAGCGGCGCGGCGTCGCGAGATAGCCGAGGTGTTGACGTCGGAGCACGGCAAGACGGTCGACGATGCCATTGGTGAGGTGCAGCGCGGGCTCGAGGTCATCGAATTCGCTTGCAACATCGCCCATCTCTTGAAGGGCGATTACTCCGAGCAGGTGTCCTCGGGAGTGGACACCTACACCATTCGTCAGCCGATCGGCGTCGTTGCCGGCATCACGCCTTTCAACTTCCCGGCAATGGTCCCGATGTGGATGTATCCCATCGCTATCGCCTGTGGCAACACCTTCGTCCTCAAACCGTCGGAGAAAGACCCGTCGACTTCCCAACTGGCTGCCGAGATGCTGGCCGAGGCCGGTCTCCCCGAAGGCGTCTTCAACGTCGTCCACGGGGACAAGGAGGCGGTCGACGCCCTCATCACCCACCCGGACGTCGCCGCCATCTCCTTCGTGGGCTCGACTCCGATCGCCCGCTACATATACGAGACGGGGACCCAGCACGGGAAGCGAGTTCAGGCGCTGGGTGGCGCCAAGAACCACATGATCGTCCTCCCCGACGCCGACATGGATCTCGCCGCTGATGCCGCGGTCAGCGCCGGCTACGGGTCGGCCGGTGAGCGGTGCATGGCGATATCCGCCGTGGTGGCGGTGGGCGAGGCGGGCGACCAGCTCATCGACGGTGTCCAGCAGCGCATCGAGAAGCTCAACGTCGGCCCCGGCGACAGGCCGGGTGTGGAGATGGGCCCACTCGTCACCCGACAGCATTTGGACCGGGTGCGGGGCTATGTCGACGCCGGTGAGGCGGAGGGCGCCCTCCTCATCGCCGACGGCCGCGACTTCGTCGTCGAAGGACATGAGGACGGCTTCTTCCTCGGCCCGACCCTCTTCGACGACGTGAGACCCGAGATGTCGATCTACACCGACGAGATCTTCGGTCCGGTCCTGTCCACCGTCCGCATGGAGCACTATGAGGACGCCATCCAGCTCATCAATGACAACCCCTACGGGAACGGCACGGCGGTCTTCACCAACGACGGCGGCGCAGCTCGCAAGTTCCAACAGGAGATCCAGGTGGGCATGGTGGGGATCAACGTTCCCATCCCGGTACCGCTCTCGTTCTACAGTTTCGGCGGCTGGAAGAACTCGATCTTCGGGTCCCACGCCATATACGGCCCCGAAGGCGTCCACTTCTACTCGCGTCAGAAGGTGGTCATTTCACGCTGGGCCGACCCCATCCACCGTGGCGTCGACCTCGGATTCCCCACCCACGGGTAGTGGGGCCTCAGACCTCAGGTAGTTAGCCCCGTATCCGGGGCTGACTACCTGAGGTGGGCCTTCTCACGTGTCCCCGGTGGTGGAGATCTCCTCGTAGTCGGTCGTGAGGCCGCGCTCGTCGGCAGAGCCGGGGATGAGATTGTCCAACAACAGGCCGAGGACGGCGGCTGTGGCGATGCCCGACGAGCCGATCGAGCGGATGATGTCGGTCAGCCAGTCCGGTCCGAATGTGGCGGCCTGCCCGGCCTCGGTGCCGAACCAATAGGGGAAGACGAACCCGGCGAAGAGCACGAAACCCACGATGAGCAAGTTCCGCTGCGAGTCCATGTCCGCCCGCCGCAGGAGCGACAATCCGATCGCAGCGATGAGACCGAACAGAGCCAGGTAGGCCCCGCCCACGATCGGTGCCGGGATGGTCGCCACCACGGCACCGAACTTGGCGATGAGCCCGAGGACCACGAGGGCGCCCGCACCGAGCACGACCACGTAGCGGCTCGCCACACGGGTCAATCCGACCAGCCCGATGTTCTCCGAATAGGAAGTGGATGCGAACCCACCGAGGAGACCGGTCGAGAAGCACCCGAGACCTTCCGACCCGATCCCTCGGTTGATGGTCCGGGCGTCGGGATCGCGACCGGTGGCGATGCGGGACACTGCGTGATAGTCGCCGAAGGACTCGATCATCGACGCCAGGTAGGCGGCCAGGATCCCGATCAGGAGAGTCCAATCGAACAGGGGTGTTCCCCAGGGAAAGAGGATCCCGCCTTCGCCGATGGTGATCCCTCTGATCCAATCGGCTTCGCCGACACCGGCGAAGCTGACCGCGGCCGGCGATCCCTCCTCGAACACTCCCACCCACGTCAATATCAGGGCGACCGCATAGGATGTGACGATCGCCAGGAGGATGGGGAACAGCGAGAAGAACCGGTACCTGGCCGCCAGGATCAGCGAGTAGACGAACACCAGGGCCAGCATCAACAACGCCAGGCCCCAATGTGACGCGGAAGTGTCGGCCGCGGGGCCGAACAGCGAAAGGCCGATCAGCGCGATGACAGGGGCGATTGTTATCGGGCTGACGAACCGTCGCAGGAACCCGAACAATCCACCGAACCCAATTGTCACCTCGACCAGGGCTCCGACCAGGATCAAACCGGCGATATAACGCATCGCATCCGGGCCCGGGTGTGCCGCGATGATGGCGAAGAACGGCACCAGAAATGCGAACGAGACCCCCTGGATGATGGGAAGCCTGGAGCCGATGGTCACCTGGAGGAACGTGGCCACCCCGGAGCAGATGAACACCGAGCTGATCAGGATGGCGATCTGCTCGGTCTCCATGCCCATTGGTGGGCCCAAGATCAACGGGACCAGGATGGTCGCGCCGAACATCGTGAGGACGTGCTGGAGGCCGAGACCGAGGGCCTTGCCGAATGGCTTGGGAACGTCCTCCAGGCCGTAGTTCAGATCCACCCGAGTGGGACTGGCGGTGCTCATGTGTCCTCCCTAGAGCGTCGACGGCAGGGTTGGGGCGAACCTACCCGACCGAGCCTTCTCGATGTCGTCGAAAACCCACCCCCTCGTGGCAGTCGGCCAAAGGGACGGGTTGTTCGCACAACGAGTAGGTTTGGGGTCACGGATTTCGAGCCAGAGGAGGATTCGATGGCCAACACCGTGCGTGCAGCATTGGTGCAGACGGCATGGACCGGAGACAAGGACTCGATGGTCGACAAGAACATCAAGCTCGCCCGCGACGCCGCAGCGCAGGGAGCCAAGGTCCTTTGCTTCCAGGAGCTGTTCAACGCCCCCTACTTCTGCCAGGTCCAGGACGACGAGCACAAAGACACCGCAGAAGCGGTGCCCGACGGGCCGACCACGCAGCGGATGCTCGAGTTGGCCAAGGAGACGGGCATGGTCCTCGTCGTTCCGATCTACGAGAAGGAAGACGATGGGCTGCTCTACAACACAGCGGCCGTCATCGATGCCGACGGCACCTATCTCGGCAAGTACCGCAAGACGCACATCCCCCACGTGAACGGGTTCTGGGAGAAGTTCTACTTCCGACCGGGCAACACCGGCTATCCGGTTTTCGACACGGCCGTGGGCAAGGTCGGGGTCTACATCTGTTACGACCGCCACTTTCCCGAAGGCTGGCGGGCTCTGGGGCTCGCCGGGGCCAAGATCGTGTTCAACCCGTCCGCCACCAGCCGGGGCCTCTCCATGTATCTTTGGAATCTGGAGCAGCCGGCAGCCGCGGTGGCGAACGAGTATTTCATCGGAGCCATCAACCGCGTCGGCAAGGAGGAGTTCGGGGACAACGACTTCTATGGCTCGTCCTACTTCGTCGACCCGAGGGGGCAACTGGTGGGAGATGCCGCCTCCGACACCGACGAGGAGGTGATCGTCCGCGACCTCGACCTCGACCTGCTCGACGACGTGCGCAAGACCTGGGCTTTCTACCGGGATCGTCGCCCCGACGCCTACGACAGCCTGGTCGCTCCGTAGTTTCTGGGATGGGAAAACACTCAGACCTGTTGGCGAGACACAAGGAGGTCTTGCCGTCCTGGATGGCCCTGTACTACCGCGAGCCGATCGCGATAGTCGACGGCGAGGGTCGTCGGGTCACCGATGCGGAAGGTAACACGTATCTCGACTTCTTCGGGGGGATCCTCACCACGATGTCGGGCTATCGGGTACCGGAGGTGGTGGCAGCGATCAAGGCGCAGGCCGATCGCATGCTGCACACGTCGACGCTCTACCTCATCGAGTCCCAGATCGAGCTCGCCGAGAAGATCGCCGCGTTGAGCGGGATCCCCGACGCCAAGGTCTTCTTCACCAACTCGGGGACGGAGGCCAACGACGCCGCCCTGATGCTGGCCACCCAGTTTCGGAAGTCCAACCAGATCCTGGCGGTCCGGGGCAGCTACCACGGCAAGTCGCACTCTGCGGTTGCAATCACCGGACAGAAGTCGTGGTCGGCCACCAGCCTCAGCCCATTCAACGTGAGCTACGTACACGGTGGGTACAAGCTGCGAAGCCCGTTCGGCCACCTGCCGGACGGCGAATTCATCGACGCATGCGTGGCCGACCTGCGGGACATGATCGACATCGCTACCGCCGGCGACGTGGCCGCCATGATCGCCGAGCCCATTCAAGGTGTCGGTGGTTTCGCCACTCCACCCGACGGGTTCTTTGCGGCGATGAAGGGCGTCCTCGACGAGGACGGGATCCTGTTCATAACCGACGAGGTGCAGACTGGGTGGGGCCGAACCGGAGAGCATTTCTGGGGCTATCAGGCCCATGACGTGACCCCGGACCTCCTCACTTTCGCCAAGGGCCTCGGTAACGGGCTGGCGATGGCCGGGGTCGTCGCCCGCGCCGACATCATGGACTGCCTCAAGGCGAACTCGATATCGACTTTCGGTGGCAACCCTCTGGCCACGGCTGGAGCCTTGGCAAACCTCGACTACGTCCTGGAAAACGACCTGCAGACCAACGCCCTGAAGGTGGGCAACCAGCTGATGAACGGCATCCACCGCATCGCCGACGAGGTGCCCGAGATCCTCGAGGTGCGGGGCAAAGGCCTGATGATCGGTGTCGAGTTCGGCGACCCGGCCGATCTGGCGCCGGATGTCACCCTGACCGCCGCGGTGATGGAGGAGGCGAAGGCAGGCGGGCTCCTCATCGGAAAAGGCGGGCTCTACGGAAACACCCTGCGAATCGCCCCGCCGCTCTCGATCACCGAGGAGGAGGCGGACGAAGGGCTGGAGAAGCTGAAAGACGCTATCAACCGGGCACGTCACAAAGAGGAGCAGTCATGACCAAGACACTCATCAAGGGTGGAACAGTCGTCACCGCCATCGATCAGATGGATGCCGACGTTCTCATCGATGGAGAGAAGGTGGTTGCGCTCCTTGGTCGGGAGCACAACGTTGAGCCGGACGAGGTGATCGACGCCACCGGCAGGCTGGTGATCCCCGGCGGCATCGACGTGCACACTCACATGGAGCTCCCATTCGGCGGGACGTTCGCTGCCGACACGTTCGAGACGGGCACCCGTGCTGCGGCGTGGGGCGGAACCACCACCATCGTCGACTTCGCCGTGCAGACGGTCGGGGAGTCGGCGGTGGGCGGATGGGAGACCTGGATGGAGAAGGCCCGGGGCAACTGCGCCATCGACTACGGCTTTCACATGATCACCGGGGACATCAACGACCAGACTCTCAAGGAGATGGAGCTCTTGAGCCGGGAGGGTGTCACCAGCTTCAAGATGTTCATGGCCTACCCGGGCGTCTTCTACTCCGACGACGGCCAGATCCTCCGGGCGATGCAGAAAGCCGCAGAGGACGGCTCGACCATTTGCATGCACGCCGAGAACGGGATCGCCATCGATGTTCTCGTGGAACAGGCGCTCGAGCGCGGGGAGACCGACCCGATCTACCACGGGGTCGTCCGCAAGTCCATCCTGGAGGGGGAGGCGACGCATCGCGCCATCAAACTCGCCGAGCTCACAGGTGCTCAGCTGTACATCGTCCACCTCTCCGCACATGAGGCGCTCGACGAGGTGATCCAGGCACGCGACAAGGGCTTGAACGTGTACGCCGAGACGTGCCCGCAGTATCTCTTCCTGTCGCTGGAGAACCTGGGCAACGGGTTCGATGGAGCCAAGTACGTCTGCTCACCGCCACTGCGCGATGAAGAAGCAGGTCATCAAGAGCGGCTCTGGCGCGGTCTGCGCACCAACGACCTCCAGATCGTGTCGACCGACCACTGCCCGTTCTGCATGGGCGACCACCACACGTTCGGAACTCAAAAGCAGCTGGGCAGGGACGACTTCTCCAAGATCCCCAACGGGATGCCCGGTGTCGAGCCCCGCATGATCCTCATGTACAACGGCGGCGTGGCCGAGGGTCGGATCAACCTCAACCGGTTCGTGGAGATCACGGCCACAACCCCGGCCAAGATGTTCGGGATGTACCCCAAGAAGGGAACCATTGCGGTCGGCTCCGATGCCGACATCGTCGTCTTCGATTCCGAAGCCACGCAAACCCTATCGGTCGAGACCCACCACATGGACGTCGACTACTCCGCCTACGAGGGGTGGGAGGTCAAAGGCAAGGTCGACACGGTGATGTCCAAAGGCAAGGTAATCGTCTCCGGTGACGAGTACGTCGGGTCTCCCGGTGACGGCGAGTACATCGTGAGAGGCCAGAGCCAGTACCTGATCTAGGCAGTCCCCGTCCGGGACCACACCCGCAGACCCGCGTACACGGGGAGGAGGAGCAACGCGACCAGGACGAGCAGGGTTGCCTTGGCCCCCCACGTCGT
>Ga0214469_1000536_pt1 | contig 13265 bp, 16 predicted proteins | sample RVTome_10_FD_187340 | JGI IMG/M metagenome (GOLD analysis project Ga0214469, IMG submission 187340) | Soil microbial communities from uranium-contaminated site in the Upper Colorado River Basin, Wyoming, United States - RVT153D57 HiSeq ... | reverse complement strand
ACTGATCGATTAACATGGTTAAGTCTTGCATATATATTATATAAACTCAGCCTTATTACGACAAAGAACAAAAATAAGCGTAAGATGCAGTATGCTAGAGATACCAAGATATCAAAGAAATGGTTAGTTATTACTATCGGTATTATAGGTGTGGTCGTAACATTAGGCGTAACCTTTGGAATTCGATCTCTTGTACCTGTAAATGGTAATTCACATGTATTACTCCCTGCGGAGAATATCTTTATAAAAGCTTCACATTCTATGGCGAATGGTTACGAATATTTGAGTCAGGCAAGTGGGGCCGTCAAAGGGGTGAGGAACACTGGAGGTGGAGGACCCCATATAGATCCAAAGTATGTATTTAATTTAGGAAGCCTTCAAGCAATGCATGTTATAAATGAAGATTATGAAACGCATTCAAAGCATAATTTTAACATTGATGAATTTAATGTCCATACTAGAGACTTAGGATATTTTGAGACACAGACAATTACTTTTCTTGCAGATAAAAATGGTACTTTTGAGTACTATTGTACTATACATCCAGAGATGAAAGGAACAATAGAGATAGCATGATAATTTGTGTGCTTTGTGGCAATCAATAGTTAGTATGCTAGACTATCACATAACACAGCAATTTATTTTCCTTCAATACGAATTTGTCCCTTATTGACAACTTTAAAATATTTGCTTTCGAGTTCAATTCACTCGCACAGACCGCTTTTTTTAGATTGTTGTGCTCTTAGAAATAGGTTTTAGACCGTTTTAATATACTAGTTGTTCTTAATAGATTAACATGGTTACTTAATGTATTTATTCATGATTTATGCTTTGAAAGTCTCGATCGGTTATGGTTATTGGATGTAAAGGAATTTATCATCATGTTATCTTGGTTGTAAATGGCTTCTGTGCTCCCAATTATATAATATAGCAAGCGATTCGAACCTTCAAAGATTCCTTTGTTCAGGTCAGTTTGAAGATCAATCACATGGTTTGAATGCTGATTTCCTAATATCATCGGGACATTAGACTAGGAAATATTAGTATCAAATTTCAGATCCTAACATTTTTTGGTTGTCCCTACTCTACTCTTAGTCCTTAATACGTGACTACAACATGGACATCTAGTCCCCTCGTACTTGATGAATAAACTACATTCAGTGCACCTTTTGAATCCCAACGTATAACGAGAAATCATTCCCCCTCCCGAAGTCAGAAATTTATTACAGACTCCTCATCCATTCTCGACGATATTGAACTTATTTGTAGGCAAAATTGCTTTTGTTGCACAAATCATTATCATGTTGGTATGAGTTTGTTGACCATTGAGATTTAGCTAACGTGTAATGAGATTATTGTTGGACATGGTTAACTGGTCTTCTTATAACAAATCACTGGTTAGACGGGGTGAAGTTATTCTAGACTTTGATGTCATAGATAGTTGGTACAGTGAATTAGAGAGAATGAATGATGGAAAGAGGGGTGCACAGTACCACTATCCAGATTCGTTCATTCGACTACTAGGTTACATGAGGGTATATTTTCATCTGCCATACTGACAAGCAGAGGGTGTAGTCATGGCACATGCTAGTAATAAGGTACCATCTATTCCAAACTACAGTACAATTAGCAGACGTGTTAATAACCAGGATATCAGAATCAGCGAACAACAACAACACGTAGGTAATGACATCATTATAGCAGTGGACAGTACAGGAATCAAAGTTGCTAATAGAGGAGAATGGATGCGGCATAAATGGCCCGTAAGAAGAGGTTACCTAAAGATACACGTAGCAGTAGATATCAAAAATAAGAAGATTATTTCTTTGGAGGTTACAAGTGAAGAAGTACATGATGGTAAGATGCTAAAGAAGTTAGTAGATAATGCTTTTGAAAGTAACAATGTAAAGGGTGCGTTAGCAGATGGTATGTATGATAGTAATAAGAATTTTAGATATCTATCCAAGAACCATATTAAACCCGGTATAAAAACAAGAAGCAATTCCAAGGTTAGACCGACCAACGGTAATGCCAGAAATATGTCAGTAATAAGACAACAGAAAAATCTCAAAAGATGGAAGCATAGCGTGAGCTCTGGACAAAGGTGGATGGCAGAAACGGTATTCTCGTCTATTAAAGGAACGTTTGGCGAGTATGTGACTGCAAGAAAATTTCAGAACATGACCAAGGAATTGATTCTAAAAGCGTCACTGTATAACATGTTTGCTACCATGATGTAGAGAGATATAGATAATGTACGAAGGGATAAAATGGTTTATGCAACAGAGCTGGCAAAATGATAAATGATCATAAATTAGACTACGATTAAGCCTGATACGAATCATTCTAAATTAATATTATTTGAATTTGAGCATCTTGACCGTTCCAATTGTCTTTACAGCTGTTCTAGTAGTAGAATCTCAGTAATAATATAATATTGCTTCGCCTAGTTATTAGAAAAATCTGCGTATCTCATTGCTCTATCTAAAAGAAACCAGTCTTATTGAAGGAAAAAGTAAGTATTACTCCACATATGCAATATGCAGCTACTCTTACTCAACGATTTATAGGTACAAGTAAGAACAAACAGGGGAACTGAGAAATATTATCTGACAAAGTAGGTTTTCCGACATTCTACATGAGTGGTAAGGATCTAAAAATGATCATAAAGGAAAAGCATAATCACTTAGATCTCTAGGTAGTTTCAATAAATTAATTTCTATTATAGTCCAGGCTACCATTCTAGCTTTGTCCACTTTTTCAACAATAATCGGAGATCAATTAACTGCTATACGTTTAGAAATATAGGTTTGGATCGTTCGTTTGTTCTACAAGATAATATAGTATGCTGGTTGCTTGAATACTTGGTTACGGCGGGCGGCCCACCTTGCGCATCAAGCTTCATTTCAAAGCGTCGTCTACCTTTTCTAATAAAATTCTTAAATTGGAATTCGTACTATTATATGGAGTTAATTAGGGTAATGGGGACCAAGTCCTTCCTTTCGATTAGACTACCGTGGTCCTACTATCCTTTGTAACTTTTTTTTAAAATCCTGAAGTCTTTAGTACCTCTTTTGCGCATTTCTATCATAATAAACCGTCCTTGACGTATCCACGAATGGGTCAAAACTAAGATGCTATGAACCCCACAAGTAGACGGCCAGGTTCTTGGGTTGGCAATTCCTACAGCAAATTAGATTAGATTAGAGTAAGTTCTGAGTGACAAACATAAGCAAGAGGATGATGGACAAACACATTATAATTATTAGCCATTCTTCCTCAATTTGTCAAGCATTTTCTCTTGAAAGATCATCGGTATACCCACTCAGGAGAGGTATTATGATATGGGTTATTATTTTTTGATTCAACCATTGTTTCACATTACCATATCCTTCATTTCTCGCCAAAACTTCCATGCAATACATTTGATACGACCTGAATTTCAGACCATCGACTGAAACCAAATCTTCACTCGGTGACATTTTCAACTTGGGTTACACGTTACAAGTTTTTACACTTTTCTCTATTATACATTGGCTCTCCTGACCCATTGCAGGACGGAGTTAGTCAAGGCATAATATCTTGAGATGAGCATAATCTCTATTTTTCACATTGTTTTTATTTCTTCAATTGTTATCAGTGCTATCTATCTGGAGATTTTTATAGTCGAGGAATTTATCCATCCTTTGATGGAGACTGTATCTGTCAAAATAGATCCTCCTGCTGAAACTCAGATTATTCTAGCACAAAGTTATTTTATCAAGACGGTAGAGGATGCGCATGAATGCCTTGTCAATTGTGTGCCCAACATAAAATTTGGAATTGGAATTAATGAGGCAAATGGACCCTGTCTGATAAGCATTCTGGTAACGTTAATGGACTTGAATCTTTAACCACAGGGTATGCCCATGAAATCGGCAGGACATTTGCTAGTTATAGCTCTTAAGAATGCATACCCGATAAATTTTTTGGGTCTCTTCCAAGGATAAAAGATAATCCTGAAATCGCTAGCGTTTATTGTGCCATTACTAATCCCATCGAGATCCTCATTATACAGACTCAGGGGGGACAGAGTCAGGGGGGACAGAGTCAGGGGAGAGGAATAATAGGGGTTGCCGATGGCTTTAGACCGATGGTTTCAGACCGAGGACATCAGTGAACATAAAAGATTTCTGCGGAACATAGGTTATAAGGCTTGTGATCAAGACATGGTCGTTGTACTGCTGGAAGTCCATTGTACTGTACCTTATAGGGCTGAGGGTTTATTCCTTCAGCTACTCCCTCTGCAGTTTGCCCCTTGCCCTAACGAGGCGGCGAGCCTAATAGTTAGGTGTAGGGCCTAAAGAGTTGGTTGCATTAGTGATGCAACTACTTAGCGCCTCCTGTTGTGTTTGGGTAAACCCTGGTTGGGCGGCTGCCAAGAGACTATTAACCTCGGTCAATACCGTCTGTCTGTCATGGGCAGTATTATTTTCATTTATCAGCACATTCCATATCCCGACAATATCAGTAATTGGACCGCTATCTCCCACTACATTTTCATTTACAAGCGTTAGACTGTTGTCGGCAGGTATTAAGGAGACGAAGTTCTGTATACTTTCAGTCCAATTTTGAGTATCGCCCCCCGCGCGGGCTACTTCCGTTTCGCCAATTGTCTTGAAACATCCCGAAATTGGGTCACTTCGCTCTCTCCCTCTCTCTTGTGCTACTACAAATGACTCTGAGAGCAAGGTCACAGCTGTGAGTCCGGTTACGGCAAAGGCTAGTACTACGAACAAAGCCACGACTGCGACTTTTTGTGAAATATTTGTCTCGATCCTCATTACTAGTTATAATAATCGTAACTTGTATATAAGAAAGCTAAAACCATTTTAATAGTCTATCTGTTACTTTGGTACTATGCTTCTAAATAGTGCTACTTAGTGCAGGTAAGCTAGTATTAGTAATAGCTTGGTAAGTAGTCTACCCGGACGCCACTTTCAGTAGTAATCTTGGGGACGGATTATGGATTCCAAAACAAACATTACTCCACTATTTGAACAATACCCATCATGCCAAAGTCCCCGTGGAACATCAGGTGGCAGTGATAGACTGTTTTTCCCACAAAATCTTCAAAAGGTATCCTAATAACCACTTCACCCCCAGTTGGAATAATAACTGTATCTTGTAATCCTCGAGCATCATATGGTTTCCCATTAATCGATATTACTTGAAAATCATTCACATGAATATGAAATGGATGAATATTGGTCGTATTTACGCCGTCAAGGTTTATTAACTTCCACTCCTCTACAGTTCCAAGCTTAACTGTTTGATCTATTCTGTTATGATCGAACGTCTTGTTATTTATCTTGTATATCCAATCTACGTCATTTGATGAGAAATTAAGGACTCGATGATTAGTGATGTTTTCAAGATTCAGGTCTTTCTTTGAAGTTAAACTTGTTGGAATAATATTTACATGTTCCACATCTTTTTGATTACCTTGTATATTTACAGTCGCAATGATATTATGGTTCAATGTACCGTACGGTTCACCAAATGTGTTGTTAAGTGGAATAGATCCGTTGCCTGTCGCAGTCACTAATACATCAAACCGCTTTCCAGAAGGAAGAAAAAGAGTATCATTTTCCCATACCTCCCAAACCGGACTTCCATCTTCTGCTATAACATGGAATGTGTGGCCAGGGAGTTCAACCGCGAGCTCATTCTCAGGACCGATGTTTGCAAAACGCCATAACTGAGTCTCTCCGGATGTAATATTGATGACTGGATTGACTTCTCCGTTAACGATATTTCTTTCAATGCCTGTATTTGTATTACTAATAGTGCCATCTGTAGTCGCCCATGCATTGTCGAATGGAAAATCTCTCATGGCAAATGTATGTGTTGTAATATTCTGTAAGGGCTCTGGCAATAACTTTTCTAGCCCTTCAACAATAAACATGCCAGACAGACCTGCCGAAACTTGTCCATAAGAAAGATGATGCAAATGTGAATGATACCAATCCGATCCTGGAGGGTGATCTTTTGGAATATTGAGAGTATAATGCTGTGTCTTACCAGGATCAACCTGAAGAAGTACATTATCTGCTGCACTTCCATCCGAATTATTTCCAGGATTCACGTGAAGTCCATGAAAATGGAGATTGGTAGGCTCATTGAGATTATTTATCAAATCAATTTCAACTCTATCTCCTGGATAGACATGCAAAGTGGGCCCTGGAAGAGAACCATTATAAACCATAGAAACGATTGACTTGTTGTCAACCTTCCCCATCTGATAGTCTACTGAGATGGCAGTTTTTAAAACGCCGTCCTTACTATATACGTCTTGAGGCTTTGATAAGTTCATTTCATCCAGAGGTTGTCCGGGTTGACTCCTTAGCAAAGGTTGTGCAAGAGCTTCAGTTTGCGAATTGAAAAATTCATTCCATCCAGAGGTGAAGGTTGAGCTTTGGTTTGCGAATGCAAACATCATCATCAAAACAAACGACAAGATGGAAAAAGTGTATATTATGCCTCTGGTATTTACGGACTCTATTTTGTAGATCACTTCATTAACCCCCCATCATGTGCAAATGCGTCATATTCTGAAAATTCAAATGCAAACATCACCGAAAGCAACATCAAGAAGGAAAAAGTGTATATTAAACCAGAGGTATTCATGTAGTACTGTATTTTGTGAATCATTTCACTAAATGCCATGAATATTTTGCTGCTCTTATGTGCAGTTCCCGCATTGACTCGTAATTCTAGGTTTATAGTTTTCATATCTTATCTCCAGTGCCACATAAGAAATGCCCCGTTTCCGTCGGGATCAACCTTGACCTTATAGATGGCAACTGAATTCTCTAGGAATGATAGTTTTCCAGTAGCAACTTCATCAAAAATTGCCACGCCTCTACTTTCGTAAGTGTTATCTAGACTATAATTACCTATTGCTTGGAAATTATAACTTGCCGCATCCATATCATTATCTGTCGTTAAATTTCTGAAACCTTGGAGAAAGACTGTGTTATCATTTCTGAGAGTTTCAGTGGTGTTCCCCACCTGAATGACGCTCAAATTTCCATTGATTATTCCTTCGTTTGTATGGTTCAAGTAAAGATTTGGTTCCGATTCCGATTGTGGCGGCTCAACAACATGCTGATATTGCTGAATATAAAAGGGACTACCTAAATCAAGAGTTGTGGCCAGACCACCTATTGCCTCAGTATTATTGACAGCATATGCATTCGGAGTAAAAAATACTGTAGCACCAAAAGATAATAGAAAAGAACCAAACACCGTGCCTAAGATAACAATTTTGTTGTTAGCTTCTGCGCATTCCTCGGTATAGCTCATACTACGCATTTGAAGCTCGTACTGCTATTTTAGTTAATCGCACTTACCCTATATAGCTGCGGCGGCGTGTACGTTTCCCTAACAATATCCTCAGAGGTATTGGAACTTTGCCATTCTTCTTTTGCATATATGATAGCCCAGTTCAGGAACTCTTGGTTATGGACTTTTACTACCACCTGGACTATTCTCATTCTTACAATAAGAATGGCCGCAGCAGAAATTACATTGTATTGTTTCTGCTGACAGATTATACTTTCGCATAATATTTGGATATAGAGATTCAAAATCAAGTTCGGCCGCTTGTTCGTTCTCCTACTTCAGGTTAGACCGCCTCTATCTGTGATTGATAGTCCTTGTAACGTCTTGAAATACTCTGCAATCACAGGCTTCCATGGTATGAGAATTCATAGGAACGAAGATATCTTCAGAATACTGACAAAGATGATGGGAGAATCAGTTCCAAACTCTTAGGTATTCTCTTAAATAAATTGAGGCCTGGGCATAATTCTAGGTTTATAATTTTGACAACATCTTTTGATCAATCTCAATTTAGCTAGCCTTTGGCATATGATATAAGTATAATAGCTGGTTTTCCTATAAGAGAGAAGCTTGTGCTAGACCTTTATGACCACGGAAAAACTGTCCGTAGATAGACTATCTACAGTATACATGTCATTCCGAGATATGGCCTATAAGGCCAGGATGCAGAACAGGCATAGTCCTAATTTGCTACAGCTATAAATATAAGTTGTTTCTTGATGCATAATTAAGTGGATTATTGCGTTATAGCTCTCCTTGACGCTCTCGGTTCAGGCACAGCTCACAAGATTGAACACCCTGATGTTCTTGTCCATCGATGGGACAATTTTGATAATAATGTAGAATGGCTCCTGAACGAATTTAAGAGTCAACTTGGAAAGAAGGGTTACGATAAGAGAGTTGTTAAACATGGACCTTATGACAACCTTCAGATAGCTATTCCTGTGACTACTAAAGAGAAAGGACTTCAGAATATGACATCGAGTGGCCCACTGTGGTGGACAATCCAATCCGTCGGAGAAATAATGATTTGTCCCTATCTAATGCTCTTTATTTAAGAGGATGTATTTCTGCAGGAAAATACTATCAAACCACGAAAGAAAGAATCCTTGGCGACGCTGCTTCTGAAGCTGCGAATCTTTACGAGAAGGCTGAATGGTTAGGTATAGTAGCTTCACCTTCAGCAGCTATGGTTCTTAATAGTGCTAACGCTGAACATCAAGCAATATTTGACATTTTTGTTAGACATTCGATTAACTCTAAAGATACAAGTTTCACATCCGATTGGGTTGTCAATTGGGCCAACCAGTCACTAGATAGGAACGGGATTCAGAATAGTTTGCTCAACAGTCTGATTGAAGAGAAAGTAAAAGAAGCACAGAATAGATTAACAGTGCTAGGACGTAGATGCAGTAACGAAACCTGTAAATTGGCAGCGGCATCGAGTGTCTTAATGAAATGGTCGAACACCCTTGATTTTTATAATAAGATGGTGGGTTAACTGCGAACACCCTTGTATTGGTAGTGGGAACTCAGGGCGTTGATCAGCAGGTACAGGTAATATATGCAGAGGAGTTCGAAAGACCAGACTACAACGAAATGCTTTGGCTTGTGGCAAAACTCATGCAGCAATATGGTTACATTAGAGTGTATATTGGAATAACTTGTCAACCAAATAAGGAGGAATGAAATGTAGTTTCCTTAGTAAGGTACCTTAACACTCGCGGAATACTCTTAGGTATTAGTGATCTGATTAGGGACAAGGCAATTATCTTATTACTTAGCAGTTCTGGCTTACGGGTTGGCGGTTTAGTCAGACTACAGTTGAAACATCTTATTCCAAATGATAAATACGGCATCTACCAGATAGATGTTTATAAGAAATCAAGGGAGACCTACACAGCCTTCTGTACACCTGAGACCAGAGTTGCCATTGATTGATACTTAAACTGGCGTAGAAAGTTGGGCGAAACGGTTACTCCTGAAAGTCCGCTATTCCGCGTAGAATTTAACACAAGATTTGGAGCAAGCGCCCCTGCCAAACAAATTGATCGCGCGCTCGTTTGTAGGATGTTGAAGATGTTGCGCTACGAAACTGGAATCGTAAAAATACAGCACCTTACAGAAAGTGTGAAGCGTGGAAAACCTCGTTCACATATTAAAACGCTGCACGGAATGAGAAAATATCTATCTATCCACCTGTTTAGAAACGGAAGGTGTTAATGCCGTGTATGTTGAATCTTCTATTAGGTCACAATCTTGGTCTGAAATCTGTTTACTCAAAACCAACTCCAACGCAATTACTCGAGGGAAATGGTGACAAAGTACTAGGTTACATTCATGGTATAGACGCACTTACAATCAATGAAGAAAATAGACTGATGGTCAAGGTCAAGAGTCTAACGGAAAGGCAAGATGAGATGATGCTTATAAAAGTTAAACATGAAGAAGAAATGAAGACATTGCGTAAAGAGATGGAAAATAAGTTTCAACAAATATTTGCAAAGATAGATATTAATGCACTAAAATAATAACTCCTATGTAGCGGAGGGCTGAGGGTGAATCTTTAGTATGCCCTTACTTATACAGCTCTGGGTTAGTTTTCAGCATTTCCAAATGTTCCTTATTAAAACATGACAGGAACAATCAAAGGGCTGCGGCATTCTGTATATTTGAATCGATTAAGTACCTCAGGATCTAGTGATTCATATCTTCCATATTCGCCATACTGATGCAGCAGTTCATGATACAATGATGAAGCTGAGCCGTCTATGAATAACTTACACGCATTGGGATTATCTGCATGAAAAAGAAGTGATTAAACTTCTGCTACAGTGAAGTATACACATAATCTATGCTGCAAAATGAGAATGTATCCTCTTGTATGGTGCCGCTAAACGTGGCAGGACCAGTTTGCGTAAGCACCCCAGGGGGGATACACGCCAGATCCAGTGGTTGTTGTAAGGTTAGTCCAGAAGGGGCAGGTGGAAGTGTTACGGTTAAAACAAAAGTGCCAAAGTTTAGAATATTAAAGGTGACTGTACTTGAATCTCTAAAGGATTCTGGAGTAGCACTAAAGAGACAATGGATGGACGATCTTCGACTGAACATTGACTACTCCCTAACATTCAACCTCCTGCAGTAATCTCGGTAAAATATTGAGGAAAAGAGACGGGTTCAAAAAACCGGTCTTTTTTACCCTGTCCTTTCATGCAGACGACGTACTTGCCAGATCCGCTTCATAACGCTCAGCAAGGTCTAACAATTCACAGTCATTCAAGGTGTCTGCAAACAGCGTCACCCCAAAAGGCAGGATGTCTGTTCCATTGTTCATGGAACGGAATCCAGTGGGAAGAGCGACTGCTGTCGTCTCCAATAAGTTGGCAAAATTCGTATATGTTCCTAGATTTGAGTTCAGTTGGGTATTTGCAGCGGCTTTTTCAGCAAGTTGCTCATCAGTTGGATTTGGTCCAAGATCAAGTTCATAACCATCTCTTATTTCATCCAGCCTGTAAATGGTCGGAGTAGTAGGTAGAAGCATAAAATCAAATCGCTGCCAATCCTTGTTAATCACCTGCTGCTTAATCAAGTTGATTGCCCATTCGTCAGCGTATGCTCCAGTTGCTTTATTATAATATGCGTTCTTGAGAATCAAGTATGTGGCAACTGATCTGTATATGGATTAATTGTGATCGGGGCACCAGTGGGTTTATTGTCAAGCACATAGTTGCCATATGTTAGAAAACGTTGCGCAACCGATGCGCCGCCGTACAGTAGCCTGGCAACGTCTTCCCACGGTTTATAATCAAACAGAACCGGTTCTCCTCCTATCCTTTCCATACGCTCGACGGCAGCAAGATATTGCTCCTTAGCTCCAGTATCGTTTGCCCACAAATCATTCAGTCTTTTATCCATGAATAGTGCTAAGTCAGGATTGACAATCTCTCGGAACACCGAATCTGAATGTTGCAGGAGCCTCTACTCCAGTGCAGGTCATATTATCTGCTTCCGGTCGGGAGTATGGATCATTGTCATCGTATCCCTTGATGAGTTCTGCGACATATCCTGCGTCTGCGGCGTTCAGACTAAGAATCGTGTTTGTATCAACCGATCTTACGGCGGGGAATGTGAGATTATTACTAAGCAGTCCAGGTGTGGGTTTGTATCCAACTATGTCATTAAAACCTGCTGGCACACGACCTGAACCAGCTGTGTCTGTCCCGTAGGAAAAGCTTGCCCAACCAAGTCCAACAGCTGCAGCAGACCCCGAACTTGATCCCCCTGTAATGTAATCTTCGTTACGAATATTATGTACAGGACCATATGAAGAACGGGTTCCAACTAATCCTGTGGCGAACTGATCCAAGTTACCCTTTCCTATCAAGATTGCTCCATTATCTAAAGCACGCTGCACGATCAGCGCTGTGGAATTGGCGATAGGCATCACTGCAGGGGCGTTCGCTATTGGTGCCGGATGACACCTCGTTTCCGGATTAGGTGCTACATCAAACCTTAGAAGTGAAGGATCTTTAAATTCTAAGGTATTTGGAGTCGGAGAACCTGGCAGATCCGGAACTGCTGGATAAACGCAATTCGGGAACGTTGTCCAATTAGCACTGCCTAAAGTGGTTTCCATGCCTGCAACATCTACAATATCCTTTACGACGAATGGTATACCCCAAAGTGGGTATCTCTCCGAAACATTTACTCCAGGAGGAAGGCTGCCTCGTAAGGCATTGAGCTCATCTACCCTCTCAAGCGCGTCAGCTCTAGAAACCCTGGAAATCAGAATCGGATTATTCTCATTGGCGTCGTTAAGTTCAATGCGATCATAAATATCGTTGATTAGAACTGTCGGATCTAGCGAATTATTTTCATATTTTGTCAGAAGAGAATCGATTCCCATCTCTTCATATGTTGCAATGCGCTGCCCTGTCATGTAAGTGCCGGGATCTTCTGTGACAGTAGTGGCATATGTTACTTGCCCTGTTATAGTAGAAGGAACTAGTATAGCTGCAAAGAAAAAACGCAAAACCCAGGTACATTGTTCTACTCAACGTTACTTTATTCATTACCAGTAACATTATTCGCTTATATTTAATATTTAGGAGTATATTTTTTAGCCTATAGATTTAAACATAGTATATATACGAAGAGATATTAATATAAAATGTACATAAATAGATATTTATTTCATGAGAAGCTATAATATATTACATGTACTGAGAGTGCAATTATTGTTTGGGCGTTTGCAAGTGCTATTTATACGGCTTAGACCACAATTGTTGCCTTAGCGAACCTATCGGCTACTTCTTTTATCTCTACCTTTATCTTATTTCCAACTTTTCCATTTTCGACAAATACCACGAACCCTTGGACCTTGGCCATACCATCTCCCTTTCTACTTATTTCTGTGACGTCTACTTCGTATTGCTTACCTACTTCGACTGGCTTCTGAATAGGGGAGCCTTTATTAAAGCCGCCATGACTCCTGCGTGTACTGTAAGACATTCGTAAATGTTGATTAGTTACTCTTTCTCTTATTCCAGATGAAGCAAAAAGGAGGATAATGCCTCTATCTCTTTTCGAAATAAGAGTATTATCTAACATCTTGGCAATCTCTTCCTTTGTATATGGTCTATCTTCTGCCACTATGTCACTTTCTGGCTTAAATTTCTCGATTATTTTCCACTTCAAACCTTCATATTCAGCCATATCATAGAAATGATGAAGTGCTGCAATTCGAATCTTGATACTTGATGATGATAGTTTTTTCTCATCTTTCATCCATATAACATAATCAATGATTTTTGACTGTAACATCCTAGGATTATAATCAAGTAGTCTATCATATTCTTCCTTGTCAATCTGCAACCAAT
>Ga0214469_1000534_pt1 | contig 13290 bp, 12 predicted proteins | sample RVTome_10_FD_187340 | JGI IMG/M metagenome (GOLD analysis project Ga0214469, IMG submission 187340) | Soil microbial communities from uranium-contaminated site in the Upper Colorado River Basin, Wyoming, United States - RVT153D57 HiSeq ... | reverse complement strand
GACCACCGTGGCAGTGACCGGCTCGTGACGGTAGAGACTGATCTCCCCGAGCACCGTGCCCTCGAGAATGGTCCTCAGCCGTCCCCGTGCGCCGTCCTCGTTGCTCAACAGGACGGTGGCCCGGCCTTGTTTGATGAGATAGATACCGGGCGGGGGGTCTCCCTCGACCATCAACTGCTCACCGGCCCGGATCGAGCGGGCCACCAGATAGGGAGCCAATTGGGTCTCGAGACCGTCGGGAAGGGGACGGGGGCGTGTGGTCTCGGCACCGACGCTCTGCAGCAACCGCTCCTCGCACCACGCCATCCCGAGGTCGAGGTCGGGCTCTTGTCTCACGACGTCTCCGTACCCTGACAACAACCCGGCGAACTGGGCTCCCTGAGTGGCAGTGAGATCGGTGAGCAACACCTCGAACCCGTGTTCCCTGGCAAGCAGACCGATCCGCTCGAACAACGCCAGCGCTGACGAGTCGATACCGGTGACCAGCCGAAAGTCGAACACCACGTACCGGAGCTGCGGCGTCTCCTCGAGGAACGACCGGAGCCGGGCCACTACCCGCCCCGCCGTGCCGAAGAAGATGAAACCCTGGAGCTCGAGGACCAGGATCGAGTCACCCGCCTCTCTGAGAAGCTGGGATTGGTATTGGGGCCGCTCGATGTTGCTCTGATGCTCCCGGGCAGTGAGCGAGTGCTTGACCACGTCGATGCGGCTGTACCGGACGACGAACAGAACTATGGCGGCGATCAACCCGGCTGCGACGCCCTCGAGAAACCCCACCGTGGCGATGACGATCACGATCACGACCATGAGGAGGTAGTCGAGGCGGTTCATCTTCTTCCTGGCGATCCACAGCCACTCGACCAAGAACTCCAATCCGAAGAAGAGGAGGATCCCCCCCACCACGAACTGAGGGATGAATTCGAGGACCGACCCACCGACGGCCACCATGCCCAATATCGCCAGCCCGGCGACCACCGCGGCGCCACGTCGCGGTCCCACGAGTCGATGAGTCATCACCGTGTCGGCGAGGTACATGTAACCGGGAGCGCCACCGACCCCCGCCGCCACCACGTTGGCCCAACCGGTGGCGCGCAGGTCGGCACCGAGATCGAGGTCCCTCTTCGTCTCGATCTCGACCGCGCTCAGATAGAGCAATACCGAGATCGGGGCGATGACCAGAATGGAAGCGAGACTCGCCGTCTGGGTGGCGATCACCGACCAGTCGGCCGCGGCCAGGCTCCGGGTCGCCAGACCGGGCCACAATCCACCGGCGGGTATCGGGCCCAGCAGCCAGCCACGGGACAGTGCGTCGGCGGTGTCGATGCCAGTCAGCACGGTTGCCACGTGGAATGCCACCATCCCGCTGCCGAGCAACACGAGATACATCCAGGTGGGCCAGCCACGTCTCGCGGTCACGAACAGGAGCCCGACGAGGAGGAGACCGGGCCAGGCGAGCCCTGAGGCACCCGAGGATCGGAGAGCGGATACCGAGTCGATCCCGAGGACCTCCAGTGCCCCGATGACAATCAGGAACCCGGTGCCGGCCAACAACCCCCCTATCACCGGAAACGGCACGAACCTGGCTATCTCGCCCCAGCGGAAATAGCCCAAGGCGAGAAAGGTGAAACCGGTCGCCAGTGAAGTGACCGCGATCATGGCGAGGACGGTTTCGACCTGGTCCGGGCCGGTGACCGCGGTGACCACGGCCGCCGCGCTCAGACTGAGGATGGCGGCGCTGGCGTCCTGGATGCCGGCGTACGTCCCCGGAAAGCTGCTGCCCAGCGCGATCACTATCGCCACGGCGGCCGAACCGACGAGGGCGATGCCGATGCCGACGGGCAACACCTGGCGCAGACCCCCTGAGAAGATGAGAGACACGAGGGCGATGCTGAGAAGGGTGTTGACCATGGCCAGCACCAACCCGGTGGCCAGGGTCAGCGGCAGCTGGCGGGGTGCGAAATCGGCGAATAGTGATCGCCAACGACCAGGTCGGGTTTGTGCCACGGGCGACCGTCCCCGTCAGCCGAGGCGGCCCACCACCTTGAAGACCGCGTGGGACGGGTCGAGACCCGCGGCGTTGAAGACCGCGTAACCGGGATGGCTCTCCCCGTCGGCGAGAGCGCGGTCGTGGTCGTCCTGACTCGCCCAGATGGCCGCTATCTGCACCCCGCCATCGGCCTCGAGCAGATAGGCGTTCATCAGGCCTGCGGGTCGCGTCCCCACCACCAGGTCGGACCAGATCCCGAACACGCGGGCCTTGGTGGCTTCATCGCACCAGGTTTGGGCCATCGACAAGATCATTCGCTCTCCTTGGCGGGCGGATCATACGTCGCGTGATTGGCCATTCGAGCAGAGTCGCAGGTTGAATCTCACTGCCCGGCCCGGGTGGACCCTGGACCGCGCTGCACCGGGTCGCGCCAGCCGTCACGGCATGCAGCCCAGACGAGACAGGCCAGGCCGTTCCTCGACCGCGCTGCACCGGGTCGCGCCAACCGTCACGGCACGCAGCCCAGACGAGACGGTTGGGTGGTCCCTCGACCACGCTGCACCGGGTCGCGCCAACCGTCACGGCACGCAGCCCAAACGAGACAGCCCAGGTCGTCCCTCGACCGCGCTGCACCGGGTCGCGCCAACCGTCACGGCATGCAACCCAGACGAGACAGCCCAGGTGGTCCCTGGACCGCGCTGCACCGGGTCGCGCCAGCCGTCACGGCACGCAACCCAGACGAGACAGGCCCAGGTCGTTGCTGGACCGCAACGAGGACGCGGGCCCGTCCACGCCCTAACGTCGGCTGGTGACTTCAACCAACTCCAGCGTCCCCCGGATTGGCGTCACCGTGGACGCGGTCGTCTTCACCAAACGGGAGGGGGTCGCCATGGTGGTGTTGATCGAGAGGGCCAACGAGCCGTTCCGCGGCCGGCTCGCCCTGCCGGGCGGATTCGTCGAGCACGACGAGGACCTTCCCGAAGCCGCCACCCGCGAGCTAGCCGAGGAGACCGGTCTCCGCGTTCCACCCCGAGCACTCAGGCAACTGGGGGCTTACGGAGCGCCGGGACGAGACCCGAGAATGCGTGTAGTCTCCATCGTCTACTGGACCGTCGTCGACGACCTCCCCGATCCCGTTGCAGGAAGCGACGCGGCGGCCAGCCGGCTGGTCGCAGTCGACCGGGCACTCGAAGAAGGAAGACTTGCCTTCGACCATCGGGAGATCCTGCACGACGCACGAGAGGTCGCCCGAATATGAGCGATCAGCCCACCCTCACCGTCTCCGACCTCCTGGCCAGGGTCCAGCAGGTGGTCGTCGCCGAGTTCCCGACCCCGATCTGGGTCAGGGGTGAAGTCACCGGGTATCGGCGAACCAGCGGCGGGGCGGCCTTCTTCCGGCTCGCCGACCCCGAGGTCGACGACGCCGCTTTGGAAGTGATCGCGAGAGGGCGGGTCATGGCCGACATCGACCAGACGCTCGGCCACACTGGGCTAGGAGGGTTACGGGACGGGGTGGAGATCAGGGTGCGAGGGACCCTCGGACTGGCACAGAGGAGCTCGATCATCCGACTGGCCCTGTTGGAGATAGACCCAACGTTCACCGCCGGACGGCTGGCCATCGAGCGGGCCGAGGTGATCCGGAGGCTGACCGCAGACGGGGCGTTGGCAGCCAACTCTCTCCTCCCCCTCCCTCTCGTCCCGCTTCGAGTCGGTCTGGTCACGTCCCGTGGCTCCGCGGCACATGGAGACTTCACCGACCAACTCCGCCGCTCCGGCTATCGGTTCGCGGTCAAGACCGTCCACACCACCGTCCAGGGCGAGAGCGCACCCGAAGGTGTCTCTGCTGCCCTGGCTCGATTCGACTCCGACCTGGTCGACATGGTGGCTCTGATCCGCGGAGGTGGATCGAAACTCGATCTCACCGTGTTCGACACCGAGTTGGTGGCCCGCGCCATCGCCCACTGCCAGGTGCCGGTGTTGACCGGGATCGGCCACGACATGGATCGGACGGTCGCCGACGAGGCGGCCGCCGTGGCCGAGAAGACGCCGAGCGCAGCCGGTGAATGGCTGGTCGGCATGGTCAAGAACTTCGCCGACAGGATCGACAGTGCCCGCTCTCACATCGGCCGTGAGGGCCGCAACGCCCTGACACGACATCGACACGTGCTGAGCCGGACGGCATCGGACATCGCCGGCGGTGCTGCGACACTGCGGCGCCAGCGGGACTACCTCGATCGACTCGGTATCGACATCGGCCAGGCGGCGCGCAGGGTGATCGCTGACCAGCGAACGATCATGACCTCGATGGGCGAATGGTTCTCGGCCGTCGACCTCGACCGAACACTGCAACGCGGCTTCGCCATCGTCACCGACGAGACCGGGAGGTCGGTGATCAAATCGGTGACCCAGGTCGCTCCGGGGGACCGACTGTCTATCCGGCTGGCCGACGGTACGGTTGCGGTCCGGGTGAGCGAACCATGAGCACCGAAGACCTCAGCTACAGCCAGGCGTTACAGGAGCTGCGCGCCATCCATGCTCGCCTCAGCGCCGACGACGTCGATGTCGACCGGCTCCTCGAAGACGTTCGACGCGCCTCCGAGCTGCTCGAGTTCTGCCGGGGTCGGATCACATCCGTGGGCGAGCAACTGGAAGAGGTCCTGGCAGACTTCGACGACTCGACCGGTTGATCAGAGACGACTCGAAGTCTGTCTCGACGACTCCTCACCGGTTGCCCCGGGCCTCTCCCTCGGTGGCGAGAACAGGTCGAGGAGTCTGGTGTTCAAGAGTTTGAAGTCCTCGGTGGGGATCAGGTCCGCGTTGTGCAGGTCGTTGGCTTCACGGAGCAGACGCATCCACTGCTCGGTCACCTCACGGGTGGCGACCTCGCTGGAAGCCAGCGACGTCTCGATCGCTTCGAGCCTCCGTTGCAGCCGTGCCACGTGGAGCACATCAGCACTCGACCGTATCGTGGACGATTCGGGACCTGAGGCCTCCTCCGGCTCGCGGAGACGGCTCAAATTGTCCTGGAGCGAGATCACGGGCCGCATTTGACGGCGGCTGCGCCGGCGTGCCGCCGGAGCCCAGACCAGGATGAGAGCGATCAGTGCGAAGAGGACCAGTCCTGCCCCCACCCATGTGCCCGCCTTCCCGCCCAGGGGGCCGACCACGGCACACAGACCGGTCGGGTCGTCACGAAGAATCGGTGACACCGGGTTGACGCAGTCGACGACCACGCCCCCGGCCAGACCCACGGTCGAAGAGGCCACGGAGAGCAGCAGCCGGAGCAACATGATTGGTATGCCCATCGGCCCGGGTCGGCCAATTCTTGAACCATCCCCGCCCTGACACGGCGCCGAGCCCCCAGGACACCGCGCCGCCTGGCCGGGGTCTGGGGGCGACGTCCGCCTTCGCCGCCCCTCTGCCAGAATCGCCGGGTGGACCACGCCGGGTATCTCCGTCGACTGGGCTTTTCGGGACGCGTGCAACCCGACCTCGCCACGTTGGAACGGTTACAGCGAGCCCACCTCACCGCGGTGCCGTTCGAGAACCTCGACATCTACCACCGCCGTGGCGTGAGGACCGACGACACCTGGACGGTGCACAAGGTCGTCACCCGGAGACGAGGCGGGTGGTGTTTCGAGCTCAACGGGGCGTTCGCCTCACTCCTGACCAGTCTCGGGTTCGAAGTGCGACGTCTGGCGGCGACGGTCCTGGGAAACGAGATCTCCCCGATACCGACACATCTGACGCTCGAGGTGACACTCGACCGGCCCTATCTGGTCGATGTCGGATTCGGGGACTCGTTCATCAGGCCCCTCCCTCTCGACGATCCGGGACCCCACGATGGCGGGATAGCCGAGTTCGGGTTCGAATTCGACCAGGAGATGACCACCCTGATCTCCTGGGAGGATGACGGCTCGGTCCTACCCCACTTCCGCTTCGACCGGGTGCCACGTCAGCCGTCGGACTTCGACGAGGCCTCCACCTACCTCCAGACCCATCCCGGGTTACGGTGGACCGAGTCCCGCTTCGCCACCCGACTGCTCGATGGGGGACCGGATCGGGTGACCTTGCTCACCGACCGTCTCAAGGTCCGTCGTGACGGACGATGGCACGAGGAACCGGTAAGCGAAGAGGATTGGGACGACGTCCTCGCCGAGTGGTTCGACATGAGTCGACGGCGGTGACCGGGATGGGGGGACCGATGACCTTCGATGGGCCCGCGGTGGAGGCCACACGTGCCTACGCCGCAGTCTCTAGTTGTGGTAGCGGGTCTCCTCAGCCGAGCGTTTGCCCTGCTGGTATCGGGACAGCGCCGACCTGATGTCGATGGCGCCCTCTGCAGCCATCGTGGAAGGATCGTCCTCGACGAGCGAGAAATTCTCGCCGGGTACCCGGACCCGGAGATCGGTCACGGTCCCGACCCGCCCCGGATCCTCACCCGTGACCGGCTCCTCCCTGTCCGGGTCGGAGGGCGGCACTCTCTCGGCCGCGGGACGCTCGGTGAGCCCTGGGTTCTCGACGAGGGGGCGAAACACCTTCTCGAGGAATGACTCCGCCTCACGTCGCGCCTCATCGGTCATGGCGACGACTCCGGAGCCGGCCCGGTGGTCACGCTCGAACCGGGTGAGGTCGACGGTCGGCTCGACGGCCGGGCGGACCACGGTGTCTTCAGGCGGGAGATGGCCGGTCGACATCGGATCGGGGGATGTGATGGATCGGCCCGGCGCGGGCCGGTCGGGAGCGCCGCTGACCAGACGACTGGGGATCGTGACGCGGGCGGTTGTGCCGGGGGCACCAGGGACGAGCTTCACCCCGAGCCCGTGACGTGATGCCAGCCGGGCCACGAGGGAGATGCCCGGCTTGGGGTCGGTCACCCTGGAGGCGTCCGGGTCCTGGAGGAGACGGTTCAGCTCTGCCAAGAGATGCTCGGGTATGCCCACGCCACGGTCGGAGATCGAGATGAGGTAGTCACCGCGCTCGTGGAGACCGGTCACCCTCACGACGTCGTCGGGACCGGACAGGGCGATGGCATTGTCGACCAACTCGGCGAGAAGTGAGGCCAAGCTGCTGACCACCTCCATCGAGACATCTGCCGACTCCAGGGCGGCCAACTCGACACGCCTTTCGTCCGAGTTGGCTAGTGCGATCTCGACGATCTCGGCGATGTCCATCTCCGGGCACACTACCGGGCCCCGGGCGCTGCGACCAAGGACCGATGGTTGTTCGGACAACGAATTGTTCACCCGAACACCCGAGCCGGACCTTTGCGACGATAAGGTTCCCCGATGTCAGTGGGGCCGAGACCAACCCAGGATGGCAGAGGATTCGCTCCCCGTCATCGTCTTCTCCTGGTGTTGCTCTGGACCCAGGTCCCTGTTCTCGCCGTAGTTGCCCTCGCGATGGGGAGATCGACGGCGGAGACCACCCTCACGGTCCTCGCAGTGGTGGTCCTTGCCGGAGCGGGCACGGTGGTGCGGTCGCAGCGTGTGGCCGCAGTGACCGTCTCACTCGGGCTCCTGGCCACCTCAGCTGCACTGGCCTACAACTTCGGCCAGGGTCCTCTCGCCTATTTCCATCTCCTCCTGATGGTCTGCGCCATCTCCTTCTACAGGAGATGGCTTCCTCTCGCCGTTGCGGTGCTGGCACCGTCGGCCTACCTGATCGTGTCGGCTCTGATCGATGGCGAGCCCGCAACTTCCGCGCTCCTGCAGTCGGATGGCATCCTGGCCATGGCCCTGCTGCTGGTGATCGGCTGGCGCGTCGACGAGGCGGCCACCCCCCTTCCCGACGTCTCCGGTGACCGCTTTCGCGTGGGGTTCGAGGCGGCCGCCATCGGCATGGCCGTCCTCAAGCCGTCTGGAGAGTTCCTGGAGGTGAATCAGTCCATTGCCGACATCCTCGGGCACAGCAGGACAACGCTCGTCGGTGCCAACATCAACGGACTGGTCCACGTGGACGATCAAGACGACCTGGGTGAGGCGTGGGAGCAGATGGGAAACAGCCCGGCCCACACGGCGAGCGAGTGGATGCGTTTTCTCACCGCCGGCGGTCAGCCGATTTGGGGCCGGGTCTCGCTCTCCCTCGTTCCCCGCACCTCGCACCATGCGGCGATGGTCATCCTGCAGTTGGAGGACGTCACCCAGACGTACGAAGAGCAGCGTCGACTCGAGAGTCTCCTGCGGGGCAAGGACGAATTCGTGGCGGCGGTCGGTGACGAGATCCGCGAGCCTTTGGCCATGCTCGTCGATCTCACCGACACAGCAGGCCACGCACACGTCAACATCAAGGACTCCCTACCCCGCATAGAGTCCCAGGCCAAGGAGATCGCGTCCATCGTCGACGACCTCGTCGTGTCCGCCCGGGTGGAGACGGCCCCGGTGTCGGTCGTGTCCCACATGCTCGACGTGGAGGTCATGTGCCGCGACGTGGTGGGCCGCATCCCGGGGACCGGCCACGTCAGCTTGGACTTCTCCGCCAGCGAGTTGTGGGGAGACCCCGCGCTGACCCGGCAGATCGTCAACAACCTCGTGTTGAACGCTGTCCGGTATGGAGGTCCCAGAGTTTCGCTGCGGACGATCAACTCGGGACCGGACACAGTCATCCAGGTCTTCGACAACGGGCCCGAGATCCCCACTGCGGAGCGGGAGCGGATCTTCAACGGTGGGCTGGGCGACGGCGAGCCGGTGACCCGCCCCGCCGCCGTCGGTCTCCGGCTGACCGTGGGACGACAGCTCGCCCGTCTGATGGAGGGCGACCTGGTCTATCGCCGCACTGCCAGCGGCGAGAACCTGTTCGAGCTCCGGCTCCCCGCCGAGGAGATCGGCCAGATTCCGAAGCGACGGGCGAGCATGCGTGGTTTGGGTCTACCCGTCTGAACAGGATCACCTCCGCCCGGCAGGCGAGGGTCACGCGGAGGCGCTGGTGGTGGCCCGATTCAGAGCATGCTCGACGAGGGTGACGAGGACCCGCTGCACGTCGACGCGAACCCGGGCGTCGCAGTAGACGATGGGGATGCCCGATTCGATTTGTAGCGCGTTGCGCACCTCGTCGACCGAGTGCAGTCTGCGTCCGTGGAAGGTGTTGATCGCCACCACGAACGGGGTGTCTCGCTTCTCGAAGAAGTCGATGGCGGCGAAACTGGCTTCGATGCGTCTGGTGTCGACCAGGACGACCGCCCCGATGGCCCCCCTGGCCAGCTCGTTCCACATGAAGTGGAACCGGTCCTGGCCGGGAGTGCCGAACAGGTAGAGGACGAGCTGGTGCTTGAGGCTGATCCGCCCGAAGTCCATGGCCACCGTCGTCTCGGTCTTGGTGCCGTCGACGAAGAGCTCGTCCACGCCCGAGCTCGCCTCGGTGATGATCGCCTCGCTGCGTAACGGCTCGATCTCCGAGATCGCCCCGACGAAGGTGGTCTTGCCCACGCCGAAGCCACCGGCCACCATGATCTTGACCGGGATCAGGCCCGTCTGCTCAGAGCGATCTGATTCCATCGAGAACCTTCTGTAGTAGATCGGTGTACCCGGGGCCCGCCTCGTCCTCACCCAGCTGGGAGGGAGGGTCGATGATGGTGACGGCGCCCTGAGCGCGGAGATCATCGGCGAGCACCCTGATCACACCGATCGGGACATCGAGGAGCGCAGCAAGCTCGACCACTGCGGTCTCCTGTCGGCTGCGGGTGATGATCTCCGCAGACTCCCACCGGAATCGGCGTCGGCGACGCATGCCCTCCGGGGTCGCCGATATCAGAGCCTCCAGCGCGATCGCCGGGGTGTCGGTGCCTGCGCGTCCCCCGGTCATCGTGTACGGGCGGACGATGCGTCCCCCGACCCGGGTCTCGGGCGTGTCCGGCTTGCTCATTCCGCCTGGGTTATGAGTGCCTTGAGCTCCTGACGAACGTCGGGAGTGAGTGTGTCACCGACACGTTGGACGAAAATCGACATCTCGAATGCGATCGCCCCCATGTCGATGTCCTTCTCGGTGAGACAACATATCAACGATCCGTCCCGGATCCCCGTGACGAACAGCCAACCGTTCTGCATCTCGACGATCACGTTGGACACCGGGCCGGCACCGAACCGGCCAGCCGAGCCATAGGCGAGGCCGATCATTCCCGAGGACACCGCGGCGAGACGCTCGGCGGTCTCCCGGTCGACGGCCTCCGACTTGGCCAGCGCCAGCCCGTCGGAGGAAACCACGACAGCTTGCCTGATCCCGGGCACGGTGTTGCACAGCCGCTCCAGCAGCCAGTTCAGATTCTCGGCCGGATTCGTCAATCGGATGCCTCCCGGTCGGAATCATCCCACATCCGGGCTTCGTCCGCGTCTGCGGAGTCGGCCGCAGACTTCCTCCCCCGGTCGTACTCCGAGAGAGCCGCCCTGATCTGTGATGCTCCCTCACCGGCAGACACCGCCCGATCTTCCTCGTCGTCGTCGCTGAAAGACAGTCCCGGCGTTCTCACCGGGAGACCGCGCACCGGCTCGTCGAGCCCCGGCTCGGCCCACCGCGGCTCGGTGAGGTCGACCACCTGTTCGGTTCGATCGGACACCCCAACCTCGCGACCGTGTTCGACATACTCCCGGGTCTCGGGGTCGGAGAACTCGACTTCGGGCTCGACGCGGGCTCGTTCCACGGCCAGCCGCTCCGTGTGAGCGGCATCGAAGGGACGGGGACCCGGCTGCTCGTCGACTTCGAGATGGTCTCGCCCGATGGTGATCCGTGCGCTGAGACCCGGGACACCCCGGATCAGCTCGACGGCGAGACCGTGACGATGGGCCAGCTTGGCCACGACGTACATCCCGAGGGTGGGCTCGACCGACAACCCCAGGGCGGGGGGCCGGGCCAAGATCCGGTTCATCTCGGCGATGCGCGCATCGGACATCCCCACACCCCGATCGGACACGGTGAGCTGGTAGCCATCCATGTCGAACAGTCCCGTCACCCTGATCACCTCGGAGGGTGGCGAGAACTGGATTGCATTCTCCAGGAGCTCGGCGACGAGATGGGTCACGTCGGAGACCGCACCGCCGGAGAGCCGGGCCGGCTCCAGCGCCAGCACCTCGATCCGCTGGTATTCGTCGATCTCGCTGACGGCGGCGCGGACCACGTCAGACATGTCGGTGGCCTTGGCCCAGACCCGCGGAGACTCGGACCCTGCCAGGACGAGCAGGCTCTCGGCGTTGCGTCTCATTCGTGTGGAGAGATGGTCGAGCTGGTAGAAACCCCCCAGCACGACCGGGTCCTCTTCGCGCGACTCCAGCTCGTCGAGGAGAGCCAGCTGGCGGTCGACGAGGGTGCTGTTACGTCGAGCCAGAGTGACGAATATCGACGATACCCCAGCACGCATCGTCTCCATCTGTCGGGCACCCACCTCGACCAGGGAGTCGTGGAGCTCCGCGAAGGATCGGGCCAGATCTCCCACCTCGTCACCGGCCTCGGTGTCGAGAGGCAAGGGAACGATGGAAGAAGGGTCGCGTTCGGGGTTGCGCAACGCGTCGAGAAGATCGACGAGGTCCTTGTGGGCCACCCTCCTCGCCGCGGCCGAAACCTCACCGATCCGCTCCCCCAGCAACCTGCCCGCCCGGTGATAGGCGTAGACGGTCCCGGCCGCTGTGGCGAGAACCACGACCCCGGCTGCGACCGCCAGAACATCCATCCACGACAGGCCGGAGCCGTCGTTCGACAACAAGCTCCAGACCAGTAGAAGCCCTGTCAGCAACGTGACCGTCGCCAGCGGCACGACCATGACGGTCAACCGGGACGAGATGCTCCATCGGTCGCTCGCAGGTTCCGGGCGGATCTCGGCAGCCTCCCTCGGCTTCATCCGCCCGGACGTTACAAGGGGAGCTTCACAGGTCCTGGGAGCGTCGGCTCGAAATCCATTCGTGGGCTGACCGTGAGGTCGATGCTCGTGGGCGACGCGCGTGGACCTCAGGTCACGTATTGTGACCGGCAACCACCGACATGGAGATCCCTTGAAGCACCGCAGCCTCGTCTCGTCGATCGCCCTGGCCATGCTGGCCGGGTTGGTCCCCGCCACCGCTCTCGCCGCCGACGGCACCCAACCGGACGAATTGTTCATCTCCGAATACGTCGAAGGCAGCTCCCTCAACAAGGCCGTGGAGTTGTTCAACGGCACCGGGTCCGCCGTGGACCTCGCCGGCTACACGATCGAGGTCTACTTCAACGGCGCCACGACGACGACCACGGTGATCCCTCTCGGGGGCACCATTGCGTCTGGCGACGTATTCATCCTCGCCGACGACGGGGCCGATCCCGCGATCCTGGCCGAGACCGACCAGACCACCACGTCGAGTCTCTGGAACGGCGACGACGTCATCGTCTTGAAGAGCGGTGACGACATCGTCGACGTGTTCGGCCAGGTCGGTGTCGACCCCGGCACCGAGTGGGGCAGCGGAGCGACAGGTGCTGCAGACGCCAGCCTCCGTCGGATGCCGACCATCTGCACCGGAGACACCAACCCCGACGATGCCTTCGATCCGGCCGTCGAGTGGGACGGGTTCCCCTCGAACACGTTCGACGGGCTCGGCACACACAGCGTCGACTGCGATGGCGGCGGCGACCCCGGGGATCCGGGTGAGGTGACCGCCTTGCTCCTCCTGACCGAATTGGTGGTCACGCCCACGGGAGCCGAGTTCATCGAGATCCACAACCCGGGTTCCGAAGCGGTGGCCCTCTCAGACGTGTACGTGACCGATGCGACCTTCGCCGGGGGCAGCACGTTCTACTACAACATCGTGACCGGCTCCAACGCGGGCGGAGGCGGCTTCGCCGACTTCCATGCCCGCTTCCCCGACGGGGCCTCCATCGCAGGAGGCGCCTATCAGACCATCGCCCTCGCCGGCTCCGAGGCATATGCCTCCGCGTACGGGGCCAATCCGGACTACGAGTTGTTCGAAGACGGCGAGACGCCCGACGACATCCCCGACATGCGTGAAGCGGTCAGCGGGTCGATCAACGACCAGGGAGGTCTAACCAACGGCGGCGAAGTGGTCGTCCTCTACCAATGGGACGGCGCCACCGACTTGGTCACGGACCTCGACTACGCCCTTTGGGGGGACAAGGACGAGGCAGTCGACAAGACCGGTGTGAGCAGGGATGGACCGGACGCCGACAGCGACCCGACGACCTACGCACCGGACACCCCGATCGCCGAACAGGGTGTGATCACAACGGGGTCGCATGCGTCCGGCTCGAGTTTCCAGCGGGTCGATCCCACCGAGGGAACCGAATCCACCAGTGGCGGCAACGGATTCGGCGGTGCCGATGAGACGTCCGAGAAC
>Ga0214469_1000532_pt1 | contig 13322 bp, 12 predicted proteins | sample RVTome_10_FD_187340 | JGI IMG/M metagenome (GOLD analysis project Ga0214469, IMG submission 187340) | Soil microbial communities from uranium-contaminated site in the Upper Colorado River Basin, Wyoming, United States - RVT153D57 HiSeq ... | reverse complement strand
CAACTCGGCTCCGGTCACCCCGAGGTTGGCCGGCCCAAATGCGACGTCGTCGTGGACCTTGGGCATGAAGAGTTGGTCGTTGGAGTCCTGGAAGACCAGCCCGACGCGACGCCGCACCTCGGTCAGTTTGCTTTCGACGACGGGAGCGTCCCCGATGCTGACGGTGCCCGACGACGGCATGTAGATGCCGTTTAGATGAAGGGCCAGGGTCGTCTTTCCGGCGCCGTTGGGCCCTAGGACCGCAACCCTCTCCCCGGCCTCCACGACCAGATCGACTCCTCGAAGTGCGGCACGCCCGTCGGGATAGGAGAACTCGACGCCTGAGACCCGCACCCGTGCACTCACGACGTCACCGCCGCCGCGGTAGCCACGACACCGGCCAGAAGCAACAGCGAGGTCGCCGCCGCCCATTCACTGGCTGTCGCACGTCTGGCGTCGAGGGACGGCATGGTGCCGGTGAACCCTCTGGAGAGCATGGCGGCGTGGACTCTCTCCCCACGTTCGTAGGATCTGACGAATAGAGCGCCCGCGGCACTGGCGATGGGTGCCGCCTGAGTGAGCCAACGGGGGTCGTAGCCACGGGAAGACATGGCCAGCCGCGTCCGCTTCAGCTCCTCGGCTATCAGCTCCAGGTAGCGAACCATGAACATCGCGATCGACGTGAAGAGGACGGGGACGTGGAGGATTCCCATCCCTCTGATGATCTCGGGTATCTCAGTGGTGGCTGTGAGCACGATGCTCACGCTCGCACCGAGAACGGCCTTGGCGAGGATGTTCCACGTGGCCCAAAGCCCGTCCACGGAAAGGGCGAGACCCCAGACCTCGACGGTCTCACCTGTTGCGATGAACGGGATGAACAGGGCAAAGACCACGAAAGGGGCCACCGCGAGAAGTCGGATCGCCACGAACCCAAAGCTGACCCTGGCGAGGACGACCAACCCGGCGACCATGGCTGCGTAGACGGCGAACGCCCAGACAGCCTGGCGTGGGGTGACGGCGATCACCACGACCAGGCCAAAGGCGGCAACGACCTTGGCCTCAGGAGCTAGTCGATGAACGGGGCTGTGCTCATGCACATAGAGGGCATGGCTGTGACCGACGCCCAAGGGATCAGACCGGAGCCGTGTCCTTGCGGCGGGATTCCCTCATGGTGAGGAAGATGCCCGCGGCCACGGCAAGAGTGACCAAGGTTCCCACGATCCCGGCGACAGCGAGGCTCAAGGTCTCATTCGATATCCCCGCCGTCGCATAGTCGGCGAATATGAAGTCGGCCCAGGCATGATCCGCCCCCGAATCGATGAATCCCGTGTCCGCGGCCACATGCTCCAGGCCGTCGGGATTGTCGACCGCGAACTGGCTCACCACCGCGGCGAAGACCAGGGCCACGAGCGCACCACCGATGACGAACGTCCGAATCTTCACTTTCGTGTCGGCGAGCTGTGCCTGATCGAGATCGCGCGCCCCATAGACCAGGTCGGGACGCGAGGCGAGCACCGCACCGACCGCCAGGGAGCTGATCACTGCCTCACCGACGCCGATCAGCGCATGAACTCCGACCATTGCCACGAACACGTCGTCGAACGGCACAGGTGCGCTCGCTCCGAAGAGCCACTGGATCGAGAAGGCGATCGCCGCCATCACCACCGATGCCCAAGCCGCGACGGCGGTGGCGCCGACGACACCCCCCGTGCTCTTCGGCAGCCAGCTCCTGAAGAGGCGAAAGATGGCATACCCGCCATAGGCAGGGATGATCGCCATGTTCAAGACGTTGTAGCCGAGAGCGGTCAGCCCGCCATCCGCAAAGGCGAGAGCTTGGACCACGACGACGATGGTGACCACCACGACACCGACCGAAGGGCCGAGGAGGATGGCGGCCAGGGCAGCGCCGATCAGGTGCCCCGTTGTGCCCGCAGCCACCGGGAAGTTGAACATCTGGGCAGCGAAGATGAAGGCGGCGGTGATCCCGGCGAGGGGAATCGCCTTGTCGGCGAGCTGACTTCTCGCCTGGCGAAGAGCGAAGGCCAGGACGGCCAGGCTGATCAGAGCGGTCACCAGAGCGGTGCCGGGATCGAGAAACCCATCGGGGGCGTGCATCGCGACAACCATTTGTCATGACGATACACCTTGTTGCGATTGGCTCGCAATTAGCCCCGGATCGCAAATAGCGTTCATCCACGTACCATGTGGCCGTGGACGCGCCATCCGACCTAGCCGTTGTCCTCCGCGGCCACGGATACAGGCTCACCAGCCCGCGCTGGCTGGTCTGGTCGGTCCTGCGCTCTGCCGGCGGGCACCTGACCGCCGAAGAGATCGCACTCGAGGTCAACGCGGCCGACCCCACCATCAACATCTCGTCGGTCTACCGGGCCTTGACTCTCTTCGAGGACCTCGATCTGGTCAGAGAGTCACATCTCGGGATCGACGACTCCGCTCGGTGGGAGGTCGCCCACCCCGACGACCATTTTCACATGGTCTGTCGTCAGTGTGGGGGTGTCGACCACCACGAGGGTGAGCTCGTCGATCAGATCAGATCTCATCTCGGGGACCACCACGACTTCCGGGCGGAGAACATCGATCTCGTGGTGACCGGAGTCTGCTCCGACTGTGCCAACTGAGCACAACCGGGTATTTCGCCCTCCGCGGTAGGGACCTCCGTTACTGGTGCCATTGCCATGGGTGCCGGACCATCGAATCAGCAAAGGAGGTGGCCATGAAGGTCTCACAGCTGATGACACCCGAGGTGATCACGGTCGGGCGAGACGCATCGCTCAAGGAAGCGGCGCGAAGAATGATCGAAGCCGGTGTGAGCGGGCTCGTGGTGACCGATGCCGAAGGCAGTCTGCAGGGCGTGATCACAGAAGCCGACTTCGTGAAGACCGAGTCCCAACGCCGGTCGGGCAAGAGGGCACGTCTGCTCCGTTGGCTCAACCGCGAGGAGCCGGCGATGCCAGACACCGAGAGGCTGGTCGGCAACGTGATGACATCGGACGTGATCACTCTCGACGTCGGGGCCGATCATGCCGAGGCGGCACGTCTGATGAGAAAGGCGGGGGTGAAGCGCATCCCCATTGTCGACGAGAATGGGCGACTCGTCGGGATCTTGAGCCGTTCGGACATTCTGAGGGCATTCGCCCGTCCCGATCGGGACATCGTCGACGAAATCGAGGAGCACGTCATGCGAGACGTCCTCTGGATCGACCCGAGACGCGTGAGCATCCAATGCATCGAAGGGAACTTGGTATTGAACGGGCGTCTCGAGACGAGGGGCGATGTCACGCTCCTGGAAGCTCTGGCCTGCCGGGTCGACGGTGTGGTGTCGATGGCTTCCCACCTCGCGTGGGATATCGACAACACCAAGCTCGAAATGGTCCCACCGCCGCCGGGCCTACCGCATCGCACCAACTGGTCGTAGCGTCCCGGGTCTTCGGCCCTACCAAGCCGGGCGCAGTCGCAGAGCCGGGAGACCTCAGGCATAATCTCCTGATCTTCTCCAAACCGGCCCCTGCCAACGTCCCCAACCTGGCAGCGAAAGCCCAGCGCCATACCAGGATGTCTTTTGAGAAGACAGCGGTCGAGGACGTCTGATGCACGAAGAGATACTGATGCTCGCTCTGGTGCTGGCCGCCGCCCTCGTCGGGGGTCGGCTTGCGGTCAAGGTCGGGTATCCGGCCATCCTCGGTGAGATCACGGCCGGCATCGTCTTCGGCCCACCGCTGATCGGCCTGCTCTCACGCAACGGGGCAATCGACATCCTCGGGGAGTTCGGGATCCTCCTGATGATGCTGTACATAGGCATGCATCTCGATCTGAGTGATCTCAAACGTGCCTCGGTGCCGGGGTTGCTCGCCGCCATGGGAGGATTCATCGTCCCGCTCGTCGCCGGGATGGTGCTCCTTCTCGCGGTAGGCCGGACATTTCTCGAGGCTCTCTTCGTGGGCCTGGCGATGGGCGTCACATCACTCGCCACCAAATCTCGGATACTCGTTGACCTCAAGATCCTCGACACGAGGATCGCCCATGTTCTCGTCGCCGGCGCCTTGCTCTCTGACGTCGCCGTCCTCATCGTCTTCGCCGCCGTAGTGGGACCGGATGTGGCCACCGAGGGGATCTCGTTGGCGACTGCGTTGTTCGCCGCCGGCAAAGCAGTCGCTTTCGGTCTGGCGGCCTGGCTGATCGGCACATGGGCGCTACCCGCTGTCAAGCGACGGTTCGGAAACCGTGAGATGGAGCGCGGCGCGGTCTTTCTCGCAGTGATCGTCTTCGGGCTCGCCTTCGCCTACGGAGCCGAGTTGGCGGGCATCCATGCGATCCTGGGCACCTTCGTCGCCGGGCTCTTCATCGACAAGCGAGTCATGGAGCCCAAGGTCTCCAAAGACGTGCAGCAGAAGCTCGCCACGATGTCGGTGGGAGTGCTCGCTCCGTTCTTCTTCGTATCCGCCGGTTTCGAAGTGTCCCTTTCGGTTTTCAGGACCGACCTCCTGCTGCTCCTTGCGGTGATCGTCATCGCCACCCTTGGGAAGGTGGTCGGCACCGCCCTCTTCTACCTTCCGAGCGGGAACGGGTGGAGAGAGGGAATCGTCGTCGGCGCAGGCATGAACGGCAGGGGTGCCGTGGAGATCATCGTCGCTGAGATCGCCTTGGCGCAGGGGCTGATCGAACGCGATGTCTTCTCAATACTCGTCTTCATGGCCCTGTTCACGACAGCCACCGTCCCGGTCCTCCTGACCCTCGGTGTGCGCTGGCTGCGGCGACGCGGTGAGTTGGTGCGCGCCGGTGACCGGGACAGAACACTCATCATCGGCGCCGGCGTCATCGCCCGCAGCATCGCCGCCGCCCTGCAAAAGGACATGGCCGTGACTTTGCTCGACACCAACCGGGCCAATCTCGTCGCCGGAAACCGGGAGGGCTTGACGGTGAGGTCCGGGAGCGGGCTCGACGAGGTGGCACTGGAGAGCGCCGGGATCGAGAACGCCCTTCAGGTGATCGCCGCCACCCCCAACGCCGAGGTGAACGTCCTCACGGCCCAATTGGCGGTTGACTTCGGCGTGCCCGACGTCTCGGTCCTTCTCCGCGAGTCGGACACCCAGACTTTCGAGGCGCGTCTCGCCGAGGCAGCGATCAAGGTGATCCGTGCCCCCGAGGACTTCGCGGCCTGGGAGCACGCTCTCAGCTCGGGACGAGCCGTCACCGAGACCATCGAGGGGGACGACCTGGACCGATTCCACGACGGTTCCAACCCCCGATGGGCCGAGGCCGGAGAGCCAACCGGAGAGTTCCCGGTTGTCGTGGTGAGCAACGGGGAGCGCACGCCCTACACGACCGAGGTGAAGCTCGAGAACGGGGAGAGCATCGTGGTCCTCAGGAGAACCGACATCGCAGCGTCGCTTCCCACGGCACAGCCCGACGACTGATCAAGCAGTAGCCACCCTTCGAGCAGGATCGGCGACCTTGGCTGCCAGTGGGCCGGCGATCGCCATCAGCAGGACGTAGGCAGCCGCCAACGCCGGCAGCTCTTCTGCGCCGGCGACACCCACGGCGAGCCCGGCGATGACGATGGAGAACTCCCCTCGGGCGATCAAGGCGAGGCCTGAACGGAGTCGCCCGGACCTTCCAACTCCCGCTCTCTGAGCGGCATACCAACCGGAGACCATCTTGGTGGCGGCGGTCACCACCCCGAGGGCGATCGCGATCAGGAGGACGCCCGGGATCTCCCGTGGGTCCGTGGACAGCCCGAAGAAGATGAAGAACACGGCGGCGAAGAGGTCACGCAGAGGCGAGAGCAGCGAGTGGGCTTTCTCGACCGCCTCTCCGGAAAGAGCGATGCCGACCAGAAAGGCGCCGACCGCCGCCGAGATGTTGGCTCCTTCGGCAAGACCTGCCACGAGAAGGGTCAGGCCGAACACCGACAACAGAGCGACCTCGTCGGAGCGGTGGAGGACGATCCTGCCCAGCTTGTCCTCGTGGAAGTAGGCGAAGGTGAGGGCGGCGACCATGAGCGCCAGGGCGATCCCGATGGCGACGAAGGCGCTCGAGGTGCTGTCACCGAGCGCGAGGACGCCGAGTGTGGGAAGGAGTATCGCCATGGCCAGGTCCTCGAAGACGAGGATCGAGAGGATCACGGGTGTCTCCCTGTTACCGCTCCAGCCCAGATCGTTGAGCATCTTGGCGATGACGCCCGTCGACGAGATGTAGGTGACACCACCCATGAAGAGTGCGGGGACGACTCCCCAGCCGAGGACGAGCCCGGCGAGAAAGCCCGGAGTGAAGTTGAGGACGAAGTCCAGCAAGCCCGCGGGGGCCACCGCCTTCACCCCTGTCACGAGTTCCTCGGCGGAGTACTCGAGACCCAACATGAGCAGGAGGAATATCACGCCGAGCTCGGCGCCCACCTCGATGAACTCGTCCGAGGTCACGAGGGGGAGGACGCCACCTTCGCCCAGAGCCAGGCCGGCAAGGAGATAGAGCGGTATCGGAGATATTCCGAGACGCCCGGCCAGTCGCGCGAGGACACCGAGGATGAGGACGACCGTCCCCAGCTCGACCAGGACCTGTGCGCCGTGATCCACCTAGGTCAGCCGGCGGTCAAGATCTCGGAGGTGCCCTTTATCCCTTCCGAGGTGCCTACGACGACGAGGGTGTCCTTGGCCTCGATCACGAAGTCCGGCCCGGGTGCCGGATAACCTTGCTCGCCGCGAATCACCGCCACCACCGAGACACCTGTTCGGGTCCTGATCCGCGCATCCCCGATCGTCTTTCCCGCGTATGGGGAGTCGGGAGTCACCATCAGCCAGTCGATGGCGAGCCCTTCGATCTGTTGCTGGAGGCTGTAGAGGTTCTCGATGACGGTGGACCCGCCGAGCGCCTCGGAGAGGGCATGGCTGTCGTCGTCCGAGAGGTTGAGGCTGTGGGAGACCGCGTCCGGGTCCTCGGCCGAGCAGAAGAACAGCTCTCGTCTTCCCGTCCGGTGGTGGACGACCCCGATCCGACTCCCGTCCTCGGCCGTGAAGTCGTGACGAATGCCCACCCCGGGGAGGGACGTCTCTTCGATCTTGGGCACCTTGCTCTCCTTGGACCTCTCAGCTCAATCCTAAGTCGGAGGGCCGCTCAATCTCGCCGCCGGACCTTTCCGGGACCGGTGACAACTCGACCTCGCGAACACGCCGACCGTCTGTGCTGGTGACACGGAGACTCCAACCACTCTCCTCGACGACGTCGCCACTGGTCGGCAGTCGGCCCAACCGGTCCATGATGAAGCCGCCGAGGGTCTCGTACTCCCCTTCCGGCAAGTCGATCCCGAACTCGGCGAGTTGGTCGGGCCGGATCAGGGCGGGGGCGAGAATCCGGCCGTCACGCGTCTTCAGCGGTCTGCGCTCGCGGCGATCGTGCTCGTCACGAATGTCCCCGACCAGTTCTTCGGCTATGTCCTCCATGGTGACGATGCCTGCCGTCGAGCCGTGCTCGTCGACGACGATGGCGAAGTGGATTCGACTCCGGCGCATGTCGTCGAGCACAGAGCGGATGTGTGCCGACTCCGGAACGAAGAGGATCTCGCGTATCAAGCTGCGGTCGATGGGGTCGCCCTGGCGCTCGTCGGCCACCCCCATCAGATCCTTCACGTGCACGAAGCCGAGGACATCGTCGAGATCCTCGCGATGTACGGGGATGCGGGAGTGCCCGGTCTCCTTCATCACCCGCTCGATCTCGACGACGGGAGCATCTGCGGGGACGGCCACGATGTCCGGTCTCGGAATCATGGCCTCGGCAGCGTCGAGGTCTCCGAACACGATCACCCCCGTGAGCAAGCGGTGGGTGAAGTCCTCGATCACACCCTCCTCCTGGCCGGTGGCGATGATCACGGCGAGGTCGTCGGCGGAGTGCCCGACTTCGAGAGAATCGGCCGTCTTGACGCCGAAGAGCCTCAACACCCCGTTGGCCAGTGCATTCAGCACGATGATCAGGGGCTTGAACACGATCACATAGCCGCGGAAGACGTGTGCCAGTGCCATAGCCGAGCGCTCAGGGCTGGCGATTGCGACGTTCTTCGGAGCCATCTCCCCGATCACCATGTGGAGGAACACCACGATCAGCAGGGCTATCACCAGGGCGATGACATGGGTGGCGTCGTCCCCCAGAGGCAGGAAGCCGAGCCATCGCTCGAGGAGATCGGCGACGGCCGGCTCTGCGACCGCACCGAGACCGAGGGAGGCCATGGTGATCCCCAACTGGGCCGCGGTCATACTCAGCGTAAGTTCTCGGTTGAGACCCGCCGCTATGCGGGCCGACGAGGTTGGGGTCTGTTCGAGGATGTTGCGTCTCGCGGTGATGTAGGCGAACTCGGCGGCGACGAAGAAGCCATTGGCGATCAGCAAGACGACCATGAGGAAGAGGGGGCCCCAGGTCATTCGTCGGCATCCTCGGACCGGCTGGTGCGGACGACCCGTACCTGGTCGACACGATGACCGTCCAGACGTAGCACCTCGAAAGCGAGACCGCCCACAGCGATGACCTCGCCTTCCTCGGGAAACCGCCCGAGAGTGGCCACGAGGAAACCACCAAGAGTCTCGTAGTGGCCCTCGGGCCACTCGAAACCGATCCGCTCCTCGACATCGTGACGGTGGAGTAGCCCGGAGAGGATGTCGACCTGCTCCGTCTCCTCGATCTCGGTGGTGGCCTCGTCGTACTCGTCTTCGATCTCCCCGAAGATCTCCTCGAGCAGGTCCTCGATGGTGATGATCCCCGCAGTCCCCCCGTACTCGTCGATGACCAGGGCCATCGTCCGGCCTTTGGTCCGCAACTCGGTGAGCAGATAGTCGAGGCTGCTCGCCTCCGGGACACCCAGGGGGGGCTCGGCGATCTGCTCCACCGGGGTCAGGGCGCGACGCGAGGTGTCGACTCCGAGCGTGTCCTTGACATGGGCGATGCCGACGATCTCGTCGAGATCCTCGGCGTATACGGGGAATCTGGAGTGCCCCGACTCCATTGCCATCTGCCGCAACTCAGAGATGGGCTGATAACGATTGATCGCCACCACACTCACTCGCGGGACCATGACTTCGGCGGCGACCTTCTCGGTGAAAGTGATTGCCCGGGTGAGCAGTTCCATCTCTTCGTCGTCGAGACGGCCCTCCTCGCCGGACGAGCGGATCATGAGCTCCAGCTCCTCCATGGAACGCACCCCGGCCAGCTCCGCTCGAGGCTCGATCCCCAGCCGGCGCACCGTCCAGTCGGCGGCGTTGTTGAGAAATACGATCAAGGGGCGGACGGTGCTGTTGATCATCTGCATGGGGATGGCAAACCACACGGCCGATCGATAGGGCCGAGAGATGGCCAGGTTCTTGGGGACCAACTCTCCGAACACCATCTGGCTCACCGTCGCCAGCACGAAGGCGATGCCCAGAGAGATCGCCAATGCCGAGGCGTCGCCCACGACACCGCTGACCAAGGGGGAGATCGCCTCGGCGATCGTCGGCTCGGCGATGGCGCCGAGAACCAACGTGGTGACTGTGATCCCCAGCTGGGCGCCGGACAACTCGAAAGAGAGCCGGCGCAACGAATTCAGGATGCGGGCCGCCCGCCTGTCACCTTCACGGGCGCGTCTCTCCACGCTGCTCCGCTCCACGGCGACGATTGCGAACTCTCCGGCGACGAAGAAGGCGTTGGCCAGGATGAGGAAGACAACCAGGGCCAACCCCAAGTAGGTACTAATAGATGGTCTCCGTTGTCACCGCCAAGCGAAGAGATTACCCGCCTGAGCCCAACCACGAACCCAGGGTTGTGGACTTCGCTAGGCGAAGTCTGGAACCCTGGGTTCGATCGACCCCCGGTGAGTCAGGCTCTGACCTCCTGGCGCATGAAGGAGACGTAGGACAGGGCGAAGAGAGCTGCGGTCATCGCCAGGAGCAAGACGACCTGGGGCCAAATGACCCCAAGGCTCTGTGCGAGGTTCAGCTCGGAGAACACCGCCCTGTCCACTTGCTCGAGTGTCAGCGGACCCGTGGCCCGGACTTGGGGGTCGAGGAGCACCGTCGATCCCTGCTGATAGAGGGTGATGGGCGAGAGTTGGGACACCAGATGCTCGGTCTGTGCGTTTTCCAAGAGAGAGGCCTGACTGCCGTCCTCCGGGCTGAGGACATCGGCAACGGCCCCGAAGATGAAGCCCCCGAACAGCGCGAGCACCAACCAGATGCCGACCGGGATGAGGGCGGAGGTCGAGGCACGTGTCGTCCGCACCGAGATCAGGGTGGCGAGTCCCTGCCAGAAAGCGACGTACACGATGGTCAGGAAGAGCCACACCAGGAGCCGGGACACGTCCGATGCCGTCGGGGTGACACCCAGCCTGAAGATGCCGACACCAGCGACGAACACGACGAGAGCGGTCAGCATGATGGTGATCACGGAGATCCCGGCGACGAACTTGCCGAGGATCACCTCGTCGCGATGAATCGGCTGGGAGAGCAGGCGGGGCAGTGTGCCCTGGGCTCGTTCCCCGTTGACCGAATCGAACCCGAACATGATCCCGAGCAAGGGAGCGAGCAGGCTGACGAAGATGATCAACGGGAAGGGCACGGGCTCGATCGTCTCGGTGAACAGCTTGAGGAACAATGCCGAGATGTTCTCCGCGTCCTGGGCGATCTCCCGGATCCCCCCGGAGGCGGCGAACACTGCGGCGGCGGTTGCGATCCCGAGCACCGCCAGCAGCACCACGAACCGACCTGAGTAGAGATGGTCGGCTAGCTCCTTGCCCGCGATCGTTCGCCATCCACCGCGTCCTGGTCTCACCTGCCTGACAGGTTGCACGGGGGCTGAGTCGACTTCGGTCACACCGTCACCTCCCTGGATTCGAAGTAGCGGCGATAGATGGCGTCGAGGTCCTCGTCCACCCGACGAACTCCAGCGACCTCGACGCCTGCTGACACCAGGTGGGCAACCGTTGCCGGCAGCGAGCCCGGGTCCAGGGTGGCCACCCACGACCCCGGGAAGTGGCCATGCGTCACCTCGGTCACCGCGCCCGACGCTTCCAGCACCCTCCGGCCTTCGCTTGCCTCGGATGCGAAACGGAACTCGACCCGCGCCTGACCGACTTGCTCGACCGCCAGGTCGTGGGGTGATCCGAGGGCCACGACGGAGCCGGCGACGAAGATGGCCACGCGGTCACAGACCGCTTGCACCTGATTGAGGAGATGGCTCGAAAGCAGGACCGTCACCCCCTTGCCGACCGCTAGCGACCTGATCAGCTCCAAGATCTCGGCGACACCTTCGGGGTCGATCGCAGTGGTCGGCTCGTCCAGGATGAGGATCGTCGGATCCTTGATCAATGCGTCGGCCAGACCCAGCCGCTGCTTCATACCCCGCGAGTACTCACCGGCCAGCCGATCGGCGGAGGCTGCGAGCCCGACCTGTTCGAGCGCAGCCTCGATTGCATCGTCGGCGTCTTCCAGCTGGTTCAACCTGGCGGTGAAGCGGAGGTTCTGACGCCCGGTGAGATCGTCATAGAAGCCCACGGCGTCGGGCAGATAGCCCACATTGCGCTTCACCTCGAGCGGGCTTCGCCTGGGGTCGAGGCCCAGGACCTCCAGCGAGCCCGAGGAAGGCTCAGTGAGGCCGAGCAGCATCAGGATGGTCGTGGTCTTGCCCGCTCCGTTGGGGCCGAGCAGGCCGAACACCTCGCCGGCTTCTATGTCGAGGTCCAGGCCGTCGACGACGACAGAGTCGTCATAGCTCTTGGTCAATCCGATGGTTCGGATCGCGCTGGTCATGGTCACCGCCTGCCGAAACGGCGGAACACCCACGCCAGACCGGCGAGTGTGAGCGCGATCAAGGCGATCCCGACGAACCCCCAGAGCGCCGAGGGGTTGACTGTCGTCCTGATGTCGACGTCGCTGCTCGCTTGCTCGCTCGTCGCCGAGAAGGAGATCAGGTAATCACCCGCGATGGCCTGTTCAGATGGAGTGACCGTGGCGACGGCGGCCACCGACTCCCCGGCCGGGATCTCGGCGATCACCGGCTCGGTGAAAGCCACATCCCACCCGCTGGGAGGAGTGGCGGTCATCTCGACCCCCTGGATGGGGGAGGTCCCGGTGTTTGTCACCACCAGTCGGACCTCGCTGGAGCCGTCCGCACTCACCTCGGTGCTGAGCCGCTGGTCCGTCGTCGTCATGTCGAGAGAGAACGATCCGACTATCTCGACGATCATCTCGGCCTCGACCTGGGTCTCGGGAGCAGTGGCCTGGACCGAGATCGTGTATTGGCCGGCCTCTGCCCTGGGAAGCGATGTGGCAGCCACATTGATCGTCTCCGACGAACCGGAGTCGACCTGGAAGGTCGACGCTTGCGGCTCGCTGGCGGGTTGCGCAGTCACATCCCAGCCGGCGGGACCTGCAGAGGACAGCTCGAACTGGAGATCCGCGGGGGTGTCATTCCTCAACTCGACGCTGAAGGTGGCCGCCTCCCCGGCCGGCACCCTGAGCCCAGGGAAGTCCGGTGTCAGCGTCACCTCTCCGCCGGCGAGTGCTGAGACACGCACTTGTAGCGGGAGGTCGACGGTCGAGCCTCCGCCACTGACTGTCAGGACGAAGTCGTGGGCACCTTCGGCGGCGTCGGGCGGCACGGCGATATCGAGGGTGAGCTCGGGTGCGGTCGCTGATGCGGTCACCCCGTCCACCTCGAAGCCTCCACCGCGAAATGTCGCGGTCCAGCCGTCGGGGAGACCTGACATCGCCAGATCGACGAGTGTCGGCTCGGGAGCAGTCACCGACAGGTCGAATGTCGCCTGAGCGCCGGCCTCCACCGCCACGCGGGGGTAAGGGGCGCTGACCGTCAGAGTGTCGGGGGCCGGCTCAGAGGGCACCTCTTCCTGTGCGAGGGCCGGCAGGGCCAGCAGGATGACCGTCGCCACGGCGACCAAGGTTCGGATCGGACGCATTGTTCTTCCCTCCAAGACCTTTTCGTTACTTCTCGTATGCAGGCCGGGAGGCAAGATCTCAATCTTTTGGGATCTGTTAAGTGTGCGCGAAAGATTCGTCAACGGGCTACTGCGCAATCCGGCGGCGAGCCCAAGGCACCTGGTTCGTCGAGCACCCACCCAAGACGTCTGTTGCGCCGGGCCGGACGATGCTATATCGTGCACGATGGCCTTAGCAATCGATTGCTAAGACCGCTGAGGAGGACAAATGAGAAAGCAATTGACCAGTAGGGCCATGATCTACATGGCCCTCTTTTCGATTCTGGTCCTGGTTGCGGCATGCACGGGTGGGGCGACAACCGACTCCACCGCCGCCGATGAGCCCGAAGGCACCGACGCTTCCGGCGACGGTGGCGAGGTG
>Ga0214469_1000530_pt1 | contig 13359 bp, 8 predicted proteins | sample RVTome_10_FD_187340 | JGI IMG/M metagenome (GOLD analysis project Ga0214469, IMG submission 187340) | Soil microbial communities from uranium-contaminated site in the Upper Colorado River Basin, Wyoming, United States - RVT153D57 HiSeq ... | reverse complement strand
GAGTCGCGCAACGCCTGGATCACCGCGTCGGTGTGGGCCGGCGAGGCCTGGATGTGTGACCAGTCGAGGAGGGTGGTGATCCCGGCGTCGATGGCGCCGACGGCGGATACGAGATTGCCGGCATAGGCGTCCTCAGGCCGGAAGGCGGGCGCCAGGGTGCGCAACACGAACGAGATGTAGCTGACCCTCCCCTCCAGGGGGACGTCGGTCCCGATGTTGCGCAGGATCCCCTCCCAGATGTGACGGTGGCTGTCGACGAACCCGGGCATGACGATCATCCCCGAGGCGTCGATCACCTCGGCACCGTCGACCGCCAGACCCGACCCGACCGCGGCGATCCGGTCCCCGTCGATGAGGACGTCGCCACTGGCGAAGTCGCCGACCGCGGGGTCGAGGCTGAGCACGATCCCTCCCTTGATCAGCTTGCGGTCGGTGGGAGCGGCGCTGAAGTTGGCCCCCACGGGGTAGAGCTGAGGGAGCTCGGCGGCTTTGGGCGGACGGCTCCCGAGCACGATGCGGCGGGCTCGCCGGAAGTTGCGCTTGACCAACTCCTTGATGTCCCCCACCTGGAACAAGATGATCCCGATCAGCACCAAGACCCCGATCACCATCGGCCCGACGTCGGGGGAGAGACCGTGGAAGGGGAGCACGGTGATGATCACGGCGAGGAGGATGGAGGACACCGTGCCGCCTACGAATGTGGCCCGGCCACCGGAGAGGGCCGCGCCTCCGAGCACTGCGGCGGTGATGCTGTTCAGGGTGTAGCTCGTCCCTATCTGGGCATTGCCAACTCCGGAACGGGTCATCACGAAGAATGCGGCCACGGCGGCGAACAGGGCGGAGAGCATCAGGGCTCTCACCCTGACCCAGTTGGTCCGCACCCCGCTTCGCTTCGCCGAGCGCTCGTCGAACCCGACCGCACTGACCTTGAGCCCTGACCCGCTGGCGTGGAGCCAGACGTCGAGCAGACCGGCGCCGACCACCACCACGATCAAAGCCAATGGGACCGGCCCGATACCGCCTCGAAGCAGGGAGATGAACTCGGGGTCGATGGTCCCTCCCGGGGTCGGGCGCAGGGTGAGTGAGATCCCGTCGAGGATGCTCAAAGTGGCCAGAGTGGCGATGATCGAGGGGATCTTCACTCCCCGGACCAGAGCTGCGTTGACCAGCCCGACCCCCATCGCGCAGAGAAAGACGACTCCGACCCCGGCCAACAGTGCGCCCGGGGAGGACTCGGGCCGGATCAGGAAAGAGGCGATCACGACGGCCAGGCCGATCATCGCGCCGATGGACAGGTCGAGATACCCGACGAGGAGCGCATGGATCTGGCCCATGGTCGCCACGGCGAGGGGAATGGCGATGAGCAGGATGTTGACGGTGTTGGTGCGGTTGATGAACCCCTCGAATCGGGAATCGGTGAACCACACCACGCCCACGATCAACAGGACCTGAAGCGCCACCGGCATCCAGAGCCTGACCCGGATCACCTTGCGCCACTTGTTCTTGTCCCGGGCATTGCGGAGGACCTTGCGAACCTCCTGCCTGGTCCTCTCCAGGAGCCGGCTCATGGATCCGAGGGCCGGCTCGGGGCTTTCGGCATGGCGACACCGAAGGGGGACCGCCCGGAACGGGACACCCCGGGGCCGCGGACGATGGCCTCGACGATGCGAAGCTCGTCCAGTTCGTCACCGGGGATCTCCTCGACGATGGTTCCCCGTGACATGACCAGCACCCGATCGCAGAGCCCGGAGAGCTCGATGGGGTCGCTCGACTTGACGAGAAGGGCGGCGCCGGCGTCGGTCCTCGCCCGCAGGGCGCGGTAGATGTCGAACCGGGAGCCCACGTCCACGCCCTGTGTCGGCTCGTAGGCGAGGATCACCGACGGCTCGCGGAGGAAGGTCCGGGCAACCGACACCTTCTGCTGATTGCCGCCGGACAGGAACTCGACCGGTTGCTCGAGGGAGGGAGTACGGATCTCGAGACGCCCGACGAGGTCCCTGACCGCCTTGCGCTCAGCGCGGCGTCGCAGGAAGCCGAGAGCACTGAACCGGCGCAGCGACTGGATGGTGGTGTTGGCCCGTACCCCGAGCACCGGGGCCAAGGCCTCACGCTTGCGATCCCCGGGCAGCAGCATGATCCCGGCTCGCACCGCCTCGTGGGTCGAGATCAGGGTCAGCTCCTTGCCGTCGCAGACGACACGTCCCGCCCGGGGGGGAGTCCGCCCGGCAAGGGTGTCGAAGAGCTGGGGCTGCCCGTTCCCCTCCGCTCCCGCGATCCCCACCACCTCGCCCGCCTCGAGCGTGAAGCTGACCGGGCCGAACGACTGGCCCTGGAAGCCTTCGACCACCAGGACCTCACGAGGCCCTTCGGATGTCTCCGCCGGAGCCGGGAACGCACTCTCGAAAGGGCGGCCCACGATCAGCTCGACCAGCTCGTGCTCCGTGGTGGCTCTGGCATCGAAGGTGCCGCGGTTCTTGCCGTCACGAAGAACGGTGATCCGGTCAGCGATCTCGAGCACTTCGGGGAGACGATGGCTGACGTAGACGACACCAACGCCGCGTCTCCGGCAGGCAGCGACCGTTCGGTGCAACGACTCCACCTCATCGGGCCCGAGCGCGGTCGTCGGCTCGTCGAGGAGGAGCACCTTGGGGTCCGAGACCAACGCCTTGGCCACCTCGAATAGCTGACGCTCGGCGAGGGTTAGAAACCCGGCCGGGGAGTCGGGGAACAGCTCCATGTCCAGGTCGAATTCGCCCAACAGCCTCCGCGCCCATTTCTTTCTCCGCCAGTAGGGCGGCCGCTGGTCCGGTGGGGCCGCCATGTAGAGATTGTTCTTCACCGGCTGGGCCAGCACGAGTGAGGTGTCCTGATAGGCCATGGCCAAACCCAGTTTGCGAGCCAGCGCCGGGGAGTCGGTGCGCAGTTGCTTCCCCGCGATGCGCACCTTCCCCCGATCGGGCTCCACGAATCCACTGGCGATCCCGAGGAGGGTCGACTTGCCCGAGCCGTTCTCGCCGACGATGGCGTGGACCTCGCCGGCGCGGCAGTCGAAGCTGACGTCGCTCAGCGCCCTGACCGCCCCGAACTGGCGGGACACACCCGCCAGTTCGAGGACGGTCTCTGCGCCAGCCGACCCTCCTCCTGGATCGCCTTGGTTCAACTCACCCTTCCGGGTACATGAGGGCGAGCACCTCGTCAGGGACGAGCGATGTGTTCGACACCGTCGGGGTGACCCGATCCGGATTGCAGTCGTCCGTGGTCACCTCGCGCATCATATGCGGGACGACGATGTTCTCCGGGACGTCGTAGCCGGCCAGATTCAGCATCTGCACCGTCACCGCGGTCCGCGACTGGAAGTTGCCTCCCGCCGAGTACCAGATGCGGTAGTTCGGGTTGTTGCGCTCCGCCCAGTCGCAGAACAGCGTCTGCTCATCGGTGCGGATTGCGATCGTCATCTCGTCGATCTCGACGCCGTCCAACGCGGTGTACAGCCCATCGGCGTACTCGTAGCTGAACCCATTGATGTCCGGATTGGTCGACAACCATCCGCTGACGACCTCCCGGGCGATGTCATTGGCCCAGTAGGTGTCACCGGTGGTCGAGTTCGGGTCGGCGGGCGGGTTGATCACCTCGATCCCCTCCGCCAGCGTCGAGATATGGCACTGCTGCCAGCCAAGCGACAGGGCATTGCCCGGTGTCCCGCCGAGCACGCCGATGGTGCCCTCGACGACTCCTTCGTTGATGACTTCGGAGAAGCTCTCACCCAGGGCGCACAGGTCTTCCCCGACGATGCTCAGGTAGTCCTCACCCGGAACGAGTGCCCTGTCCTGACCGGGGAGCCCGACCCACCCGGCCGAGTAGGGGACATACGGGATGCCCGCCGCCTCGGCGGCCTTGATCGCGTCGCCCAGTTCAATCCCCCAGTCGGGATACCCGATGATGAAGGTGACCCCACGCTCGACCATGTAGTTGATGTCGCCGATCGGCACGGCCGGGTCGGTGGACCACTGGGCGTCGCGCATCACGATGGTGCCGATCTCGGGATAGGTGAGGGCTTGGAGGATTGCCTCCATCCGGGTCACCTGGCGCCACACGTTGAGCCCGCCACCATCGGCATAGCCCATGATCACGTCGCCACCGGTGCCGGTGTCGCATTCGACGGCGTTGGTGTAGCACTCGATCGCCTTGTCGATCGTTGCCTGGTCGAGGTCGTGACTGGCCCGGGCGATGGACGCCAGGACAATGTCCGGCACCTCACCCACCGAACCGAGCGCCTTCTCCACCAACGCCGGGTCGGCATCGGTGCTCTCCCCGAACTCGGCGAGGGGGCCCTCGGCGTCGCCGGCGCTGGTCGTGGTCTCACCGCCTGCCGTGGTGGTGGGCTCGGCGCCGGCGGTGGTCGTCGGATCCTCTTCTGGTGCCGCGGTGGTGGTGGTCCCGGTCACATCGCCTGTACAGGCGGCCAGGACGAGTGCCAGCACGGCGATCAGGGATATCACCCTGGGTCTCATCATCCTCCTCCGTTCTCGATAGGTCTGTTTCTCCGGTTTCGAGGTTCGATTTCTCGCTCTCCTTCTCTCATGGCTCGCCGCCTTCGACAGCGAGACTCCCTTCCCTGCGTCGAGCCAGTCGGGACCGGCCGCGCAGGACCCTTTCGACGGTCTTGATGATCCGATCTCCCGAGACCAGCATCCCGCCGACGATCACCAGGCCAAACACCACGAACTGGAGTGAGGTGGGCAGAGCCATCACTCTCATCATCTGGTTGAGCCCGGCGAGAAAGATGGCGGCGGCCCAGGTCGAGATCGGGCTGGCCAAGCCCCCGGTCAGTGAGGCGCCGCCGATGACGACGGCGGCGATCGGACCGAGCAGGTAGGGGGCCCCCACCGTGACGCCAGGTGCGCGCAGGTAAGCGGCGAGGAGCACGCCGGCGCCGGCGTAGAAGATGGCGGCCAACACGTAAGCAAGCATCTGATTCAGATTCACCCGCAGGCCGACCACGGTCGAGGCCACCGGGTTCGCTCCGATCACCTGGAACCTCCGCCCCAACCCGGTGAACCGGAAGACGATCATGAGGGCGACGGCCAGGGCCACGCCGATCCAGAAGATCGGGGTTGCTCCGAGGAAGGTTCCGTTGGCCCACTCCGACAGAGCAGGCGGAACCGGCTTCTGGATGGCGACCGTCGTGTAGTAACGGCTGGCCAGACCGGATACGATCTGGCCAACGGCGAGAGTCACGATCAGGGCATTCAACTTGAGCCCGCCGATCAGGATCCCGTTGATCAGGCCGATCACGACAGCAGCCCCCACCGCGGTCAGAAGGGCGATCCAGATCCGCTCGTCCGACTGCTGGCCGACCCCGACCATGAGCAGGCCGCCGAGCAGGAAGGTCCCGGGCACGCTGAGGTCGATTCCCCCGGTCATGATCACCAGCATCTGCCCGAGCGCGGTGATGGCGAGAAACGCGCCGATGGGTGCGATCGCGTCGAGCCCGGCTGTGCTCAGGGTGGCCGGCGCCCAGATCGAGGCCACCACGAAGAGCACGATCAGGGCCAGATAGACCGGCATGTACCGGGAGCCGACCACGAACGAGGTGACGAACGCGGAGGTTGTCTTGGGGGCCCGGGACCTGGTCACCCGACCGCCTCCAGAGCCGGTGGTTCGAGCCCGGCGCTGCGAGCCACGTGGTCACGAGCGGAGTAGGCGATGTCGCTGACCCGGGCCATGTCGACGCCGACCAATTCGCCGTCTCGCTTCGAGGGCCGGCCTGCTATGAAGACCGAGTCGACGTTCGAGGTGTCCATCCCCCACACCACAGCCCCGATCGGGTCGTTTATGGGAAAGATGTTGGGAGTATCGGAGCTGAGGACGATGAGGTCTGCCTGCTTACCGGGCGTGAGCGACCCGGTCACGTCCCCCAGACCGTTGGCCCGCGCCCCTTCGATGGTGGCGTACTCGAGGACCCGCCGAGTCGTCAGCAGATTGGGGACACCTCCCTTGCCGGCCAGCTTGAGGTCGAAGAGACTGGCGTGCTGGATGGAAATCACCGCCCGCATCTGGGTGAACATGTCGGTGGGGACGTTGCTCTCGGCGTCGACGCTGAGAGCGGGCCTCAAGTGCCGATCGATCAATTGCTGGATCGGAGGCATCCCGTAACCCATCATCATCCCCGCCGCCGTCGACAGGGAGAACGAGCCGCCGCTGTCGCCGATCATCTCGATCTCCTCGTCGCTGAGGGTGGCGCAGCTCACATACGTGGTGTCGGGACCGAGCAGCCCGGCTCGGGCCATCTCGGCCAATCTCCCACGCTGTCTTCGCTCTCCCACACCGACGTGCACCGAGATGCGGGCGCCGACTTCGCGGGCCAACTCCCAATCGGCCCGGGTCGACTCCATCGAGGCGAACTCGGGCCCGGGTGGGGCCAGGGCCAGTGTCAGCAACTGGTCTGTCGTGTTGAAGTGGCTACCGGCGAGGCTGCGGACCAAGTCTGCGCGTGTCGGTTCCGGGCTCCCCCACCACGGGGCGCCGTAGGCGAATACCGCCCTGATGCCCGACTCGTGGTGGGCGGCGATGGCGGCGGCGGTGTGCTCGGGCGTGACCTGGATGTGTGACCAGTCCAGGACCGTGGTGATCCCGGCGTCGAGCGCGCCCAGCAGCCCGACCAGGTTGCCGGCGTACACGTCCTCGGGGCGGTAGAAGGGCCCGATCTTCCGGGAGAGTGCGCCGGGATCACCGACGGGGGCGCGGTCGCCGAGGTTGCGAAACAGCCCCTCCCAGACATGACGGTGGGTGTCGACGAACCCGGGCATCACGATCGAGTCGGTCACGTCGATCACCTCGGCGTTGCCGGCGCGTAGATCGGGGCCGACCGCGGCGATGATCTCCCCGTCGATCAACACGTCGGCGCGATGGAAGTTGCCGATCTTCCGGTCGAGACTGAGCACGCAGCCGTCTTTGAGGAGGGTCCGGCTCATCCAACCCGCCGTCTTCCCAGGTCAAGTTCCATAGGCAATGAACAGTGACACTACACACTACGACCCCGGTGTTCCCATCAGTTCACCACCCGGTGTTCAGTGTTGCTTAGTTAATGCGACGGCATTGCATAGCGTCAGTAGACAATATCGTTCGCCGCCGACCGGGTGACCGGGGTCCGGATAGGGATCGGGCATGAGACGCGGAGCCAGCGCCAGGGCCGTAAAGGCGGCCAGGAGGCCGATGGTCACACCCGTCCTCGATGGCCGGCTCAGCGGGGCACTCTTCGCATCAGCCGCGAGCGGAGCAGGAGACTGACCAGGGCCCCGAAGGCGAAACCCCCGGCGTGTGCCTCCCAGGCGGTGCCGGTCCCCCCCAGGCCGAACTGGGCAACGAACCAGAAGATCAGGAACAGGGCGGCCGGGATCGGGACCAGGAACCACCCGACGAGAGAGAGGATCCGGTGGCCGGGGAAGAGAACCGTGTACGCGCCCATGGCAACGGCGATCGCGCCCGACGCCCCTACCAATGGGATGGTTGCGTCCGGATTCATCACGATGTAGACGCCGGTGGCCGCCAGCCCGCCCACCAGATACACGAGCAGGTATCCGACGTGACCATAGGCCTCTTCGACGTTGTTGCCGAAGATCCAGAGAAACCACATGTTGAACAGGACGTGGCCGATGCCGCCGTGGAGGAACATCGAGGTGACCAGGGCGAGCCAGACGTTCTTGTCGGGGAAGATCGGGTCCTGGGTGCCGGCCAGGCACATGTCGGAGATGATCTCCTCGGCGCCGAGGGGGGCGCCGGTGGTCACCTCACAGGAGATGGCGGCCCTCTCGTAGACCAGGGCCTGCTGATCGTCGGGTGTGCCCCGCCCCTGGATGAGAAAGAACACGACCAGGTTGACGGCGATGAGGACCACGGTGACGACCGGTGCGATCCGGGTCGGGTTGATGTCGCGAAGGGGGAACAAGGTGGGGACAAGGTACCGTGGGCAGCCGCCCCCTGTGTCAGGGGGCGGCTACGCCCTTCGGATCAGGCCTCCCCCGTCACCTGGCCTGCGCCCTCTGTCCTCGGGCCGGGCGTGTAGAGGAAGGAGACGAGCTCCTCGGCGCTGCGAAACCGGTCGCTCCATCCGGAGGCGACGTGTTCCACAACGCCACGCAAGCTCCTCTCCCCCTCCTCGTCGGCCCCTGGACCCCACACCCGCACCACAAAGGTGTCCATGCCAGGAGTGTCGTCGCGCCCCCTTAGCGTCGTCTTAAGGTTTCACACCGCAGGGAAGGCGGCAGGCTCCACGTCGAGCTCGCCCATGCGCGACACGTAGATCCCGTAGAGGCGTCGGGCGGTGCCATGACGCCCGGCGGCGACCATCGCCGAGACAAGGGCCAGATGGGCAGGCTCGTTGTAGGAGTCCTGTTCCAGGATGCGCATGTACCAGCGGGCGGAGGCGTCATGGTCCCCGAGCTCGGCGTCGGCCTCGGCCAGTATCCGGGCGATGGACATGAACTCGGTGCGCGCCTCCTCGCGCAGGGCGGTGGCCCAATCCGCATAGGGATGATCCTCGAGGAACTCGCCCAGGTATCGCGCCTCCGCAGAGCGCAGCACCGACAGGCCGAGCGCCCGATCCCCGGATCGGATCAAAGAGCGGCCCCGGCCCGCCTCTTCGAAGAACGACTCGATGTCGACCTGGACATGATCGAGGTCGAGGGTGAGGGACTCCCGGGCCGCCACCAGATAATGGTCGGCTCCATGAGACCGATCCGGGTCGAACACGCCGCGAATCGTGCTCAGAGCCACCGAGAGCCGGTTGCCCGCCTTGGCCAGGTCCTCATCCGGCCAGAACCTTTCGATCACGATCTCACGATGAAGCGGACGCCCCCGATTCGCCGCCAGCATGCCCACGATCTCCCGGGCGACGCGTGACTGCCAGGCCGAAACCGGGACCGGCTCTCCCGCCACCGAGACCGCAAATCCGCCCAGAGTCCTGATGCTCACGTCGTGGGGGCCCCGCTCGGAGAGACTGCGCGCCACCTGATCCGCCTGGAGAGCCAGACCTTTTGCCCCCAAGCCGCGCAGGACACTGGCCGCGCTCTCGGCGAGCCGGGGCCCTCCATCGGGCAGCCCGGCCAGGGCAGTGTCGATGCGGGCCACCCCGACCGGGGCGTCGATCTCGTCCCAGACACGACGCGCCTGCTCGAGGAGGGAACGGGCCCTGACCGGGTCCGGCTCGGCCGCCGCCTCCAGCTCCATCGCCTCGGCCAGCACCGGTAGATCTTGCCGGGCACGCGCCACCTCCGCAGCCTCCACCGCCTTGGCGCTCGCCTCGTCATGCGACCCCCGGGCGAGGGCGACGAAACCCTGGGCGAGCAAGGCACGGGCGTGCCCTATCACGGACCTGACGCGCGCGGCCTCGCCGGCCAAGCGCCCCGCCCGCTCCGGGTCCTCCTGGGCGATGACACGAGCCAATCCGGACTGGGCCGGCACCAGCGCCTGGAGATCCTCGGCTTCCTCGCCGAGACGGATTGCCTCCTCGTAGGCGGCGCGGGCCAGGGCCATGTCGCCACGTAACGCGTAGACGTCACCCATCTGGGCCAGGGGGTAGGACTCGAGGATCGACCCCATGCGCCGGAAGATCTCACGAGCCTGTTCCAGGTCGGCCACCGACTCCTCGAGTCGACCCCGGCTGGTGAGCACCTGGGCCCGGTTGGACAACGACATGGCCCGCCACAGCTGGAACCCGGTCATGTCGGCGAGGCGAAGGGCTATGTCCAACTCTGCCAATGCGTTGTCGTAGTCACCTTCCTCGAGGAAGTGAGAGCCCCGGTTGGAGCGGATCCTGATCGTCTGCACCACGTCGCGAGCCCGCTCGGCATGCTCCAAGGCGCGCAGGTAGTGGACGTCGTTCCCGGCGCGATCCCCGTCGAGGGCGGCGACCATGGCCAGGACCGTGTGGGCGGTGGCCAGGGCCCGGGAGTCGTTTGCCCGACGGGCCAGGGTGAGGGCCTCGTTGGCCAGGCTCTGCGCCTCGTCCCGCTCGCCCCGGAGCCAATGTGCGCTGGCGGTCCAGCCGAGCAGCGCCGCCTCGTTGGCCAGATCGCCCTCGCCCCGCCGGCCTCTCCCGTAGATGTCGAGAGCGGTCTTGACGTCGCCGCGCATGTGACTGAGGAAGCCGAGCCGCCAGGCGAGCCGGGCCGGGATCTCCCCCGGCCCCGGGGCCGTCGCCTCGTAGCAGGCGGTTGCACCCTCCCAGTCGCCGAGCACCTGCCTCGCCTCGCCTTCGTAGAGGAGGACCTCGATGCCCCGGGACTGCTCCGGGATCAGTTCGATGGCCTCGACCATGCGCCGGGCCATCCCGGCGGCGAGCATCGCCTCGCCCCGCTCCGAGACGAATCGGGCCACCTCTTCGGGCGAGCCCAGCGCCAGCAGGCACTCCATGGCCTCCGGCATCGCCCCTTCCTCCTCGTAGTAGGCCGAGGCGGCGCGGAGCAAGCCCTCCTGCTTGTCCCTGTCGAGCCGATGATGTTCGAGCAGGAAATCGCGGACGAGCGGCGAGATGCTCACCGCCAGGGGATTGTTCGAGGCCGGGGTGACATAGACACTGCGCCGTTGCGGGTCGAAGAGGATGGCCGCCTCGTCCTCGATCAGGAGCCGGGATGCCATCTCCTCGGTGATCCAGGGCAGGGTCGCCGCCGTCCGCAAGGCGACCAAGGCTTCGGCGGGCTCCGAGCCGATGACCTCCTCGGCCAGATACTCGAACAGCGTCGTCGTGTCGCCGCTCATCGGCGAAGTCCCGTCTCCACTCGGATCCTGCAGCTGCATGGCCAGGACCACGGCCACGGGCCAGCCCGCGGTGCGTTCGTAGATGGCCCGCGCCGTGTCGGGGCTGTCCTCTCCGGTTGCCTGGTGGAGGAGCAACGCGACCTCCTCGAGGGTGAAGGCGAGTTGGTCGGCGGTGATCTCCCCGGCCTGCTTCTGGATTCTCATGCGGCTGGTGGGGAAAGGCAGGGGGTCACGAGAGGCGGTGACGAGATGAAGCCGCTCCGGAGCGTTCCTGGAGAGAGCCGCGATCAGACGCACCGCATCGCCCCCTCTGCCCAGCTGGTGGACGTCGTCGAGGACCAGGTAGAGGTCCCTGGCCAACCGTCCCTCGAGATCACGGCAGAGCTCGGCGGCGAGGGAGTCGGCCCGATCCGACTCCGCGGCCTCCGTCTCGGGGCCACGCCCTCCTTCGATGGCGAGGAACAGGTCCGGGGACAGCTCCGGGACCTGGAGACGCAACTTGTCGAGTATTCCCCGGGCCAGGACCGACAGTGAGATGTCACCGGGGGTTGCGGTGTGCCACGCCGCCGGGCGTCTCCCCAGCCACTGCCGGATCAGTGTCGTCTTTCCCACGCCGGCGCCACCGGTGAGGGCAGTGAGACGGCGCGAAGCCGCCTCGTCGAGCAGAGCTTCCAACCGCGGACGGCTGAGGAGGCCCTCCTTGGGAGTGCTACTCGCGGGCAAAATGTCTCCTGATCCCGTCGACCCGTTCTATTTCTACCCATCGGCGAGTCCAGGGGCGTCCCTGAGCGCTTCGAATCGTGATCCGGGCCCGAGGGTAGGCTGGGTCGATGGGTGACACCCATGTCGTCCTCAACCAGCCGCCCCCACTCCACGACTACGACATGGCGTCGGCCGAACCGGTCCTGGAGGGGGCGTTGTCCCGAGAGGGCGCCGCTTGGTCACGGGATCAGATCGACGAGTTCGGCCGTCGCATGTCGTCGGCCGAGGTCTACGAGTGGGGGTTCCAGGCAAACCGGAACAACCCGGTCCTCCACACCCACGATGCCTACGGCCATCGGACCGATCGGGTCGAGTTCCATCCGTCGTGGCATTCCCTCCTCGACCTCGCCGTGTCCAACGGGCTCCACTCCCTTCCCTGGGAGCACCGCCCCGGGGACGGGGGTTACCCGGCCAGAGCCGGGTTCACCTTTCTCGCCTCCCAGGTGGAAGCAGGCCATTTCTGCCCCATATCGATGTCGACCTCGGTCATCCCGACCCTGCGTCGACAACCCGAGGTGGCCGCCGAGTGGGAGCCGCTGCAGATGAGCCGGGTCTACGACCCGACGTTCCAGCCGGCGCCGAAGAAGACCGGTGTCCTCATGGGGATGGGCATGACCGAGAAGCAGGGAGGCTCCGACGTCCGGTCCAACACCACCGCGGCCAGCCCGGTCAACGGCGGAGGGCCGGGAGCCGAGCACCTGCTCACCGGGCACAAATGGTTCATGTCGGCGCCAATGAGCGACGCCTTCGTGGTCCTGGCCAACGCTCCCGGGGGTTTGTCTTGTTTCCTCGTGCCCCGCTTCACCCCGGACGGCGAGGTGAATCGAGTCCACATCCAGCGTCTCAAGGACAAGTTGGGGAACCGTTCTAACGCCTCTTCGGAGGTGGAGCTCGACGAGGCTTGGGGGAGGATGGTCGGCGAGGAGGGCCGTGGTGTCGCCAACATCATCGAGATGGTCGCCGGGACCCGGCTCGACTGCATCACCGGGTCGGCCGCCCTGATGCGTCAGGCGGTGAGCCAGGCGATCCATCACAGCGCCCATCGCCAGGCCTTCGGCTCGCCCCTGGTCGAGAAGCCCCTGATGCTCAACGTGCTGGCCGATCTGGAGATCGAGACCGAGCTGGCCACGCTGATGATGATGCGGGTCGCCGGTGCCTTCGACCGGGCGCCGCTGGACGAGCACGAGGCCCTGGTCAAGCGAATCCTCACCCCGGTGGCCAAGTACTGGGTGAGCAAGCGATGCAGCGAGGTGGTCCGCGAGGCGATCGAATGTCTCGGCGGCAACGGCTACGTCGAAGATTCGATCATGCCCCGGCTCTATCGCGAGTCGCCGGTGAATGCCATCTGGGAAGGCTCCGGGAACGTCATCGCCCTCGACCTGGTGAGGGCCATCGCCCGCGAGCCGGGCACGGTCGACGCCCTGCAGAAGGAGTTGGAGGCGGCGAAAGGGGCGGATCATCGCCTCGACGCGGCGATCGACTCGGCGCTCGACTCGGTGAGACGCCCCGACGACGCCGAATACGAGGCGCGACGTCTGGCCGAAGCGCTGGCGCTCGCCACCGGAGGCGCCCTGCTCGCCCGGCATGCCCGCGATGAGGTGTGGCACGGATTCGCCGCGAGCCGTCTGGCCGGCAACGGCGGCGGGCTCTACGGGACCCTCCCGGCCGGGGTCCCGGTGGGTGCGATCGTCGAGATGGCCATACCTGCCCGTAGCCCATGACCACCCAAGTCGACTTCAAGAAGGAGTACAAAGCCTTCTACTCGCCGAAGACCGGCACACCCGAGTTGAAGGAGATCCCGGCAATGCAGTTCCTGATGGTCGACGGCCGCGGCGCCCC
>Ga0214469_1000526_pt1 | contig 13410 bp, 7 predicted proteins | sample RVTome_10_FD_187340 | JGI IMG/M metagenome (GOLD analysis project Ga0214469, IMG submission 187340) | Soil microbial communities from uranium-contaminated site in the Upper Colorado River Basin, Wyoming, United States - RVT153D57 HiSeq ... | reverse complement strand
CTCGCGCCCCGAGCTCGTCTGCTCGTGCGTCGCTCTCGTCGCCCACCCCGAAGACGAGAGATATCAGGGCCTCTTCGGCTCGACTTTGACCACCCCCCTCTTCGGCGTCGAGGTCCCAATGGTCGCCCATGACCTCGCCGATCCCGAGAAGGGGACCGGTGTCGCCATGATCTGCACCTTCGGGGACACCACCGACGTCACCTGGTGGCGCGAATTGGACCTGCCCACCAGGGCGGTCATCCAACCCGATGGGCGACTGCAGGAGGAGATCCCCGAATGGCTCACCGGTGAGGGTGCCCAGGTCTACACCGAGATAGGGGGTCTCTTCGCCAATCAGGCACGACGCAAGATGGCTGAGTTGCTGGCCGAATCCGGCGACCTCGACGGAGAGCCCCGTCAGATCACGCACCCGGTGAAGTTCTACGAGAAGGGCGACCGGCCGCTCGAGATCATCACCAGCCGTCAGTGGTACATCCGCAACGGTGGCCGCGAGGATCACCTGCGAAAGGAGTTGCTCGAGCGCGGCGAGGAGTTGCATTGGGTTCCAGAGTTCATGGGAGTTCGCTATCGCCACTGGGTCGAAGGGCTCACCGGCGACTGGCTCGTCTCCCGTCAGCGTTACTTCGGGGTCCCAATCCCTCTCTGGTACCCGATCACCGATGGTGGCGACATCGACCATTCCAACCCGATCATTCCCGACCACGATCGGCTGCCGGTCGATCCCAGCTCGGACACCCCTGACGGCTACGAGGAGCTCCAGAGGGGTCAGCCCGGTGGGTTCGCCGGTGACCCCGACATCATGGACACCTGGGCCACGTCGTCGCTGTCGCCGCAAATCGCAGGTCACTGGGTCGACGACCCGGAGTTCTTCGCCCGGGTCTTCCCGATGGACATCCGACCCCAGGGGCCGGAGATCATCCGGACCTGGCTGTTCTCCTCCACGGTTCGGTCGCACTTCGAGCATGGCGCTATTCCCTGGCACACGGCCACGATCAACGGTTGGATCCTCGACCCCGACCGAAAGAAGATGTCCAAGTCGATCGGCAACGTGGTCACCCCGATGCCGCTCATCGAGGAGTACGGGCCCGAAGCAGTCCGCTACTGGGCGTGTAACGGCCGGCCCGGGGTCGACACCGCGGTCGACTTCGGGGTCATGAAGATCGGGCGCCGGCTGGCCATCAAGATCCTCAACGCGTCCCGCTTCGCACTCGGCTTCTCAGACACCGACGTCGATCGATCAGAGATCCACACCCCGCTCGACAGGTCGATGCTCGCCGGGCTGGCGGAAACGGTCGAGGGAGCGACAGCGGCATTCGAGGGATACGACTATGCCCGTGCCCTCGAGATCTCGGAGAAGTCGTTCTGGGGCTGGACCGACGACTATCTCGAGCTGGTCAAGAGCCGGGCGTACGACGATGGCCCCGATGCCGCGTCGGCGCACGCTGCACTCCAGTTGGCCCTGAGCGTCTATCTACGGCTCTTCGCCCCGTTCCTCCCCTTCGTCACCGAGGAGGTCTGGAGTTGGTGGCGGGAGGGATCGGTTCATCGCTCCTCTTGGCCGTCGGCCGAGGAGTTCGAAGGTCTCACCGGTGACCGGGGGGTCATGGAGGCCGCGTCCCAGGTCTTGGGAGCAATCCGGAGGGCCAAGTCCGATGCCAAGGCGTCGATGCGGGCCGAGGTCGAGTTCGCGGGCATCACCGCCGACGAGGGAACCCTCGGGAAGACGCGCCTCGCCGAGGCGGACCTGCTGGCTGCCGGGCGGGTCGAGGAGGTCGAATACACCGTGGGTGACTTCGCCGTCGAGGCCCGTCTCGCTCAAGATTCGAGCAGCTGAACCAGCCGGTCGTAGTCGGCGTCGACCGACTTCTGTGCCCGGCTCCTCATCAAGGGTGCTGCCAGGCGAAGGAGACCGCGGTCCGGGCCGCCCGTGATGACTGCCGATACCCGGCAGACGCCTTCGGATATTGGCTCGACCGTCCTCACGACCTGGATGGGGAAGGTCGATTCGAGGGTCGTGATCTCGATGAGGCGGCCGGGCTCGAGACGAGTCACGACGAAGGTCGAGACTATGTCACGGCCCATGAAACGGGCTCTCTGCTCATAGGTGGAGCCGACGTCGACGGGCGGCTCCGACGTCCATTCGCACGACACCATCCCCTTCTGCCATCTGGGGTTGTTGGAGGCATCGGCGAAGAAGGCGAACACCTCGCGGGCGGGACGAGCGACCTCGCGGACAGCGCCTAGCTCCATCGGCCGACTCTATATGCTGGGCCGGAGTCCAGGTTTGGCCAGGTGGCGCCGGGGTAATCTCCGGCCGTGCTGCCACAGCCGGAGGGAAGGGGATGAGCGAGGGAGAGGTCGACCGCCCCTCAGAGCCGACCGAGCCCTGGCGGGCGAACTGGCCACCACCCTCGTACTGGATCAAAGTAGGGCTCTCCCTCATTGGCGCGGTAGCCGCCTTGTTCCTCCTCGGCACCCTCCGGGGAATCCTGCTCCTGATCGTTGCGTCGTTCGTCCTCGCCATCGGCTTCCAACCTGCGATCTCGTGGTTCGAGCGTCGTGGGATGAGGCGGGGTCTCGGCCTCGCCCTGGTGCTGATGTCGGTTCTCGTGGTGGTCGGAGGGCTGATGGCACTTGCCGTGCCCCTCATCGCCTCCCAGGCAGGCGAGATCCTGGATCAGTTCCCGGTGCTCATCGAGCGTCTCCAATCGGGTGACGGGCTCGTGGCGCGGCTGGCCGGCCTCGTCGACGTCGACAGGATCACGACGGACGCTGCGGCAGACCCGGCGACTGCCTTCGAAGTGGTGGGAAGTGTGGCCGGGTTCGCCTTCAACTTCCTCACCGTGTTGCTGGTGACTCCTTACTTCGCGATGTCCATGCCCGAGATCAAGCGGTGGTTGGTTCGCCTGCTTCGCCCTCGCCACCGTGAGGACTTCCTCGGTCTCCTCGGGGAATCGACCGACCTCATGGCCAATTTCATCGTCGGGAACCTGGTCGTGAGTGTCATCGCCGGTGTTGTGACCTGGGTCGGGCTGACTCTGATCGGTGTGCCTTACGCGTCGGCGCTGGCGGCATGGGTGGCCATAACCGATCTCGTGCCGGTCCTGGGCGCCCTGCTGGGAGCGGCGGGCGTGGCCGCTGTCGCCTTCGTCGAGGCCCCTGACACCTTCCTCTGGGCGATGCTGCTCCTGGTGGTCTATCAGCAGGTAGAGAACTTCCTGATCGCCCCCAAGGTCATGAATCGGGCTGTGGACCTGAGCCCGGCAACCGTGATCATCGCCTTGATGGTGGGCGGCAGTCTCGCCGGGTTGATCGGCGCACTGCTGGCGTTGCCGCTGGCGGCTCTCATCAAGATCATCGTCGATGGGTACATCGTGCAGGAGCGAGTCGACAAGGTTCGTGCCGAGGTGGCGAACGGCGACCGCACTGTCCGACGACGGCGGGGGCGCTCGCGCCCCCTTCCCTGAGCGAGGGGTCAGCGACTCCTGCCGAGGATGCGATCGATTGCGGCCAGTCGCTCCGTGATCGCAGCCTCCTCGCCCAGATTCCCGGGGTGATAGATGGCGCTCGGTGCCACGCCGTCGGGGAAGTACTGCTGAGCCACCACACCACCCGGATGATCGTGGGAGTACTCGTATCCCTCGCCGTGCCCGAGGTCGGCTGCGCCCCGGTACCCGCTGCCACGGAGATGCAGTGGAACCGAAGGTGTCGGCCCACTCTCGACCAGTCGGCGCGCTGCGCTCATCGCCCGTGCGACCGAGTTCGACTTGGGCGCCGTCGCCAGATACAGCGTGGCGTGGGCGAGATGATGGGTCGCCTCCGGCAAACCGACATGGGCGAGTGCGTCGGCCGCGGCTACCGCGACCCGAAGCCCCCCGGAGTCGGCGAGCCCCACATCCTCGGATGCGAGGATGATCAGTCGCCTGACGATGAACTCGGGGTCCTCGCCCCCTTCGAGCATCAGCAGCAGCCAGTACATGGCGGCGTCGGGGTCGGATCCACGCACGGACTTGATGAACGCCGAGATCACGTCGTAGTGGGAGTCCCCGGTCTTGTCGTATCGGATGAGCCGGCGTTGCAGGGCCTCGGCGATGTCCTCGTCCCGGATGACCTTCCTGCCGGCGGCTTTGGCCATGCGCGCCGCGACTTCCAAGGCGTTGAGGGACTGTCGCGCGTCGCCACCGGTCCTGGTGGCCAACTCGATGGCCGCCTCCGACGGCAACTCCACTTCGAGTGTGCCGAGACCGCGCTCACGGTCGGCGATCGCCCTCTGCAGCAACTCCTCGATGTCGGCTGGCGTCAACGACTCCAGGCGAAAGAGAGTCATCCTGCTCATCAGAGGGCTGTTCACCTCGAAGTAGGGGTTCTCCGTGGTCGCTCCGATGAGGATCAGCGTGCCGTTCTCGACGCCGGGTAGCAGGGCATCCTGTTGGTTCTTGGCGAAGCGATGGATCTCATCGAGGAACAGGACGGTGCGTCGCTCGTCGGTGGCGAGACGTTGTCTGGCCTCGGCCAGGATCTCTCTGATGTCTTTGACCCCCGCCGAGGTGGCGGAGAGAGTGCGAAAAGCGGCCTCCGCATGTGAAGCCACCAGCATGGCCAGGGTCGTCTTCCCCGTTCCTGGTGGGCCCCACAGGAGCATCGAGATGGGCTCTCCCGACTCGACGATGTGCCGGAAGGCGGCGCCATCGGAGAGCAGCTTGGGCTGTCCGGCCACATCGGTGATGGTGCGGGGCCGCATCCGCGTTGCCAGCGGTGCGGAGCGGGCCGCCATGTCCTCGGCGCGGGATTCGAAGAGGTCGGTCATCCGCGGAGACGGTACCGGTAGATGGAGGGCACTCGTTACGATTTGGGGGTGAGCGCCGGACTCCTCGGCCCGGTTGCCGTCTGGGCGGCCATTGCGTTCGCGGTGTTGGCAGTGGTCACCGGTCGCCGCTGGGCCCTCATCACAACGGCCGTCTTCGGGGTGCTGGCCACCGTCGTTCTCGGCGTCGCCCTGGTCACCTACGACTTCTCCCTTGCCTACGTCGCCGAGACGACGAGCCGTGCAACTCCATGGCCCTATCGACTCGCAGCCTTGTGGGGCGGCATGGACGGGTCTCTGCTCCTGTACGCGGTGATGATCGTGGCGATGGGCGCAGCCGCCCTGTCGCGGCCGATTCCGGTGAGAACGGCGGCGTCGGTCGGGTCGGGGCTGCTGCTCATCACCGTCTTCTTCGCCAACCCGTTCTCGGTGCTCGAGCTCCCCGCCGTGGACGGGAGCGGCCTGTTGGCGATCCTCCAGCATCCGGCGATGATCTATCACCCCCCGATTCTCTACCTGGGTCTGACGACGTTGATCGTCCCCTTCGCCCTGACGGTCGAGAAAGCCATCCGGGGCAACGATCGAAGTATCTGGATCGACCGTGCTCGCCGTTGGTCGTATGTCTCCTGGACGTTGTTGACGATCGGCATGGCGGCCGGCGCCAATTGGGCCTACGTGGAGTTGGGTTGGGGTGGGTATTGGGCCTGGGACCCGGTGGAGAACACCGCCCTGATGCCATGGATCGCCATCACGGTCTTCCTCCACACATCACGGGTCGAGGAGGCGACGGGAAGGTTGCGTCGCTGGGACGCCGCCTATGCCATGATCCCGTTCGCGCTCACGGTCATGGGCGTCTACTTGACGAGGTCGGGGGCGACCGGTTCGATCCACTCGTTCGCCGAGGATCCGCTCGTCGGTCGGATTCTCCTGGCCTCGGCGGTGGTGGTGGGGCTGTTCGCCATGGCGCTTGCGATTCGGTCGGAGCCAGGCGAGCCGTGGGTCGAGTGGCGTCTCGATCGCAACGGGTGGCTCGCCGTCAATGCGACGCTTCTGACGGCGGCTTTGGTGTTCATCACTGCGGGGTCTGCCTATCCCGCGTTCGCTTCGGTTTTCCGTGGGGAGTCGATCGCCGTCGACCCACGGTTCTTCGTGATCACGATCCTCCCCGTCGCCGTCCTGATCGCGGCGAGCCTGGCATCGGCGCTCCGCGCCCGGTGGGTGGCGTTCGCCTGGATCACGGCGATGGCCGCGGTCGGAATCGGGCTCGTGGCGGGTTGGCGCCCCGGGGTCCTCCTCATCGCCCCCGCTCTCGCATCATTGGTACTGCTCTCCGTAGGGCTGGCCACGTCCCTGAGAGGAGGCCGTCGAATCACCATCTACCTCGCCCACATGGGGATGGCGGTGCTGTTGGTAGCTGTTGCCGGCAGTTCCTTCGGTGGGGAGTTCACAGGGTCGATGATCCCCGGTGAGTCCGTCACCGTCGCCGGTCACGAGATCGCTCTGCGGGACGTCGAGACCGGTGAGGGCGACCGGTTCGTCTACGTGCGAGCCCTCTTCGACGTCGACGGCGAGCAGATGAGCCCAGAGATCAGGGCATACGAGGACCAGGAAGTCCCGGTCGCCGAGCCGGTGGCCCGGGTCGGGTTGATCGACGACGTGATCGTCGCCGTCTCTCTGCTCTTCCCGGACGAGAACACCGTGGAGGTCAACGTGTTCGTGCGGCCGTTGGTGTCATGGGTGTGGGTTGGTGCATCCCTGATTGGCCTGGCGGGTCTGATTGCTCTCCTCGCGAGAGACGGAGCCGCCTCAATGCGACGTCGATCGGCCAGAGAAGCGCTGCAATCAGGAGAAACCACCAGCGGAACTGTCTCTCGGTGACTCCCGCTTCGAGGCCCGCGGCGTCGAACGCCTGACCCGCTTCGATCTCTCCCCGGCCCCCGGTTCCCGCGGAGACACTCGCCATGAGCTCGGCATCCGGGTCCCCGGGCAGATACTCGGCGGCGAACGAGCGCGTGGCCAGCGTCGACAGCACGACGGTCTCCCCGTCCGCCCTCTCGAGGCTGACCCCAACGGCATAGGTCCCGCCTTGGCGAGCGGGGACGACGGCCCCGAACTCGAGGTCTGAGATGCGACTCAGCTCGACCTCTTCGGAGGTCCCGTCCGGAAAGCTGACCCGAGCGAGGGGCTGGGTCCCTGCGGGGATCTCCTCGGCGCTCTCCAGCGTCAGGGCCATCGTCTCGTCGGCGATCGAGGCCTCGATGGTCTCGCCCTCCGACCCGCCCAACGGGAAAGTGTCCCGGACGAGGGTGGACCAGAAGTCGCCGAAGCCATCCCAATCGGCCCATTGCGCAGCCCAGCGATCACCACCGTCGGACGTCCAGGCCGTGACCCGGCCCAATCCCACGCGCCACGAGGCTAGGAGGGGATCGCTCATCTCCCCGACCTGGAGCTGAACCTCGGCCGTGGGCTTCGGTGTCGTGGCGACATAGCCGAGAAGAGCCGGTGAGGAGGCAATGTCCCGGACCGCGTACGCGGTCGAGGTGACGACAGGGAAGAACTGCCCTTCGTTGATGAACGAGCGCGAGGCGAGACGAGCCTCTTGCACGAATATCTCCGGGATCTCGTCGAGGTCGCGTCCGGGGTAGAACCTTCCGTTTCCTGCCTCGGCGACCTCCTCGAGTGCCGGGATCGCACCTTCGCCCGTGCCCACCACCGAGACAGTGATCCCCTGCGCCGCCAGTCCCTCGACAGTGCTGAGGAGATCTCCGACGAAGGCGCCCCGCGGGAAGTCCGCGCCGAGCTCGAGCTCAGTCGTGAACCCGTCTGTGAACAGGATGATGTGCTTCAGCTCCTTGTCTGACTCCAGGAGCTCCTGCGCGGCTTCCTCTATCGCCGGGACCACCCGGGTCTCTCCAAAGGGGCGCAGGCCGTTCAAGCCGGCTTCGATGGTCTCCCGATCGGGGAACTCCTGGAGCGGGACCGCCCATTCGGTCGAGCCGCTGAAGGCCAGCACCCCGACCTCGTCGGAGCTCCCCAGAGCCTCGATGGCGCGGAGGGCGCCGGCCTTGGAGATGTCGGTCTTGTTGACCCCACCCGTCTCCGACCCGACCATGCCCCCCTCGGAACAGTGACATGCGCCCATTGACTCACTCGTATCGATCAGCAGCACCTCGGCCACCTCGGCCTCCCGCTGGGTATCCGGAGCCTCGGCGTCCACCGGGAGGAGAGCTTCCAGGGGAGTATTCCGGTAGCCGCCCAGGGCATATGAATGAGTGCCGCCGACCACCACCATGCCGCGTCCCAGGTCGCGGACGAAGGTGCCCAGGGTGGCGACCTTCTCCTCACTGATGTCACGGACACTGACGTCGACGAGCACCGCGGCACGGTGGGTCGATAGCTCCTGTAGCCCGGGCATCTCGGCCACGCCGGTCCTCAACACCGTCAGCCCTCTCGAGACCAGGGCCCGCTCCAACACCTCGCCTGCACCCGGCTCGCCCTCGATGATGAGGACGCTGACGGGGCCCCTGACCTCGACACCGGCGCGGTGGGAGTCGTTCTCGGTCACACGGTCACCCGTCATGCGCACGGTGGCGCTGAATTCCTGCAGGCCCGGGTCGCCGGCCTCGGCCGAGAACGTGACATAGTTCGGCCCCGGAGAGAGGGCCACTTCCCGAGCGCCCACGACCTCGGTTCCCTCCGCCAGCTCCACAACGGCATCTGTGGAGACGGTGGAGAGGACCTCGACTGTCACCTCGAAGCGGTCGCCCTCGTTGACAGACGATGGCATCTCGACCGCCGAGACCGCGGCGTCGGCGACCGCCGAGGTGGTCACCGTGTGCACATCGACGACGACACCGAGCGTCTCCAGCCGGTCGAGCTCGGCTTGGAGATCTCCCGTGTTTGCCCTGCCGTCGGACACCAGCACGATCCGTTGTCGGGTATCGCCGCTGAGGATCGACTCCCCGAGGCGCAGGGCGCGTGCCATGTTGGTGGCGTCCGTCTCGACGCCCCGCGCCCCCCGGTACTGTTCCGACCCGATCGGGGTCCCCACCCTGGCGTCGGAGCCGAACTCGACGACCGCCCATTGGCTGTCGTCGCCGTCGGTGATCGCGGAGTCGACCCAGGCACGCGCCGCATCTCTCGACGCGTCTCCCATCGAGTCGGACACGTCGACCACGAAGACGGTGGTGACGTCGTCCGAACTGGTCGTGAATGGGGGGTTGACGAGGGCGAGGACGATCAGGCCCATGAGCAGGGCACGCACCGCGAGCCCGATCCTCCATTGACGCGCCGGCACACCGCGGGCGCGGAAGCTCACGTAGAGCTCGATGGCCAGGACCCCGAGCAGGGCGGCCAGGACCCAGGGGAGCAGGCTGCGCGAGATGGTGGTCGTGGCGTCCAGCATCGGCGCCGACTCAGGAGCCGGCCTGATGTCGGGAAGAGTCTCTCTGGGAGCCAGGTCGGACTCTGCGACGTCGGTGTTCACCGCGACTTCGAAGGGCTCATCGCCGTCCTGGCGCACGGTCCAGAAGCCGGCGATGTCCGCAATAGGCTGCGAATCTCCGCTCGACACGACCGCTGCGTTGCCTCTCGGATCCGTGACGGTGCCTCCGGTGGGCCGGACCGGCACACGATCACCGACTGTCAAGGCGTCCGGGACTCCCTCGGCGGTGGTCAGACCCCCGACCATGCGGGCGCCGATGATCGGGTAGGCCACGTCTATGGGCAGATTCGACTGCTCGAGGGTGAAGGCTATGTAGTAGAAGGGAACCCCACTCGCCTCGCTCGCCACGATGAGAGGCGCCCCCGGTGCGCCCAGCACCACCTCGCCGGCCGACATCTCGAGAGACTGGGCATCGGCGATGGCGATCCTTCCCACGTCGATGTCATCGAGCAGTGGGTGATTCGTCACCAGGGTCGGGATCGGGTTCTCCACCCTGCCGACGGGGATGAGGCCCGGGGCCCCGCCGGGGACGTCGATGGCGATGAATGGCGCGGTGGGCTCCGCCGGCAAGGGGACGCCGGCGTAGATCTCGAAATCGACCTCCTCGCCAGGAGCCACGTCGGTTTCGACCTCTGGTATCGACGAGAGCAGGTGGTCGATGAAGAAACGGCTCTCCCCGTGCACTCGAACCGCGAGCGAGCCGAGGGCGGGCGCACCGACGAATCGCTGGTTGTCGTAGGCCATCAAGTCCTGGCCGTCGAGGTAGGCCGCGACTCGGGTCCCGCCGGGGAGCTCGAAGGTCTCCTCGAAGACTCCTCCGCCCGGGATCTCGATCTCCTGGCTGAGCACGGTGACACCGTCGACGTCGAGCCGTAGCACCTGGACGGCGTCGGGCCCACCGGTGGACTCCACGGTGACACGGGCCTGGAGGCCGCCGGGGCCCGAGTTGACCGACAGATCGGTTATCGCCCGGTTCGTGTCGGTTTGCCCCACCGGCACATAGCGCGTGCCCAGCGGAGCGAGGCGTTGTTCCGCCGCCGTGAGCTGGCCGTCCGAGAGCAGGACGAAGTCTGTCTCCCGGTCGGGGAGGACCAGGGACTCGGCCAGTGCGAAGGTGGCCTCGAAGTCGGCGGCCCCTCCATGGGTCCGGATGGTGTCGACGGCGCGGGTGAACTCTTCCTCGTCGGCACTCTGGCTGACCAGGACGGTGGGGCGGGTCGAGGCGACGACCAGGCTCGCCGTCCCAACGTCGGGCAATTCGCCTCGTAGGGCCTTCGCCTCGGATACGGCCGTCCCGAGGCGGTCAGGGTCGCCGTCGATGCTCGACATCGACCCCGAGGCGTCGACGATGAAGACGGTGTGCTCGGCCAACTCGGCGTCCTCGATCACCGCGGGTCTCGAGAGCGCGAGGGCGAAGAGGACAACGGCAGCGAGCTGGAGGATCAACAGCAGGCTCCAGCGCAGCTTCTGCCATGGCTCTGCCGCCGTTATCGCGTGTCTCAGCCCGTCCCAGTGGAGCAGCGACGACACCGAGGTGGCCGGTCGGCGTGGCGTCAGCATGTGCAGGACGACGATGGGCACGGCCAGAAGCAGTCCGGCCAGGCCGGCGGGTAGGAGGAGATTCACCTGAGGACCCCCGACCGGCGCCAGGTCTGGAGCAGGAGGGCCTCGACGTCCTCGTCGGCGTTGACCGGTTGGAAACTCGCCCCGGCGCCACGCGCCGTGGCCGCGACCTCCTCGCGCCACGCCCTGACCCGAGCCCGGTAGGTGGCGGCGACGTCATCGGTCACCGAGACCGTCAGCCGGTCTCCGAGCTCGCGATCGACGAGCTCGAGGTCACCCGTGAAGGTCGGTTCGAGATCCTCGTCGCACAAGATGTGCAGGATCGTCACGTCCGACCCCGAGGCGCGCAACCGGACCAGAGAGCGCCACTCGGTGGTGAGCAGGTCGGAGAGGACGATGGTGAGGCCGGGAAGGCTGCTCCGGCCGAGAAGATGGCCGGCCGCCTCGGCGAATGGAGTCAGACCGGTGGCCTCCAGGCCGTCTACGTAGTCGAGAAAGGCCGGGACGGCTGCGCGGCCGGCGAACCTGGGGGCGGGAGCGCGGGCCGGGAAGGTGTGCACAGAGACCGAGTCGTGAGCGGTGAGCGCCACGAAGCCGAGGGCGGCGGCGAGACGCTTCGCCTGGAGCATCTTCGCCCCCACCTGCATCGAAGCGGAGGTGTCGATGAGCAACCGCACGGTGATCTCGTCGTCGGCCTCGAACAGCTTGATCAGCACCTGATCGAGACGTGCCAGGACGTGATAGTCGATGCGTCTGAAGTCGTCTCCTGGGTGGTACTCCCTGAAGTCGGCGAAGTCCACGGTGTGGCCGTGCCGCTTGGACTTGTGTTCTCCTCCGAACCGGCCCATGAGACGATTGCGGCTGGCCAGTTGGAGGCTCTCGAGCCTGGCCATTAGCGCCGGGCTCAGCAACGACGTCACGGAGCTCCCCGTATCTCCGGTCTCGGCTCGGGAACGGAGTGCAGCACCTCGTCGATGATGGCGTCTGTCTCCACCCCCTCTGCGGTGGCCTCGTATCCGAGGACGAGACGATGGCGCAACGCGGCCGGAGCCGCCCAGCGGATGTCCTCGGCCGTCACATGTGGCCGGCCCTCGATCAGTGCGGCCGCCTTGCCGGCCAGGATGATCGCCTGTGCCCCTCGGGGTGATGCTCCCCAGCGCACGTAACGTTTGACCGGGGGAGTGGCGTTGTCCCCACCGGGATGGGTGGCCTGGATGATCAGGGACACGTAGCGGATGAGATGGGATGCCACGGGAAGCCGCGGGGTCATGGCGATCATGGCGCCGACGGCGTCGAGATCTGCAGCGAGGGGCACCTCAGGAAACGTCCCACCCGTTGTCCTCCTGAGGATTTCTTCGAGCACATCGGCGGTGGGAGGGTTGACCGTGGCCTTGAACATGAATCGGTCGAGCTGAGCCTCGGGGAGGGGATAGGTGCCCTCCAACTCGATCGGGTTCTGTGTGGCGAGCACCAGAAATGGGCGGGGGAGGGCCCTGGTCTCCCCTGCGACGGTCACGTGCCGCTCCTGCATGGCCTCGAGAAGCGCAGCCTGTGTCTTCGGCGTGGCCCTGTTGATCTCGTCGGCAAGGAGGAGGTTGGTGAACACGGGCCCGGCCCGATACTGAAAGCGGCGATGACCCGACTCGTCCTCCTCCAGCACCTGGGTGCCGACGATGTCCGCGGGCATCAGGTCGGGGGTGAACTGGACCCGGGAGAACCTGACCCCGATCGCGTCGGAGAACGCCTTCACCAGCTCGGTCTTGCCGAGGCCGGGGACGCCTTCGAGCAATACGTGCCCCTCGGCGAGGAGACCGACCAGTGTCTGGCGGATGAGCTCGTGTTGACCGGCGATTCGCATGCCGACCGCAGTCTCGATGGCAGTGGCGGTCGCCGCGTACCTGTCGAGGTCGGCTGGTTCGAGATTGGTGGTCAATGCGCTCTCCTACCTTGCTTCACTTGCGAGCAGATCGAAGTAAGTCTGGACGATGCCTCGCATGGAGGGCGGGAGCTGCAACTCTCCCAGAGCGTCGGCAGCCTGGTTCAGATACTCGGGGAGGACCTGGGCGTAGGGCACTATCGAGTCACCGCGCGCGGTGGGGGCATCGGCTCTGCCCAGGATGTCACCCTCTCCCGCGCCTCCTTCGATGTCGACCTGGAGCAGGTCGGAGATCGCCCCCTCTTCGATTGGGCTGAACACCTCAGCCGTGGCCACGTCACTGTCGTGGTCCTGACCGTCGCCGGCGCCCACGCTTCCGGGTCCGCCTTGTCCCTGCGCGGACCCGTCGCCTGGCGCCACGCCGGTGACCTCGCCACCACCTCCGGCGGGCTGTCCCCCTTGTCCGGCGCCGCCCTGACCCTCACCTTCGCCCTCACCGTCGCCTCGACCCTGTCCCTGACCTTGTCCTTCGCCCTCACCGGAACCTTGGCCCTCTCCGGCCTGTCCGTCGTTCTGGCCTTCCGACCCACCCTGTCCCTGACCGAGCCCGTCGCCGCTCAAACGGGTCCTGGCTCCTTCCAGAGCTCCCTGGGTCTCGGTGAGCGCCTGTTGGCCTCGGGCACCGTCGAGACCGGACTGTTGATCCACTGCCGCCTGCTGGAG
>Ga0214469_1000525_pt1 | contig 13419 bp, 14 predicted proteins | sample RVTome_10_FD_187340 | JGI IMG/M metagenome (GOLD analysis project Ga0214469, IMG submission 187340) | Soil microbial communities from uranium-contaminated site in the Upper Colorado River Basin, Wyoming, United States - RVT153D57 HiSeq ... | reverse complement strand
CCCTGCCACCTGTCCTTATGGGTCGCCGAACAGGTGAAGCGGCCAACGACCCTGTCGCCCTCGGCGATCAGCTCGATGATCTCCATTTGGACATCCGGGAACGACCGACGAAACGGCATGATCCACCGTTTGGCCGCCGCAGCCAGCTCGGGCGCGTACAACTCATCGATCAGCTCCATGCGCCCGCCGTTGAGGACCTCATCGATCAGCCGCCGAACGGTCGCCTTGTTCACCTCAGACACGACTTCCCCTTCCACGTCAGCGTCGGCCGCTGCGTGGCGTGTGACTGCGCCCGATCAGGCAGATGGTAAGGCGGATGAGGTCGCAGCGCTCTGATGGAAGCATTTGAACGGCTCCGCCTGCCACGCCCGTAGCAACCACCGCAGTCTGCATGACGTCGCCGCGAAGGTCGCGGACGTGGCTATGACAGACGATGCGTCAGCACTGTTGCTCGACACGTTCGTGCAGTTGGCTGACACGCTGGCAAGTGACTACGACGTTGGAGAGTGACGGCACCCGGCGCACGGGTTCGTCGAGGTAGATGACGTGGTCTCGGCCGCCACGTCGGCTGCGGCCTTCCACACGCCCGGCGGGGTCTCAATCGTATGGCCAATCACCGTCACCAGGTAAGGGCAGGCGTGACTGAGACGGCGGCGGCCCTCGAGATCCCGACCATGGTGCTCGACCTGTGACCGCCGGCACACACTGTCCCACGCCGCGGCCGCGGGCCGCGCGACGGCACCCGTCCGGCTGCCGACCGGCTGGTCTCAGCAGAACGTCGGTACACATGGATAGGCCCCGTCCAGGACGGGGCCTATCCGATCACATACCGGTCATTGACCGGATCAGCGCCTCTGACGGGTTTAGGTGGTGGCGTGGTCGCCGGGCGTGTCAGGCGTTCTTGATCGCGGAGACGTCGAGCTCGAGCGTGACCTTCTCGCTGACGAGCACGCCACCGGCCTCCAACGCCGCGTTCCAATTGACACCCCAGTCCTTGCGGTTGACCGTCACCGAACCCTCGAGACCGACACGCAGATTCCCGAACGGGTCGGTCGCCGCACCGGTGTACGCGAAGTCCACGGTCACCGGCCGCGTGACGCCCTTGATGGTCAACTCGCCGCGCACCCGGTAGCTGCGCGCGTCGACGGGCTCGACCGCGGTCGCCACGAACGCAATCTCGGGGTAGTCGTCCATCGCGAAGAAGTCGTTGCTGCGCAGGTGCGCGTCACGGTCGCCGTTGCCGGTGTCGATGCTGTTGGTCTGGATGGTCACCTGACCGCTCGAGCGCGCCGGGTGCTCACCATCGATGCGCAGGCTGCCCGCGAAGTCGTTGAACGACCCGCGGACCTTGGTCACCATCGCGTGCCGGGCGACGAACCCGATGCGCGTGTGCGTCGGGTCGATCGTGTAGTCGCCGGTGAGCTGCTGGAGGTCGGTCTGCGTGGCGGTGTCGGTGCTCATGTGGGGTGCTCCTTGGTAACTGTCGGGACCGCCAACCGACTTGGTTGACGTTTCATCCTTACCCTGGCCAACATAGATGACGCATCAACAATTCCCGGATACAGTGAAAGACATGAGCGAACCACGGTGGCTGAACGAGCGCGAGGCACGCGCCTGGCGCGGCTACACCCGCATGCAGGCGCAGTTGGCGGCCCGCCTGCACCGCAACCTGCTGCGCAAAACGGGCCTGTCGCTGTCCGACTACGAGGTGCTGGTCCACCTGTCCGAGGCGCCCGAGGGGCGGCTGCGGTCATTCCAGCTCAGCGCCGCGCTGCAGTGGGAGAAGAGCCGCCTGTCCCACCACCTCACCCGCATGCAGCGCCGTGGTCTCGTATCGCGCCAGGAATGCGAGACCGACGGCCGCGGCGCGTTCGTCGTGCTCACCCCGACCGGCAGGACGGCCATCGAGGCGGCCGCGCCCACCCACGTCGCCGATGTACGCGCCGCGCTCATCGACGTGCTGGCGCCCGCACAACTCGATGCGCTCGCCGAGATCTCCGACGCCGTGCTCGAACGGCTGTCCGCGAACGCGTCACACGTGGCGAAGCGGTAGCTCAACCTGAGCTCACCCACACCGGATGCACGGCACGGAGGCTTGAACACGTCGCACGGGTCGTCGGTGGTGGCGAGCACGTACCGCTCATAGAGGGCACGTGGCCGGTACTCGTCGGTGGCGAGGCGTTCGCTGATCTGGTCATAGATCGCGTCGGCGGTCTGCGCCGACGGCACGAACGTCACGCCGAAGATGTCGGCCAGTTCCGACTCCAGCCAGTAACGCACTGGCATGCCGCGGACAGTCGCAACAACCGGCACCACCTTTGGTGCACGTACGTGTGCTGCGGTCCGAGGGCACGTGCGGCCAGCGCGAGCAGCCGCCCGGGATCGATCCTGCTGCTGCTCGCGCTCGTGCGCCGGACGTCTTCGTAGCCACGGGCTCGGGCTGGGTCCCCGCAGATACGACCGGGTAGAGTCCTGTTCCATGGTCACCTGGAGCGAGTTTGCCGAAGACGCCCCACGGATCGCCGCGGTCTTCGCCAGCCGTCACACCGCCACCGGCAACCTGTGCCTGCTCGCCACGCTGCGTTCCGACGGGTATCCCCGGATCAGCCCCATCGAGCCCAGGATCTTCGAGGGCCAGTTGTTGATCATCGGCATGCCCAACACCACCAAGTTCCGGGACCTGGGTCGCGACCCACGGTTCTGCCTGCACACGGCCACGGTTGACGCGTACGTCAGCGACGGCGACGCCAAGCTGTGGGGCAAGGCCACGAACCTGCAGGACGAGGACCTGCATCAGCGGTTCGCGACCGACCTGTTGGAAAAGACCGGGATGGATCTCCAAGGCCAGGTCTTCGATCCCTTCTACGTCGCTGACCTCACCGGCGCCTCCTCGGTCGCGATCGAGGATGGCCAGCTGGCGATCACCATCTGGAAGCCGGGTGAGGGAGAACGGGTGGTCCGAAAGACATGACCCGTCCGTAGAGCTGGTCGGCGCTACTCTCGGCCGAAGAGGATCTTAGGTTGGTCGACGCCGTGGTGTCGGCGCGGACCTGCGCAGCGGCGGGCGGCTCGAGCTCATCGAGGATGGCCGACGCCTGTTGCCCGGCCTGGCGTGCCGCGTCGGGGTCACCGGCGCGGCGGTAGACCTCGCCGACGCAGGCGAGTGCGTTTGCTTCGCCCTGGTGCAGGACCAGTGCCTGCGGCAGCACGCCAGGGGCCTGCTGGTGGTTCCCGAGGCGGCCGTGGTACCACCGGGACAAGCTCAGACCTAACGGCGGGTGGCACCGTGCCGATGACGTTGGTTATGCGCGCTCGGGAGGTCTTGGATCTGCGGTCTGTCGGACCCGGCGCCGGGGCGGTCCTCGACGGCCGAGCGGCCACCGTAGCGCTGCCGCCGCTGCTGCTCATCGATGGTGAAGATGGGACGATGAGGTTGGTCCGCGATGCTCTGGACGAGCTTCGGCTGGTCAATCCGATCGTGTGTGCTGGCGATGGGGGAACCGCGATTGCCTGGCTGGGTGCACAGCTCGATTCAGGGCCGGCCCCGGCCCTAGTCGTCTCGGAGGCTCGCCTTCCGGACTGTCGCGGTCTCGAGGTCGTGCGGTGGATGCGCCGGCGTTCGGGCGGCGACAACACTCACGTCGTGGTGTTATGTGAGTCCATGGAGTTGGACGACATCACCGAAGCGTACGACGAGGGCGTCGCCGCGTACCTTGCCAAGCCGGTCGGATTCGACGCGCTCGGCGGCGTCGTGCGTGACATCGCGGCGCCGTGGGCTTTGCTTGCTGGCCATGCCGACCCATAACCGCCGCGCCTCAGACGCGTTGCTGTTGGGCGGTGTCGCGGTGGCGGTGACGTACTTTGCCCTTCCGCGGGGTGGGCTCGGGCAGGCCCTTGTGTTTCTCGGTTGGCTAAGCGTCGCGGCGGGACTCCTCGTCGCGCGTGTTCATCGCGACCGACAGACCCTGCCGCGGGTGTGGTGGATCCTTTCCGCGGGTCTGGGCGTCTATGTCACTGCGACGTTCATGTGGTATCTGCCGTCCGCCGCGTTCGGTGTGACGCTTGGCTTCCCGTCGCCGGTGGACGGGTTGTACTTCGTTTCTTATGCACTGTTCGGAGGTTTTCTCCTTGCTGTGATCGGCCGTCGACGATCAGGCGACGATGATGAGCAGCACCTTGCGGTTGTGGATGCTGCCATCTTCACCAGCGCATTGCTGGCGTTGCTCTGGGAAGGCGTGATCGAGCCAAACGTGTCCGCGTCCGGTGTGACCGTCGAAGCGAAGGCGGTCGCCGTTGCGTACCCGGCGTTCGCCGCGCTGCTGTTCGGTCTCGGAGTGCGGCTTGTGCTGAGTGGCATCCGCGCCGGTGCGGTCGATCTGCTGCTGGTGGGTTGGATCGGCGGTGAGTTACTCAGCGACATCTTCTACGGATATACAAGCGCCAACGCCACGTTCAGCCATGGCCACCCGATGGAGCTCGGTTGGCTCGGCGCCTACACCGCCGTTGCAGCGTTGGCCGTTCACCCTGGATTTGCGGAGGTGTCCTTACCGGCCTCGAGACCACGGCGGACCGCCGGGCGAGGCCGCCTCGGCCTGCTGTTGGCTGCGGCGTTGTTGCCGATCTTTCTTGCGATCATGCACGTCGCCGACGTCTTCCTCCTCGTGAACGCAGCCGTCGGTTTCGTCCTGGTGATCGTCCGCCTCTCCCTTGTATCCGGCGACCTTGATGAGCAACGGCGGCTTGCCGATGAGCTGTCGCGGCTGTCCGACGAGCTGCATCATCGCGCCCTTCACGATTCTCTCACCGGTCTGGGAAATCGTGCGTTGCTGATCGAAGCGCTGGAACGCGCCATCCGCCGAAGGCCCAAGAAGCCAGGAGTCGTCACGGCGTTGCTGTTGATCGACCTCGACGGCTTCAAGTCCGTCAACGACACCCTCGGCCATGAGGCTGGCGACCACGTCCTGGTCGAAGCGGCCGCTCGCCTCCGGCGATCCGTGCGCTCCGCGGACACCGTAGCCCGCCTCGGCGGCGATGAGTTCGCCGTGATAATGGAAGATGTCCGCACCGAGGACGCACTGCGGAACGCTCGGCGGATCGTCGAGGTCCTTCGGGAACCGGTGCGGTTCAGCGGCAAGGCCTTACCGGTGCGCGCAAGCGTTGGGCTTCATCTCGCTGAGGCGAGCACCGACACACAGATCGTCGTTCGCAACGCCGATCTGGCGATGTACGCCGCCAAGGCGCTTGGAGGCGACCGTTACGAACTGTACGAGGCGGAACTCTACCGTGCGTTCGTGGCCCGCCATGAACTGGAGATGCAGCTACGCGAGGCGATCACCGGCACGCAGCTTCATGTCCATTACCAGCCGATCATCGATCTCACGAGGAACATCGCCGTCGGTGTCGAGGCTCTGCTGCGATGGCGACACCCCCAGCGGGGATTGCTCCTGCCCAGAGAGTTCATGGATGTCGCTGAGACCTCGGGTGTCATCGTTGCCATCGGGCGTTGGGTGCTAGAAGAAGCCTGCCGGCAATACATGCGTTGGCAGGCCGAGTATCACCTACCCGACGGTTTCAAGATCACTGTGAACCTATCCCGTCGTCAGCTTCTGGACCCTCACATCGTCGACGACATCGCTCGCGTCCTCGAAGACACTGGTTGCGAACCACGCGCGCTGGTCATCGATATTACTGAGACCGTCTTTGTGGCCGACACGGCTGACCTGTCTGAGAGACTCGGGAAGATCCGCTCGTTTGGTGTCACGATCGCGATGGACGACTTCGGGACGGGGTACTCGTCGCTGGATCAGTTGCGTCATCTGCCGATCGACATCCTGAAGATCGACGAGTCCTTCGTGACGGGGATCGCTGATCGAACCGAGGACTTCGACCTCGCGACAGCGATCGTCAAGTTGGCGAACAGCCTCAAACTGCGCACGCTCGCCGAGGGCGTTGAGACGCCTGAGCAGCTCGCCCACCTGCGGGCACTCAATGTCGGTTACGCGCAGGGGTGCCTGTTCGCCCCAGCACTGCCCGCCAAGGACGTCGAGCGCGCCTGGCAACGATCGTAAGGAGACCTTCGGCGCCGAGTGACGTCACCCGGCATCGCCGGCCCGTCGAATCACCCGACATCAGTCGCGGCAGGGTCGCGGAGCCGTTCGAGGATGCGATCGAGCGTGGCGACGAAGTCCGTGAGTTCGGTGGCATCCATGTGCCCGAACAGGTGTCCATGGCTGGCGTATCACTGCCGCGGCCTCGCTGCCGTGATCGGTCAGGGTGACCAGGGTGGCCCGCCGATCGGTCGGGTGCGGCTGGCGGCTCACCAGATCCATGTCCTCGAGGGCGTCGACCAGGGCTCGCTGGCCTGATGCTCTATCGTCGCGCCGTCCGCAGGTTGCGCGCTGTTCAAGCCGCGACGCAGGTGTCAGCATGGACACATCTGTTCGGTCGACGAACGAAAGCACACGATGAGCACCGATGAGCTCGGATCCCGCACCATCGCGGGCGTCGAACGGGCCCTCGACGTGCTGCAGTTGTTCACCGAGCGCGGCGTCACCGAGCTGGGGGTCACCGAGATCGCCGATCGGCTCGCGTTGTCGAAAGCCGTCGTGCATCGCATCCTCGCGTCGTTCCGCGTGAAGGGCTTCGTCGCTGTGGACGATGACTCCCACCGCTACCGCCTCGGCCCCGCGGTCCTCACGCTGGGGCTGGCGTACCTGGACCAACTCGACGTGCATGAGCTCGCACGCAACACCATGCGCGAGCTGGCGCAGCGGACCAACGAGACCGCGACCCTGTCGGTTCGCGTCGGATGGCGGCGTGTCTACATCGACCAGGCCACGCCGGACCGCGACATCAAGATGGTGGTCCAGTTGGGAGGCGCGCATCCGCTGCACGCCGGAGCATCCTCCAAGGCGCTGCTGGCGTTCCTGCCCGACGACGAACGCCAGACCTATCTGACGACGCAGCGGCTGCAGGCGATCACAGAACACACCATCACGGACCCGGCGGTGCTGGCGGCACAGCTCGACGAGATCCGCCGGCGCGGCTACGCGACATCCAATGGCGAGCGTCAGCTCGGCGCCAGCTCCGTGGCCGCACCGGTGCTCGACCGCCACCGGCGTCCGCTCGCGGTCATCTCGGTCTCCGGTCCCGAAGATCGCTTCCGACCGTCCGCGGACCGCCACGCGGGCACGCTGCTCGAGGCGACCCTCACGCTGTCTGCGGCGCTGGGCTATCACGCGGACCCGTGACAGCAGGGTTGACCGCACGCCAAGTCCGCAGATAGCGTCTGATTGGGAACTTCGTTTCCGCTAGCGGAACGACTGCGTCATCGATCCGGCCTGCATGGTCACTGGGAGCGCTTTGTGGGCGAGAACGGTGGACCTACCGCACAACGGCGGCACTCGGCCGCGGATGTGGCCATGGGCGGCCCACTGACCGGTCTTCGCGTCCTCGACGTGTCGACCATCCTCGCCGGCCCACTGTGCGCGCAGATCCTAGGCGACTACGGCGCCGACGTGATCAAGGTCGAACACCCGCGATACGGCGACGGCATGCGCGGTCACGGCTACGAGAAGGACGGGCATCCACTGTGGTGGAAGATGCTCAGCCGCAACAAGCGCACGGTCGGGCTCTACCTCGGTGATCCGGACGGCGCCGGGGTGTTCCTCCGACTCGCCGAGACCGCCGACGTCGTGATCGAGAAGTTCCGCCCGGGCACCCTCGAGCGATGGGGCCTGGGCTACGACGCGCTCGCCCAGCGCAGCCCCGGGGTCGTGCTGTTGCGCATGACCGGATGGGGTCAGGAAGGTCCATACCGCGATCGTCCCGGCTTCGGCACGCTCGCGGAGTCGATGTCGGGATTCGCTCACCTGACCGGCGAACCGGACGGTCCGCCCACACTGCCCTCGTTCGGCCTGGCGGACTCGATCGCCGGGATGGCCGCCGCGGCGGCGGTGACCATGGCGTTGTACCACCGGGACGCACGGGGCGGGCGCGGCCAGCAGATCGACATCGACATCATCGAGCCGATCATGACCGCGCTCGGACCGCACCTGCTGTACTACGACCAGCTCGGCATCGACCAGCGACGCGACGGCAACCGCTCCGTCAACAACGCGCCGCGCAACACCTACCGCACCGCCGACGACCGCTGGGTGGCGATCTCGACCAGTGCGAACCGCATCGCCGAGCGCGTCCTGCGGCTGGTCGGACATCCTGAGGTCGTCGAGCAACCGTGGTTCGCGTCGGGACGGCAGCGCGCCGAACACGCCGACGAGCTCGATGCCATCGTCGGCGGCTGGATCGCGGCGCGCACCCGCGACGAGGTGGTCGCGGCCTTCGAGGAGGCCGGGGCGGCCGTGGCGCCGATCTACGCACCCAGCGAGCTGATCGACGATCCGCAGATCGTTGCGCTCGACATGGTCACGACCGTCGATGACGAAGACCTCGGCCCCATGCGCATGCAGAACGTCCTGTTCCGCATGAGTGACACGCCCGGCGGCATCCGGTTCACCGGCAGGGCGCTGGGCGCTGACACCGACACCATCCTCGGCGAGGAGCTGAAGATCGACGCGGACCGGCTCACGCAACTGCGCGACCGCGGGATCATCGCCTAGATGGGCGCCACGACGCGGACCGCGGCCCTGCTCGACCTGATCGGCCAGGGCGCCACCGTGCACGACCTGGGCCGGCCGTTGCAGATCGGCATGCCGCAGTCGCCGAACCACCCGCCGTTCTGGCACTCGCTGCCCCGCCGGCATGGCGACGCGGTACGTGCCGACGGCGGGTCGGCGGCCAACGACATCATTGTGCTCGGCTGCCATGTCGGGACCCACATCGATGCGGTCGCACACGTCTCCCAGGACGGCCGCCTGCATGGCGACCTGGACGCCATCGCCGAACAGGTCGGTGGCCGCTTCCTGCGCGGTGGCATCCACGAGGTGGCGCCCATGGTCTGCCGGGGTCTGCTGCTCGACGTCCCGGCGACCCTGGGCCTCGACGCCTGCGCCCCCGCCTACGAGATCATGCCCGAAGATCTCGACGCGACGGTGGAGCGCCAGGGCACCGCCCCGGCGGATGGCGACGTGCTGCTGGTGCGGTCGGGATGGGCGCAACGCTGGAGCGACCGCGAGGCCTACATCGGCGCGCAGACCGGGGTCCCCGGCGTCGGGGAGACGGGAGCCCGCTGGCTGGCCGACCGCAACCCGCGCGCGGCCGGCGCCGACACCATCGCCTTTGAGCGACTTCCGCCCGGTGCCGGCCACTCGCTGCTTCCCGCTCACCGCGTGCTGCTCGTCGAGTCGGGCATCAACATGATCGAGACGATGAACCTGGAAGGACTCGCGGCCGCCGGCGTGCACGAGTTCCTGTTCGTGCTGTCCCCGCTGCCCATCGTGGGAGCGACCGGTTCGCCTGTCCGGCCGCTGGCCGTCACGCTCGAGCCCTCGGACGATGCGATGGCAGGTCGCCCCGATGCCTGAGCCGACGCTGGTGCAGCGGCTGGCGCGCTTCACCGCCGATGAAACCGCCGACACCGTGCCCGACGACGTCATCGCGAGCGTCCGCCAGCGCGTGCTCGACATCCTGGGCATCGCGGCGGCGGCGACGGCGTTGCCCACATCACGTGCGGCCCTGTCGCTCGTGGCCGACCAGGGCGGCGCGCCGCATGCCCGCGCCATCGGGCTCGCCCACAAGGTCCCGGCCGCCCAGGCGGCGTTCGCCAACGGCGTGCTGGCCCATTCGCTCGACTACGACGACACCCACCTGCCGTCGGTGCTGCATCCGTCGGCGTCGGTGGTGCCCGCCGCGCTCGCGACCGCCGAGCGGACCGCCGCGTCGGGCTCGCAGCTTGCCGCCGCCGTCGCCGTGGGTCTGGAGGTGTGCGTCCGGCTGGGCATGGCCGGCTACGACCGCGAGGCCGGCAACTCACTGTTCTTCGAACGTGGGCAGCACGCCACGAGCATCTGCGGCGCCATCGCGTCCGCCGCGACCGCGGCGAAGCTGCTGAACCTCGACGCGGAGGGCATCGCGCATGCCATGGGCGTCGCGGTCTCGATGGCCAGCGGGGTCATCGAGGCCAACCGCACGGGCGGCACGGTCAAGCGGATCCACTGCGGCTGGGCCGCCCACGCCGGCGTGACCGCCGCTGACCTCGCCGAACGCGGGCTGACGGGTCCGCCGACGGTCCTCGAGGGCCGCTTCGGCTTCTTCGAGGCCTTCCTCGGCGGCAACTTCCATCCCGCCGAGCTGCTCGACGGCCTCGGCGAGCGCTGGGAGGTCCCGGGGATCTTCTTCAAGCCGTATCCGGCCAACCACTTCACGCACGCCGGGATCGACGCGGCGCGACGGCTGCGCGCAGGCGGCCTCGATCCTGACGACGTCGCCGGGCTCCACCTCTCGGTCGCGGCGCCGACGGTGCGGACGATCGGCGAGCCGATCGAGGTCAAACGGGCTCCCGACACCGGCTACCAGGCGCAGTTCAGCGGGCCCTACACGGTGGTCGCCGGGCTGCTCGGCGGCTCCGGTCTCGGGCTCGGCCTCGACGATTTCACCGACGAACTGGCCGGCGATCCCCGACGCCGTGCGCTGATGCAGCGGGTGTCCGTGGGCTCGGACCCACGGCTCGATGAGATCTTCCCGTGGCAGTTCCCGGCCGTCCTGCGTGCGGTCACCCACGACGGACACGAACGCGTCGAGGAGGTGCTCGTCAACCGTGGCGGTCCCGACGATCCCCTCAGCGACGACGAACTGGCCCGCAAGTTCAGTGACAACGCCGCGCGCGCGGTCGACCGGGACGCCATCGACCGCATCGTCGACACCGCGTTGCGCCTCGACGAACTCGACGACACCGACGCCCTGACGGCACCACTTGCCGGCATCACATAGGCACATCTCGAGGCTCGTCGCAGTCCGAGGTCGTGGCGGGCCAGCCTGCGCTGGATGTCGCGGCGCAGCCAGTTCTCGGGCGCGACGGCGATCATCGGCACGTCGGCCAGGTGGGACAGCGGCACCGGGGTCGACGGGCGCATCTGCGGGACCCAAGTCCTCCGCTGACGGGGACGTACGACACTGCCGCGTACCGGCTCCGAGGCATACCGTGCAGCAGTTGGGTACAACGGACTGCCGCCGCGGCGGAACTCGGCAATGCCGTGGTGGCACCGCGACGGCTGTCCCGGCCCGCAGCGCCGGACAAGGAGCGAAACCGTGAAGAACCTCATGGTGCTCGGCGCGGGCACGGCCGGGACGATGGTCGTGAACAGGTTGCGGCGCCACCTGCCGCGCGACGAATGGGCCATCACCATTGTCGACCAGGCCACGTCGCACCAGTACCAGCCCGGGTACCTGTTCATGCCCTTCGGCAGGTACCGGACCGCCGACATCACCAGGCCGACGGCCAGGTTCATCCCCGACGGCGTCGAACTGGTCACCGGGGAGATCGACCGGGTCGTCGCGGACGACGACACGGTGCTGCTGACCGACGGGACCGAGCTGATGTACGACCAGCTCGTGATCGCGACCGGCGCCACCCCGCGGCCCGATCAGACACCCGGCATGGCCGAGGACGAGTGGCGCAGGAGCGTCCACGACTTCTACACCAGCGAGGGCGCGGCGGCACTCGCGGCCAGGCTGGCGACGTGGGACGGTGGCCGGCTCGTCGTCCACATCACCGAAATGCCCATCAAGTGCCCTCCGGCGCCGCTGGAGTTCGCGTTCCTCGCCGACTCCCACTTCAGGCGGAAGGGCATGCGCGACCGGATCGAGATCGTCTACGTGACACCGTTGGACGGCGCCTTCACCAAGCCCATCGCCTCACGGGCGCTCGGCGGGATGCTCGACGATCGCGGGATCACGGTCGAGACCGACTTCATGATCGAGCGGGTCGACAACGAGACGAAGACGATCGTGTCGTACGACGAACGGGAGATCCCCTTCGACCTGCTCGTCACCGTGCCGCTGAACATGGGCGCCGACTTCGTCGGCCGGTCGGGACTGGGCGACGACCTCAACTACGTGAAGGTGGACAAGGACACCTTCCTTTCGACCCGACACGACAACATCTTCGCGCTCGGTGATGCCGCCGACCTGCCGACCTCGAAGGCGGGTTCGGTCGCGCACTTCGCCGTCGAGATCTTCGCCGACAACTTCCTGCAGCACATCGCCGGCCGCCCGATGACCACGCACTTCGACGGACACGCCAACTGCTTCGTCGAGGCCGGCGACGGCAGAGCCATGCTCATCGACTTCAACTACGACACCCAGCCGCTACCGGGCAAGTACCCGCTTCCGGTCCTCGGGCCCCTCAGCCTGCTGAAGGAGACGAGGTTGAACCACTACGGCAAGCTCATGTTCAAGTGGATCTACTGGAACCTGCTCCTGCCCGCGAGGCCGCTGCCGGTGCCGGCGCTCATGTCGATGGCCGGCAAGGACAGCCAGACCAGCGCACAACAAGGAGCACGGACATGACGGTCGCCACCATCGCCGACACCGCCGTCGACCTCGACGAGGAGGGCTTCCTCACCGACCACACGCAGTGGAACGAACAGGTCGCCGCGCAACTGGCCACCAACATCGGAATCGAGCTGACCGACGACCACTGGAAGGCGATCCGCTTCGTGCGCCAGGACTACGAGGCCGAGGGTGAGACCCCGACGCTTCGGCGTGTGACGAACGTGGCGGGCATCCCCACCAAGGAACTGTTCGCGCTGTTTCCCAAGAAGCCCGCCAAGAAGATGTCGTACGTCGCCGGTGTCCCCAAGCCCGTCGGATGCGTCTGACGCGGGCTCACGAGCCGGCAATCGCGAAGGAGACGACCACATGACCGCCATCGATGCCGCCGAGGCCCCGGTTCCGAGCTTCGCCGACGAGACGGACCGCAAGCTGTGCATCATCTGCTCGAAGGGTTCGCTCGACATGGCGTATCCCGGTCTCGTGCTGGCCAACGCCGCCCTCACCGAGGGCGTCGAGGTCCACCTGTTCTTCACGTTCTGGGGCTTCGACATGATCAACAAGAAGACCATGGGACATCTGAAGTTCACCCCTGTCGGCAACCCGGCGACGCACATGCCGACGTTGGTCATGGGACTGCCGGGCATGACGGCTTTCGCGACGCACATGATGAAGAAGCAGATCGAGGGCATCGACGTCCCGGACGTCCCGGAGTTCATGGAGATGATCACTGATGCCGGTGGTCATCTGTGGGCGTGCCGCATGTCGGCGGACATGATGCACCTCACCGAGGACGACCTCTACGACCGGGTGGAGGGCATCATCAGCGCCGCGGACTTCATGGAGCTCTCGGAGGACTCCCAGCTGCTGTTCATCTGAGGCCCCGTCGACCCTTCGGACCACACCGATCAGAACGCCACCGCGGCCGCTGGGTCAGGCCGCCGGTTCGAGCCGGGCCGGTCGCGCCAGGTA
>Ga0214469_1000524_pt1 | contig 13421 bp, 13 predicted proteins | sample RVTome_10_FD_187340 | JGI IMG/M metagenome (GOLD analysis project Ga0214469, IMG submission 187340) | Soil microbial communities from uranium-contaminated site in the Upper Colorado River Basin, Wyoming, United States - RVT153D57 HiSeq ... | reverse complement strand
GCCGCGGACAGGCCCCGCTCCCGCTCCCGGCGCCAGAGATCCCGCACGACCTCGGCCACCTTCATCGGGTTGCCGGAGGCGAGCTTCTCCAGATTCGCCTTGTAGCGCCGCGACCAGTTGGTCGGTTCCTCGGTGTGCGGAGCCCGCAGCACATCGAAGACCTTCGTGAGACCTTCCTCGCCGACGACTTCGCGGACACCGACGATCTCGGCGTTCTCTGCGGGAACCCGCACCGTCAGGTCACCCTGAGCGACCCTGAGGACGAGGTATTGCTTCTCCTCGCCCTTGACGACCCGGGTCTCGATTGCCTCGATGAGTGCGGCCCCGTGGTGGGGGTAGACAACGGTCTCGCCGACACTGAAAACCATAGGTTCGAAACCCCTTTCGCTGTGTCCAGGGTAACACGCCCGACTGGGCCGCTCCACCCGAGGCAGGGCCGTTACCGCAGCTCAGCGAGGCAACCCCGGGAGACGACGCGGATACACCGGGTAATCAGCCTCTAAGCCGCCTTTATCCTGCTATATCACCGGATGGGGGTGCCTACGATCCGTCGGCCGGACCAGTGCGGTCCGGCCACCTATGGCGCTCAGGCCGCCGATGCGCGACAGTAGGGGGAGGCGACCGATGGCGCCGAGGAGTTCGAGGCAATGGCCACACACCACGGTAACGATGGCAACGTGCCGCCGGATGGCGACCGCTCGCCGGACCCTGAGCTGCCCGAGCTGCCACCGGAGTGGGGCGAGATCACCATCCCGGACGACCCGTCCGAGCTGGCCGGTGAGGCCGAGCAGGTCCGGGAGGAGCTGCTCCGGGAACGGCGCCGGGCGGCCGGCCACCCGGCCCGCCGGGCGACCGGTACCGGTCCGGTCGGTGGCACCGAGCCCTCGATCGGCGTACCGCTGCTGATCATGTCCGTGGCGGTGCTGATCACGCTGGTCAGCCTGTTCGCGATGGCCTGGTCCGGGACCGGCACGATCGCCCCGGACCCGGCCCGGGAGCAGCCGTCCGAGCTGCCGCCGATCACGCTGGTCGACGCCACCGGCCGGCTGGTGACGCTGGCCGCACAGGCCCCGGTCGCGATCATGCTGGTGGAGGAGTGTGAATGCTCCGGGCTGGTCTCGGCCACTGCCGCGGCCGCTCCGCCGGGAGTCACGCTGGCGATGATCGGGCACACCCTGCCGGAGCCGCCCACCGGACTGGCCCCCGCCGACCCGGTGCCGCTGCGGCTGGCCGACCCCGGTGGCCTGGTTCGCGACCAGCTCGGCCTGGACCCGCCCGGGAACGCGGCCACCGTGGTGCTGGTCGGCCCGGACCGGCAGATCGTGCACACCGAGCCGGACGCCACCTCGGTCGCGCAATATCAGGCCGAGCTGACCGGCCTGGCCCGGCGCTGAGGCTGCCGCCGATACCCGGAGCCGCGCGGGGATGGGCCGCCCGCTACCGGAGCACCGCGGCGTAGAGGGTCAGCCCTGGGCCGAACGCCATCGCCACCACCGGCCGGCGGCCGAGCCGGCGCAGCCGCTCCACGATCAGCAACACGGTCGGCGAGGAACAGTTGCCGTGGCTGGCCAGCACCTCCCGGGAGGGCGCCAGTGCTTCCGGCGGCAGCGCCAGCTCCCGCTGCACCACGTCCAGGATGTGCGGCCCGCCCGGGTGCACCGCCCATCCATCCACATCTGACAGGTCCAGCCCGGCGCCGGCCAGCAGCCCGGCCACGAACCCGGCCACGTGGCGGGCAAGCACGTCCGGTACCCGGGGCGACAGCCCCATCCGGAACCCGAGATCGGTGATGTCCCAGGTCATGTGGTCGGCAGTGGACGGGTCGGTCAGCGACCCGACCCGGACCACCTGGTAGCCCGGGCCGTCCGGGGTCACCACCACCGCCGCGGCCGCGTCCGAGAACAGCGCGTGGGCGACCATCTGGTCGGTCTCCACGGTCGGCGCCTGCACGTGCAGGCTGGCCAGCTCCGTGCACAACAGCACCGCCGGCCGCCGGTGTACGGCCACGAAGTCGGCGGCCGTGGCCAGTCCTGGCAGCGCCGCATAGCAGCCCATGTGGCCCACGAACAGCCGCTGGCAGTCGCCAGCCAGCCCGAGGTCCCGGGCCAGCAGGATGTCCAGACCGGGCGTGACGTAGCCGGTGCAGGAGCAGACCACCAGCAGCCCGATCCGGTCCGGCGGCACCCCGGCGCCGGCCAGCGCCGCACCGACCGCCTCCTTGCCCAGCGGCATCGCCTCGGTCAGGTAGCGCTGCATCCGGGCCGCGGTCGGCCAGCCAGAGACGTCCTCCAGCAGCGGGCTGACCGCCGCGTGCCGGGTCACCACCCCCGCGTTGGCGAAGATCCGTTGCGCCAGTCCCCGGCCCGGCCCGGCGTAGTGCCCGGCGAAGAAGCCGGACCACAGCTCGTCCTGCCGCACCAGCGGCGGCACCGCCGTCCCCACCCCGGCGATCACCGCCGGCCGTACGCCGCCCGTCGCTTCGAAGGCCATCGACCTACCACCGCGGGGCGACGCCGTCGTGGTCCGGGTCTCCGCCCAGCGCCGCCACGCCCAGCCAGTCGGCGCACACATCCGAGGTGGCCGGCTGCAGGGACCCGCACCGGGCGTCCCGGAAGAGCCGCTCCAGCGGGTGCCCGCGCCGGGCCGCCGAGGTGCCGGCCGCCTCCAGCAGCGAGGCCGCTACCTCCGCAGCGGTGGTGCCGGCCAGCAGTTTCGCCCGCCACACCCACCGGTTGGTCTCCGGATCGCCGGGGGCCGCGTCCACCCGCCGGGCCGCCTCGTCGACCACCAGCTGGGCCGCCGCCACGGCGGCGTCGGCCCGGCCGATCCGCGCCCGCACCGCCGGCAGCTGCCCCAGCCCGCGCTCCCCGGCGTGCGCCGCCGCCGCGTCCACCGCCGCCCGGGCCACCCCGACATACACCGCCGCGTAGCTGGCCACCAGCCAGTGCGGCATCAGCTGGGCCACCACCAGCGCCAGCCCTTCCACCCCGCCCAGCAGGGCGCCAGCCGGCACGGTCAGGTCCAGGTGCAGGTCGTCCGAGCGGGTAGCGCGCATCCCCAGCGAGTCCCAGGTGCGCTCCACCCGCAGCCCGCCCACACCGGCCGGCACCAGGAACTGCGAGACCACCGACGGGTCGGCGGCCGACCGGGCCGCGACCAGGTATCCGTCGGCGTGCCCGGCCCCGGAGACGAACGTCTTGGCACCCCGGATCCGGAACCCGTCCGCCGTCCTTTCATACATAGTAGACAACTGGGAGAGCCGGGAGCCGACCCCCCGCTCGCTCATCGCCACCGCGTACCACGCCCCCTCGGCGGCCGCCCGCAGCAGCGCATCGCGGGCAGCCAGCGCCTCCGGCGGCACGCCCAGCGCGGTGGCCAGCCCGGAATCCACAGCCGACAGCGCGCCGGTCACCGAGGCGTGCATGTTGAATACCAGGGCGCTCGCCCCGTTGCCCCGGGCCAGCTCGTATGCCACCGCGGCGTAGTCGGCGAAGCCGCCCCCCGCGCCACCCAGCCGGGCCGGGACCAGCACCCCGAGCAACCCCGCGGTACGCAGGTCCGTGAAGTCGTCGACCGGGAAGTCCCCGGACGCGTCGTACCCGGCGGCCCGGGCCGCGAACCGGGGCGCCAGCCGGGCTGCCTCGGCCGCCAGCCGGGCCGGCACCGCCACCGGGGCCGGGCCCGGCCCGGTCGCCAGGTCAGTCAAATCCCGCTCCTCTCCACCGCCCGCACGCCCCAGGCCTGGTAGAGCACCGCGGTCGACCGGGTCGGCACGATCGGCACCGGTCCCCGGCGGCGGGCCAGCCAGCGCAGCATCGCGACCGGGGCCGGCCGGATCCCGCGGACCCGCAACGGCACCCCGTGCGCCGCGCACTCGGCCGCCAGCCGGGCCGGCGACACGAACAGCCCCGGATCGTGGATCCCCGCCGGGGCCCCGCCGGGGATCCGCTCGCCCAGCGTAACCGCCACCAACCGGGCAGTCCGGGTGGCGTTGAGCGTGTCGGCCACCAGCAGTCCGCCCGGCCGCAACACCCGGCAGGCCTCCCGGACCGCCGCCGGCAGATCCGGGACGTGCTCGAACAGCTCCCCGGCGCTGACCACGTCGGCGCACCCGTCCGGCAGCGGCAACGCGGTCGCATCCCCGCGTACCACCGCCACGCCGTGGCGGGCGGCCTGTGCCAACGCCGAGACGGTCAGGTCCACCCCGACGTGCCGGTAGCCCTTGCCGGCCAAGTGCGGGGCGAGCAGGCCGGCGCCGCAGCCCACGTCCACCAGCACCGCCCGCTCCCGGCGGGCCGGCGGGACCAGCTCCGCCCGGGCCGCGGCCAGCCAGTGCAGCATCGCGAATGCCCCGTCCGGCCGCCACCACTCGCCGGCCAGGTCGTCGTACTGCCGGAGGTCGTTCCGGGGCCGGACCGGGAGGTGCATGCACCGAGCCTGGCACGTGCTGATCGAAACGGCCAGACTACCGGGGTGACCATCCGCCCGGACCCATCCCGCCGTGACCTCCCCCGGCGGCCGAGCCCGGGACGGTGGCTCGGACTACTCCGGTCCGCCCACCCGGAGCCGGCCGCCGCGGTGACCGCGGTGGCCGGGCTGCTGGCGCTGGCGGCCGGGCACCCGCCGGGGTCGGCCGGCCTGGTCACCGCCACGGTCGCGGCCAGCCAGCTGTCGGTCGGCTGGGCCAACGACGCGCTGGACGCACCCCGGGACGCTGTGGTGGGCCGGGCTGGCAAGCCGATCGTGGCCGGCGTGGTCTCCCGCCGGGCGGTGGCGGTGGCGGCCGGGCTGGCGGTGGCGGCGACCACCGGACTGGCGCTGCGGTTCCCGGCCCCGGCCGCCGCCGCGATGCTGGTCGCGTTGGCCAGCGCGCTGGCCTACAACTGGCCGCTGAAGTCAACCCCGCTGTCGGTGCTGCCGTACGCGGTGTCGTTCGCGGCCCTGCCAGCGTTCGTGGTGCGGGCGGTCCCGGCCACGCCGCCGCTCTGGCTGCTGGCCACCGGCGGGCTACTCGGCGCCGGGGCGCACTTCGCCAACGTGCTGCCGGACCTGGCCGACGACGCCGCCACCGGGGTCCGGGGGCTGCCGCACCGGCTGGGCGGCACCCGGTCGGCGGCGGCCGCGGCCGGGCTGCTGTTGTCCGCGACGGCGGTGCTGGTCCTGGGCCGGCCCGGGCCGCCGTCCTGGCCCGGGCTGGTGGCGTTGCTAGCCGCGGCGGCGGCACTGCCGGCCGGCTGGCGCGCGGACCGGGCGGCAGCGGCCGCCGGGCGCCGCGGGACCGCGCTGTTCCGGGCCTTCCAGGTGGTCGCGCTGGTCGACGTGGGACTCCTGCTGGTGGCCGGCCTGAGCATCTGAGCCGGCGGCACGCCCGGGCCGGCCCACGCTAGGCTGTTGCCCGGGAACCGACCGAGCCGGAGGTGGGACGTGAGAAGCCGGGTGCTGGTGGCCGCAGCGAGCGGGCTGCTGGGGTTGGCGCTGGCCGGATGCGGCACCGGACAGGGCGCCCCGACCTCGAACACCCTGTCCTCGATCCCCGGCGTCAACGCTGACGACGCGGGAGTGGCGGTGCGCAACGCCCGGGTCCCGTTCGCTGAGGCTGGCTATCCGGCCGGCGGCGACGCGCCGGTCGAGCTGACGGTCGTGAACACCGGCACCGAGCCGGTCCGGCTGGTGGAGCTGAGTTCGCCGGCGGCCGGATCGTTGACCCTGGCCGGAGTGGAGTATGTCGGCGCGCCGCCGGACGGCATTGGCACCGGCAGCCAGCTGCGGCTGCCGCCGGGCGGGCTGGCCAACGCCACGCTGACCGCTACCGGACTGATCGAGTCCCTGGACGGCACCGTGCCGCTGCCGGTGGTGCTGGTCTTCGATAACGGGGCGCAGCTGGCGCTGCAGCTGCCGACCGCGCCACCGGATGAGCCGCTGCCACGGGAGCCGATGATCCTGGACGAGGAAGCCGAAGGCGAGGGCCACTGACGGCGCTTGCCGGCACTGGCCGTAGCTACACGTAGCGTTCCAGAATCGACGCCTCGGCCAGCCGGGACAACCCCTCCCGGACCCCCCGGGCGCGGGTCTCCCCGACCCCGCCGACCGTCTGCAGGTCGTCCACCGTCGCGCCCAGCAGCCGCTGCAGGCTGCCGAAGTGGTTCACCAGCCGGTCCACCACCGCGGCCGGCAACCGCGGCACCTTCGCCAGCAGCCGGAACCCGCGCGGGCTGACCGGCACGTCCAGCGCGCCGGCGGTGCCCGGGTGGCCGAGCGCCTTCGCCACCGCCACCAGGTCGATCAGGTCGTTGGCCGACAGCAGATCCAGGTCCTGCAACGCGTCCGCACCGGAGCGGGCGGGCGCGTGGCCGTCCGGGCTGCTGCCGGCTTGCGGGCCGGTCGGCAGGTAGTCCCGGACCACCAGGGTCCGGTCCGCGTCCACCCCGGACATCAGCTCGTCCAGCTGCAGCGCCAGCAGCCGGCCGTCGGTGCCCAGCTCGACCACGTAGCCGGCGATCTCATCGGCGATCCGGCGGACCATCTCCAGCCGCTGCACCACGGTCACCGCATCCCGCACGGTCACCAGGTCCTCGATCTCCAGTGCGGACAGGGTGCCGCTCACCTCGTCCAGCCGGAGCTTGTAGCGCTCCAGGGTGGCCAGCGCCTGGTTGGCCCGGGACATGATCGCGGCGGAGTCGTCCAGCACGTGCCGCTGGCCGTTCAGGTAGAGGCCGATCAGGTGCATCGACTGGCTCACCGAGATCACCGGGAAGCCGGTCTGCCGGGCCACCCGGTCGGCGGTCCGGTGCCGGGTCCCGGACTCCTCGGTCGGGATATCCGGATCCGGCATCAGGTGCACCGCCGCCCGGACGATCCGGGTCCCCTCGCTGGAGAGCACCACCGCGCCGTCCATCTTGCACAGCTCCCGGAGGCTGGTGGCGGAGAACTCCACATCCAGCGGGAACCCGCCAGTGCACATTGCCTCGACCAGCTCGTCGTGGCCGAGCACGATCAGCGCGCCGGTGCGGCCGCGCAGGATCCGCTCCAGCCCGTCCCGCAGCGCGGTCCCGGGTGCCATCAGGGCCAGGTTGGCGCGCAACGGATCACCGACCGGACCGGTCACCGACAAGGCGGTGCCGGCCGTCCGGGCGGAGCCACGGTCAGTCGCCACCCGCACAGTCTAGAGACCATCGTCCGTACGGTGCTGTTGTGGTATCACCCCACCGGCTAGTGTCCATCCCGGCACAGGTCAAGGGGCGGGCTCGGTGCCGGCACCCTGGGGTAGCGCCGCCATGGCGAAGCGGTCGCACAAGGCGCCGGTCCCGGGGCAGCATCCCCGCTGCCCCGGGTGACCCGGGAGGTTGTCACGACCATGGCCTCAGCGGCATCGCTCGAGTGGCCACGCCGGTTCCCGTCCCGCGCGCTGCGGCGGTCGGGCTGGCTCCTGGCCGGCGGCGGCGGCCTAGCGGCGGCGGCCTGGGTGCTGTTCGGCCCGGAGCCGGACCGGCTCACCTCCGGAGCCGCCAACCCGCTCGCCCTCGTACCGCCGGCGGCCACCGGCCTGGCGGCGGTGGCCGTGGCGGTCCAACTGCTCACAGTGGCCCGCCGGCCGCGGGTAGCGGCAGATCACTATGCGTTGATAGTCCGGCCCGGAGCGTGGCGTACCCTCCTGCTCCCGTGGGCGATCGTCGCCGAGGTGGCCGGAGCACGGATCCGCGGGGAGCCGCTGCTGCTGGTGCGGTGTGCGCCGGCCCGGGGCCGGTTGGGCGACCGGCCCCGCTGGTGCGACCGGGCGGTGCTGCGGGCGGCCGGGGGCGCGGCCGCCGGCTACCACCTGGCGGTCCGGATGGACGAGTTCGCCGGGCACCCGCGCAGCCAGCTGGCCGCCCTCGCCGTCTGGGTCCCGGAGCAGGTGCGGGTCAATGATCAGCTCTGAGCCGCGGCCGGCGCCGGCTCAGCCGACAGGGTGGCGGCGAACTGCAACGCCCGGGTGAGGTCGGACACCTCCCGGACCCGCATGCCCTCCGGTGCCGACCCGGCCGCTGCGCCGGCGCCGGGCGGGACCAGCGCGAACCGGAACCCGAGCCGGGCCGCCTCGGCCAGCCGGCGCGGCACCGCGCCGACCGGCCGCACCTCGCCGGTCAGCCCGACCTCCCCGATCGCCACCAGATCCGCGGCGATCCCGAGATTGAGCGCGCTGGAGGCCACGGCCAGCGCACAGGCGAGATCAGCGGCCGGTTCCAGCACCCGGATCCCGCCTACGGTGGCCGCGAACACCTCGTGGTCGTGCAGCCGGATCTGCGGCCGGCACCGCTGCACCACCGCCAGCACCATCGCCAGCCGGGCCGGGTCCAGCCCGCTGACCGTGCGCCGGGGCGAGCCCGGCATGGCCGCCCCGATCAGCGCCTGCACCTCGGTCACCAGCGCCCGCCGGCCCTCCATCGCCACCGTCACGCAGGTGCCCGGCACCGGGTCCTGGTGCCGGTTCAGGAACAGCCCGGACGGGTCCGGCAAGCTGGTGATCCCCCGCTCGTGCATCTCGAAGCAGCCGACCTCGTCGGCCGGCCCGAACCGGTTCTTCAGCCCGCGCACCATCCGCAGCGAGGCGTGCTTGTCCCCCTCGAAGTGCAGCACCACGTCGACCAGGTGCTCGAGCACCCGTGGCCCGGCCACGTTGCCGTCCTTGGTGACGTGCCCGACCAGGAACACCGACAGGCCCCGCTCCTTGGCCACCGCGACCAGCGCGGCGGTGACCGCCCGCACCTGGGTGACCCCGCCCGGCACGCCGTCGGCACCCGGTGAGCTGACCGTCTGCACCGAGTCCAGCACCAGCAGGCCCGGCTTGACCGCATCCAGCTGCCCGAGCACCGTTGCCAGGTCGGTCTCGGCCGCCAGGTAGAGCTGGTCGTGAAGGGCGCCGATCCGCTCTGCCCGCAACCGCACCTGGCCGGCCGACTCCTCCCCGGAGACCACTAGTGCCGGGCCGCCACCGCTGGCCGCCCACTGCTGCGCCACGTCCAGCAGCAGCGTCGACTTGCCCACCCCGGGCTCGCCGGCCAGCAGCACCACGGTGCCCGGGACCAGCCCGCCGCCGAGCACCCGGTCCAGCTCGCCGACCCCGGTCGGCCGAGCCCGGGCCGGGGCCACGCTGTAGGTTGCGATCGGCCGGGCCGGCTGCGCCGGCGCCCGGGCCGCCAGCGCCCGCCCGACGCCGGCCGCGGTGGCCACCGGCTGGGCCCGCTCGGCCACCGAGCCCCACTCGCCGCACTCCGGGCACCGGCCCACCCACTTTGCCGGTTGGTGCCCGCAGACATCACATTGGTATCCCACCCGGGGGTTCGGCCTGGTCGACTTCGCGGCAGCCACGGCGGCACCCTAACCGAGCGGTCTGACGCTCACCCGGTCACCGTGATGCCGACCGGGTCACTGTGCGCGGTGCCGAGCCGGGCGATCAGCTGGTATTCCCCGGGCTCCACCTGCCCGCCGGCCGGCTCCCCGCCAGCGCAGGAAGCGCTGGATTCGCCGTGCCAGACGATGAAGTAGGAGGTCTCGAAGCCCGGCTCCAGCTCCCGGACATCACTGCCGGTGGGGCCGGCGCAGTCCCGGGACGACCACACCTTGCTGGCGCCGGTTCCCCGGCGCAGGTAGAGCTCGCGGTGATCGCCCCCGATGTCGCGCCGGCAGCTCCGGTCGGCGTCGTTGCGGACCCGGATCGTGAACTGGACGCTGGCACCGCCCGGGAAACTCGCCGCTTCGGGCTCCGCGATGACCAGCATCTCCTGATCGGTGCAGGCGTCCGGATCGGCCGGATCGAGCCCACCGCCGGCCGGGGGGGCCGGGCTGGCCGGGGTCGGCTGCCCGGTCCCCGCGGTCGCCAGACTGGTCGGTGACCGGCTGGCCGTCCCGGCGGTCGCGGTGGGGCTGCCGGCCGGGTCGGCCGGCGGGCTCGAGTCGCCGGCGGCCTGCTCCGGCGCGGCGGAAGCGGACATGCACGCTTGCGCGACCAGGAACAGGATCACCAGCACACCACCGAGCAGGATGGCCCGCCGCCGCCAGTAGACGGCGGGCGGGAGGGGACCGACCGTCAGTCGCATGGCCTCTCACGGTATCGACCTCGCCGGCCCGGTAGCCGGCGACGCGCCGCCCGGCGCTACCGGTAGACCTTGCGGGGGTGCACCGCGTGCGCGCCGGTCACCCGGTCCAGGAACAGCAGCCCGGCGCAGTGGTCGAGCTCGTGCTGCAGCGCCCGGGCCTCAAACCCGTCGGCGGTCACCGTGACCTGCTCCCCGGTTCCAGGCAGCTGGCCGGTCACCACCACCCGGCCGGCCCGCTTCACGTCCCCGGTCAGGTCCGGTACGGAGGTGCATCCCTCCCGGCCGACCCGCCACCGGCTGGCCTCCACCAGCTCGGCGTTGCAGAGCACGAGCGCGCCCTGGCTACCGGCCGCCCGCGGATGCCCGGTCACGTCCACTGCGAACACGTGTACCCCCAGCCCGAGCTGGGGTGCGGCCAGCCCGACGCAGGCGGGCGCCGCCCGCATCGTAGCCAGCAGGTCGGCGGCCAGCACCACGGTCTTGCGGTCGAGCGGGTCCACCGGCTCTCCCGGCCGGCTGAGCACCACGTCCGGAGCGGTCACCACCGGCCGGACCACCCCGCCGGGGACCGCGGCCGCGACCCGCTCCGCCAGGTTCACAGCAGGTCCATCTCGCCGGGCCGGACGGTCACCTCGACCCCCAGCTCGGCGGCGGTGGCAGCCAGCTCGGCGAAGACCGGCTCGGCGCTGCCCGACGGCAGGTCCACCTCCGCGACCAGCGTGTAGAGCGGCCCCACCAGCCGGGTGGTGAGGTCGGTGATGTTCCCGCCCGCCCGGGCCAGCACCCGGGTCACCGCGGCCACGATCCCGAGCCGGTCGGCGCCGTGCAGGCTCACCACATACGGCGTACCGGGGGGCGGGGCGTCCGCCTCCGGCCGCACCTGCCGCACCGTGGCCAGCAGCGTCCCGGCCGCCGACAGCGGCAGCAGCGCCGCCTCGACCGTCTCCTCCGGGACCTCGCCGGTGCAGATCAAGGTCATCGCGAAGTGCCCTCGCAGCCGGGTCATGGTCGAGTCGGTGAGGTTGATCCCCAGCCTGGACAGGGTCTCGGCGACATCGGCGACGATGCCGGGCCGGTCGTGCCCGACCACCGTGATCGCAAGCTCGTTCACGCCGTGCAGTCTAGTGACGGGACGGTAGCCTCACTGGGTGACTGCCCTGGCCCACGCGGCGATCAGATGGTACGAGGTGAACGCGCGGGACCTGCCCTGGCGGGCACCCGGGGTCGGGGCCTGGCCGGTGCTGGTCTCCGAGGTGATGCTGCAGCAGACCCCAGTGGTCCGGGTGGCGCCGGTCTGGCGGGAGTGGGTGGCCCGCTGGCCGGTCCCGGCGGCGCTGGCTGCGGACCGGCCGGCCGAGCCGATCCGGCTGTGGGGCCGGCTCGGTTACCCGCGCCGGGCGCTCCGGCTGCATGCCTGCGCGACCGTGCTGGTGGAGCGGCACGCTGGCGAGGTGCCGCGGTCGCTGCCGGAGCTGCTGGCGCTGCCCGGGATCGGGGACTACACCGCCCGGGCGGTCGCCGTGTTCGCGTACCGGCAGCGCCAGCCGGTGGTGGACACCAACGTCCGCCGGCTGGTCGCCCGGTGCGTGGCCGGCGTGGCCGACGCCGGCCCCACCACCACCCGGGCGGACCTGGCCGCCACCGCCGGGCTGCTGCCGGACGAGCCAGCCGCCGCGGCGCTGGCCAGCGTGGCGTTCATGGAGCTGGGCGCATTGGTCTGCACCGCCCGCGACCCGGGCTGCCCGGACTGCCCGCTGGCGGCGCAGTGCGCCTGGCGGGCCGGCGGCCGGCCGCTGCCGGCCGGTCCCACCCGGCGGCCGCAGCGGTATGCCGGCACCGACCGGCAGGTACGCGGGGAGCTGCTGGCGGTGCTGCGGGAGGCGACCGGGCCGGTGCCGCGGGCCCGGCTGGACCTGGTCTGGGCGGACGCCGGGCAGCGGGAGCGGGCGCTGGCCACGCTGGTCGGCGACGGGCTGGTCTGCCCGGTGCCGGGCGACCGGTTCGCGCTGGCCGGCGACCCAGCAGCCGACTGACCATCCGGCCGGGTCGCCAGGTAACTCCAGCGGCGGCCGAGCGGTGGAGACGGACCGGCCCGGCCGGGGCTGGTGCCCGGCCGGGCCGGTCTCCGATCTGCTCGCGGCTGCCGGCTACTCCGGCAGGTCGGCCGCCTCGCCGAGCTCGCCCAGGTTGGCCGGGATCAGCTGCGGCACCTCCGGCACCGGTTTGTCGCTGCCGGTGAACACCAGCTTGGTGTGCTCGATGTCCGACGGGTCACCATCAGCGTCGACACCGATGATCTGACCCGGCCGGATCTCGTTGAACAAAATCCGCTCCGAGAGCGCATCCTCGATCTCCCGCTGGATGGTCCGGCGCAGCGGCCGGGCCCCCATCACCGGATCCCAACCCTTCTTGGCCAGGAACCGCTTGGCGTCGTCCGTCAACTCCAGACCCATATCCTTATTACGCAACTGGGTCTCGATCCGGGAAACCATCATATCCACGATCCGCAGGATCTGCTCCTCGGTGAGCTGATGGAACACGATCGTGTCATCAATCCGGTTCAGGAACTCCGGGCGGAAACTCTGCTTCAACTCATCGTTGACCTTCTGCTTCATCCGCTCATAGTTACTCTCAGTGTCCTCCGAGGACTGGAACCCCATCGACACCGCCTTGGCAACATCCCGGGTACCCAGGTTAGTAGTCAAGATGATCACAGTATTCTTGAAATCGACGATCCGGCCCTGACCATCAGTCAACCGACCATCCTCCAAGATCTGCAACAGCGTGTTGAACACATCCGGATGCGCCTTCTCAATCTCATCGAACAACACCACCGAGAACGGCCGCCGGCGGACCTTCTCAGTCAACTGCCCACCCTCGTCATACCCCACATAACCAGGCGGCGCCCCCACCAGCCGGGAAACCGTGTACCGATCATGAAACTCGCTCATGTCCAGCTGGATCAGCGCCTCCTCCGAACCGAACAGAAACTCCGCCAACGCCTTAGACAACTCAGTCTTCCCCACCCCCGACGGGCCAGCGAAGATGAACGACCCAGACGGCCGCTTCGGATCCTTCAAACCCGCCCGGGTCCGCCGGATCGCCTGCGACACCGCCCTCACCGCATCATCCTGCCCAGCGATCCGCCTATGCAGCTCCTGCTCCATATGCAGCAGCCGGGACGTCTCCTCCTCGGTCAGCTTATAAACCGGGATACCAGTCCAGTTCGCCAACACCTCAGCGATCTGCTCATCGTCAACCTCACTGACCACATCCAGATCCCCGGCCTTCCACTCCTTCTCCCGCTGCGTACGCTGAGCCAGCAGCTGCTTCTCCGCATCCCGC
>Ga0214469_1000523_pt1 | contig 13425 bp, 12 predicted proteins | sample RVTome_10_FD_187340 | JGI IMG/M metagenome (GOLD analysis project Ga0214469, IMG submission 187340) | Soil microbial communities from uranium-contaminated site in the Upper Colorado River Basin, Wyoming, United States - RVT153D57 HiSeq ... | reverse complement strand
GGCGCCACCAGCAGCGCGCCCGTCGCCGCGTCGACCAGCCCCGGCAGCGCGACGGTCGCCCCCACGGGCCTCAGGCCCTCGGCGTGCACCGCCTCGAGCGCCGCGCTGGCGAGCGTGCCCAGCCGGTCGAGCACCTCGCGCACCTGCACTTGCCGGTTGTCGCGCACGTCGAGGCTGCGGTAGCGCTCGGCGCCCGTGAGGTCGAGCGCCCGCACCGCGAGGTAGTCGACGTTGATCTCGAGCCCGAGCGCCACCACCCCGCTGCCCGACAGCTCGACCACCTGGCCCGGCCGCCCGACGGTCCCGCGCTGCTCGAGGCCGCGCTCGACCAGCAGGTCGAGGCCGATGAGCTCGGTGACGAGGCTGGAGACGGTGGTCTTGTTGAGGCCGGTCTCGAGCGCGATCGTCGCGCGCGAGCGCGGCCCGTGCTCGGACACGTGACGCAGCACGACGCCGAGGTTGTGCCGCCGAACGGCGCGCTGGTTCGCCAGCCCCGGGCCTTCCATTGGTCAACCCTATCCCGCGGGTCGGAGGTGAGTCAGGCGGCGTCGGGCAGCGGCTCGACGCCGAGGAAGCGCTTCTGTGCCTCCGGATCGCCGAGCAGCGCCGACGCGGTCGTCTCGGTAGCGATGTTCCCGGCCACCATCACCAACTGGCGCTCGGCCAGCGTGGTCGCGACGCCGAGGTTCTGCTCGACCACGAGCAGGCCCATGCCGGCGGCCGCCAGGTCCTTGATGGTCTGGATCAGTGTCTCGACGATGGTCGGGGCGAGCCCCTCCGAGGGCTCGTCCATGATCAGCAGGCGCGGGTTCGTGAGCAGTGCGCGCCCGATCGAGAGCATCTCCTGCTCGCCACCCGACAGCGACGTGCCGGAGATGTTCTTGCGCTCGGCCAGGCGCGGGAACAGCTCGTACACGCGGTCCGGCGTCCACGCCGCCTTGCTCGGCGCGCCCACGATCTGGAGGTGCTCGTCGACGGTCAGCGAGGTGAACAGCCGCCGGCCCTGCGGCACATAGCCGACGCCGGCCTTGGCGATCTTGTACGACGGCTTGCGCGACAGCTCGACACCGTCGAGGCGGACCGATCCCGAGGAGTGGCCGGTCGCACCGAGCAAACCGACGATCGCCTTGCACAGCGTCGACTTGCCCATGCCGTTGCGGCCGATCAGGGCGATCGGCTCGGCGGCCATCGAGAAGCTCGCGCCCTGCAGCACGTGCGCCGAGCCGTAGTAGGCGTCGAGGCCCTCGACCTCGAGGAGCGTGTCACTCATGCGCCACCAGCCCGCTTCCCAAGTAGAGGTCGTGGACGGTCTGGTTGGCCCGGATCTCGTCCGGGGTCCCCTCCACGATCACGCGCCCGTCGTGCATCATCGTGACCCACTGTGCCACGCGCAGCGCGACGTCCATGTCGTGCTCGATCAGGATCAGGGTGATCGACGGGTCGAGCGTGAGCAGCAGCTCGGTCAGCTGCACGCGCTCGGCGCGCGAGAGGCCCGCGGCCGGCTCGTCGAGCATCATCAGCTTCGGCTCGCTCGCGCGCGCCATGCCGACCTCGAGCTGGCGCTGCTCACCGTGCGAGAGGTCCATCACGAGCGAGTCCAGCCGCGGCCCCAGGCCGACGTTCTCGCCCATCGCGCGCGCCTTGTCGCGCAGCTCGCCGTCGGCCTTCGACGGCACCATCCGCAGATGCCCGTCGTGCACGCCGAGCACGGAGAGGTAGAGGTTGTCCTCGACGGTCAGGCCGAGGAACAGCCTCGACGTCTGGAACGTGCGCGAGAGGCCCATGCGGGCCCGCCTGCGCGCCGGCGCGCCGGTCACATCGGAGCCGAACAGCTCCACCGTGCCGGCGCTCGGCGGGAACTCGCCCGAGATCAGGTTGAACAGCGTGGTCTTGCCCGCGCCGTTCGGGCCGAGGATCGCCCGGCGCTCGCCGGGGCGGACCTCGAGGTCCACGTCGCTCACGGCGTGGACGCCGCCGAAGCGCCGGCCGACCCCTCGCAGGGAGAGGATCGGCGCGGCGCCTTCAGCGGATGTCTCGGGTGCTGCCACTGCTTACTCCGACGAGAAGTCGACCTCTTCGGCGTTGCCGACCCACGGCGGGGCCTCGCCGGCCTCGCACTTCGGGTTGGTCCGGTCCGGAGCGGGCGTGTCAGGCGTGAAGAACCCGTTGAAGGTCTGGTCGACCTGCGGGATCTTGCGGAACGTCCTCACGTCCGGCGTGCCGTCGCCGTTGGCGTCCTTGACGATCTCCTTCACATACACGTCGCTGATCGCCTGGCGGTTGTCGTCGAGCTGCACGTCGCCCCACGGAGCCTCCTCGCCGGACAGCGTGACGCCGGCCAGCGCCTCCTGGAGGGCGGCCTGGTCCTCGACGTTGCCGTCGACGGCCTCGAGGCCCTTGATCAGACCGACCATGCCCGTGTAGTAGCCGTACGTGAAGACCGACGGGCCGGCGCCGGCGATCTCGTCGCCGTACGCGGAGCGCAGGTCCTCGATGTACGCCTCGACCTCGGGCTCGGTCGAGTCGCCCGCCGTCATGGCCGCGGTGGCGCCGCCGACCAGCGACGCGCCGACCTCCTGGAGCACGAGCGGGTCGTCCCAGAAGACGTTGCCCAGCATGCGCTCGGTGTCGACCCGGCCCTTCTGCTCCTCGTACTGCTTGATGAAGGAGATCAGGCCAGAGCCGCCGATGCCGACGTACAGGCCGTCGACGTTGTCCGGGATCTGCGAGATGTAGGACGAGTAGTCCTCCTCGCCCAGCGGCGCCCAGATGCGCTTGCTCACGTTGCCGCCGATGGCGCAGAACTCGGCCACGAAGCCCGACAGCGACGTGTACGGGAACGAGTAGTCGTCACCGATGATCGCCGCCGTCTTCCAGCCCAGCTCGTTGTACGCGTAGTCGCCCAGGCCGGCCGACCACTGCGCGCCGTCCGGATGGAAGCGGAAGAAGTTCGGCGCCTGCACCTTCAGCGTCGCGTCCTGCGCGCCGGCGATGCCGTTGACGAACGTCTTGTCGGGATGCTCCTTCGCGTAGTTGGCGACCGCGATGCCCTCGTCGCCCGACAGCGGGCCGATCATCACGTCCGCGTCCTGCTGCTCCATCAGGCGGCGCGTCTCCTCGATCGCCTTGTCGGCCGTGTCGTCGGCGCACCCATAGCCGACGATCTCCACGTCCTTGCCCGCGATCTGCGCCCCCTCGATACCGTCGGATGGAGCCTCGCCCGCGGCCGTCGCGCCCGCGAAGCGGATCAGCGCCAGGTGCGCGCCCGAGATGGTCGGCTCGAAGAACGAGCCGAACGCGCCCTCGCAGTCCGACAGGAAGCCGATCTTGATCGTGCCGCCCTCCTCAGCGGCGGTATCGCCGCCGCCCTCGTCCCCGCCGTCGTCGTCGTCGCCACAACCCGCGCCGACGAGCGCCAGCGCCGCCAGGGCAGCTACCAGCGTCAGCAGCTTTCGTCCCCTCAAAACACCTCTCCTCTCAATCCCCATCAGTTGACAGTGCCTGGTGCGGGGCCACCCTCGGGCCCCGCGGTAGTGGTCGTGGTCGGGGTGCCACCTCCTCGTCTTCGCCCTCGCAGGCGATCGCGTACGTTCTCCCAGATGCCGACGAGGCCGCCAGGGGAGACCAGCACGATGATCAAGAAGATGAGCCCGATGATCGTGTTGAACCGCGCCGGGCCGAGGATGTTCCCGACCTGCGGGACCCACTCGCGCGAGTAGTTGTCGATCAGGGCGTATGCGAGCGCGCCGATCCACGCCCCCTCCAGCCGGTAGAGCCCGCCGATCACCGCGATGATCAGGATGTCGATCGTCTGCGCCAGGTTGATCGACCCCGGCGAGATGCGGCGGTTGTACCAGACCGACAGGATGCCGGCGACGCCCGCGATCAGCGCCGCCACACCGAACGCGATCGTGCGGTGGCGGATCACGTCGAAGCCGAGCGCGCGCATGCGGGCGGGCTCGTCGCGGACGCCCTGGAGCCCGAGCCCGAACGCGGTCCGAGAGAGGCCGCGCAGGCCGACGAAGACCGCCACGGCCACCGCGAGCGTGATCAGGTAGCGCGGCGCCGGGTTGCTCACAGTGTCGCCCACCAGCCCCGGCAGGTCGAGGTTGTTGACGCCGCCGAAGCCCGAGAGCTGCGTGACCTGCGAGAAGAAGTAGAAGACCAGCACGCTGAACGCGAGCGTGATCATCAGGAAGTAGATCCCCTCGCTGCGAGCGGCGATCAGGCCGAAGCCGAGCCCGACCGCGGTGGTGATCACGAGCGCGCCGATCACGGCCAGCCACGGGTCCCAGGCCGCCGGGCTGCCGCCGTCGGCGAGCACGAGGTTCGCGTATGCCATGCCCGCGACGCCGTAGAGGCCGACCTGGGCCAGCGACACCATCCCGCCGTAGGCGGCGAGGAAGATCAGGCTCGCCGCCGCTACGCCGAGCCACAGCGCCTTCGTGAGGATCACCGACAGGAAGAAGTCGGAGACGAACAGCGGGGCGAGCCCGAACACGGCGACGATGACGGCGAGCGCCGGCCACCCGAGGCGATCGCGGCTCACGTTGGGGTTCACGCCGGCCTCCCGAACAGCCCGAGCGGGCGCACGGCGAGCACGCCGACCAGCAGCGCGAACGTCACCAGGATCGAGTAGTTGGTGAGGTCCGTGTCGCCGAAGATCAGGTAGACGTCGGCGTACGAGTCGACGAGCCCGAGCGCGAGCGCGCCGATCGCGGCGCCGCCGAGCGAGCCCATGCCGCCGATGATCACGACGATCAGCGAGTTCAGCAGGAACGCCGTGTCCTGGCCGGGCGCCAGCGAGATCATCGTGCCGCCGAGCACGCCGCCGAAGCCGGCGAGCATGGCGCCGATGAAGAACGCGCCCGCGAACACGAGGTTCACGTTGATGCCGAGCGCCGACACCATGTCGCGGTCGTCGACGCCCGCACGCACGATCTTGCCGAAGCGCGTGCGCTTGATCACCAGCCACAGCACCAGGCCGATCAGCAGCGCGGCGCCCAGCACGATCACGCCGCGGAAGAACCCGAACCGCACGTCGCCCGGGAGCGTGATGCTCGTGGGCCAGGCCGTCGGGGCCGCGATGTCCTTCGAGATGCCGCCGTAGGCCGCCAGCATCTGGTCGGCGAGGATCACCGACAGGGCGATCGTGATCAGCGCCTGACGTAGGTCCTGGCCCTGGTTCCAGCGCAGGAAGACCTGCTGCATGGCGACGCCGAGGAAGCCGATGATCAGCGTCGCGAGCAGTAGCGGGACGAGCCAGCCGAAGAGCCCGTACTCGGCGTCGCTGGTGCCGCTGAGCGAGAGGTTGAGCCCCGTGTCCTCCTGGAACCACGTCTCCTGCATCTTCAGCGCGAAGTAGCCGCCCAGCAGGTAGAGCGACCCGTGCGCCATGTTGACCACGCGCATCAGGCCGAAGATGAGCGTGAAGCCGCTCGCGACCACGAAGTAGAGGGCGGCGAGCGTGAGGCCGTTGAGCGTCACGATCGAGAACTGCCGCAGATCGTCGGCCGCCTTGATCACCAGGAAGAGGAGGACGGCGGCGACGAGCACCGCTGGCGCGACGCGCTTCAGGGACCAGCGGGTGCCGGCGCGCGCAGGCTCGCGCGCACGGTCCGCGCCGCCCGTGGCCTGGCCGTCGCCGGCCTCACCCGAGGGCTGGACGTCCCCGCCGGAGCTGGAATCGACGGTCTCTGGCATGTCCTTGACAGGAATTGAAAGCTGATGCAGAGTTGTTTGTCAAGTTATGAAATGTCCTGGAAGGGCCCTATGACCATCACCCCGCGCGGGGAGCTGGCCGGCGTCGAGGCGTCGCTCTCCTCCGCACTCGGCGCGGGCGCGGTTATAACGGCACAGGCCGAGCTGGACGCGTACACGGCGGATACGTATTGGCCCGCACTGGCCGCCAAGGCCGCTGGGGAGCCAATGGCGCGCCCGGACGTGGTCGTACGGCCCCGTACCGAGGAGGAAGTCGCAGCGGTGCTCGAGATCGCCTCCGAGCACGGCGTGCCGGTGGTCCCCTGGGGTGGCGGGTCGGGCACGCAGGGCGGCGCGCTGGCCGTCCACGGGGGCGTCGTGATCGACCTGCGATCGCTCGACCGCGTGATCGAGGTCGACGAGAATTCGATGACCGTCACCGTGCAGGCCGGCAAGAACGGTCGCGAGCTCGAGGCCGTGCTGAACGCGCATGGGCTTATGCTCCCGCACTTCCCGGCGTCCGTCGAGTGGGCGACGGTCGGCGGCTACATCGCCGCCCGCGGGTCCGGGGTCCTCTCGACCCGGTACGGCAAGATCGAGGACCTCGTGCTCTCGCTGCGCGTCGCCACGCCGGCGACCGGCCCGATCGAGACCGTCGCGGTGCCGCGGCACGCCGTCGGGCCCGAGCTGACGCAGCTGTTCGTCGGCTCCGAGGGCACGCTGGGAGTCATCACGCGTGCGACGCTCGCCGTCGTGCCGGTGCCGGAGACGCGCCGCTTCGCCGCGGTCGCCTTCCCGTCCGTGGGCGCCGGCATCGGCGCGATCCGGCGCGCGCTGCAGGCCGGCCACCGCCCGTCGGTCGTGCGCATGTACGACGAGGAGGCGACGCGGCTCGCGTTCTCCCCGGTGGTCGGCGACGACCTGCCCGGCGTCTACACCGTGCTCGCGTTCGAGGGCGAGGCCGAGGCCGCCGCGCTCGAGGAGCGGCGCACGATCGAGCTCGCCCGCGAGGCCGGCGCCGAGGTGCTCGACCCGGCGCTCGGGCGGCGCTGGTGGGACCGCCGCTACGACTTCTACCACCCGCCCCACCAGCCCGAGCTGCCCGCGATCTGGGGCACGCTCGACGTGGTGGCGACCTACGCGCGGATCGAGGCCGTCTACGACGCGCTGCACGCCGCGGTCCGCGAGCCGTACCGCGGCGTCGGGCTCGAGCTGCGGATGCACTTCTCGCACTGGTACGCCTGGGGCACGATGATCTACGGGCGGTTCGTCGTCCCCGACGGAGGGCCGGACGCGCTGGCGCTGCACGACCGCATCTGGGAGGACGGCATGACCGCCGCCCTCGACGCGGGCGCGGTGATCAACGACCACCACGGGGTCGGGATCAAGCTCGGTCCATACATGCGCCGCCAGCACGGCGCCGCGCTCGACGCGATGCGGCTCGTCAAGACCGCGCTCGATCCCCACGACGTGATGAACCCCGGGAAGCTGGGCCTCTGAGGCGGTGCATGGCTGGGGCGCCCGGGATCGCGCTGATCGGCACGCTCGACACCAAGGGCGCCGAGATCGCCTACGTTCGGGACCGCCTGCGGGCGCTCGGCACCCGGCCGCTGGTCGTGGACTCCGGGATCCTCGGCGAGCCGGACGCGATCGCGGCCGACGTCACTCGTGAGGAGGTCGCGGCCGCGAGCGGTCACGAGCTCGACGCGATCCGCGCCGCCGGGTCGCGCGGCGCGGCCGTGGCGCTGATGCTGGAAGGGGTCCGCGCGGTCGTCCTGCGGGAGTACACGGCGGGGCGGGTCGCCGGCGTGCTGTGCCTGGGCGGCGCGGAGGGGGCGCTGCTCGGGGCGGCCGCGATGCACGCGCTGCCGGTCGGCGTGCCGAAGCTGATCGTCTCCCCCAGCGCCTCCGGGCGGCGCGCGTTCGGCCCGTTCGTCGGCGAGGGCGACGTGACGGTCATGCACTCGGTGATCGACATCCTCGGCCTCAACGAGATCTCGCGCTCGATCTTCGACAACGCTGCCGCCGCGATCGCCGGCATGGTGCATGACGGCGGGCGGCCGGTCGGGCGGCTCGGCGAGAAGTGCGTCGGGATCACGATGCTCGGCCAGACGACCCCCGGCGTGATGCGAGTGCGCGACCGCCTCGTGGCGGCCGGGTACGAGCCGGTGATCTTCCACGCCAACGGCGTCGGCGGGCCGGCCATGGAGCACCTGATCGAGGCCGGCGCGCTCCGCGGCGTGATCGACTACACGCTGTCCGAGCTCGCCAACTCGCTGCTCGACGGCATCCACGCCACCGGCCCGGACCGCCTGCGCGTGGCCGGCCGCCACGGCGTGCCGCAGGTCGTCGTCCCCGGCTGCGTCGACTTCTTCAACCAGGGCTCGCGCGAGTCGCTGCCCGAGGAGTACCGGACGCGCAAGAGCTACTTCCACAACCCGGTCGCCACGCTCGTGAGGCTCGAGGCCGACGAGGAGGAGGCACTGGGCCGGATGGTCGCCGAGCGCCTCAACGAGGCGCGCGGCCCGGTCCACGTGGTCGCCCCCACGCGCGGGTTCTCGCTGGCGGACGCCGAGGGCGGCGACCTCTGGGATCCCGAGGCCGACCGCGCGTTCCTCGACGCGCTGCGGTCGTCGCTGCGGCCGGAGATCCCGTACGAGACCGTCGACGCGCACGTCGACGACGCCGCGTTCGCCGACGTCGTGGCCGAGCGCTACCTGACCTTGACCCGGGAGCCGGCCAATGCCCGATGACGGTCGGGGGCGGGCTGTGCCGGTCTCCAACAAGCTGCTCGACCTCGCGCCGCCGGACAACGCCTGGTTCCAGGAGCGGTCGGACATGGACCACGGCGAGTTCTCGCGGACGGGGGTCATCGGCAACCCGATGACCGCGACCGCCGGGAAGGGCGAGGAGGCCCTGGAGCGATGCGCAGATCACCTCGTGAAGACCATCGACGAGTTCCGCCCGCCGGAGGTCAGCGTGACCCGGAGGGCGTGCGAGGACCGCGTCTGAGCACCGTGCCGCCAGCCCTTCGCCGAGCCCAGATCCTGGAACGGATCCAGCGCGACGGCGGCGTCTCCGTCGCGGAGCTGGCGCGCGACCACTCGGTGTCCCCGATCACAGTCCACCGGGACCTCGAGCAGCTCGCGCGCGAAGGACTGGTGGAGCGTGTCCACGGCGGGGCGCGAGCGATCCGCGGAACCGGCATGCTGCCGCTGATCGCCACCGCCTGGACCCAGCGCGTCGAGCAGGCCGCCGCCGCCAAGGCGGCGATCGCCTCGCACGTCGCCGGCATGGTCCCGAGCGGCTCGACCGTCTTCCTCGACGCCTCGTCGAGCGCGCTGGCGCTGGCGCGGCGGCTGATGGAGGACCCGCCGAACGAGCTGACCCTGGTGACCAACTCGCCGGCGATCGCCTACGAGGTGATCGCCGAGCCGATGCACGTGGTCGTCTGCCCGGGCGAGCTCGATCAGCACATGCGGATGCTGGCCGGGCGCTGGACCGTCGAGTTCCTCAGCGAGCTCAACTTCGACATGGCGTTCGTCTCCGCGGCGGGCCTGACGCTGGACGCCGGGCTGACCACTTCGCGCCGGCCGCTGGCCGACGTCGTCAACGCGGCGCGCGCCGCGGCGGGGCGCACGGTTGGCATGATCGACGCGACGAAGTTCGGGAGAGCGTCGCTGGTGTCGATCGTCCGCGCGCAGGAGCTGGACGTGATCGTGACCGACGACGGCCTGGAGGAGGCCATCGCGGAGGAATACCGGACAGCCGCAGTGCGGCTGGAGATCGTCAACACGTAGGGAGGAAGAGACACGATGGCGCGACCCGTAACGCTGTTCACCGGACAATGGGCGGACCTGGGGATCGAAGAGCTGGCGGCCAAGTGCGCCGGCTGGGGGTTCGACGGCCTCGAGCTGGCCTGCTGGGGCGACCACTTCGACGTCGCCGAGGCGATGAGCGACTCGGGCTACGCGTCCGGCCGGCGCGAGCTGCTCGAGCGCCACGGGCTCGGCTGCTGGGCGATCGGCAACCACCTCGTCGGGCAGGCGGTGTGCGACCCGATCGACGACCGCCACAAGGGCGTCCTGTCATCCGAGGTCTGGGGCGACGGCGACCCCGAGGGCGTCCGCCGGCGCGCCGCAGAGGCGATGAAGGACACCGCGCGCGCGGCCGCCCAGCTCGGCGTCGAGGTCGTGACCGGCTTCACCGGCTCGCCGACGTGGCACATGCTCTACTCGTTCCCGCCGAACGACTTCGACGAGGTCGAGCGCGGCTACCAGGAGTTCGCGGAGCGCTGGGGCCCGGTCATCGACGTCTTCGAGGCCGAGGGCGTCAAGTTCGCGCTCGAGGTGCACCCGACGGAGATCGCCTACGACTTCGTGACCACGCGCAAGGCGCTGGCGGCGATCGGCGACCGGCCGGGCTTCGGGATCAACTTCGACCCCAGCCACTTCGAGCACCAGTTCCTGGAGTCCGCCGCCTTCATCACCGAGTTCGGCTCGAAGATCTACCACGCGCACATCAAAGACTCGGTCAAGCGGCTCGACGGCCGCTCCTCGATCCTCGGCGGCCATCTGAACTTCGGCGAGCCGGGCCGCGGCTGGGACTTCGTCTCCCCCGGCCACGGCGACGTGGACTTCGAGAGCATGATCCGCGCCCTGAACCGGATCGGGTACAACGGTCCCCTCTCGATCGAATGGGAGGATTCCGGGATGGATCGCGACTGGGGGGCGCCGGATGCGCTGGCCTTCGTGCGTCGCACCGACTTCGCCCCGTCCTCGGTCGCGTTCGACGCCGCATTCGCGAAGGAGGCCTGAATGTCCGAAGTCGGGTTCGTCACGATGGGCAAGACCTCCGGAGGCGAGGAGGTCAAGTCGATCGGCGTGGGCATGCTCGGGTACGCGTTCATGGGCAAGGCCCACTCGAACGCGTACAAGACGCTGGCCTACATGACCTGGCCGCCGCCGCTGATGCCGCAGCTCGTGGCGATCGCCGGCCGCAACGAGGAGGCCGTCGCCGAGGCGGCCCGCCGCTACGGCTTCGCGGAGTACAAGACCGACTGGAAGGCGCTGGTCGCCGACGACCGGGTCGAGCTGTTCGACAACGCGGGGCCGAACAACCTGCATGCCGAGCCGACGATCGCGGCCGCCGAGGCGGGCAAGCACGTGATCTGCGAGAAGCCGCTCGGTCGTGACGCCGACGAGTCATACGAGACCTGGCAGCGGGTGCAGGCCGCGGGCGTCAAGCACATGTGCGCGTTCAACTACCGGTTCGTGCCGGCGGTCCGGCTCGCCCACCAGATCATCTCCTCCGGGGAGCTGGGCGACATCCAGCACTTCCGCGGCGCCTACCTGCAGGAGTGGGGCACCACCGAGGGCGACATCTGGCGGTTCCAGAAGGACCTCGCCGGCTCGGGATCGCTCGGCGACCTCGGCGCGCACGTGATCGACCTCGCGCGCTACCTGGTCGGCGAGATCGACGAGGTGGGGGCGATGACGCAGACGTTCATCCCCGGGCGCGACGTCGACGACGCCGTCGAGTCCGTGGTCCGGTTCGGGAACGGCGCGGTCGGCACGATCGAGGCCTCGCGCTTCTGCCCGGGCCGCAAGAACGCCTTCACCTGGGAGATCAACGGCTCCAAGGGATCGCTGGCGTTCGACCTCGAGCGCCTGAACGAGCTCCAGTACTCCGAGGGCAACGAGGGCTTCCGGACCGTGCTCGTCTCCGAGGCCGACCACCCGTTCTGGGAGCACTGGTGGCCGCAGGGCCACATGATCGGCTGGGAGCACAGCTTCGTCCACGAGCTCCACCACCTGTTGACCGCGATCCGCGACGACAGCGACGTCGCCCCGCACGGGGCGACGTTCGAGGACGGCTATCGCGCCGCCGAGATCTGCGACGCGATGCTGCGGTCGGCCGAGCAGGGCGGCCGCGAGAGCGTGACCTACCGCTGACGCGACGCGGAGGGCCCTGAACGTTCACGTTTGGGGCCCTCGGTCGCCGGGCAGCCATACGTGTGGCGGGAACGACGGCGCGCGAGCGCCGTTTCACATTTCCACGCACGACCGCGCGCGGCCCGAGCACCCCGGCCGCGTGTTCCTCCTGTGCCGAACGAGAGCCGACACCGTTGGCGGCGCTTCGCTGCCCGCGAGCTCCTGCTCGCGACATTCCTCGCCACGCTCGTGGCGGTCGTCGCGTCGCAGGCGCTGCCCGTCGCAGCGTCGACCGAGCCGCGCGCGTGGGAGGACGGCGTCGTGCGGATCTACGACTCGAACGAGCTCGGACGCTCGGTCACGACCGCCGCGCAGCGCTGGAACCGGTCCGGCGCGCAGGTACGGCTGATCAAGGTCGACAAGCGCGAGAACGCCGACGTCGTGTTCGAGGTCGACGACCGCGCGCTGCGCGAGGCCTGCGGCTGGGATTGCCTCGGCTACACGACGTCGATCGGCAGGCCGTCCGACGGCAAGGTGCAGGTGCTGCTCGCCGCCGAGCTCAACGGCGACCCGCGGCCGCTGTCGGTCTGGGTCGCGGCCCACGAGCTCGGCCACGTGCTCGGCCTCCACCACCGCGACGGCCGGGCGTGCTCGCTGATGAGCGCGCACGCGTTCGACACGCGTTGCGCGCCGTCGCTGGCGGCGGAGCCGCCGACGCACGACCAGCTCGCCTGCGTCCCGGCCCCCGCCGACGTCGAGGACGCGGCGGCGATCTACGGCGGCGCTCTCACGCGGCGCGACGCACGCTGTCGCTGACCGCCGACGGCGGCCGCCAGGCCGGCTTGGCGAACAGCGTCTGGGCGACGCCGATGCGCCGCTCGGCGAAGCCCGCCTCGCAGTAGCAGAGGTACATCCGCCACATGCGCAGGAAGCGCTCGTCGTAGCCCAGCGCCTCCAGCCGGCCGGCATGCCGCTCGAGGTTCGCCCGCCAGCGCCGCAGCGTCTCGGCGTAGTCGAGCCCGAAGTCCTCCATCGAGACCATCGTGAGGTCGGTCCGGCGCGCCGTGCAGCGGGCGATCACCTCGAGCGACGGCAGGCAGCCGTTGGGGAAGATGTGGGTGCGGATGAAGCTGCGCGACGCGCGCTCGACCGCGTACGCCCGATCGTCGATCGTGATCGCCTGGAGCAGCATCACCCCGTCCGGCTCGAGCAGCTCGGCGCAGCGCTCGAAGAACGTGCCGAAGTCCTTCCATCCGACGGCCTCGACCATCTCGAGCGAGACGAGCTTGTCGTAGCGTCCGCGCAGGTCGCGGTAGTCCTGCTCGAGGACGGTGACCCGGTCCGCCAGGCCGGCGTCGCGCACCCGGGTCTGCGCGTACGCCCGCTGCTCGCGCGAGATCGTCGTCGTCGTCACGCGGCAGCCGCGCGTGGCGGCGGCATGGAGCGCGAAGCCGCCCCAGCCGGTGCCGATCTCCAGCACGTGGTCGTCGGGCCCGAGGTCGAGCCTCTCGCACGTGAGCTCCAGCTTGGCCAGCGACGCCTGCTCGAGCGTCATGCCCGGGCGGGTGAAGCGGGCGCTCGAGTACATCATCGTCGGGTCGAGCATCAGCGAGAACAGCTCGTTGCCGAGGTCGTAGTGGGCGGCGATGTCCGTGCGGCTGCGCCGGGGCGTGTTGCGGGACAGGGCGGAGCGCGCGCGCTGATAGGGCTCGCGCAGCGGCGTCGCCCGCCGGCGCGGCTCGTCGAGCAGCTTGGCGTTGCGCGCGGCGACGCGGATCAGCGCGGTCAGGTC
>Ga0214469_1000522_pt1 | contig 13428 bp, 12 predicted proteins | sample RVTome_10_FD_187340 | JGI IMG/M metagenome (GOLD analysis project Ga0214469, IMG submission 187340) | Soil microbial communities from uranium-contaminated site in the Upper Colorado River Basin, Wyoming, United States - RVT153D57 HiSeq ... | reverse complement strand
CGACTCCGCCACGGCCAACGTGACCGAGGCGCGCCCGAGCACCTGCGCCAGGGCCGGCTCGTCACGGAGCAGGCCCGGCAGATCGTGGAGGGGCGCGTCGGTACGCGCCCCTGCGGGCGCAGGGGCGGGGTTCATGGCGGTTAAAGCTACCGGCTGGAGTGACAGTTGAGCCCGGGGCGAGCGGTGAATCCGACCGATGAATCCGGTGCCCGCCGGTCGTCTGGACGGTAGTGGTCACCGACACGCCACCCGCAGGAGCACGAGCCATGACCGACACGCCGACCATCCCGAGACTGGTGCAGGCGCCGCCTGCCCCTCCCGCCGATGTCCAGGCGCTCGTGCGGCTGGTCGGCACCTGGCGGGTCTGGGGCGGGGGCGCCGAGGGAACCGTGACGTACGAGTGGGTGGAGGGCGGGTTCTTCCTCCTCCAGACCGTCGACCTCCGCCAGGACGGCGAGCCGATCCGCGGCGTGGAGGTCATCGGGCACGAGCAGACCGACGACACCGAGCCCGGCACCGAGATCCAGTCGCGGTACTACGACAACGTGGGCAACACCTTCGACTACGTCTACGAGCTCGAGGGCGACACGCTGACCATCTGGGCGGGCGAGAAGGGCTCACCCGCCTACTACCGCGGCGTGTTCTGCACCGACGGCACCACGCTCACTGGGCGCTGGGCGCATCCCGGCAGCGGGAGCGACGACATGACGGCGGTGCGCATAGCCTGACCGCCCGTGGGCGAGCAGGACACGATGCCTCCGGTCTCCGACGACGAAGCGGCGGCGCTCGCGGTGTTCCAGAAGGACATCGGCGAGTGGGACGCCGACCTGGAGGTCACGCCCTATCCCGGCGCCGGCGTCAACCGCACCGCGGGCGTGGCGATCAACCGGCTGGTGGGCGGTCGCTGGGTCGTCAGCGATCTGACGACGGAGTCGGGGTTCTCCGGGCACGGGGTGTACGGCTGGGACCCCGCGCAGCGCGCCTACGTCGGCATCTGGGTCGACGCCATGAGCGGCGGCATCGCCCAGGGCACCGGGACCTGGGACGAGGCATCGCGGACGATGACCTACGACTTCGAGATCGAGCTCCAGGACCAGATGGTGCGCTACCGCGAGGTCACCCAGACGCTGGCGGACGGCACGCAGGTGTACCGCAACCTCAGGACCATGCCCGACGGCCGGGAGCACGAGGTGATCCGCGCCACCTATCGCCGCCGCGGCTGAGGCACCGGTTGGCCTCTGGTGCGGAATCGGTTGCTGGGCACCCAATTCCGTGCCATGAAACAGTTCGGTTGGCGGTCCACGACACTCGCCCACGCCACGACACCGTTCGACTAGCTTCGCCCGGGTGCGCCGGCTCCCGAGACGATGGCGCCTGATCGCGACCGCGGCCCTCGTGAGCGGGGCGGCCGGGTGCAGCGTCCCGTCGTTCGGGGCGCCCGACCCCAAATCGGAGCAGGGCGAAAGCGTCTTCTCGCTGTGGCAGGGCTTCCTCATCGTCGCCCTCGCCGTCGGCGCGCTGGTGTGGGGCCTGCTGATCTTCGTGATCCTGCGCTACCGACGGCGCAACGACGAGGTCCCCAACCAGACCGCGTACCACGTCCCCCTCGAGATCTTCTACACCGCGGCGCCGGTGGTGATCGTGGCGGTGCTGTTCGGTTTCAGCGTCGCCACCGAGGACGACGTCACCGACCTCGACCCCGAGCCGGCGGCGCAGATCGAGGTGATCGGCTTCCAGTGGTCGTGGCAGTTCCACTACCCGGACGAGGACATCACGATCACAGGCGAGCCCGGTGAGCCGCCGGAGATGGTCGTCCCGGTGGGCCGCCCGACCGCGCTCCGGCTGGTCGCCGCCGACGTCGCCCACTCGTTCTGGGTGCCCGACTTCCTGTCGAAGCGTGACCTCATCCCCGGCGTCGACAACGAGATCGACATCACGCCCACCGAGGAGGGCCAGTACGTCGGCCGCTGCGCCGAGTTCTGCGGCCTCGACCACTGGCAGATGAGCTACTCGGTGCGGGTCGTGTCCGAGGACGAGTACGACGAGTGGGTCGCCGGGCAGCGGGCCTCCCAGGACGGCGGGGACGGCGATGACGGCGGCGCGCCCGGGGAGGGCTCCGGCTCGTGACCACGCTCGAGGATCGTCGGGTCGTCGCCGAGGAACCACCCGAGCCCGAGCACCGGGCGCAGGGCCTGCTGGCGTTCATCACCAGCACCGACCACAAGCGCATCGGCATCTCCTACATGGCCACGGCGTACGCCTTCTTCCTGCTCGGCGGGGCGCTGGCGGTGGTCATCCGCTCGGAGCTGTACCAGCCCGGCCAACAGGTCCTGTCGCAGGGCGTCTACAACGAGATGTTCACCATGCACGGGAGCATCATGCTGTTCCTGTTCCTGGGCCCCTTCGCCTTCGGCTTGGCGAACTACTTCGTGCCGTTGCAGATCGGCGCTCGCGACATGGCGTTCCCGCGGCTCAACGCCCTGTCGTACTGGTTCTACGTGTTCGGTGGCATCACGATGGTGAGCGGGTTCCTCACCTCCGACGGGGGCGCCGACTTCGGCTGGACCGGCTACACGCCGCTGTCCAGCATCGTGCGCACGCCCGGCATCGGGGCCGATCTCTGGATCGTCGGTGTCGCCCTCACCGGGCTCTCGGGCATCCTCACGGCCGTCAACATCGTCACCACCGTGGTGACCATGCGGGCGCCCGGGATGCGCATGTTCCGGATGCCGATCTTCACCTGGAACATGCTGGTCACCAGCGTGCTGGTGCTCATCGCCTTCCCGGTGTTGACGGCCGCCGCCGCCATGCTCTTCTCCGACCGCCTGCTCGGCTCGCACATCTACGACGCCACGGTGATCGACGGTGTCTCGGGTTCGCCCATCCTGTGGCAGCACCTGTTCTGGTTCTTCGGCCACCCGGAGGTCTACATCCTGGTTTTGCCGTATTTCGGCGTGATCACCGAGGTGCTGCCGGTGTTCTCGTGGCGGCCCGTGTTCGGCTACGCCGGACTGGTCTTCGCCACCACGGCCATCGCCGCATTGTCGGTGGGCGTGTGGGCGCACCACATGTTCGCCACCGGCGCCGTGCTGCTGCCGTTCTTCACCGGCTTTTCGATGCTGATCGCGGTGCCGACCGGGGTGAAGTTCTTCAATTGGATAGGCACGATGTGGGGCGGCAGATTGACGTTTCCTACCCCGATGCTCTTCGCGCTGGGGTTCCTGTTCACCTTCCTCCTCGGTGGCCTGTCGGGCGTGATGCTGGCGGCGGCGCCTATCGACTTCCATGTGACCGACAGCTACTTCGTCGTGGCACACATGCACTACGTGCTGTTCGGCGGATCGGTGTTCGCCCTCTATGCCGGCATCTACTACTGGTGGCCCAAGGTGACGGGGCGCGTGCTCGACGAGCGCTGGGGCAAGCTGCACTTCTGGATGACCCTGATCGGCTTTCACCTGACGTTCTTCGTCCAGCACATCCTCGGGCTCGAGGGCATGCCCCGGCGGGTGGCCGACTACCTCGACAGCGACGGGTTCACGGGGCTCAACCAGGTCTCGTCGATCGGTGCGTTCCTGCTGGCGGCGTCGACGCTGCCGTTCCTGTGGAACGCGCTGCAGACCCTGCGGGGACGCCTCGGCACCGTGGCAGGCGCCGACCCGTGGGGTGGGCAGACCCTCGAGTGGGCGACCAGCTCGCCACCACCGGCCGAGAACTTCGCCGGACCACTGCCTCCCATCCGCTCGCAGCGCCCGGCGTGGGACCTGCGGCATGCCGCTGACGGCGGGGCTCGCCGCCGTGGCTGAACCCGCCGTCCCCGGCACGGAGGGCCCCCGTGGTCACGAGGCCCGCCCACCGGTCGACGACCGCGCCGTCCCCTGGCGGGTGTTCATCAGTGTCGGCGTCTTCGTGCTGCTGATGGGTGCCATCTACTGGGGCACCGCCTACGAGGAGAGCGGCACCGTCATGCTGATCCTGGCGGCGGTGCTGTCATTGTGGATCGGCACGTACCTGTGGCTGCGGACCCGGAGCCCGGCGGTGGAGCCGGCGGAGGCCCTGTCCCCGGCCGAGGCGGCCGCCGCCCGACAACCGGAGGTGACGGCCCACTACCTGCCGCACGCCAGCGTGTGGCCCTTCACCATCGGGCTCGGTGCCGCCACCTTCGCCAACGGTCTCGTGCTCGGCGTGTGGCTGATCGTCCCGGGGGCGGCGCTCATGGTGCTGGGCATCTTCGGCTTCGTCCGCCAGACGCGGCGCCGGGACTGAGCGGACCTTCGCGGGGCCGTGTGCCCTCGTCACCCCCGCACGGTGACGGTGTCGACCAGGTCGGCCTCGATCTCCGCGTCGGTGAAGGCGACGTCGCGCCACTCCTTGGCCGAGAACGCCTCGGTGGCCTCGGTGTAGGCGTCGCTCGACCGGTCCTCGGTCTCGCCGTACGTGAGGAAGACGCGGGCCTGAGGTCCGTCGTCGGCGAACGACAGCGCCATGAGGAACGACGTGCCGTTGTTGATCGGATAGCCGGCCTCGCCGCCGACCCGGGCCAGCGACGAGCCCGGCACGAGCGTCTCGCGCTCGGTTTCCGCCAGCGTGGGATCGAGGATCGATGACCCCGTACCCCAACCCACGATGTTGGTGGTGCCGTCGCGGGCGTTGCCGCCGTGGATCGGGATGCGCTCGCCGTCCCGCAGGGCGAACTGCACCTCGCCCAGGGTGGAGTCGACCGTGAACCCGGCGGCCTCGAGCGCCTGCACGGCGCGGGCCAGGTCCACCAGCACGGGGTCCGGGGTGGCGCCGCCGGGTGCCGGCGCCAGTCCGGCGGGCGTGTCCACGGGGCGCTCGGGGTCGAAGGGCTCGGCCCAGAGCGCTCCGGCCTGGCTCAGGTCGGCGGTGTCGACCCGCGCCAGCAGCTCCCGCCACAACGGCGGTCCGGCCCGGTCGACGTCGTACACGCCGTCCCACCCGGCCAGAACCCGACACGCGGGGCCCACGTCGACCCTGGCGGCCGGCAAGGGGGCGGCGCCCTCGTCGCCGCCCGACGGCTCCTGCGCCGGCACGTCGACCGTCGTCGCCGCCCGGCAGCGCTCCGCCACCGGCTCGAGCAGGACCCGCGAGGTGTAACCCCGGTTCTGCACGGTGGCCGCGGCCAGCTCGTCCAGCGTGAACGTGCCGTCCTCGCCGGATGGCCCGGCCGTGGTCGTGTCCCCGAGCACGACAGCGTTCTCCCGGGTGCGCGGCGAACGGGCCGTGCGCTGGGCGCCGTGGAGCGGCGAGTAGCCGCCCTCCAGCATCTCGGTGGCGTGCGGCAGCCAGAAGGAGTCGTTGGCGTTGAAGACGTAATCGTCCCGCTCGACCATCGGCTGGTCAGCGGCGGGCACCAGCCCGGGGTCGCGGGCGCCATCCTCCTCGACCCACTCGTAGACCGGATCCGACCCGTCGAGCAGCACGGCTCCGTTTTCCGCCGCGATCCGCACGATCGGGTCGGACTCGAGCGACGCCTGGTAGGCCGCGATCGCCTCGTCGGACAGGTTGGGGGTGGCGGACGTGTCGGCGTACCACGCCCGCCCGTCGTCGGACACGGCGATGGTGTTGAAGAGCGGCACGCCGTTGACCTCCTGGTGGACCTCGATGAACTCGTCGAGGTCGGCGGCCTGCAGCATGCCGAGGTACTGCTCGATGAACTCGTCGTTGTCGAGGTTGGCGTCGCGGTAGGTGATGGTGGCGGCGTCGGTCCACCCGAAGCCGGGGAAGTCGATGATCGGCCCGTAGTGGCTGGACCACATGGTCCGGGTGACCTCGCTGAGCCGGCCATCGTCGCCGCGCACCTCTACGGTCACGTCCTGCGACGTCATCGCCCGCTGGCCGTCGCCGTAGACGTAGGTGGTCGGCGAGCCGGGGACGAGATCGAGCCTGTAAGCCGTGAAGCGGTTGCCGGCCGAGACCGTGTGGGTCCATCCGAAGTTCTCGGTGAAGCCGATACCGATCCCGGGTAGCCCTGAGAGCTGCACGCCGTAGGCGTCGAGCTCGCCCGGGATGGTGAGGTGCACCTCCCAGAATCGCAGCTCCCCCTCCCAAGGAAAGTGCGGGTTGGCGACGAGCATGCCGCCGCCGTCGGCCGAGCGCTCGGCGCCGATCGCCCAGCCGTTGGAGCCTGTGTCCTCCGGTGCAGGAACGAGCGGCCCCGCGGCCGTCTCGTTCGGTGACGAGGTCGTGGTCGTAGCGCCACCCTGGGGCTCTTGCGCGCCGGCGATGAACCCGCTCACGGCGCCACTGCTCGCCTGGAGGGCGATCGACCGGGCGTAGGCGTAGACCTCGACGGGCTCGAGCGGCCGGACCCACTCCTCGCCGGCGCACCACCCCGGCAGGCCGTCGGCCCCCACCTCGTCGAGCTGGGCGTTCCAGCCCGCGGTGAAGGCGGTGATGAGCTCGGCCACGCCGTCCGGGGCCCCGTCCCAGTCGTCGGATGCCCGTTCGAAGATGCCGATCGCCTTCCAGGCGATGTCGGAGTCGACGTTGGCGTCGTCCTCGCCGACACCGAACCACCGCGCCCGCTCGCCCCGGATCTTGACCACCTGATCGGCGAGGTCGCAGGCGCGGTCCTCGCCGCTGGCCCAGCCCTGACCGAAGGCGAGGTCGGCCGACGATTCGGCGGTGATGTGGGGAACTCCCGCAGACGTGCGCCGAATCGTGGCCTGATAGGTGTCGCCGATGCCGACGACGTCGCCCACGGCTTCGCCGGCGGCGTCGTCCGCGGCGTCGTCCGCGTCGTCATCCCCACTGCACGCCGCAGCCCCCGCTGCCAGAGCCAGCGCCGCCAGCATCCCCAGGACGGTGCGCCCGCGATCGCCCCCCCACTCGGGTCATCGAGCCACATAGTGACACCACTCGCCTGGGGTCCGCCGCCGCGCGCACCCCAGGCGGGTGGCGGATCAGGCGGCCGGCGCCCGCCGGGCGTGTGGTGGGGGCAGCTCGCCGGCGTCGCGGGCGCGGCCCAGCACGTCTCCCCACCAGGCAAGATCGTCGAGCAACACCGTCAGGCGGGCGTTGGACCTGGGGTCCCGGGGGCGGCCGTCGTCACCGAATGCCTGGTGGACCTGCGCGATCAAGGTGGCGTTGCGCAACGGAACCAACTCCGCCTCGATGGCGATGTGCGCCAAGTGCTCGACGGCCCGGGCCCCGCCCACCAGGCTCCCGCTGTAGCCCACGAATCCCGCCACCTTGTTGCGGAACCCGAAGCTGCCGAAGACCGAGTCGATTGCGTTCTTGAGCACGGCCGGGACGCTGTGGTTGTACTCGGGCGTGAGGAACACGTACGTGTCGCCGGCGGCGATCGCCGAGTTCCAGCGGTGCACGACGGGATCGGAGTAGCCCCCGCCCCCCTCACCCATGACCGCCTCGTACGTCTCCCCGAACATGGGCAGCGGCCAGTCACGCAGGTCGAGTACCTCGACCGCGAAGGCGCCATGGGCCACGGACCGATCGACGAGCCAGGGCAGCACGAGGTCGGCGGCGCGGCCGGGCCGGGTGCTGCCGACGACGATCTTGAGCTCGAGGGTCATGGTCGCAACGCTAGGACCTCAACCTGACTTGAGGTCAAGGGCTGCCACTGCGGACCGGGTGTAGCCTCGAGCGGAATACTTGTCCACGCAAGTTGTTGCCCTAGGGGACCAGGAGGAATGCCATGCCCGCGATCACCGTTGCCGATCCCCTCACGTTGCCGGCCGTCGCCGAGCCCGACCCCGCGACGTCGACCGAGCGACCCGTCCGCTCGGTGACCACCGCTCCGGCCGGGTTCGAGGGCGAGGGCTTCCCCGTGCGGCGGGCGTTCGCGGGCGTGGCGAGCGCCGACCTCGATCCGTTCGTCCACATGGACCAGATGGGTGAGGTCGAGTACGCCCCCGGCGAGCCCAAGGGCACGCCGTGGCACCCGCACCGCGGCTTCGAGACCGTTACCTACATGATCGACGGGACCTTCCAGCACCGCGATTCGGCGGGTGGCGGCGGGCTCATCACCAACGGCGACACGCAGTGGATGACCGCCGGCGCCGGGATCCTCCACATCGAGCGTCCGCCGGACGAGCTGGTCGCCAGCGGCGGGCTGTTCCATGGCATCCAGCTCTGGGTGAACCTGCCGGCCGCTGACAAGTTCACGCCGCCGCGCTACCAGGACATCCGTGGCGGCCAGGTCACGCTCCTGCGCTCCCCCGACGGCGGCGCCGTGCTGCGGCTGATCGCCGGTGACCTCGGAGGCCACCACGGCCCGGGCAGCACCCACACCCCGATCACGCTGGTCCACGCCACCGTCGCCCCCGGCGCGCAACTGCAGGTGCCGTGGTCACCCGACTTCAATGCCCTGGCGTACGTGCTCGCCGGACGGGGGACGGTCGGCTCGGCTCGCCAGCCCATCCACAGCGGGCAGCTGGTCGCGTTCGGAACCGGCGGCCACCTGGTCCTGGGGACGCTGGACACCACCCAGGACAGCGTCGCCCCCAACCTCGAGGTCCTGCTGCTCGGCGGCCGGCCGATCCGGGAGCCGGTGGCGCAGTACGGGCCGTTCGTGATGAACACCCGCGCCGAGCTGGCACAGGCGTTCGACGACTACCAGGCGGGCCGCATGGGGCAGATCCCGGCGGAACATCTCGGCGACTGAGTGCGATTCGGCGCCGATCTCCTTACACTGTACGGCTCCCGCCGGTCCGGCACACACCGCCTCGTGTCGGACCGGTGGAGGCCAAGCCGGGGAACTTCCGGGCGCGGAGGGCGTCCGGAAGTTGGCTGGGCGGGGCACCGCCGCGCAACCCGCCCGCCTCCATCAGACGCGGTCGGAGACAACCGCCTCCGCCGGGGTGGCACCACCGTGCTCGCTGCGCACGACGGCCAGGAACCGTTCGACGGCGCGGACGGTGTGATGGACCCGCACCGACGGCAGCACGTCGAAGGCGTGCTGGGCGCGGGGCAGTTCCGCGTACACGACCGGGTTGCGGGAGGTGCCGCGTAGGCACCTGACGAAGGACCGGGCCTGCTCGACCGGCACCAGCACGTCGTTGGTGCCGTGGAGGACGAAGAACGGCGGTGCGTCGGGCCGGACGTGGCTCATCGGGGAGGCCTCCTCCCAAACCGCCCGCTCGTCGGCCAGGGCGGACCGCATGACCCGACGCTCCAGGAACGGGACCAGGGCCCGGCCCGCGGACCCGTCCCGGTTGGTGAAGTCGTACACGCCGTAGAAGGGGACGGCGGCGGCGACGCCGGTGTCGGCGTCCTCGAACCCGGGCTGGAAGCGGGCGAGGTCGGGTGTCAGGGCGGCAAGCGCGGCCAGGTGACCCCCGGCCGACCCTCCGGTGATCACCACGAACGACGGGTCGCCCCCGTGGTCCGCGATGTTGGCCTTCGTCCAGGCGAGGGCCCGCTTCACGTCGACGATGTGGTCGGGCCAGCGCGCCCGGGGGCTGAGCCGGTAGTTGATGGTCACGCACACCCAACCCCGCTCGGACAGGTGCGCCATGAGCGGACGGGCCTGTCCCCGCTTCTCCCCCAACGTCCAGGCGCCGCCGTGCACCTGCACCAGGACCGGCGCCCCGGCGTCGGCGGGCAGGTCGGCGCGGCGCCAGATGTCGAGGCGGTTGTGGCGCCCATGGTCGCCGTACGACAGGTCACGGGCGGCGGCGTAGCGCCGACGCACACCGAAGCCGGACAGCAGCGCCGACCGGCGGTCCACGGGCACGTCCGGCCGAGGACTGAACGGCTCGGAGATCCGTTCGCGATAGTCGGCGCCTAGGCCCCCCACCAGCGCTCGCTCGACGACCTCGTCCGAGCGGCTCGCCTCCCGCTGCAGAGCAACCAGCCCGCCGAACGACGCGGCCGTCAGCCCCAACCCCACGGCGCCCCGCAACCCCCGAGCCCCGCCGCCCCGGGCGCTCGCCAGGCCGACGATCCCCTGGAGGCCGAGGCTGGGCAGCGGCATCTCGGAGGTGGGCACGCCCGAGAGGAACTCCAGCGGCGACCCGGGGGTGGCCGCCGATCGGTCGAACGGTCGCCAGGCAGAGGCCGTCACCGTTGCCGCCACCACGCCGGACAGGAGGAACCTGTTGCGGGGATCCATGGCGCCCGATGTTATGGCCGACCGTTTCCCGGGCCACCGTTCGACCGATCGGCGGCAGTCGACTGGCTCGGCCGATCTTCATCGGATCGGCCGATACCGACCCCGGCCCCGCGGGTACAGTTCCTGCACACCGCGTGCATCCGATCGGGGGGCCTCGATGACGACGAAAGATGGGACCGTAGGGCGGTACCTGCACTGGGTCCTCGTGGCGTTCTCGCTGGGGGCCGGGGTGATCCATTTCGCCTACAGCGGCGAGCACTTCGATGTCGCTTGGGCCCACGGCACGTTCTTCGCGGTGGTGGCCTGGTTCCAGCTGAGCTGGGCGGTCGGGATCATGGTCCGGCCGACCCGGAGCGTCCTGGCGCTGGGTGCCGTCGTGAACGCGTTGGTGATCGGCACGTGGATCATGTCCAGGGTGTGGGGCGTGCCCGTCGGTCCCGGCGCCTGGGACCCCGAGCCGATCGCTCTCGCCGACGGGCTGGCGACCGGGCTCGAGGTCGGCATCGTCGCGATCTCGCTGGCGGTCCTGGCGCGCCCGGCGTTGGCCCAGCAGACGGTCCGCCCCTCGGTGGGGATGGCAGGGATCGGCCTCAGCGGGCTGGCGGTGGCGGTCGTGTCGACCCTGGCGCTGGCGCCCGCGTTCGCGTCCGATCACCACCATGGGGACGAGGGCGAGGAGGCCGGTCACGCGCACGACGACGAGGAGACGGCCGGCCACGCAGGCGACGACATGGCCGAGGGCACCGATCACCACGCCGCCACGGGCGAACAGGTCGAAGGCCACACCAACGTCGTCATAGCCGCCGACGGCACCTCGGCGTGCGAGGAGTCGGGCTACGGCAACGAGGGCAACAGCGGCCACGGGCACCGGGGGCCGGTGGCGTTCACGCCGATCGATGCGCAGACCCGCGTCACCTTCGCCGCGCAGGTGGAGCAGTCCAACGTGGTGGCTGCCAAGTACCCGACCCCCGCCGCCGCCGAGGCGGCCGGTTGGCGCCGGATCACCCCCTACGTGCCCTGCATCGCTGCGCACTATCTCAACAACTCGCTGCTCGACGGCACGTTCGATCCGGGGAACCCCGAGATCCTGCTCTTCGACGGCACCGATCCCGACAGCAATCTCGTCGGGCTCAGCTACCTGGCGTTCACCGATCCCGACAACCCGCCGGAAGGCTTCGCCGGTGACAACGATCCGTGGCACATCCACCGCCAGCTGTGCCTCGGCGGCGGTGGCGTCGTGGGCGACGAGAACACCACCAAGGAGCAGTGCGAGGGCCGCGGCGGACGGCTCGTCCCGCTGAACAACCTCTGGATGATGCACATGTGGAACGTCGCGGGCTGGGACAGCCGCTGGGGCCTGTTCAGCTCCGAACATCCCGACCTCGGCGGCACCATCGGCGACATCAACGCCGCGCCCGCCGGCTAGCCCTCAAGTCAAGGGGGCAGGGCGTCAGCTTGCCGCCGCCGCGGCGGCTCGATCCTTCGCGACCTCGTCGAGCTCGGCGTACTCCTCGCCCGTGTCCACCCAGTCCTCGAACTGGATGACACCCAGCTCCTCGAAGCGGCGCCGCAACCAGGCGCCGGAGGCGTCCAGTAGGCCCAGCTTCTTGCAGTTGGGGACGATCTTCGAGAACAACATCTGCTGGAACATGTTCTCCTGCGGCGGGATCGCCAGCATCGAGGTGACCACGGGGCGCGGGTCGATGCCCATTCGCTCCCACACCTCCTGCTGGAGGAAGCGGTCCCGCATCCGTACCGCGGCCTCGAACGCGAACTCCTGGCGCTCCCGGAGCTCGGCGTCGGTCAGTCCGCCGTAGTACTCCTTCAGCGACAGCACGCCGAAGGCCACGTGGCGGGCCTCGTCGGACATGACGTAACGCAGGAGCTGCTTGAGCAACGGATCCTGCGTGAGCATGTGCATGAACCCGAACGCCGCCAGCGCCAGGCCCTCGACCATGACCTGCATGCCCAGGTAGGTCATGTCCCAGCGGCTGTCGTTGATGATGTCGTCGAGCAGCATCTTCAGGTGGGCGTTGATCGGGTAGTGCCCCGTCAGCTTGGTGTCGAGGTACTTGGCGAACACCTCGACGTGGCGGGCCTCGTCCATCACCTGGGTGGCCGCGTAGTACTTGGCATCGATCCAGGGCACGCTCTCGACGATCTTGGCCGTGCACAGCAGGGCGCCCTGCTCGCCGTGCATGAACTGGCTGAGGCGCCAGTTCTGCCCCTCGATGACGAGGTTGGTCCACTCGCGCTCGGTGAAGTGCTCGAAGGGTGAGCCCGGCACCCTGGCGGCCTCGCGGAACCGCTGGATGACCGGGTTGCCGCCCATCTCGCTGGCGAGCTTCTCGACGTCGACCTCGGTGTCCCACGGCAGGTCGGTCTCGCCGTTCCACTGCGAGTGCTTGGCCTTCTCGTAGAGCTTGTTGAGGGCGGGCCGGGCACCCTTTTCGTAGTCCCACGTGAAGATGGCGTCGGCGTTGTCGGTCACCGTGTGGATGGCCTCGTCGACGTCGGTGTTGGCGACGGCGAGGATCGACTCGAGGTCGTCGACGTCTCGCCGACCGATCAGCGTCTCATTGGTGGCCACGGCTCTGCTCCTTCCCGTCGCCGGGCGCGATGGAATCCACCAGGCGATCGATGAGTTGGCGCCATTCGGTGTCGCCCGAGTGCGGCAGCCCCACGGCCTCCATGAGCAGGAAGCCCATGCCCAGCGCCTGGCAGAACTCGGCGGCGGCGCCGACGTCGACGTCGGACGCCAGGCTGCCGTCGCGCTGCCCGGACGCGACCGCGTGGGCCATGAGGGATCGGAACTTCATCAGCCGACTGCGCAGCAGCGCCGCCACTTCCGGATCGCGGCGGGCGGCCACCATGGCCTCGAACAACAGCGGCCGTGTGTCGCGGCGCGCGGTTGGCAGCTCGTGGCCGGCGAAGCGAAGTCCGTCGGCGGCATCGCCGGCGAGCTCGATGGTGGCGAACAGCGAGTCGACCTGGGCGGTGCCCACGGCGGCGAGCAGCAGGTCGGCCTTGTTGCGGAAGTTGGTGTAAATGGCGCCGGTGCTGAGCCCGGCCCGGCGGACGATCTCCTGGACCCGGGCGCCCTCGTAGCCCCGCTCGGCGAACACCTCGGCGGCCGCTGTCACCAGCCGGTCACGCACGGACGCGTCCGGAGCGGCCGTGGCGGTGGCTGCTCCGGTGGCGTGGGCGGTGGCGGTGGCGGTGGCGGTCGGCACGCCGCCCAGAATAACAGTTATTCACCCGCCTGAGGACGGGCCGGCGCGGCGCTGAAGGAATCGAACAGCGGGAATCCGCCGAACGGGCCCGCAGCGGCCGGC
>Ga0214469_1000521_pt1 | contig 13434 bp, 11 predicted proteins | sample RVTome_10_FD_187340 | JGI IMG/M metagenome (GOLD analysis project Ga0214469, IMG submission 187340) | Soil microbial communities from uranium-contaminated site in the Upper Colorado River Basin, Wyoming, United States - RVT153D57 HiSeq ... | reverse complement strand
ACCACCTGGTCGAACGCCGTGTCGATCCTTATCTCGAACCGTTTCGCCGACTGGCGCATCGAACGCGTCACCCGCAGGCCATCGAGCGGAATGATCCCGCGCGGGTCGGGTGACCACCAGGCGAGCATTGCCTCCCCGCGCGCCAGCCGGCCGATCGGCATCGGAAACAGCCCTGCGCGGTACGCGGCCAGCAGCGTGCCCGGCTCGAGGTCGGCGCCGATGCCGACGAGCCCGTCCCCGTCAGCCGACCGGGGTGCCGGCAGTACCCAGCGGGTGGGCGGCGGCTCAGTCGGTGGCACACCGATCAGGTTAGGAGAGCACCGCCGACGTATGGTCTATGCATGAGCTTTCGGCGCACCGTGACGAATATGGCCGGCAATGCGGCGGCCCGTCGCGCCGCTCCGGCCATCGCGGCGCGGGGCGTCCGCCAATTCCTCGACAAGGCCATCGACGGCTTTCCCGGCTTTCCCGGGGCCCGCGAGGTGGCGCGCCGCCACCTCGCCCGTCGCCGGGACGTCGACCTGGCCATCCGGGATGCCCTGGACCAGCACGTGCGGCTGGCCGGTGCGCAGGGATTCGTGGCCAACGTCGGCGGAGTGGCGGTCATGGCGATCGCCATTCCGGCCAACCTCGCCGGCGTCGGACTGCTGCAGGTTCGCATGGTGGCCGCGATCCAGCACCTGCGTGGCTACGACGTCAACGATTCGCGGGTTCGCACCGCCGCGCTCATGACGCTGCTCGGCGAAGACGATGTCAAGGCCGCGATCAAGCGAGGCGAGTTCCCCGGGCATCCGCACGACGTCGCGGTGGCCGCTGGCGACACCGACCCGAGACTGCTCGAACGGGTCGGCAGCGAGGTCACCCAAGCACTGGTCACCAGAGTCGGCGGCAAGCATGCCACGTTGGCCGTCACCAAACGCATACCCGTTCTCGGCGGAGTCGTCAGTGCCGGTGTCGACGCATTCAGCACCTACATGATCGGCAGGTATGCCGACCGGGAGTTTCCGCCACACGTGATGATCGAGCGGGCCTGACCTGCTCTTACCTAGCCATTACAACCTGTTAAGCGGGCACTGCCCGTTCCGTAGCTGATCGGGCTCGCCGCGATCCGGGCCGCGACCGTGGCGCGAGCGGTAGGACCGGTCGCCGGCGAGATCGCCGCAGGACTCGCCGAATGACACAGGCTGATCACAATCTTATTGACAGGTAGTTCACATTCTGGCTGTCGTGGGGCATTGTCAGAATCATGCGGTTGGCGGAAGACGCTGTAGAGGTGCGGCGGTTGCGCCGAATTTTCAAAGGCCGGCGCAGGTCTCCCGACGTGACCGCGCTCGACGGCGTCGATCTTGTCGTTCCGGCCGGCGAAGTGCACGGCCTGCTGGGACCGAACGGCGCAGGCAAGACCACGTTGTGCAAGATCCTCTCCACGGTACTGCTTCCGACGTCCGGGCACGCAAGCGTCGGCGGCCACGACGTCGTCCGCGAGACCGCCGACGTGCGCCGGATCATCGGCATCGTCTTCGGCGGCGAGCGCGGTCTCTACACGCGCCTCACCGCCCGCCAGAACCTGGAGTTCTGGGCCGCGATGTACGGCCTGCGCGGCCGTACCCTGCGCCGGAGGGTCGACGCCATGCTTAGCCAGATCGGGCTCGCCGAGCGCGCCGATGATCGGGTCGAGGGTTTCAGCCGCGGCATGAAGCAACGCCTGCACCTCGCGCGCGGGCTCATCGGTGATCCCCAGGTCGTGCTCCTGGACGAGCCGACCACTGGCATGGATCCGGTCGCCGCCCGAGAGTTCCGCACGCTCGTCGGCGAGTTGCGCGACGACGGCCGGACCGTCCTGCTCACCACTCACGACATGGCCGAGGCCGAAGCCGTCTGCGACCGGGTGACGCTCATCGACAACGGCCGCTTGCTCGCCACCGAACGACCCGCCGCGCTCAGCAGCTGGATCTCCACCTACTCGCGGGTGGACGCGCGGGACGTCCCCGCCGAACGCGTGCCCAAGCTGATCGGCGAGTTGCGCGACATTCCCGGCGTCACCGCGGTCCGGGCCGTCCAACCTTCGGGTATCCGCGTCGAGACCGACGCAGCCGACGCCGCGCCGCAGGTCGTCCGGCACCTGCTCGACTCCGGCATCAACAGCGTGGCCACCTCCACCCCCGATCTCGAGGAGGTCTACCTGCACATCATCGGTGAGCGCGGGCTTCGGGTCAGTCGGTGAACGCGCTCGCCGCGGGTTTCATCTTCGAAGTACGCCTGCTGCGGCGGTCGTTTGACGAGATGATGGTGCTGGTCACCGCACCATTGATGACGCTGATCCTGCTGTCGATCACAGAACACGCCGGCCGCACCGATCTCGCGCCGTACGCTGTGCTCGCGCCTGCTCTCATCGCGCTCTGGACCATCGCGCTGTTCACGTCCGGGGAGATCATCGAGCGGGAGCGGCAGAACGGCTCTCTCGAACCCCTCGTGGCCACGCCGGTTGCGATCGGCAGTGTCATCACGGGCCAGATCCTGGCCGTCACCCTGCTGAGTCTGGTCGGCTTCGCCGAATCATGGCTTGCCGCGTGGGCCGCCTTCGGCATCGTCGTGCCGATCGTCCACCCGACGGCGTTCACCGCAGCCTTGGTGGCCACCGCGTTCGCGATGGCGGGTACGGCGAGCGTCATGTCGTCGGTCTTCGTCCTGTCCAGGTCCGTCCGGGCGTACCAGAACTCGTTGAGTTACCCGTTCTTCGTCCTCGGCGGAGTCATGGTCCCGGTCGCCCTGCTGCCCGGCTGGATCGAGCCGCTCTCCCGCGCGGTGTTCCTGTCCTGGTCCGCCGACCTACTCCGGGATTCTCTGACGCCCGAACCGGTGACGAATCTGGTGGCCCGGACAGGGGTGATCCTGGCCCTGGGAACCGCAGGCTTCCTGATCGGGCTTGTCCTGCTTCGACGCGCTCTAGACCGGCTGCGAAGGACGGGGACGATCGGTGTTGCCTAGGGACCTGCTCGCCCCATTCCGGATCATCCGGTACAGCGCCGCCAACGCCTGGGCGGACATGTGGGTGATGTTCACACCGGCGTCCTGGACGTTCGGTTACCTCAGCCGGCTGCTGACCCAGGTGATCTTCTTCGCGCTGATCGGTGTGCTGCTCGACTCACCAGAACTCGTCCGGTTCCTGTTCATCGGCAACGCCGTCGTGTTCATGGCCTTCGAGGCGTTCATCTCCGTTGCCACCACGACCTGGGAACGTCGGCAGGGCACCCTCCCGCTGCTGGTGGCGGCGCCGCTGCCGCTGTGGCCGGTGTTCGTCGGCCGGAGCGTTCAGTGGCTGCCGACCGGGTTGCTGTCTTCGTCGGCCGCCCTGTTCGTGCTCGGGCCGTTCTTCGGCGTCACCTGGCGCCTGCCGCAAGCCCTCGCCGTGATCGCCGCGCTCCTGGTCATAGGCGTCTCGATGTACTGCATGGCGCTGGTGTTCGGCGCGCTCGTGCTGGCCGCCATGGAAATGCGCAACATGGTCTACAACGTGGCCACCACCGTAATGATGATGATCTGCGGAGTGATGGTGCCGCTGACCTTCTGGCCCGACTGGGTGGGTGCAGTCGCCAACGCCGTGCCGCTGACGCACGGGTTGGCGGCGATCCGAGCGCTCGCCGAGCCGTCCGCTGTCGCCCCCATAGCAGGAGAGGTGGTCGCCAACCTGCTCGTGGCGCTCGGCATCGGGGCCATCTGGATGATCGCGGCCGCGGTCCTGCTCGAGCGCCTGGCCGGGATTGGCCGGCGTAGCGGTTCGATCGAGTTCGCTGCCTGACCACCTGGTTCGCCGTGATCGAATGAGCATGTGACCGGACGTTGGCAGTTCTGGATCGACCGTGGCGGCACCTTCACCGACGTCGTCGCGCGCCGCCCGGACGGGTCCTTGGTTACCCACAAGCTGCTCTCGGAGAACCCGGCTCGTTACCGGGACGCCGCCCTGGCCGCCATCCGCGAGCTGCTGGACGTCGGCGTGACCGGTCGGATCCCTGTCGAACGCGTGGAAGCTGTCCGGATGGGCACGACGGTTGCGACCAATGCGCTGCTCGAACGTACGGGAGAGCGCACGGCACTCGTGATCACCCGAGGCTTCGGTGACGCGCTGCGGATCGGCTACCAGAACCGGCCGCGCATCTTCGACCGGCACATCGTGCTGCCCCAGCTGCTCTATGAGCTGGTGATCGAGGTGGACGAACGACTCACAGCCGAAGGGACCGTCGTCCGGCCCCCCGATCTGGCCGCGCTGCGCCCCAGCCTGCAGGCCGCGTACGACGAGGGCATCCGGGCGGTCGCGATCGTCTGCCTGCACAGTCACCTGTATCCGGATCATGAGCGCATGATCGGCGCATTGGCGACGGAAGTCGGCTTCCCGCAGATCTCCCTTTCCAGCGAGGCGAGCCCGCTGCTGAAGCTGATTCCGCGCGGCGATACCGCCGTCGTCGACGCCTACCTGTCGCCCATCTTGCGCCGGTATGTCGATCAGGTGGCCGACCAGTTGCCGGGCACGCGGCTGCTGTTCATGCAGTCCAACGGCGGGCTCACCGAGGCGCACAACTTCCGCGGAAAGGACGCCATCCTGTCCGGCCCCGCGGGCGGCATCGTCGGGATGGCGGCTCTGTCCCGGCTGGCCGGCTTCGGCAAGGTGATCGGTTTCGACATGGGCGGAACGTCCACCGACGTGTCGCATTACGCGGGTCAGTACGAGCGGGTCTTCAACACCCAGGTCGCCGGAGTCCGGCTGCGCGCACCGATGCTCGACATCCATACCGTCGCAGCGGGCGGCGGGTCGATCCTGCACTTCGACGGCAGCCGGTACCGGGTCGGGCCGGACTCCGCCGGTGCCGAGCCGGGCCCAGCGTGCTACCGCCGGGGCGGGCCGTTGACGGTCACCGACGCGAACGTCATGCTCGGGCGAATCCAGCCGGCGCATTTCCCGCACGTGTTCGGCCGGGTCGGCGACCGACCCCTGGATGCCGAGGTGGTGCGGCAGGCGTTCACTGCGCTCGCCGCCGAGATCGGGGACGGCCGCTCACCCGCACAGGTGGCGGAGGGTTTCCTTGCGATCGCGGTCGCCAACATGGCCAACGCGATCAAGAAGATCTCAGTCCAGAAGGGCCGCGACATCACCGAGTACGCACTGACCACGTTCGGCGGCGCCGGCGGACAGCACGCGTGTGCCGTCGCCGACTCACTGGGCATCCGCGTGGTCGTCGTGCCGCCGATGGCGGGTGTGCTGTCAGCGCTCGGGATAGGCCTGGCCGACACCGGTGCGATGCGCGAACAGTCGGTCGAAGCTCGGCTCGAGCCCGCTGTGATGGACCGGTTGCTGGCGTTGGCCGGAGATCTCGAGGCCGCCGCGTCCGCGGAACTGGTCGACGAGGGCGCCGCTGCCGACGAGATCTCAGTCACGCACCGGGCACACCTGCGGTACGACGGTACGGATACCGCCTTACCCGTCTCGTTGGCCGATCCGGCAACCATGGTCGCCGAGTTCGAGGCGGTGTACAGGCGAACCTACTCGTTCCTGCTCGACCGGCCGCTCGTGGTGGAAGCGCTTTCGGTGGAGGCAGTGGCGGGTACGCACGCCACCCCGCACGATCTTGCGACAATCCACAGCGTACGACGATCGGGATTGTCGCAAGATCCGGTCGAGAACGTGCGCATGTACACCGGCGGTCGATGGCGCGACGTTGCGCTGTACGAGCGCGGCGGGCTGCCCGTCGGAGCCGAGGTGGCCGGCCCGGCGATCATCGCCGAACCAAACGCCACGACAGTGCTGGACGACGGTTGGCGAGCCTCGGTCCACTCCCACGGTCACCTGATAGTCGAACGCGTCGTGGCACCCGCCGAGCACGAGGACCTCAGCACCCAGGCCGACCCGGTCATGTTGGAGATCTTCAACAACCTGTTCATGTCGATCGCCGAACAAATGGGCGCCCGGCTGGAGTCGACCGCGCAGTCGGTGAACATCAAGGAGCGGCTGGACTTCTCCTGCGCGCTGTTCGACCCGGACGGCAACCTGATCGCCAACGCTCCCCACATGCCGGTCCACCTCGGCTCGATGGGATCCAGCGTCCAGGAGGTCATCCGCCGGCGAGGCACGGACATGAAACCCGGCGATGTCTACGCGGTCAACGACCCGTACCACGGCGGCACCCACCTGCCGGACGTCACCGTCATCACTCCGGTGTTCGACCTCTCTGCTGAGTTGATCATGGCCGAAGCACCCCTATCCGAGGCTCGGAAGGTGCCATTTGCCCATGATCAACGCGGGGAGGTTCTGTTCTTCGTCGCGGCACGGGGGCACCACGCGGAGATAGGCGGCCTAACACCCGGATCGATGCCCGCGACGAGCCGCAATGTGCACGAGGAGGGTGTGCTGTTCGACAACTGGCTACTCGTCGAGAACGGCAGGTTTCGCGAGCAGGAAACCGTCGATCTGCTGACCTCGGCGTCGTTCCCGTCGCGTAACCCGACCACCAACGTCGCCGACCTGCGGGCGCAGATCGCCGCCAACGAGAAGGGTGTCGAGGAGGTCAGCAAGATGATCGAGCATTTCGGGCTCGACGTCGTGCTGGCCTATATGCGGCACGTCCAGGACAACGCGGAGGAAGCAGTGCGGCGGGTCATCGACGCGCTCCACGACGGCGAGTACTCGTACGAGATGGACAGCGGCGCTGTGATCAAGGTACGCGTCACCGTCGACCGGGCAGACCGCGCCGCGACCATCGACTTCACCGGTACCTCCCCGCAGCTCGAAACGAACTTCAACGCGCCGGCCTCGGTCACCACGGCGGCCGTCCTGTACGTGTTCCGCACCCTGGTGGCCGACGACATACCGCTCAACGACGGATGCCTGCGGCCGCTGCGCATCGTCGTCCCGCCGCGCAGCTTGCTGGCGCCCGAGTATCCGGCCGCCGTCGTCGCCGGCAACGTCGAGACATCCCAGGCGGTGACCGGAGCGCTCTACGCCGCCCTCGGCATCCAGGCCGAAGGCTCGGGAACGATGAACAACGTGACGTTCGGCAACGACCGGCACCAGTACTACGAAACCGTCGGCTCCGGATCGGGTGCCGGAGCAGGCTTCGACGGTGCGTCGGTCGTGCAGACGCACATGACCAACTCCCGGCTCACCGACCCCGAGGTGCTGGAGTGGCGTTTCCCGGTGTTCGTGGACAGCTTCGCCATCCGGCACGGCAGCGGTGGAGCCGGCCGGTGGCGCGGCGGCGACGGTTCCGTCCGGCGGCTGCGGTTCCGCGAGCCGATGGCGATCAGCCTGTTGTCCGGCCACCGGCGGATCCCGCCGTACGGAATGGCCGGCGGCCGGCCCGGAGCACTGGGACGTAACCGGGTCGAGCGGGCCGAAGGTATGGTCGTCGATCTGCCCGGCGCCGGTTCGGTGGACGTGGACGTGGATGATGTGCTGGTCGTCGAAACACCCGGCGGCGGTGGATACGGAGCCTGAGATGGCATTTCGGACGTACACGGTTGCTGAGGCACGAGCGCTGCTTCCCGAACTCATCGAGCTCTCCCGCGAACTCGTTACCCTCCGCGCGGACACGACCGAGCTGGCCGAGGCGATCCGGCAGGGCGAGCCGTCGCCGCTCGGCGGACCGGCCGAGTACAAGGCGGGCGAGGCCCGGGTGCACGAGATCATGGAGTGGATCGTCGGCCGCGGCCTCGAACCCAAGGGCATCGCGCCGCTGCTGGTCGACTTCCACGCGGAGATCGGTGGTGAGCTCGTCCTGCTGTGCTGGCTCGAGGGCGAGGAAGAGTTAGCGTGGTACCACCGCCCGGAGTACGGGTTCAGTGGTCGGCGTCCCATCCCTGCGTCCTGGGAATGACGCCGTCGCGTCGGGAGGCGCCCAGCGGGTGGTCGTCCCAGGTGCTGCCCTCGGCCGTGGGTTGGGCGTAAGATCGAGGCGAGGGAGCTGCGATGTTGCTGCGCCGGACCCGACCCCAGCCCGACCCCATGGAAACCTTGGTGGTCCAGTGGCGGTTGTCCAGGTTGGCCTGGGAGATCCGGCGGCTCGAAACCGACGAGAGCCGCTGGGCGCGGGCGCATCACCTGCGCGCCGCCGAGATCGCCTACGACGACCTGCTCGTCGAGGCCTGCGCCCTGGCCGGCATACCAGTGCCGGCCGCGACTCCACCCGTCCGCCGGCTCATCATCGAGAGCGACCTCCGCGTCCGAGGCTGGACTTGGTGACGGAAAAGTAACGAGTCCTCGCGAAGTCGTCTAGACCTCTTGACACGACGCTTAGTCGTGCAAACAATTTTCACCACTGCGGCCAGTGCCCCGTGCTCCGAAATTGGTGCCCAGCCGCGGCCTCACCACAAGGAGCCTCACATGACTCAAGACGTGGCGCCGGACTCGACGGACGACACCGCTCGCCCGGCGGGGGACGAGTCGGTCCTCACTCGCATCCGCTCTGTCCTACCGGAGCTGCCGGCAGCGCTGCAACGCGTCGGAGAGCAGGTCCTTTCGGCCCCGGCAGTAGTCGCTCGCGCGACCATCCTCGAGACGGCCGAGCGAAGTGGCACGTCCGCGGCAACCGTCACGCGGTTCTGCCGTGCGCTCGGCCTTCCCGGTTACTCCGATCTGCGGCTAGCCATGGCCGAAGAGACCGGTCGATCGTCGGCGGTGGCCGGCTGGGAGATCGACATCGGCAGGGAGATCATGCCGGCCGACTCCCTGGAACGCGTCCTCAACATGATCACCACCGCGGACATCCGGGCCATCCAGGAAACCGCGGCCGGGCTCGACCTGGCCGAGGTGGACAAGGCGGCCGAGGCCATCTCCCGGGCCGGCCGGGTCGAGGTATACGGCATCGGCGGAAGTGCTCTTATCGCCGGCGAGATGCAGTTGTGCCTGCATCGCATCGGCATCCCCACGTGGTCCTGGAGCGACGTGCACTCCGGACTGTCGAGCGCGGCGCTGCTGACTCCAGGCGACGTGGCGATCGCCGTTTCGCACTCCGGCGCCACGTACGAGACGGTCGAAATGCTTTCGACCGCGGGCAGCAAGGGCACCACCACCGTTGCCCTGACCAGCTTCCCGAACTCACCGCTGGCCGAGGTGGCCGACATAGTCCTCACCACGGCCATCCACGAGACGACGTTCCGGCCGGATGCCCTCGCGGCGCGGCACCCGCAGTTGATCGTCTTGGATCTGATCTACGTCGCGGTCGCGCAGCGTCGGTATGAGACAACCGGCGAGGCGCTGCGCGCCACCGCCGAGGCGGTCAGTGGGCATCGCGGTGGAGCCGCGCCGAAAAGGAGCTAGGCGACGACCCCTCTGATCGCTACCTCTGTCCCCCGCAATCGGAAAGAAGGGAACCAGATGTTCAAGAGCACCGAACGTCCGTCCACGAGCCGCCGCACATTTCTCCAGCGGATGGCGATCAGCGGCCTGGCCGTTGGGCCGGGTGGTGGACTGCTCGCCGCCTGTGCGACTGGCGGCGGTGGTGACGAAGAACCAGACGCTGCCCAAGGAACAGAGACTCCAGCGGAAGGCGACCCCGACAACCCGCTCGGCGTCGATGCCGAAGGTGAAGTGGAGATTTGGATCTTCAACGGTGGCTTTACTGACAAATACGCCACCGACGTCCATGAACCGATCCTGCAGGCGAAGTACCCGAACCTGACCATCAACCACAACGCCGCTGTCGACATCGGCGCTGAACTGCAAGCGCGTTTCGTCGCTGGCGATCCGCCGGACTTCGTGAACAACTCCGGTGACGGCCAAATGGACACCGCGCAGTTGGTCGCCGACGAGCAACTTGCCGATCTTACGCCGCTGCTGGACGCGCCCAGCTGGGACGACCCGAACGTAAAGGTTCGTGATCTCTTGGTTCCGGGCACGGTCGAGCTTGGCACGTTCAGCGGCAAGCCGTACCAGCTGAACTACGCCTTCACGCTGTTCGGCCTCTGGTACAACAAGACGTTGTTCGACGAGAACGGCTGGAACACACAACCGCGCACGTGGGACGAGATGCTCGAGCTCTGCGCTGAGATCCAGGAGTTCGGCCTGGCCCCATGGGTCTATCAAGGTGAGACTGCGCCGCGGTACATGAACTGGCCTCTCCTGTCGATGGCGATCAAGCAGGCCGGCCCCGACATCATGGTCCCGGTCGACAACCTGGAAGAAGGCGCCTGGAAGCAGGAACCGATCCTTCAAGCGGCCGAGGCGATCTATCGGTTGGCAGAGAACGGATATTTCATGCCTGGCATCGAGGGCATGGACTTCCGTGACGTTCAGGCACTGTGGGCTCAGGGCGAGGCCGCGATCGTCCCGTCCGGTTCGTGGCTGGAGAACGAAGAGGCCGACGTTATCGCCGAAGACCCGGCGTTCGAGTTGGCGTACATGTTCGAGCCGCTGCTCGACGAGAGCACGGCCGTCCTGCCGCTGGAAGCGCTGCGGGCCACTGCAGGCGAGCCGTACTTCATCCCGGCCGACGCCAAGCACCCGCAGGCGGGCATGGAGTACATGCGAGCCATGATCTCGAAGGAAGGTGCCGAAGGATTCTCAAACGAGGTCTCCAGCCTCACCGCGACCACGTTCGACATCGAGATCCGCAACCCGGGACTCGCCTCCGCGAACGAGGCCAAGAACGCCGCCGGTGAGAACACCTACAACTGGTTCTACCCGAGCTGGTACCCGACAATGGAGAACCCTGGCATCGACCAGGTGACTCGTAAGCTGCTGCTCGCCGAGGTGAACCCGGAGCAGTGGGCAGACGAATGCGAGGCGGTAGCCAAGAGCATCCGAGAGGACGACTCGATCCCGAAGCAGACCCGCTAGCCCCAGTCGAGACACCGGTCGCGCCGGACCTGGGAGATCGCCCGGGTCCGGTGTGAGCGGCCAAGAACCGCGACACCGCCAAGAGAGACACGTTTCGATGCGCCACCGCAAGTACCCGTTCGTTCTGGCCTTCCTTGCGCCGGGATTGCTGGTCTACGGCATCTTTATGCTGTCGCCGTATGCTCAGGCGATCTGGTTCTCGTTCACCGACTGGAGCGGGCTCGGCCGGGCCACGGACATCGAGTTCATCGGCTTTGGCAATTACCTTCGACTGCTGGATGACGAACAGCTTCGGGTCGCGCTTCGCAACAACTTCATTCTGTTGATCGTCGTGCCGGTCGTGACCCTCCTGATCGCATTGTTCCTGGCGTCCATGCTGAACGTCGGAGGTCGGAGGAGAGGGGCTGCTGTCACCGGTGTCAGGGGGTCAGCGGTCTACAAGGTGGTCTACTTCTTCCCGCTGGTCCTGTCCACGGCCATCGTTGCGGTCCTGTTCAACTACGTGTTCGCGCCAGCGCGGGCAGGCGGCGTGCTGAACACCATCTCGAACGCGATCGGTGTTGACTGGGTGCTGGAGCGGATTCGAGGCGAGGGTCGAGGCGAGATCCTGTGGTTCGGTGAGCCGGCCTTCCTGATCTGGATCATCGCGGTCGTGATGATCTGGTCGTTCGTCGGCTTCTTCGTGGTCGTGTTCTCAGCCGCGATGCAGTCGATTCCACGCGACATCTATGAAGCGGCATTGCTCGACGGCTCGAGCCGATTCAACACGTTCCGCAGGCTCACCGTGCCGCTGGTGTGGGACACCGTGAAGGTCAGCTGGGTCTACCTGGCCATTCAGGCCATGGACGCATTCGCCCTCGTCCACATCATTCTTGGCGTCAACGGTGGGCCGGACGGCCAGGGCGACGTCCTGGGGGTGGCGGTGTACCGGGCCGCGTTCGCCGAATCGAACGCGGCGTACGCGGCCACGATCGGCGTCCTTCTCCTCCTGCTCACGATGGCGATCACGTTGATGTTCATGCGCGCCCTGCGCCGCGAGAGAGTGGAGCTGGCATGACCATGGCAACGCCTACCGCGGAGAGCACACCGGTCTCGCAGAAGCAGCCGCCGCACCCCGTCCAGGGAGTCGGCCCTGGTGACCGCGCCATCTCCGTCCTCAACGGCGGCTTCCTGCTGCTGTGGGGACTCATCACGACCCTGCCATTGCTATGGGCGATCATTAGCGCGTTCAAGACCAACGGAGAATTCCGTACCAAGCCGCTCGCCCTGCCCACGAGCCTGCAATGGGACAACTTCGTACGCGCCTGGACCGAAGCCAACATCGGGCAATTCTTCATCAACAGCGTCATCGTGGTGTCGATGTCGCTGACCATGACGATGGCGTTTTCCGCCATGGCCGCCTACGTCTTAGCCCGCTACGACTTCGTCGGCAACCGGCTCGTCTACTACCTCTTCCTCGGCGGGCTGATGTTCCCGGTGTTCCTCGCCTTGGTGCCGCTGTTCTTCGTGGTGAACAACACGTCGGCGATCCCGGGCCTCGGGCTCAACAGCTATCTCAGCCTCGCCCTCGTCTACACCGCGTTCTCGATGCCGTTCACGGTGTTCTTCCTGACCGCGTTCTTCCGGACACTGCCCACCGCCGTCGAGGAAGCCGCGATCATCGACGGTTGCTCGCATTTCATGCTGTTCTGGCGCGTCATGGTTCCCATGGCCAAGCCCGGGCTGATAAGTCTGGCACTGTTCAACTTCCTCGGGCACTGGAATCAGTACGTCCTGCCGTTGGTCATCATGCAGAGCAATGACAAGAAGGTCCTGGCGCAGGGCCTGGCACAGCTGGTCAGGTCGACAGGTTTCCGCGCCGACCAGGTGGCGCTGTTCGCCGGGACGGTCATCGCACTACTGCCGGTACTGATCGTCTACGTCCTGTTTCAGAAGAAGGTGCAGGCAGGACTCACCGCCGGCCTCCTCAAGTGATCCCGCCGTCCTCGAACCCATCCAGCCGACCTCACACAACCCGCTGATCATGCAGAAACGGGGGCCGCAACACGCCGATTGGTCTGCCGACGCTGGCTCTGGGAAACCGGACAATCCGGCGTGTCGCCCCACTTCTGCATGATCAGCGTGGTTAGGCGTAGAGGGGTGCCTGGCCGGCGGCCACCCGGGTCTCGAGGTCGAGCAGGTACTGCTTGCGCTCGAGCCCTCCGCCGTAGCCGGTGAGGGCACCGGACGCCCCGATGACCCGGTGGCACGGGACGACGATCGAGATCGGGTTCCGCCCGTTCGCCAGGCCAACCGCGCGTGCTGCCCCTGGCCGGCCGATCTGTTCGGCGATCTCGCCGTAACTGCGGATCTCGCCGTATGGGATGGTCTTCAGCGCCTCCCACACCGTGCGCTGAAACTGCGTGCCGGCCGGGTTGAGCGGCAGATCGAACGCAGTGCGCTCACCCGCGAAGTACTCGTCGAGCTGGCGGCACGCCTCGAGGAACGCGCTGTCGTCTCGCCGCCACTCCGGCTGCACCTCATCCGGGCCGTGCTTGTGCACCTCCATATAGAGCCGAGTCAAGCCACCGTCGTCCGCGGTCAGCAGCAGCGGCCCGATCGGGCTGTCG
>Ga0214469_1000520_pt1 | contig 13446 bp, 10 predicted proteins | sample RVTome_10_FD_187340 | JGI IMG/M metagenome (GOLD analysis project Ga0214469, IMG submission 187340) | Soil microbial communities from uranium-contaminated site in the Upper Colorado River Basin, Wyoming, United States - RVT153D57 HiSeq ... | reverse complement strand
GCCTGCAACAGCACGGCCATCCGGCCGGCGAGCCGTCGGGCCAGATGGGCCGAGCCGGTAGGATCGGCCGCCACCTCGGCCAGCAGGGCGTCCGTCTCGCCGAGGGCGTTGTCCAGCCGCTGATCGGAGCCTTTGGCCAACTCGATCTCCGCCCGCCAGGCGCTCAGTGCCTCCGGCTCGCGGGACAGCACGCGAAGCAGGTCGAGAGCCTGAATGTTTCCCGCTCCCTCCCAGATCGAATTCAGCGGCGCCTCCCGGTACAGCCGCGGCATGCCGCTCTCCTCGACGTAGCCGTTGCCACCGAGGCATTCGAGTGCCTCGCCGACGGCCGGGGGAGTCCGCTTGCAGACCCAGTACTTGGCCAAGGGCAGGGCGATGCGGCGAAATGCATGCTCGGATGGATCGCTGGCATCCCCGTCGACGGACGCGGCGAGCCGCATCGCGAGAGCCGTGGCCGCCTCCGCCTCGATCGCGAGATCGGCCAGAACCGCGCGCATGACCGGAGCGTCCGTGAGCAACCCGCCGAACGCCGACCGGTGGGACGCGTGCCAGGTCGCTTCGGTGACCGCGCGGCGCTGCAGCGCGGCAGACCCGAGCACGCAGTCCAGCCGGGTGGCGGCGACCATCTCGATGATCGTGGAGACGCCGCGCCCCTCGTCGCCGAGACGCCAGCCGTAGGTGTGCTCGAACTCGACCTCCGCAGAGGCATTGGCCCGGTTACCCAGCTTGTCCTTGAGCCGCTGGAGCCGGAACGTGTTCATGCTTCCGTCGTCCAGGACCCGCGGGACGGCGAAGCACGTGAGCCCGCCTGGCGCTTGCGCGAGGACGAGGAACAGGTCGCTCATCGGCGCCGAGCAGAACCACTTGTGACCGGTCAGCACATACCATCCGTCGTCGCCGTAGGGTTCGGCCGAAGTCGTGTTGGCCCGAACGTCCGAGCCGCCCTGCTTCTCGGTCATCGCCATACCGGCGAGGCACCCGTACTTGTTCTCCGGAGCGCGGAGTCCCGGGTCGTAGGCAGTGGACGCGAGACGCGGCTCCCACATCGCGCTCACGCCGGGATCGACGCGCAGTGCCGGCACGGCGGCGTACGTCATCGAGATCGGACACATGTGGGCCGGCTCCACGTGGCTCCAGATGAGGAACGCCGCCGCGCGGGTGACGTGGGCGAATGGCTTGTCCGTGGTCCAGGCCGTGGCGTGCAGTCCGTGGCCGATGGCCGTGCGCATGAGCTCGTGCCACGACGGGTGGAACTCGACCTCGTCGATCCGGTGGCCGTAGCGGTTGTGGGTCCGAAGGATCGGCGGGTTGGCGTCGGCCGTGCGGGCCCACTCGCGGGCCTCCGACGAGCCGGCGAGCCGGCCGAGCGTGTGCAACCGCTGAAGGGTCGCCTCGCGCCCGTGCCTGCGGATCGCCTCTACCAAGGCAAGGTCGTCGGCGAGGACATCGCGATCGACCAGAGGGGGAGCTTGGTTCGTCACGTTGTGCGTGGTAGCCACGAGCCCACGGTACGCGCCCGGAAAACCCGGTGGCGAGACGCGGTAGCGGGCCGTTACTGTTCCGAAGCATCCGGTTGACCGAGTCGAAGCGAAGGAGGTGGGCAGCCAATGACCGTTTTCGCCATGCCCGCGTTCTTTGCTCATCTCTACCGACCGGAAGGTTCCCTTCAATGTCGATTCACCACTCGCTCCTGGCCGACCTGGGTTGGGACGACTCGTTAGCCACTGATCTCGAGGCCGCCGGCGACGGTCATCTGGCCGCCCGAGTCACCCGCGTGGACCGCGGTGGTGCGGATCTGACCAGTGCTTCAGGGCCGCTGCGGGCCACCTTCGGACGCCACGTACTGGCTGCGATGGCGGCAGACCGGACGGCGGTGCCAACCGTAGGAGACTGGGCCGCCCTGGCAACCTGGCCGGACGGCCGCATCACCATCGAGGCGGTGCTCCCGCGTCGTACCAGCGTCGTCCGCGACGGTGCTGATCGCACCTCGCATGGGCAGGTGCTCGCCGCGAACGTCGACCTGGTCGTCGTCGTCGAGCACCTCGATCCGGACCCCGATCTCGGCCGCATCGAGCGGCTGCTGGTGCTGGCCTGGGGCAGCGGTGCGCAGCCGCTTGTCGTCCTGACCAAGACCGACCTGGTTCCAGATCCGGTGGGCATGGTCGAGGAAGTGGCCGCTGCGGCGCCGGGTGTCGAGGTGCTGGGCGTCAGCGCGACCAATGGCGAGGGGCTGGACGCCGTGCGGACCCATCTCGCGCCAGGACGGACCATTGTGCTGCTGGGCCCGTCCGGCGCCGGCAAGTCGACCCTTACTAACGCGCTCGCTGGAGCCGAGCTGATGGCCACTAACGGCCTTCGGGCGGACGGTAGGGGAAGGCACACTACGACCCATCGCGAGCTTGTCGTACTGCCAGGCGTGGGCGTCGTGCTCGACACTCCCGGTCTGCGATCGGTCGGGTTGATCGCCGACGCGGACGCGGTGGCCGACGCCTTCCCTGAGATCGCGGAGCTGGCGGAGTACTGCCGGTTCCGTGATTGTGCGCACCAGACCGAACCGGGATGCGCCGTGCTCGCCGCGCTGGACGACGGATCCCTCGACGAGAGGCGGCTGGCAAGCTGGCGCAAGCTCGGCCGGGAGGCGGCATTCCAGGCCAGGCGAGCGGACGCGCGGCTGCAGGCCGCCTCACGGGCCGTGTGGAGGCAGCGAACCAAGCAGATGCGTGCGCACTACAAACGAATGCCGCCAAGACGCTGACACCGGCCGGTGGATCTTGGGGCTGGACGAAGGCACTGATCGCCCTTACTGTGAAAGTGTCCGGTTTGCCGCTTCCTGAGGCGTTGCGGGCATCGCGCCCGCACCGGACCTGACCAAGTGCGGATTACTGTCGTCTTGACATTGGGTATTGACAATTGTCGTAGTGCTTTTAGAATCGTGGACATCCCCTGCTCGAACTGAATCAGTACGAGCTCGGAGGCCACGATGTCTGACATCGCGAACCCCACGTTCCGAACCCGTCTGCACGGTTACGACAGGGACCAGGTCAACCGGATGGTCGACAGAATCGGCCGGACGCTGTCCGGCCAGGCGCGCCGCGACGCCGTGTTGGTATCGGACCTTCAGTACTTCTACTTCGACGTCCGGATGGGCGGGTATGACCGCGACCAGGTACGCCAGTACCTGGCCGATGCGATAGTCGCGCTGCGGCGCCGCGCCATCGCCGCATAGCCGGCAGCAGTGCTCGCCTGGCGGCTACACCAGGTTCTTCTGCCAACCTGCCTCGCGGGTCACGACTTCGTAACCCAGCAGTTCGTTCACCTTGATCATGTGGTCGTTGGACGCCGCATTCTCGGTATCGATGAACCGCAGCTGCGGCTCGGCTTCCCGCAGCCACCGCATCATACCGATCTTGAGGAGCAGACCGAGGCGGTGCCCGCGGTGCGGCGCCAGCACGCTGGTGTCGTACTGGTACCCGTGCCAGGGCTGCTCGTTCTCGATCGCCACGATCGTGTGGCCGCCGAGTGCACCGGATTCGCGATGCCGGGCCATCAGCCGATACAGCCGCCGGCCGCGGCCGACCGCCGCCGACTCGAAGGCGCGGATGCGCTCCGGCGTGTATACCTCGTCCTCGATGTCGAGGTTTTCGGTCGGGGCGTCGTTGATCGCCGCGGTCAGGGTCGCAACGGCATCGAGCATCTCGTCAGGGACGGCGGGAGTGATACGGACCAGCTCGTAGGCCGCCGCCCGGGCCTCTGCCGCGGCGTAGTCGGCGTCGAGCTTGATCCAGTTCGCGGCCCACAGATCCTGCCGCCGCTCGATGTCGGTGTAGGCCCGCTCGAAACCCATCGCCGTGGCCATCGCCTCGTAATCCGGCCGATCGAGCGTGATGGCAAGCACGACCTTGCGGCCCTCGCCGTATGCCCGGTCCGAGGTCGCTTCGATGAGCTCGCGCACGACCTGCTGTGAGCGGTCGGCCGGGTGAGCGAGAGGGAACACTATGGCGAGGTGGGTGTTGTCTCGACGCGGTAGGTAGAGCTCGACGACCCCGACGATCCGGCCGTGGTCGTCGCGTGCCACGGCCACCGCAGGGGGTTCGCCGTCCCAGCCATGCCGGAACCGGCCGAGGAACATCGACACGGTTTGAACCGGCTTGTGTGGCCGGTCGGCGGCACGCGCCGCTTCGGCCAGTGCGACGGCCTCAGCTACGTCGCGTGGATTCGGGTTGGCCCGATCGAGCCAGGAAAGTCTCACCCTGCCATGCAATCCCAGCCGGCTGCCCCGGCGCGACTTAATTTCTGGCCGCACGGCAGACTCGGGACATGGCAGCAGCCAAGCGCAGTGCGGGACTGCTGGTGTTCCGCCGGGCCGACGCCGGGATCGAGGTGTTGCTCGGGCACATGGGCGGTCCGTTCTGGGCGCGAAAGGACGCCGGTGCGTGGTCGATCCCTAAGGGCGAGTACGACGCGGACGAGCCGCCACAAGCCGCCGCGCGCCGCGAGTTCGCAGAAGAACTCGGCATGCCGCCTCCGGACGGCCCGCTCATCGAACTGGGCGAGGTGCGGCAGGCCGGTGGCAAGACCGTGAGCGCGTGGGCCGTCGAAGGAGAGCTGGATCCAGCGGACGTCGTGCCGGGTACGTTCCGGCTGGAGTGGCCCCGCGGATCGGGACGCATGCAGGAGTTTCCCGAGGTCGACAGGGTGGCCTGGTTCGGCCTCGATTCGGCGCGAGCCAAGCTCGTCTCGGCGCAGCGGGATCTCCTGGACCGCCTCGTGCGGCGTTTGGGAGAGTGAACCGTGGACCGTCGGCATTTGGAGTACGCGCTCGCCGTGCATGACGCACTGCCACCGGATGGGAACCTGCCGTGGTCGCCGTACTCGGTGGCAGCGGCACTCGGCCTGGCCGCAAGCGGTGCGCGAGGCCGTACCCGGGACGAGCTGATCACCGTGCTCGCGAGGGGCGGGACTCTGGACGCGCTGGCCCGTCTGCTCAGCGAGGCGGCTCGGCTTTCCGACGCCGAGAACGCGGTGGCCAACACGCTCTGGATGCGGATCGGGCTCGACGTTCACGACGAGTTCAAGCAGACGGTCCTTCGATGGCCTGGGGGAGCCGTGCGTGTCACCGACTTCGAACACGACGCCGAAGGTTCCCGCCAGAAGATCAACAATGAGGTAGCGCAGGACACTCGCGGGCTGATCAAGGAGCTGCTACCGCAAGGCGCGGTGCACGACCGTACGGGTTCGGTGATCGTCAACGCCCTCTATCTAAAGGTCGCCTGGCAGAACCCGTTCGAGGAGAACTCGACCAAGCCCGCGGAGTTCCACGCGCCGTCCGGAACCCGCGAAGTACCGACCATGCGGCAGCAGGAGCAGTTGCGCTACGGCGCCGTCGACGGATGGCAGCTGGTGACCCTACCGACACCCAGCGACGTCGTCGTCGATGTGGTGTTGCCCGCGGGGCGAGACGCGGCTGCACCACCGGCGGCGACCCTTGCCGCGCTTCGCACCGAGAGCCGTTCGCGCAAGGTCGACCTGGCTTTGCCCAGGTTCCGCGTCGAGGCGACGCTGCCTCTGGTGGAGCCACTGCGCGCGGTAGGCATCGAGGCGGCCTTCGACGCCGGAAACGCCGACTTCGCAGGGATCAGCGCCGAGCCGATGTACATCGAGTCGGCCATGCACAAGGCCGTCCTGCGGGCCGACGAGCACGGATTCGAGGGTGCCGCCGCGACGGCGCTGTCGTTCCGTCTGACCTCGATAGACATGAGCCGGCCGGTGCCGTTCTACGTGAACCGGCCATTTCTGGTCCTCGTGCGGCACGTGCGCACCGGCGCCATCTACTTCCTGGCGCGCGTAGTCGAGCCGTGAGGGTTCGCGCGCCGACGGCATGCCCCGAGGAGAATGGCCAGGCGGGTCTGAGGACCTACGATGAGCGGGAGATGATCACATGACAAGTCCGGTGCGCTGGGGAGTATTGGGAGTGGCCGCCATCGCGACCAAGAAGGTCATCCCCGCCATGCAGCAGTCCAGCAACTGCGAGGTCGTGGCCATCGCGTCGCGGGACCGGGACCGCGCAGCAGAGGCGGCCGGAAGTCTCGACATTGCCCGGCACTATGGCTCGTACCAGGACCTGCTCGACGACGAGGACGTCGAGGCGGTGTACATCCCGCTGCCGAATAACCTCCACGCTGAGTGGACGATCCGGGCCGCCAAGGCCGGCAAACACGTGCTTTGTGAAAAACCGCTGGCCATGAGCGCAGCCGAAGCCGCCACGGTGGCGATCGCCTGCGAGCACGCAGGTGTGCTGTTGATGGAGGCGTTCATGTACCGGTTGCATCCCCAGTGGGTGAGAGCCAGGGAGCTGGTGGCGGCCGGTCGGATCGGCGAACTGCGCGCGATAAGCGCCGTCTTCACGTACCACAACGTAGATCCGGCGAACATCCGCAACGTCGCAGAGTACGGCGGCGGCGCACTGATGGACATCGGCTGCTACCCGATCAACGTGGCCCGGATGATGTTCCAGGCCGAACCCACGACTGTGCGTGCGGCGATGCGGCGTGATCCGCTCTTCGGCACCGACGTGCTGACCACGGCCGTCCTGGACTTCCACGGCCGGCACGCCAGCTTCGTGTGCTCGACCCAGCTGGAGCCGAACCAGCGGGTGGATCTGCTGGGCACCGAGGGCAGGCTGACCGTCGAGATCCCGTTCAACATCCCGCCGGACCGGCCGACCCGAATCATTCACACCGCGGGTGGCGATCCGCCGGTTGCGCCGCGGACCGAAGTCGTCGAGGTGCCGGCCGCCGACCAGTACCGCGTCCAAGGTGAGCTGTTCGCCGCCGCCGTACGTGGCCGAGCCGGCATACCGACACCGCCGGCCGACGCTATCGCCAACATGGAGGTGATCGACCGGATCATCGCCGCTGCCGCGCCGGCGAGCGGTCATGACATCTCCGACCCGAAGGCGACCGTAGGGTAGGACGGTGGACGGAACACGGGACGAACGGAGCCTGCGGGCATCCGACGCGGATCGCGATCGCGTGGCAGAAGTGCTGCGGGCGGCTGCGGCCGACGGGCGGCTCGGTCTCGATGAGTTGGATGAGCGGCTCGAGCGGCTCTATGCGGCCAAGACGTACGGCGAACTCGAGCCGGTGGTCCAGGACCTCCCGGGCTTGCCGGACGTCCTGCGGCCCGGCTTGTCACCGGTGGTGACACCGAAGCGGGAGGTTCCCCTCCGGGTGGGCGGAGCGCCCACCTCACGGGTGGCCAAGGCCATCTTCGGCGGCGTGTCGCGCCGCGGCCAGTGGGTGGTTCCGGCGCACTACCGGGTCAAGGCGGTGTTCGGTGGCGTCGATCTCGATCTACGAGAAGCCAGGCTCGAGTCCGCGGAAGTGACGATCGAATCCAAGGCGGTGTTCGGTGGCGTCAGCATCGTCGTGCCACCCGACGTCACGGTCATCATGGAAGGAACCGGCGTTTTCGGCGGGTTCGGCGGTGACGCCGAGGATGTTCAGCCGCCGGCCGGAGCGCCCGTCGTCCGGGTGACCGGCAAGGCGGTGTTCGGCGGGGTCGCCGTGATGCGCAAGCCGCCGAGCGCGCTACCGCCGCTATGAGCTTGCCCGCCCTGGCGGCCGAACGGGGCGGTCGAGATCAAGGCGCAGGTCCTTACCGCGTCCGATACAGACGGGACCGGTTCGAGTACATACGGGACCGGTTCGAGTACATACGGGACCGGTTCGAGTACATACGGGACCGGTTCGAGCGGAAACTGACTGCGTTCCTCTAACGGTACGACGTGTTTCATCAAGATTCCGTCAATCGCTGGATGGTGCGCCTATCTGGTGGTCCACCCCCTTGACAGCGGGCATGATCGCGATTGGTATGACGTAATGCACCCCCGCCGGTCAGGGGCGACAGCGTGACAGGACGCTGGCTGGGTCAGCCTGATCGGTCCGAGACAAGGAGGTCTCATGAGGCTACGAACCTCACTGGTGTCAGTACTAGTTGTGGCCATGACCCTGGTGGGCGGGACGTCGCTGGCCCACGACGATGATGGCGAGGACAGCAAGCACGACACTCCGATTGATCCGAAGGCCGACTGGGAGGCCCAGCAACCGGCGGTGGCGCCTGGCACGAACAACTCTGCGCCGACCTGGTCAGAGCGTCCTGACCGGTTCGCGCCGTGTGTGCAAGGCGTCGCCTACCTGCCCGAGTTCGACGGTCATCCGGTACTCGGGTCAGGCGCCTTCCCGTGTGACGGCGTCGACCTGCTTTCGTACCTGCCACCGAATGAACTCCTTGGCGGATTCGCGACGGGTACCGGACGTGGCAGTGACGTTTGGGGCTGGACGGACCCCCAGACCGGCGTCGAATACGTGCTGGCGGGCAATGAGAACGGTACGGCGATCGTCGACATCTCCGATCCGAAGCGGCCGGTCTTCTTGGCCCACCTGCCTACGTCCGCCACGAACAACCTGATCTGGCGAGACATTAAGGTGTACGCCGACCACGCGTTCATCGTCGCCGAGTCAGCCGGCCACGGCATGCAGGTCCTCGATCTGAACCGGCTGCGCGAGCTCGATGCCGCCGACGCACCGGTGATTCTAGATGCGGACGCGCGGTACACCGGGTTCCTCCGCGCCCACAACATCGCCATCAACGAGGACACCGGATTCGCCTTCGCCCTCGGCCAGCGGGACGACAGTCAGGGCTGCAGTTCGAGCATGCACATCATCGACATCAGGGATCCGAAGAACCCGACGTTCGCCGGCTGCTTCGACGCCGACGACTACGTCCACGACGCCCACTGCGTGGTCTACGACGGGCCGGATACCCGGTTCACCGGGCGCGAGATCTGCGTGAACGCCAGCCCGAACCCCGGCACGACCGGCAACACGGTGGTCATTGCGGATGTGACCGACAAGGACAACATGGTGATGCTTGCGAACGTGCCGTATCCGAACTCTGGTTTCAGCCACCAGGGCTGGCTGCTGGACGGTCACCGGTACTACCTGCACAACACCGAGTCGACGACTCGGGTACCGCAGGGCGTGGACATCTTCGACCTGGCCGATCTCACCAACCCGCAGCACATCGGGTTCTTCGAGAACCCGGCTCAGTCGACGCAGCACAACCTGTACCAGAAGAACAGGTACGCGTATCAGTCGAACTACAGCTCCGGTCTACGCATCTACGACACTCGCAACGTCGCCGCGGGCGAACTGAGTGAGGTCGCCTACTTCGACGTCTACCCGCCGAACGACAACCCCGGCTTCGGCTTCGGAACTTGGAGCAACTACCCGTGGTTCAAGAGCGGCGTCGTGGCCGTGCACGGTTACCAGGGGCTCTTCCTGGTCAAGCCACGGCTCGGTGAACGCAACTAGGTAACTCGATCTCGCGACAATCCACAGCGTCCGACGCTGTGGATTGTCGCGAGATTCGTAGGGTGGACTCATGCCTGCTGAGTCCGGAGTCGTGTTCCCGCGGACGGCGGACGGCACGCGGAGCACGTCTGCGCTGGGCCGAGCGGTCGTGGCGGACGCGTTGCGCGCCGTCGACCCGGTCGGCGCGAGGTCTGCCGAGCACGAGACCAACTGGCGGCGCGGCTACCTGGTGCACTTTCGCCGGCTGGTCGAGGCGGGGCTGAGCCCGGCCGAAGCGGCCCGGACGATTGCCGCCGGCGGCCTGGCGTCCCTGCACGACCGGATGCGATTCGTGCGCGGGGAGTCCGAAGTCGGGCTGCGCGAAGCGCTGGACCAAGCGCCGGCCGCGACGCCGTTCGATACGGAGGTCGTCGCAGGAAGCGGTGAGCCCGACCGCGAACTCGTCCTGCCATACCGTGGGCGCCGGCTGCGCGGCGAGCAGATTGTTCGGCAGCTGACGGCCTGGGTCGACGCCGGGATCATCGAACCGTCGTGCGCGGACGCGATTGGGCGGGTGCAGGCCAACCCAGGCTGGTTGGATCTGTCGGACGTCACTATCGTCGCGTTCGGGGCCGGCGCCGAGATGGGTCCGGTGCAGTCCGTACTCCGGTGGGGCGGCGACGTGGTCGCCGTCGACCTGCCCCGAGTGGGTATCTGGGACCGGCTGACCGAAACGGCCCGCCGCTACGCCGGCCGTATGCTCCTGCCGGCTCGCCCTGGTGGCGGACCGCTGGCGGAGCGAGCCGGCGCCGACCTGATTCACGAACTACCCGAACTGATTCGGTGGCTTGGCGGCGTCGACGGGCGCCTCGTGTTGGGAAACTATGCCTATGCCGACGGCGCCGCGCACGTGCGGGTCGCCATGGCCGTGGACGCACTCACCGACCGACTGCTGGCCGAACGTCATGACGCCGCGCTCTCGTGCCTCGCCACTCCCACCGAGGTGTACGCCGTGCCGGCCGCGGCGGTCGAGCAGTCCGTCCAGGCGTACGAGGGCCGCAGCAAGCTGCGCGTGATCCGCCGTCCGCTGAAGGTGGTATCCGGTGGGCGGCTGCTCGAGCGCAATTACGCATCAGGGGCCGACCCGGGAATCTGCGACAGCCTGGTCGGCCAGCAAGGCCCGAACTACGCGCTGGCCAAGCGCCTGCAGCGCTGGCGGGCGACGGTCGCGCGCGCCGAGGGTCGGACGGTGAACATGACGGTCGCCCCGCCGACCCGTACCCGGTCGGTGATGAAGAACCGCGCGCTGGCCGCCGCATACGCCGGCGCCCACCGGTTCGGGGTCGAGGTGTTCGAACCGGGGACGGCGAACACCCTGATGGCCGCCCTGCTTGTGCACGATCTGCGGCAGCCCTCGCCGCCGCGGGAGCACCCGTGGCAGGACGAGGCGGCGAACGCCGCGCACGGCGGTATCTGGCGGGTGGCCTACGCGCCGCGCAGCGCGCTGGGTCTGGCTGCACTGGTCGGTCTCGGCGGAGCGCGGGGCTAGGGTCGCCGGGCCGCCGTCAGATCTTCGGCAGCTTGAACCCGGACTTGTCGATCACGTGGTCGCGGGCCTCCAGCGCCATCCGCATCACCGCGTCCCAGTCCACGTGCAGCAGCCGGCCGCCGCGCTTGAGCACCCGGCCGGCGATCAGCACGGTGTCTACGTTGCTGGTGTCCATCCTGGTCACCACCGCCGTCACGGGGTCGTTCAGCGGGGTGACGTTGAGTCGACCGGTGCGCAACATGATGATGTCGGCCTGCTTGCCTGGGGTGAGTGTCCCAACCTTGTGATCGAGGCCGTTGGCGCGCGCCCCCTCGATGGTGGCGTATTCGAGCACCTCCCGCGGCGACGCCGGCGCCTTGCCGTTCGCCGCGGCGAGCGAGCGCTGGAGGGCAAGCACCGAGCGCATCTGGTTGAACATGTCGGCGGGCACGTTCGTCTCGACGTCGACGCTGAGGCTGGGGCGCACGCCGCGATCCAGGAACTTCTGGATGGGGGGCATGCCGTGGCCCATCATCATCTCGACCGGGGTGGCCAGTGACACTGTGCCGCCACTGTCAACGATCATCTGGATCTCGGTGTCGTTGAGCGTCGTGCAGTGGATGTACGTGGTATCCGGCCCCAGCAGCCCCGCCGCGCCCATCTCCTGGACCTTGCCGTCCTGGCCGTAGGTGCCGACGCCGACGTGGGTGGTGATCCGTGCGTCGGCCTCTCTGGCCAGCTTCCAGTGGTCGCGGGATACCTCGAAGTCGGTGAACTCTGGCCCGGGAGCAGCCAGCGCCAGCGTGAGCAGCTGGTCCTTGCTCGAGAAGTGCTCGGTGGCCGCGCGGACGAACCAGCTGGGCTGGCGCTCCTCCCACTTGCCCCACCACGGGAACCCGTAGGCGAACACGGCCCGCAAGCCCGAGTCGCGCAACGCCTGGATCACCGCGTCGGTGTGGGCCGGCGAGCCCTGGATGTGCGACCAGTCCAGCAGCGTCGTGACACCCGCGTCGATCGCACCCAGGGCGGACACCAGGTTTCCCGCGTAGGCGTCCTCGGGACGGAACGCGGGAGCCAGCTTGTGAAGTACGAACGAGATGTAGCTCGTGCGGCCCTCCAGTGGGACGTCCGTGCCGATGTTGCGCAGCACGCCTTCCCAGATGTGCCGGTGGGTGTCGACGAACCCGGGCATGACGATCATCCCACCGGCGTCGATCACCTCGGCTTCACCGACCTCGAGGTCGGGGCCGACCGCCACTATCCGGTCGCCTTCGACGAGAACGTCGCCGCCGTCGAAGTGACCGACGGCCGGATCCAGGCTCAGCACGATCCCGCCCTTGATCAGCATGCGTTCGCTGGAGACGACGGTGGCCGCCGTGCCCGCGGGATAGAGCTCGGGCAGGCTCGGCGGCTTCGGTGGCCGGCTGCCGACCACCAGCCGGCGAGCCCGCCGATAGTTGCGCTTGACGAGCTCCTTGATGTCGCCAATCTGGAACAGGATGATCCCGATGAGCACCAGGACGCCGATGATCATCAGCCCGTAGTCGGTGCTGAGCCCCAGGAACGGCAGCACCGTGATGATCACCGCGAGCAGCACGGACGCGACCGTCGCGCCGACGAACGTCGCCCGTCCGCCGGTGAGCGCGGCCCCGCCCAGCACCGCGGCGGTGATGCTGTTGAGCGTGTAGCTGCTGCCGATCTGGGCGTTGCCGACGCCGGACCGCGACATCACGAAGAACGCCGCCGCCGCGGCGAGCACGGCGGAGAGGACCAAAGCCCGCGCGCGGAGCCAGCCGGTGCGGGCACCGACCCGCTTGGCCGACCGGTCGTCGAACCCGACCGAGCGTAGGGCCAGCCCCGACCCGCTGCCGTGCAGCCAGACGTCGAGCAACCCGGCGCCGATCAGAACCAGGATGAAGGCCATCGGCACCGGCCCGATGCCGGTGCGCAGCAGGGAAGTGAACTCCGGATCGATGGTGCCACCGGGCGTCGGGCGTATGGTGAGCGAGATGCCGTCAAGGATGCTGAGCGTGGCCAGCGTGGCGATGATGGACGGGATCTTGATTCCGCGGACCAGGCCGGCGTTTACCGCGCCGAGCGCGAGCCCGCAGAGCAGGATGGCGGCGACCCCGATTAGGACTTGGCCGAAGTTCGAGCCCGGCAGGATGAGGAACGAAGCGATGACCACGCCGAGTGTGACCATTGCACCGATCGACAGGTCCAGGTAGCCGACCAGCAGCGCGTGGGTCTGCGCGATCGCCACCACGGCGAGGGGCACGGCGAGCAGCAGGATGTTCGCGATATTGCTGGTGTTGATGAACCCGGGGAACCGGGTCGTGGCGTACCAGAGGACAGCACAGATCAACAGCAGTTGCAGCGCCACCGGCATCCAGAGCCGGAACTTGACGATCTTGCGCCACCGGTTCTTGTCGCGGGCCTCGCGGACGAGTTTGCGGGCGAGCCGCCGCCCCGTGTCAATTCGCCCGCTCATGATGCTTGCGCCGAGGTCGGGGCTTTGGGCATGGCCGCGCCGAGTGGTGACCGCCGGGCCCTGGACATTCCTGG
>Ga0214469_1000519_pt1:10000-13451 | contig 13451 bp, 5 predicted proteins | sample RVTome_10_FD_187340 | JGI IMG/M metagenome (GOLD analysis project Ga0214469, IMG submission 187340) | Soil microbial communities from uranium-contaminated site in the Upper Colorado River Basin, Wyoming, United States - RVT153D57 HiSeq ... | reverse complement strand
GATCTCCCCAGCATCCAAGCGAGACTCCATCAAAATCTGCCACTCGTTGGGCGACGCCTTCTTTTCTACGAACACCCCACCACTGAATGATGAACTTTGCCAGTTTTCGCCTCCGACCCGACCAGGAGAGAACACAGGGTCAAGCCAAGCCCTTACCCGCCTGAATGGAATTCGTATCTCCTTCGTCTGGTCGAGAAGGGAGAAAGCCCGTGGAACTGGACTGTGACTCTTCTATTACATTATGGAGAAGTCCATTCTCGTCATGGTCGATCCACGTCCTACCGTAGTGCCCGGAGAACCAGGCTTGCTTAGCTTACAAAGCTAGCTTACTAACGCGAATCCTTTTTTATTGATTGCACGAGCTAGCCAGCAAGCCAGCAAAGCCCCGACGCTTAATCGCTTCATTTAGGCACCTACTGACACTAAAGCCGTTCCACTCGTGCTTCTCTAACGAGAATCACTTCGTTCCACTCTCCCAACAGGCCAGCAAGCCATTCCTAGCGGCTTAGCCCTTGTTAAAGGCTAAAGAGCGTACTGAACACTCACCCTTTCTCGCCAGCAAGCTAAGCTCCTAGTCCTCTTAGCCGGCTTACCTTTAACCTAACTCTCTAGTTTATGGCCTAAAAACACGGGAAAACACTACTTTTTGATCAAAAAACAGAAGGCCATTTAAAAGCTCTTTTCTTGTGTTCTTGAGTACACGTTAGGATATTACTTCAGGGGCTATCCAAGCCATTGAGGAGCCTGCTCAAGCTGCTGAGGATGATGAATGATCCTAGAGGCTCTTCCCCCGTATGAGATCTTATAACCGGGAAGCGTAGGTAGAACTTGTGGAAGGAAGACACTGGCGAGTAGACCTGTGAGAGCCCCCCATCAAAGGTCGATATCTTACCTTTAAAAGCGGGTATAAGAATTGGAAGTCGGGATATCCCAATCTTCCAGCTCTCAAGCAGTTCAGAAGATTCATCCCTCATGAAATCCCCTTTGCTCCTGCTTTCATCTACCCCTATGCTTCTGCTTTCTTCGTCTATGCCTATGCCTCCAGGGATGGATCCAATTTCCTGTCCTTTTTTGGAATCGTTGATACATATGTTATGTTACGATGGCTTCGGATGAGAGAGGGTGGTCGTAGATCATAGTTCTGTAGCGAAGCTAGGCTGTTGAGTTTGAGCTATGAGTTCTGACCTGAGCTAGTCTTTCAGATTAGGCAGGGAACATGAGGGACAGTTCCTCACTACCGAAATTCCCTTACAGTTCTAGAAGGTAAGAGAAGCTAGGGCTTTTGAGTTCCAGTAATCAAGCCAAACTGGAGTTCTGGGGAGAAGGCAGTGAACGGAGTTGGCGGTTCGAGTTCTTGGCAGGACGGATGGGGCCCAGAGTTAACAAGTAGCTTGGCTCAACCTTCGCTTTCCTTTGACAAGGCAGCTAAGGCTCCAGCTTCGCTTTCTACTTCGCTGCCTTTCTCTAACGAGACAAGTAAAGTACCTTAATTCACTTACAGCAAGATAAGGTATTTCAAGCGGGTGAAAGTATAGAGCTACTAACCAGAGTCAGAAAAGTTGGTTGGCATTCAAGCAAGAGAGAAAGAAGTCCCGATCAGGCTACAAGTGGGACTAGAAGCGAGGGCCGCTGTTCCGGTCAGCTTGTTGGAAAGGGAACTAGCGCCCTAAAGGCAGCTACTCTCGCTTTCTAACAGTAAACTAAACTGCCTTCCGGTCGCCTCACCAACGCCTTCTCTCCCTATCGGTCGAACTTTTCCATCCTCTCCCGTTGGGAAAGGGGATCGATTACCTTTCTTAGCTAGGAGAAAGTCGCTGTCATCGCTCTCTCCTTGAATCGCTCGGAAATCGTACCTAGCCTCTCGTCCGCAACCTAGCCCGAAGCTCTCAAGCGACTGATTTCACACAAGTAGTAGGACCTTCTTTTGTAGTGGAGTTAGAATAGGCTCTAGAATAGTCGAATTAGTGGTCAGTCTCGCTCTCCACCCTGCTGCTAGATGGGGTAGGGCTTTTCACATGCTTGAGATAAGACAGATCTTTTTTAGGCATTAAATAGGCCGAGAGAAAAGTCTCATTTTTACATAGATGAGCAGCAACTTTAGAAGTGAATGCTCAAGTCTGTCACTTAGAAGATAGGATGGTATCGACCCGGACAAGGGGGCAAGATCCGCTGGCTTAGGGCCCCTTTAGTAGGGAGCAGAATCGGTAGGTTCCTTTCCGCCCATCGATTCAATAAGATCAGTTCAATCAGTAAAGATCGAATTGAAATCTATTATTATCATAGACAAGACAAGGGAAGATGCCCCCAATAGAAGGCAATTTTTTAATGTACCAGAGAACAGGCAGGTTTAGAGTTAGAGGAATATCAAGAATTGGAATATCAGTCAGAAATTGAATAAGAGAAGCAAAGACGGGTTATAGTATAGTAGAATCAGTAATCATCTAGCGGGGACGGTTTCACTTATAGGTCAAGGGTCTCGCCCATCTCTATTCGCCTATCCTCTCCCTACCGGTCGCCGAATAGAACTCTTCTTTGCCGTTCTGGTTGGCTTAGGGCGGTCGAACTCTCCCCTCCTCTCCTTAACAGTCGAGTGATTTCTCATTCTCTCTCCCTCTTTCTATAGATAAGCGGGTTCTTCGATCATTCTAATGAAATAGGTTCGTTAAAGCCAATTGATCGAATTCTGTTTTAGATTCCTATTCCACTCCAACCGGTGCAGAACTCTTAACCTTTCTAGGACCCTCTCTACGGCAAGGTGCTGCTCTACTCTTTCCACTTGCTCCCTCGTGTATAGCGAGTTCTTCGCCTCACGGTTTGCTACCCATCGTCATTCCCTCTCTGTCTAAAGTGAGAGGGGTTCTCCGCGCGCAGTGTAAGATTCCCCTGGATGGGTCTCGTAGGCAGCAGCATTCGTGCTTGCCTTTGCCGTGATTGTCCGTTGTTCCCTTGGTGCGCTGTCATTGACGGTGTAAATCTGTTCGTTCGAGAAAACGTGTTGATCTCTTTCCATATCCTATCCCCGGTTGTTGCCCTATCAAGATGTGTCCCTTCCTTTGACCCCTTTTCCGATTTATTAGTGCTGTCCCCCTTGCGTTCCCTCCCTTTGTGAAGAATTCCATTTCCCTTTTTCTCCACTCTTATTTCTTCCTTTCTAGCCTACCTCTAAAGTTCTCCGCTGTCACCTAGGCTCGAGACATGCCTCCTATCGTGCTTTCTTCCCTGCCCCCCTGCTTAACTTGAGAATCCGAAGGTTCTCTCCTAACTAGCTTGCTGCCCGGGAAGCTCCTCTGCTCTGACCTCCTTGCATTTAACTGCTTTGGTACAGGGGCCGGGGGGTTCTAGGGCCTTCCTGCTTTTTAGAGATAAACCACGCGGAATTTTTTCGAGATTTTAAAAATGTTTCAAAGCGGCGGAAAGTCTCGCGAAATTCCCTCGGCGAAACCTCGAGAGA
>Ga0214469_1000519_pt1:0-7500 | contig 13451 bp, 5 predicted proteins | sample RVTome_10_FD_187340 | JGI IMG/M metagenome (GOLD analysis project Ga0214469, IMG submission 187340) | Soil microbial communities from uranium-contaminated site in the Upper Colorado River Basin, Wyoming, United States - RVT153D57 HiSeq ... | reverse complement strand
CCGCCCGCCTCGACGCGGAGTCGCAACTCTTCCTGTAGAAACCTCCTTCAACTGATTCAAGTGATTCAGTCAGTAGGAAAGTCAGTAAGAAAGTCAGATGCCTCTCCTGCAGGCCGAAACATTTACTTTGAATAGATGCGGTTCTCCCCATAAAATAAGAGTGAGCGCTCACTCTTTCTTTATGGGGCCCACCCAATTTTTGTTGCGAAATCTCACCTTTTGGAAATATCAAAGAAAGGAAAGTGGGAGTATAGGTTTTTTTGAAGACCTCTCCCTTCTCCATTATTCTAATCTAACAATTAGGTAGGACACTCGTCCTACTTCTAAGGATAGATAGAAAAGGCGGGAGAGGGTTTCACTATCTCTTTTCTTTCCGAGTCTACTTGACTTCTTTTTTTCTTTATGCAAGACCAGTAAGTGGTTTTGGTATATCTTATGCAATCGATTGATTCTATCAGGTCCATTCTTCGGTAGTGCATAGGCTCCGGCTTCTTCCTCTAGCCGAGCCACTACTTGCGTGTGTGTAATTCATGGCAGTTATTTATTATGGAGCGACTCTCTTTCTTGGATTTTCTTATAGTAGAGAGCGGTAAGTTAGTGCTGCTCTAAGGAAGTGGTAGCTGTTCCAGTACACAAACAAGGTGGGTTGGGGTTTAGGAGGTATTTTGAGCGCATGCTTGTTGCTTTCATAGAAAAAGGGCTTGGCATTTCACTCTTTGTTGTGGGGTTGCCACGGATTGGCCGGCCATACGGATAGGGAAGTCCAAGGAGCTTTTTCTTTGTGGAGGTTTCACATCACATTAGTCATTCCATTCCTTCCGGATAACCTAAAGCAGGCCTACTTAAGAGAGGGTACTTTCTGATTAGAAAATAGGGTTCTATTACGATGTATGCGATGGGATATATAAGAAGAAGAAAACTGGTTATTCTCTTGAGCCTATTTTCTTTGATTGATCCTGCCACTTAGAACTGGTAGGTAGGTCTGTCTTTCTCTGGATCCCGCTGAGCTTAAAGACATGATACATACATAAAAAAGAGTTTAGATCCAGACCGGGCTCTCGAAAGCTCATGTGACCGGAGGTGGGAAGATATGGGCTGTAAAAGCATGTTAATAATCACCGCAGGCCCTTCCCGAGTGCTCAGCTTCGCCCCAGAAATGGAACTAACTTGAGGGTCGGTATACGAAGAGAGGTCTCCCTATTGAGAGTGAAGAATGACCCGGCCCGGCCACAAGAAGACAGGCGGAGTGGCGGGGCAATGGTACCAGACGTTAAGGAGAGAGAAGTGACTTAGTCTCGATGAGAGCCCAGGCGAGTCTCGTGTGTGATAGTCTTATAGGATATAGTTCCCTTCCTGGTCTGGGTTAGGGTTCCAAACCTGCCCTATCCCTTAAAGCCCCAGAGCTCTAGGTCTACTTCTATCTAGATACATACAGCTTGCCTTACCACCATTTCAGAGTCAAGCCTCCTTTTCTGATAGAGGGGAGTGAGAAAGAAATGGATTTTCGGATCGCCTAATTCAATAGCTCAAAAATAGGTGGAGTTCGTCCTTTAAAGCATAGTTCAGTGTTGCAACAGGTGGGTTGTTCAGCGAACGGGAAGCAAAGTCTCCATATCAACATTGAAGGCTTCGCAGCTATCCAGAAGACATCCTTACTCTATAGGGGTGCTAGCGCTTGACTAATATAATAGAAAGTCAGGCTCTTCTTCTGTTCTACGAATCTAACTAATCTATACTACTACTAACTATAGTCAGACTAGGTCTTCTAGAGTGAACTAGCATAGTATAGTTTATATATTTTGTGCTACTAGAACCATAAGCCGCACTATACTATACTTGACTGAACCTCCTTACGCCGGTGCAAATAAGGCAATAAGAGAGGACTGACGCGTCAGCTTCGAGGGCGCCTTTTCCTTAAGCATTTCTTTCTCCATCTAAGGTCAGGGAGGAACCTGAGGGAAAAACCGCTTTCTTACCGGAAGAAAGAGGGAGCCACCCGTCCCGGGAAACGAAGTACGCTTTGGTGAGCGAGAAGCAGCCAGGTATAGGGGAAGGGGCGGTGGGCTTGGTAAAGATAGTATATAGTTCCACTTGGTGAATAGTGCCCCGGCTCGGTTGAGTCATTTTTTTCGCTCGGCTCGCAGCGGACTTGTTCTAGTAGAAATAAATTTTTATCTGGGAAAAAGACATAAGATTTGTTCGCTAGAGCTCATCACTGAAGAATGGTGGCTTTACTTTTTGGAATTAGAGAATAACTTCTTCGCGTGAGCGGCGTACGTACAAGGCTGTTCGGACTCCCCCCCTCTTGTATGAGGTGCGTTGCCATCGTCTCTTTCCCCTTTGCCAGGTTACGCGGCATGGATTCGCCGATTGACGAATCGGATCTTGGCTCGCTGTCCCACCGACGAACCAGTCTAGAAGTCGAAAGGGGAGGCAATAGAAAGGGGTCTCCCTCTCTTTGTCTTCTTCTCGCCGCTTTTCTCGTCCATCCTGCCCTGCGCCGCTTACAGATTCAGTTGCAGGTATCTAAGCATCCATTAGTTAAGGGGGTTGGGGCGCGAAGCGCAAACCGCTCTTCGATCTCCCGGTGAGTTGGACGGGAAGAGACATAGGGGGTTATCTATGAAGCATTTGAATTGCCCCTTTCTTTTGGAATAGTTGAAAGTCCTCTTCTTAGGGGATTTTCTTTTTTCTTATCAACATAGAGTTGGAACTTAGCCGATGGACGAGTGGACCAGTGTGAAGCTTTAGTTTCGTTGCCGGCCAGAGCTCCTAGCCGACGACCGGCTACCCCTTTCGAGCTCAGCTGACCCCTTCTTGATTCCGTTTTTTCCCTATTTGAGATAGATGAATCAATGGAACTTTGATCCCCGGTTCCTGCTTGGTCTAATGTCTGGGTGCGTATGGCGGTACACTGAGAGCACCTTTCAAGTCGGCTGAAAAAGAAAGAAAAAAGGCTTTCGTCGTCTTTTTCCCGCTTTCACCTTCGATTGCGAAGGGCTTTTTTCCGGTTTTCAATTCCTCTCCGGCGAGGTTTGAACTTCGCGTGGTGGGAAGGCCTTCACGATTCGCATCTTCCCGTCCAGCAAAGAAAGTGAAGGGGAGCGGGCAGCGAGTTGGAGGACGCTGCAGAACCGCGTGATTGATCCATCTGCGCTATTCCCTAATTGAAGAAAGTTGTAAAGCCTTCAGAGCCTCAGTCCCTACCATTTTTTTTTAAGAAAATGAAAGCTGACTAGCAATCGCTCGTTTTTCTTATTAGCATGGGATTGGATGTTAATAATGAAAGAAAAACATATATATTAGAAGAGAAGGCAATCCCCGTGGAATTCCTACCGATTTCCGATGGATAACAATCCATCTTTCTCGCTTTCGCTCTTTCTCCCAATCAGTCGCGAGGGTTCCGGGCATGAGAACGCAAGTGCCGGAATCAAACAAAAGGTCCGAACGTCCGAGGACGAAAGATAAAATGCTCCGCGGGGAAGTCGTTTCCATCTAGGATAGCGTATTCGTGCCGGTTAGACGTCGGCCATGAAATACATCACTATACCGAGCAAATCATGGGCATTCACATCTCGGTCAAAGGGAACTGTGCGCGATTCTCTCGTGAATCGCCTTCAGCAAGGTATGGCATTCAGGGTCTTAACCCAGGGATAAATCTTTCTTCATAGATACAAGACATTCGTTGCTGATCTAAAAAAGATCTTCTCCCGTGGGCGTTAGCGGACGTTTTTCATTTTTCACTCGGTCCTTACTTCCCAAAGCAAAGGTTTTTTTTAGGTTTACTTTGGAAAGGCGCTAAACAGGCCTATAGGTTCGCCTTTCTATTTATAATAGAAGAAGTCTAATATAATTAGTATAGAAGTATATATAATTAGCCAAATCGTCTGAAGCATGAACAGAATCGCCTTTGTTCCGAAGGCCTAGCGAGTTAAGCGAGTTCCTTTTTTCTTTTTTCAAAGGCAGTCCTTTTCTTTCCCCGGACCGATGACTCGCTTGTTCAGTACTGCTAACTATTATTGGAGGATTCCGCCCCCTCGGGACTACCAGTAGCTTCGGTTGTTGAATCTCGTGCAAGTTAGGTTGTGCTTGTATTGGCTGCAAGCGGAACGTAGGCGCTTTAGGTGTGTGTCGGCCATGCACTCTCGCGTCGTGTAATGTCGTATGTATGATAGGTGTGGTGATTGACCTCAATGCTAATGGTTATCCCCAAGGTTCAACGAATGAATGGAGCTATGCTATGATCGTACCCGGATAGAGATGATAGTCTTCCTCTGATGTCTCCAAGCCGGCCATAATAGAATCGATAGGCGAAGCAGCCAATAGCAGTCTGTTCTCGCCTATCGATAGATAGCAGGTTGCTTCCAAGCTCAAACCATTTGAAACGGAATTGCTACTTTTTTCTTGTTATTGATAGAGTGGTATTCTCCGCCCCTGTCAAATAAAGTAGAGGGAGAGTCTTTCTCCAACGAGAATAAAGAAAGTTTTTGGGCAAGACAAGAAAGGAACTCGCCCTTTGACACCAAGGGATAAGAGCGGATTGCTGGCGATGACTTGGTGAAGGGAATCTATGAGAGAAGGTTCTCGACGAACCGGGTTCCGACCGAATAGAGCGCGGAGCCAACGAGTTCAGTCGAACAACGTAACGAGTCTAAGGGCGCTTGAAAGGAATGGACGGGCGAAGGAAAATGAAATATGAAAAAAAAAGATGGGAGTGTGAGATAGGCGGACGGGGAGTACGCAGCCGAACAACCGCAGTCCAGCAGTGATAGCTGAACTAACCAGATGGGCCGCCCAAAACCTGGAGCTGGCATTGAAATCGGAAATCAACGTCGGACCCCGGCTATCCGAAGAAGGCAGACTGAAGCGGAGGAGCAGAAAATGCAACACAACAAGGGGCGAACCAAAGGCTTGCGCGAAGGAAGAAGCGAATCAATCAGAATGGAGACAGGGAGGAGAGGTAAAAGAGAGATTTTCGAGCCTGAACATATAAGCAACCTTCTATCTGGCCTCTGTACCAGTAGTGGAGTGGCTTGCTATTTTCAATCAGAAAAGGAAGATTGAGCAATGCAAAGGAGAAAGAAGTTGTCCCCTCTTCTCTGGTAACCCGCCGCCGCATATGTCGAAAAAGAGGGAGCGGGGAAGGAAGAACAACCGTTTGACTTTGGCACATGAGGTGGCGGGTTTGGCTAGGTAACATAATGGAAATGTATCGGACTGCAAATCCTGGAATGACGGTTCGACCCCGTCCTTGGCCTCGAGGAGTGGTGAGCAGCACGGGACTTGAATAAATCTTTTGGCATACCATATAATATAGGGGGCTAGAAATCCACAGACAACATTCTGGAACTTCCAAACCAAAGAAATGCAACAGGAAATGAAATGTTACGCTTCAATAGAATGAATTCGGTAGTATTCTACCCTATGGTAGATCGAAGGTCCTGTGCCACTTGAACTCAAATCTATCTTACCTTCAATCCATCGTTGTCCAGCCAAGCCAGCCCATAACAAAATGTTAGACCGGCTGACACAACCGAATTGGTTGAGGAAAAGGAAAGCCCAGCGACCAAGCACTCCCGCCCCCAAAAGCGGAGACCGAAGAACCGCCAGGTTGTCGAGGACACGTCTGAAGAGGAGGCCGGCGGCCTCTAAGTTTACCACCCTACCCACTAATGAACTATGAGGGGGGAAGGTGAACGGGAACCGACCGAAAACCCGAACCGCTTGACCCCTTCATACTCGATTCATTAGGGTTGGGGATGGATGGAACCAATCAGAAGTGCAAATCGCGCAAGCGAAGCCGGGAAACGGACCGCAGCGCAACGACTAGGACTCGTGTCGGAGGACTTTTGAGCGTGAGCTACCACTCATGCAGCGACAAGGACCCGCAACTCTCGAAGGGGCCACCAACCACCCGAATCACTGTAGCAAACCCTCCCTTTACTTTACTCAATGGATAGCGCTTATTCTCTTTCAATCAACAAAATGAGAAATGGGGGAGAAAGAAAGAGGTCTTTATTGAAGAGGCTTTGCACCCGGAATAGGACTAATGCAGATCCAGAAGAATGGGTCTGGGCTTTCGAAAAGATGAATATGCAAAGGGTAAGGTAAAGAGAAAGTCTTTTGAACAACCAACCTGACATAAGAATTCTAGCTCGCCCACTTAGAGCAGATGGAGATTCTCGGACGGGGAAAAGCGGCACTCGACATCTATTAAACAAGACCAAGAACAAAGCCATACCATGCCCTCGAGAGAAACTAGTGATGATTGCCATGAATGCAGCCCTCGAGGACGTGTACAAGAAGGTCTTTGCCGATTCCTATCAACATGGTGCACCTCAGAGGGGCGTGAAAAGGCCGTGGAGACTTTGACCGAATGAATAGGGATCAATTGATAGACATTTTTTTTGAGGAAGAGAATCCAGGATGAACGCTTTTTTCATTCGCTATGCGCTGACTGGATGCGTACTCGCGTGATCAATCGATGGACGGGGGAATTGCGTGAATGACGAGACCGGCCTAACCTAAAGTGGGTCCTCCCCCCCTTGATGGCGAATCTTGATTGACTGACACTAGGAACCGATTCGGAGAAAGAAGAAGCATGGCACGAGATAGGCGGCGGAAGAATTTCCGATAGCGAATTACTTGACTCGATGGATGGAGGTAGAGCCCCCCAACTCAAGCACGAAATCAATGTTGAGTCAACAATAACCCAGAGGGGCACCACCAAGCGAGATCGAGACCAGCCCCTTGCATATAGGGTTCCAAACCTGCGCTTCTTCAAAGACCCCATCCCAGTAGGGGCTTCAAAGCTTGACTAAGAGAAAGTGGAAAGAAAAGGGGCGCGCTAGCTGCAATCAAACTAAAGCGCTAACGAGCAAGAATGCCTATAGATAGCGCTTTAGTAATAATATAGGGCTTTTTCAGGAATCGATTCTATGATTGAATAGCAGAAGTGCTACTTAGTAGTATAAACTCGGAGAGACGGAGATGGGACTATTTCATACCTGCTAACTCCTAGGATGAGAAGTGGGTCCCTTGTTTTTGGCAGGAAGAGTTTCAGCCTTTGTTGCCCCTGGGTAGAGTGAGTCTACTTAGTGAACTGGCAGGACGCGAAGATCGATTGATCAATACGAATCTCGAGAGTGGATGGTTGATCGCCGCCTCCTTGTCCTGGAGGCTCTCCGGCCGGGGAGGGGCTTGCTATCGTAACCTTTTTCCCGGTGTATGTGAGGGTGACGAACTCCTTTTTGTTCGGTCATAGGTTGGTCCAAAGAACGAGAGTCGGCTTCCTTAAGTCCGTTGTTCCTCAGTAGCTCAGTGGTAGAGCGGTCGGCTGTTAACTGACTGGTCGTAGGTTCAAATCCTACTTGGGGAGAATTTAGAGTTCTCGCTTTTCTGACCTAGCGCCCCCTGTCCTTCTCCTTAGTTTCTAAACTAGCAGAATCGCAGGACATCAAAAGTGGGAAGTTTCTTGTTGGTTTTTCTTCCTCACTCTCG
>Ga0214469_1000516_pt1 | contig 13498 bp, 18 predicted proteins | sample RVTome_10_FD_187340 | JGI IMG/M metagenome (GOLD analysis project Ga0214469, IMG submission 187340) | Soil microbial communities from uranium-contaminated site in the Upper Colorado River Basin, Wyoming, United States - RVT153D57 HiSeq ... | reverse complement strand
TACTGCGCACGCTCACCGAATGATCGCGGGGGGATGCCCCGTTGCGAGGTCGACAACATGGCCACCCGCACGCTGAACCGGCGGCCGGTCCGCACCGCCGCGGCGGCGGTGCTGCTGATCGCACTGATCGGCGGCATCGGCTGGCTGCTCGGTCCCGACCGGGACGCGCAGGTCGCGGTGCCGCCGCCGACCGCCCTGTGCGGCGCGGTGGAGCACCCGAGGTTGCAGGGCGGGCTGCACCTGCTCGGCGACGCGCAACCGCCTGAGGACTACTCGTCGAGCCCACCGACGTCGGGATGGCACACGGCGGGCGTGCCGCAGATCGAGGTCCGCACGGCGGACCGTCCGCTGTCTGAGCCCGAACAGGTCAGCATCCTCGAAGCCGGCGGCGTGGTGGTCACCTACGGCGGTACGGCCGACGGTGTGCGCGCCCTCATCAACGAGGTCACCGAACGCTACGCGGATCGCGTGGCCGTGACGCCCTACGAGGCCCTGGCGGACGGCGAGGTCGCCTTCACGTCGTGGGGTGTCCTCCAACGGTGCACCGGGCCCGATCCGTTCGCGCTGGAGACCTTCGTGTCGACTTATGGGTCCGACCCCGTCGCGCCCGACCACTCGTGACTGGCATCGACAGGGGCATGGACGTACATGTGACCCGAAGTCAACGGAAGTTTCTTGGCCGTAGGTCCGCCGCGCGTTTCGTGGACCAGCTCCGCGAAGTTTGACCTTTCCATGACATGATGGCCGCCCGAGTGCACGCGCGCGCGGTGTCTTGTGTGGAGCCTCCGGCCGAGGCGTCATGATGTGCAGGTCAGGGGTCATGCCGCGCCGGGCGTGCCGGCGACGCGACAGATTGCGAACGCGGATGAGTGGCTTGGACGGCGGGCAGACGCAGGAACTGGCGTCGTGGCGGGAACGCTGTGACGTGCTGCTCGCGCCGTTCGAAGGTGAGCTGCAGGCCGCCGCCGCGGCCCGTGTCGGTGAGCGTGTGCTCGACGTGGGATGTGGCTCGGGGACCACGACCACGATCCTCGCGCAGGTGGTCGGGCCTCACGGCAGCGTCACGGGGTTCGACGGTGATCTGAGGATGCTGGATGCGACACGCGACCTCGTCACCAGGTCCGGCCTCTCGAACGTGATCCTCCAGCACGGGAACGCGCAGGACGCGACGTTCGACGGCAGCCCGTTCGACCTGGTGGTGTCGCGCTTCGGCGTCGCTGCCTTCCGCGACCCGGTCGCCGCCTTCCGCAGCCTCGCGCACGCCTTGCGCACCGACGGCCGGCTGGCGTTCACATGCTTCCAGTCACCTCTGGACAACCCGTGGGTGGCCGAACCGGTGCACGTGCTGCGACGGGCGCTGCGTGCGTGGGACCCCCTGGCGTCGTTGCCGGGCATCGAGGCGTTCTCGTTGAGTGATCCCTCGCGCGTGCGCTCGATCCTCGACGCGGCCGGGTTCGTCGACGTCCGCATCGACGGAGCACAGATGCCGCTGGTGCTCGGAGGCCTCGGCGGCGTGGACGTCGCGGTCGAGCACGTCGCGGCGCTCCACGGACCGCGTGCCATGCTCTCCGCGGCGGAGCCGGCCCGGCGCGCCGGCGCGCTCGCGGCCGTTCGCGAACTGCTGAGCCATCACCAGCGCGGAGCCATCGTGCGCCTCGCCGGCGCGGCCTGGGTGGTGACCGCCCGCGCTGGACGGCGCACCGCCTGATGCTCAGTCCGTCAGATACTTGGTGGTGATGCGCCGCATGGTGTTGACGGTGCGCAGCGTCGACGGTCCCAGCGCGGCGAACAGCGTCCGCAGGTCCAGCTCGGACTCGCTGATGCCGCCGCTGGGCAGCCAGTAGAGCTCGGTCCCGTCGACGGCGAGCCGGTCCTGGTCGCTGGACAGTTCCCGTGCCGTCGCCTGCGCGGCGGCAGCGGGCGGCTCGGCCAGGAGCGCGACCTGCACCTTGCCGCGGCTGGCCGCGATATCGGCGGCCGGGAACGGCTGGTGGGCGGCGATGTGCCGCACCTGATCGGCGGTGCGCAGATAGGTCGGTACGGCATAACCCAGCGCGGCTTCGAGCTGCTTCTCGATGCCGGCGGTCAGCTCGGCGACCAGAGTGTCCTCCGTGGAGAACACGACGTTGCCGCTGGCAAGGAAGGTCGCGACGTCGGTGAAACCCAGCGCCGTGAACTCCGCGGCCAACTCCGGACCCTTGACACGGTGGCCGCCGACGTTGATGCCGCCCAGGAAGGCTACGAAGCGCTGCATGCGCGCATCATACGAACGGCGCGCGCGACGGGCAGCGGTAGGGTTTGCGAGATGTCTCACGAAGCGAACGAGCCGGCAACCCTGCGCGACCGCATGCGGCACGCGCTTCCGGCGGCCATGAAGGCGCGCGACATGACCGCCGTCGCCGCCCTGCGGTCGGCGCTCGCCGCCATCGACAACGCCGAGGCCGTCGACGCCTCGTTCGCCCCGACGGTCGACATGGCGGCCGAGATCGCGAACTCGGCGGTCGGTCTGGGTGCCGGCGATGTCCAGCGCCGCACCCTGAGCGGGGCGCAGATGACAGGCATCGTGCGTTCCGAGATCACCGACCGTCGCACCGCCGCGGCCGACTACGAGCGCGCGGGACAGCACGACCGCGCCGAGCGCCTGCGTGGCGAAGCCGACGTGCTCGACTCCCACCTGGTCGTCGGCGCCTGACCCGACCCCCGCCGGGCTCCGCGAGGTTCCTGGCCGGAGGTCGGCCGCGCGTTTCGTGGAACCAGGCTCCGCGAAGTTGTACGAACCGATGGCGCCGGCGCTTCGTATGGCGTGGTGATACCGACCCGATGCCACATATCACCCGCGATCTGGGACCAAGGAGCACCGCCATGCGCCACCGCCGACTTCTCCTCCTGTTGGCCGCCATCTGCCTGTTCGTCACTGCGTGCGGTGGCGCCCAGGCGAGCGATGCCACGTCCGGCGGGGCGGGCATCAGCACCGCTGACACCGAACTGGGGACGATCCTGGTCAACGCCGACGGCCTGACCCTCTACGGCTTCACCGACGACACCGCGGGCGTGAGCACGTGCTACGACGCGTGCGCCGACACCTGGCCGCCCGTGCTGGGCGCCGTCGAGCCCGGTGCGGGCCTCGATGCGGCCCTGTTCACCACGGCCGAGCGCGACGACGGCGAGACACAGGTGGTCGCGGGCGACTGGCCGTTGTACACCTTCGCGGGTGACGCGGCGCCGGGTGATGTCAACGGTCAGGGCAGCGGCGATGTGTGGTTCGTCGTCGCACCGGACGGGACGCTGATCGACGGGACGAACGCTCCCGCGAGCGAGGCGCCCGCATCCGAACCCGCGGCCGTCCAGGGCGAGGGCCTCGATGAGCCGGTGCTGACCGACAGCGGCGGCCTGACCCTCTACTACTTCCGCAACGACGCCGAGGGCACGAGCAACTGCAACGAGCCCTGCTCTGACACATGGCCGCCCGTGGGCGCCGACGAGCAGATCAACAGCGGTGCGCTGGACCAGGCCCGGCTGGGCACCGTCACGCGCGACGACGGCACACAGCAGCTCGCCTACGACGAGCGTCCGCTCTACCGCTACGTCGACGACGCTGCGCCCGGTGATGTCAACGGACAGGGCGTGGGCAACGTGTGGTTCGCCGTGGCCGAGGACGGTTCGGAGATCGGCCCGAAGGCCGTGCGCATCGGCTCGACCGACGCGGGCGACGCGCTGATCGACGGTGACGGGTTCACCCTCTACACCTTCGACAACGACCCCAAGGGCCAGAGCACCTGCAACGACCCGTGCCAGGAGACCTGGCCGCCGGTGCCGGGCGACACCGCGATCGACACGAGCACGGTGCGCGAGGGCCAGTTCGACACCATCATCCGTGAGGACGGCACGCAACAGCTCGCGCTGAAGGGCCGGCCGCTGTACCGCTACATCGACGACACCAACCCCGGTGACGCCAACGGGCAGGGCGTGGGCGACGTGTGGTTCGCGGTGCCGGCCGATGACGTCAAGCGCCCGCGTGGTGGCGGCCAGGGTGGTGGTGGCGGCGACGCAGCGGCCGCGGGCGTGACCGTGGCCCAGACCGATCTGGGTCCGACGCTGGTCGACGCCGAGGGGCGCACGCTTTACGGCTTCACCGACGACTCCGCCGCGGTGAGCACCTGCAACGACGCGTGCGCCGACACCTGGCCGCCAGTCTCCGGCGACGTCGTGGTCGACACCGCCACGGTGAGCGCAGCGACCAGCACGATCGACCGCGCCGATGGTTCGACGCAACTGGTCGCGGGCGACTGGCCGTTGTACTCCTTCACCGGCGACGCCGCCCCCGGCGACGTCAACGGGCAGGGCAGCGGCGGCAAGTGGTTCGCGGTCGCGCTCGACGGCAGCCTCTACCGGTAGCCGTGTCCCAGTTCGATGTCAGACGGCCGAAGCGGTAGGTACATGACAACGCAGACCCCAGCCACCCCGGCGTCAGGCGCGCTGCGCCCCGGGGGCTGGCCCCTGCTGGGATCCGTGCTCGCCGGCGCCCTGATCGCGGTCTCGCTGGGCGTCTACGCCCGCACCCATCCACCCGCCCGCCGGGAGACCGTGCAGTTGCTCTTCTCGGGGACGCTGCCGTTCAAGGCGTGGACGACCCACCTGATCCTCGCGCTGGCGATCTTCCAACTGCTGTCGGCCCTGCGCATGTACGGGCGCCTGCGGCCGGGGCGGGCCGTGCCCGGCTGGCTCGGCCTCGCGCACCGGCTCAGCGGGACCGTCGCCTTCCTCGCGTCGCTGCCGGTGGCCTTCCACTGCCTGTGGTCGATCGGGTTCACACCGGTGGCCGACCTGCGAGCCGGCGTGCACGCGGTGCTGGGGTGCGTGTTCTACGGCGCGATCGTCATCAAGGTCGCGGCCGTGCGCGGCACCGGGCTGCCGGGCTGGGTGCTGCCGGCGGTCGGCGGCACGGTCTTCGCCACGCTCGTCGGCCTGTGGCTGACCAGTTCGTTGTGGTTCTTCACGACCGTGGGCGTGGTGTGGTGATGACGGTGCTGCGCAGTCTCGTCAACCTCGCGCAGACCGTTGCGCTGCTCGCGGCCGCGGCCATGCTGGTTGGTCTCATGGTCTACGACGGGCCTGGACCGCCGCCCGGCGATGTCGCCCTGGGCGCCCACGTCTACGAGACCACGTGTGTGAGCTGCCACGGCCCCTCCGGCGAGGGTCGGGTCGGACCGGCGATCGGCGCCGGCCGTGCCAGTGAGGTGTTCCCCGAGCGCCGGGTCATGCTCGAGCTCGTCGCCAACGGGCGCAACCGCATGCCCGCGTTCTCGCAGACGTTGACGCCGGGCGAGATCGGTGCCGTCGTCGACCACGTCCGCGATGACCTCGGCCGCGAAGGGTGAGCAACCATCCTCTGATGGGCCTAGCGTGTCCGAGTGGTCACGGTCACCGTTGCCCGGTGTTCGTGCCACCAGGCACACTGACGACCACATTGTCCGCCGGCAGGCGCGATCGCTCGCGTTGGGCCATCTGGTCGGTTGCGTCCAGCCATGCGGTGAGAGCGTGCTCACCGTAGGATGACCGAGCAGCCGGAACCTGTTTGGGGGGGTGAGGTCTGGCCTGGTCGTCGTCAGCAACGACGACCGTGCTCGTTGACCAATGAAGAGTGACATAGGAACGGAGCGTCGCCGACTTGCGCGTCGCTGTGGACTGACGGCTCGCGAGGCCGAGGTGCTCGACCTCATCGCGCGCGGCATGTCCAACGGCGAGATCGCTGCACACATGGGTGTCGTGACCAAGACGGTCAAGAACCACATCAACCGCACGTACGCCAAGCTCGGTGTCCGTACGCGATCAGAGGCCATCGAGATGTGGATGGATCAGGCTGGATCGGGCGCCGACAACGGGGGTGGCGCGGTCGAGTGACGCTCGCCCGTCGTGTGCGCGGCACGTTGAAGTGGTAGGACCGGGCACATGACCGTTGCGTTGCTGGACCATGCCCCGCTCGAGCTCGGCGAGGGACCGCGGTGGGATGCCGCGCGCCGACGCATGTTCCTGGTCGACATCCTCGGCGGCCAGATCCTGCGACGGGGTCACGGGGACGCTGTGTTCACGATGACGGCGGCCGGCGGTCACGTCGGCGCGGTCGCGCCGGTCGCGGACGACGGTGCGCGGGTGCTGGCGGCCATCGATCACGGCGTCGCGCTGGTTGGTCTGGCCACGGGTCACCGGACATGGCTGGCCGAACCCGAACGGGCGCGCCGCGGCGAGGTCCGCATGAACGACGGTGCCTGCGACCCGCAGGGGCGGTTCGTGGTCGGGTCGATGGACTACGAAGAGCGCGTGGGTGCCGGCCGGCTGTGGCGCATCGACGGTGCGGGCGGCGCGGAGCAGTTGCTGGCGCACTGCACGGTGCCCAACGGGCTGGTCTGGTCCGACGACGGTGCGCATCTGTTCCACGTCGACTCGGGCCCCGGCACCATCACGCGCTATCGGTACGGCGATGACGGCCTCGCCGATCCACACGTGATCTACCGGGCCGGCGACGACGATGGCGCGCCCGACGGCATGTGCGCCGACAGCGAAGGGACACTGTGGGTGGCGTTCTGGGGCGGTGCCTGCGTCCGGCGGTTGACGGCCGAGGGACAGGTGCTCGCGACGATGCCGCTGCCGATGGCCCAGACGTCGGCGTGCGCGTTCGTCGGTCCCGATCTGGACCGGTTGCTGGTGACCAGCGCGCGCTCAGGGCTCGAAGACCCCCGTCCCGAGGACGGCCGGTCGGCCATCGTCGACGCCGGCGTCACCGGTGTCCCCGCCACGCCGTTCATGCTGGAGGCCCCGGCCACCGGAGCATGAGCCCGGTGGCCGTTCGGTCCCTCCTGAACACCTCCCTCGTCATCGTGACGTTGATCGCGCTGGCCGCGTGCGAGCCCATCTCGTCCGGCGACGCTGCGGATCGTGCCGGGCGAAGACCCTGACGTGGTGCTCGACGGCATCCCCCACAGCCCGATCCACAACGGGGGCCGGATCGACTTCGGCCCGGACGGCATGCTCTACGTGGCCACGGGCGACGCGAACCAGCCGTCAAGTGCCCAGGATCCCGATGGCACGCTGTACGTGTCCGAGTTCGGACCCGACCGCGATGACGAGATCAACGTCATCACGCCCGGCGGCAACTACGGCTGGCCCGAGGTGACCGGTGTCGCCAATCAGGACGGGTTCGAAGACCCCATCTTCGTGCAGCAGCCGCCGGAGGCCTCGTGGAGCGGGATGACCCTGCTCGACGGCAGCGCCATCCCGCAGTGGGACGGCCAGTTGCTGATCGCCGCGCTGCGCGGTCAGCGGCTGTGGCGGCTGCCGGTCGACGACCCCGACGCGGCCGTACCGCCGCTCGTGGGTGAACTGGGCCGGCTGCGGACGGCGCGTCAGGCGCCGGACGGCTCCGTCTGGTTACTGACCAGCAACCGTGACGGGCGCGGCACGCCTGACGCGGGCGACGACCGCATCGTGCGCCTCGCACCTGCCGGCTGACCCGGGCCGGTCGATTCGCCCCATCGCCGGACCGCCGCGGCCCGGGCCGACAGCGGTCAGGTGTGGTGGGCCTCGGCGGGCTCGCAGTCATGGCACTCGAGCTCGAGGGTCGTGTGGCGGATGGCGAAGCGGTCGGCCAGCATCCGCTTGATGTCGTCACCACGGGCCTGGGCCTGGTGCAGCGAGGGCTGACCCTCCAGCACGATGTGGGCCGACAGGGCCGTGCTCTCCGATGTCAGGTGCCACAGGTGGATGTGATGCACCGAGGCCACACCGGGGGCCGCGGCCAGCCCGCGCTCGACCAGCTGGGGGTCGATGTCGTCAGGTGTGCCTTCGAGCAGCACGTGGGTGGTGTCACGGAGCAGTCCCCACGACGTCCAGACCACGAGTCCCGCGATGAACAGCGACGCGGCTGGGTCGACCCAGTTCGCGCCGGCGAACGTCACCGCCAGCCCGGCCACGATCGCTCCGACCGATCCGGCGGCGTCGGCCACCATGTGCACGTATGCGCCGCGCATGTTCAGGCTCTTGCCGCTGGCACGCGCGAGCAGAACGGCACTGACGACGTTGACCAGCAGGCCGAGCGTGGCGACGATCAGCAGGCCCGGGCCGGCGACGTCGGGCGGGTCGCTGATGCGGCGCAGCGCCTCGAACAGGATCCAGCCGGCGGTCGCCAGCAGCAGCACGCCGTTGGCCTGCGCGCCGAGCACCTCGGCCCGTTGCAGGCCGTACGTGTGGCGCACCGAGACCGGCTTGTCGATCAGGCGCTGCGCGATGAGCGCGATGCCCAGTCCCGCGACGTCCGACAGCATGTGGGCGGCATCGGCGAGCAGCGCGAGCGATCCGAACGCGATCCCTCCGGCGACCTCGGCGAGCATGAACGCCGCGTTGGCGTAGAGCGCGAACCGCAGGACCCGCTGGCGCTGCTGGGAGATCGTCCCGACGCGGGCGTGGTCGTGCTGCCTACCCATGGTCGTGCCGGACGTGTTCGAGCGCAACGTCGAGCAGCATCCGGACGTGACCGTCACGCAACGAGTAGCGCATCATCCGCCCCGCGCGCCGGGCCTGCACGACGCCGTGGGCACGTAGCAGGCGCAGGGCGTGCGACGTCGCCGACTCGCTCAGCCCACTGGTGACCGCCAGATCGCAGACGCACAGCTCGCCGCCCTCGAGCAGGCTGGTGAGCAGCCGCAGGCGGCTGGGGTCGCCCAGCAGCCCGAACACCCCGGCCAGTTCGGTGACCAGGGCGTCGTCCGGCAGGCGCTGCAGCACGTGTTCGACGCGGTCGGCATCCACCACCCTTGCGTCACAGCCATCGACGCTGGCGGTCGCTGCGGGCACTGCTGCTCCATCCGCCGGTATGAACAGTTGCTCAGATGTCGAGCCTAGCAGGCATCGCTGATCGCTCCGGTGTGTCTACTCCGTCCGCGCGCGCAGCGCAGTGACCTCGTCGGCAGTACGCGCCGCCGCGTCGCGCAACAGGTTCAGCAGCACCCTCAGGTGCTCTGCGTCGTAGCGGCCGAGGACGGCTTCGTGGACCGCGGCCCGGGGCGCCAGCATCTCGCGATTGCGTTCCGCGGCCGCATCGTGGATCTCGACGATCACGCGCCGTCCGTCATGGGGGTCGGCGGTGCGGCGCGCGAGCCCGGAGCGTTCGAGGCGGTTGATGACGCCGGTGATCGCACCGGTCGTCAGGCGGCTCAGCTCGGCCAGCGCGCCGGCGGTCATGCGGCCGCCATGGCGTTCGAGCAGTGTGAAGCAGTACAGATCGGTCAGGCCGATGCCGGCCCGGGCGGCGATCACCTCGTCGAGCTCGGCGGCCTGTTCCACGTACTCGCGCAATGCGGCCGCCACCTCGCTGGTGAGGTCGGTGCTGGAGGACGCAGCCATGGCCGCATTGTCCATCTGAATTGCGGGCGTTACCAGACGTAATTCTCAGTCGGCGTGACAGTTGCGCTGTGATCGCAGACGATCAGCGCGGTTCCACCTTGCCGAGCCGGGGTCCGATCAAGGCGACACCGGCGGCGAGGTGCGTCCTGATCGCCTCGTGCAGGCCGGTCGCTGAACGGCGCCTGGCAGCGGCCAGCAGGTCGGTGTGCTTGGACTGCAGGTCGGTCGGGGGCCCGGTCAGCGCCTCGGCCAGGATGAGGAACACGTAGCGCTCTCCGGCCTGCCAGAGCATGTCGAGCAGGCGCCAATCCCACTCGGTCGCGGCCGGGCGCACGAGCAGCCGGTGGAAGTCGTTGTGGCGGGCCGACAAGCTGTCGGCGTCGTCGCCCGGTACGACCGCCAGCGCGTCATAGGTGTGCTCGAGCTCGTCGAGCTCGTCGTCGGTGTAGTGCTCGACGGCGCGTGCCATCACATCGGCTTCGAGCAGGGCGCGCAGGCGGAACACGTGCGCCAGGTCGTCGGCGGACAGCGGCACCACCACCGCGCTGCGGCCGTGGCGGAGCTCGATGAGGCCCTCGCCCTCCAACCGCCGCAGCGCCTCCCGCACCGGGATGTGGCTGACGTCCAGTTGCGCGCTCAGCTCGGAGATGACCACCGGTGACCCGGGTGCGAGCGATCCGTCCAGGATGGTGCGCCGGACCTCGTCGATGACGAGGTCGACGACGGATCGCGACCGTATCGGACGCGATCCGTTGGTGGGCCCGCGCGGTCGGCGCCTCGCCGATTGGTCAACCACCGCAACATCATACGGCGACGTCCTCGACCCCATCAGGTGACCCATCGCCGCGCGGATCAGGTGCGGTGCGCGAGTCGGGTCAGCAGATCGTCGCGGATGGCACGGCGGGTGCCGAACACCGCGGTGAACGCGGCCTCGCGCAGCAGGCGCTGCGCGTGGCCGCCGGCCAGCACGGCGCGGCTTCCGGTGTCGACGACCAGGCGGGCCGCAGCGCGCAGCGCCAGCTCCGATGCTGCACCGCGGGCGGCGGCCATCGTGTCGTCGGTGGCGGCGTCGAGGTCGCGGCGCCGCGCGTCCAGCTCGTCGTCCAGCGGTGACCCGCCCATGAGGGCGCACGCCCGGCGGGCCACGCCCAGGGCGAACGACCCGTTGAACCGGCCGCCTCCGTCATGGGCGGGTGGCGGGACGTACGGGTCGATCGAGACCACACGGGCATCGTCGACCGCGTAGCCGTCAAAGGTCGCCTGCACGGTGCCGCTCGCGTTGGCCGCGATCAGGGTCAGCGGCTCGATCCGCAGCGCCGGTCCGGGCACTGCGTCGAGCAGCGCCCACACGACGCGTTCGTCGTCAGTGGCCGCGCCGGTCAGCACCACGTCGATCAACCCCAGACCGGTCACCCACGGCACCATGCCGTCGAACCGCCATTCCCGACCCGAGCGCCGCGCCCGCAGCGAGGGTTCGGGCGGGCGGATGCCGCCGATTGCGATGCCGGCCCGGCGCTCGCCGTCACACAGGAGGTGCAGCCAGGTGTAGCGCAGCGCGTCGTTGCCGCTGGCCGCGAGCGCCCACACGGCGCCGTGGTGCTGCGCCCACACGAAGGTGGTCGCCAGGCATCCTGATGCGAGCACCTCGGCGACCGCCCACAACGTGCGTGGATCATCGTGGCAGGCGAGCCCGTACAGCCCGTGGTGCGCGAGCAGGTCGAGGTGGAAGCGGGGCACCAGCGCGGAGCGGTCGACCTCGGGCGCGGCCGGCAACAGCACGTCGTCGGCGATCTTGTGCGCCGTGGCCACACGTTCCTCCACGCCCGACGATGCTATCGGGGACCCGCCGGCGCGGTGTCGGGCGGTGGCGGGTGGCCGTCGCCGAAGTGGTGGCGGCACCTGGCCTGGTACTTCTCCAGGCCGCCGACATGCTCGGCGACCGGGTCGGTGGCCTGGGCGCGAGCGGGTTCGACCCGGGTGTGATACACGGCGTCGGTCCCACACACGGTGCAGATGGCGGTCAGCTTGTCCACCCGCTCAGCGAGCGCCATGAGCCAGGGAAGCGGCGCGAACGGCAGGCCGTCGAAGGTCACGTCCAGCCCGGCCACCATCACGACGGCGCCCCGACCGGCCAGCCGCGTCACGACGCCCGACAGGTCCGACCCGAAGAACTGTGCCTCATCGATCGCCACGACGTCGGTGTCGGCGTCGACCGCCCCCTCGATGTCGTGCGCCGACGACACGCCCAGCGAGGGATGGTCGAGCCCGGCGTGCGAAGCGATCTGGCCGGGCTGGCCGCGGTCGTCGAGGACATGGGCGAAGACCTGCACCCTGCGCCCGGCGATGACGGCCCGGCGCACGCGGCGCAGCAACTCTTCGGTCTTGCCGGCGAACATCGGCCCGGCGATCACTTCGAGGCGGCCCGGTTCGTTCCTCATCCGTCCATCATGGCGCACAGCGGGCGCGCGCATCATCCCGGCCGTGCGGAGACGGTCAAGGGGGTGTTCCGCGTCCCTGCACGGATGCAGTACGTGAGGTGCTCGTCAGGTCCGACGTAGGCGTCGTCCCAGACCACGCTGCGCTCGACGCGGCCGCACACGACCGCGCCGGTGCCGATGACCGGACGCCCCCGCGAGGCGTGCAGGTTGGCCCGCAGGTAGTCGGCGGGTGTGCCGCAGTCGATGGCGGTCCCGTCGGTGCGTACCAGGTCAAGCCGGCCCGCGGCGTGCTCGCCGCGCCACAGCACCTCGTAGAGGCCGCTGGGCACCGCTTCGAGCGTGGCGACCAGCCGCCAGGGCAGCAGGCACGCGCCGACGTAGCGCACCGGGCCGACCGCGTCGGTGAAGTCGGCCCGGGCCGTGGCCGCGACCACCAGCAGGCGGCAGCGGTGCCGGTCCCAGCCCGCCACGAGTGACGCGAGTCCGTCGGGCAGGTAGGCGTCGCTGTTGGTGACCAGCACGTCGCGGCCGTCGAGCCAGTCCCGCAGGCCACCGAGCGCGCCGGCCGTGCCGGATGCTGTGGGCTGCTCGACGACGGTGTGGGCACGGTCGCCGGCGTACGCCAGGATCTGGGACGCCAGATGGTGGGCGTTGACGGCCATGTGCGCTGAGCCTTCACCGGTGTGCGGGCGCATCCGCGTGAGCGCGTGGGCCAGCAGCGGGACGTTGCCGACCGGGCACAGCGCCTTGGGGCGCAGGTTGGTGAGTGGGCGCAGGCGTGTGCCGGACCCCGCGGCGAGCGCGACGCCGGCCAGCGTGTCGCTCACGGGGCGTCGACGATGCGGCCGAGGTCACTACCGGGTTCCGTCGCACGCGCGAGCAGGTCGAGGACCTCTCGTGTCGGCCCGTCAGCGGTCGGCAGGACCTCGTCGGGACGCAGCCAGGCGATGTCGGTGGCCTCTCCGCCGGGGCGCGCGGGCGGGCGGGTGTCGACCACGATGCGGTACAGCACGTCGACACGGCGGACGCGCGGGTTCACCTTGACCGTCAGGGGCACGCCGACCTCGATGTGCAGGTGCGTCTCCTCGTGCAGTTCGCGCACCACCGCGGCGGCGGCCGTCTCACCGCGCTCGAGCAGCCCGCCGGGCAGCGTCCATCCGTAGCGGTGCGGCTGGCGTAGCACGAGCAGCGCGCCGTCATGCTCGATCGCGCACACCGCGCCGACGGTGAACCCCGGCGTGCCCACGCGCACCAGCCCACGGCGCACCGGTGGGGGCAGGTAGCGAAAGACGGTCAGCGCGGCGGCGTAGGCGCGGGCGCGCGCGGCCGGAAGGATCTCGGGCATGGCGACACAGCTTATCGAGTCCGCATGGTAGGACCCGCTGCCTCAGCGTCACGGTCACCGTGGTGCACACGGTCGTCCACGCCGAGATGGTCGAGGTCCCGGGCGGGCTGGCTGGGCGGTGCGTGAGCGGTAGCCGTCCGGCGCAGATCATGCACAGGCGCTGATCGGCGCCGTGAGCCGGGCCGCCGCCGCTCCACGATGCCGCGGCGGAGCGCTTTTCGGGCGCGCGGCCGTACGATGTGCGCATGCTGGACCTTTCTGCGCGCGGCAGCGCGTACGCACCGGGGGCCCGGCTTGGCTGACCGTCCCTCACCGGGTG
>Ga0214469_1000515_pt1 | contig 13514 bp, 10 predicted proteins | sample RVTome_10_FD_187340 | JGI IMG/M metagenome (GOLD analysis project Ga0214469, IMG submission 187340) | Soil microbial communities from uranium-contaminated site in the Upper Colorado River Basin, Wyoming, United States - RVT153D57 HiSeq ... | reverse complement strand
GTCGACGACCTCGACGTTGGGGATGAAGCCGGCGTCGACGAGCGTTTCGGACGCCTCCTCCTCGTCCATGCCGACCACCGAGGGGATCTCGATCACCGGCGGTGGCGGCGGCTCGGGGAATGACTCGGCCGGCAGTTCGAGCGTCTCGATGGCCTTGGTCATGAACCGCTGCCACAGCATGGTGGGCAGGCACCCGCCTGTGACCTCGCCACACAGCGGATGGACGAGCGTCTTGGGCATCTCGTGGCCGACCCACGTGGCCGCGGACAACTGCGGGATGTAGCCGACGAACCAGGCGTCCTTGTTGTCGGTGGTCGTGCCGGTCTTGCCGGCGGCAGGCCGCCCGAGCTGGCCGTGCGAGCTCGCCGTGCCGTCCTCGATCGGCCCCTGCAGCAGTGCGGTGGCCGCATGCGCGACGTCCTTCTTGATCGCCCGCTCGCAGTTGCCGTCGCGCTTGGCGAGGACCTCGTCGGCGTGGTCGCGGATCGCGCGGACGGCGTGTGGCTCACACCGCTTGCCGTGGTTGGCCAGGGTTCCGAACGCGGACGCCATCTCGACCGGGAAGACGTTCTCTGATCCCAGCACCGTGGCGCACAGCGGTTCCAGTTCGCTCTCGACGCCCATGCGGTGCGCGACGTCGACGACCTCCTCAGGGCCGCCGGCGATCTCCATCAGGTGCACGAAGTAGGTGTTGGATGACTTGGCGGTCGCGGTGGCCATGTTGATGGCACCGAGGTCCGCGCCGCCGTAGTTGGTGACCTCGTACGACGGGCATGAGGGGTGCTGCGAGGTGTACGTCGGGCCCGATTGGAAGACGTGGGTGGGCGACACGTCATGCTCGAGTGCCGCGACGAGCTCGAAGGCCTTGAACGTCGATCCGGGTGGACGGCCGCTGCCGCCCAGGCCGGGCATCGCCGGGTTGATCGTCGTCTTCTTGGGGCCTTCGCCGTAGTCCTTGGGGCCGACGGCCGCCGCCAGGACCTCGCCGGATGTCGGATCGACGGCGACGATCGATGCGAGAGGGTCCTTCTTCTTGTTCTCGAGCAGCTCGTCGATGGTCTTCTCGGCGGCCCGCTGCAGTCCGGCGTGCAGCGTGGTGCGGATCTCCAGGCCACCGCGCAGCGCCGTGTCCCACCGCTCCTCGGGAGTGTTGCCCAGCGCCGGGTTCTGCCGCAGCTCCGAACGGACGACATCGATCAGGAACGGCGAGCCGGCCGACTTGGGCTTCTTGATGTCCAGCGCGATCGGCTTGTCGGCCGCCTTGGTGGCGCGTTCGCGGGAGATCATGCCGAGGTCGGCCATCTGGTCGAGCACGATCTCCCGCCGGGCGAGGGCCAGCTCAGGCGCGTCGACCGGGTTGTTCCTCTCGGGCGCGCGGATGATCCCCGCCAGCAGCGCGCCCTGGGCCGGCGTCAGCTCGTCGACGGACTTGCTCCAGTAGTACTCGGCGGCGGTCGCGATGCCGTAGACGCCATTGCCGAAGTACGCGTCGTTGAGGTAGGTCTCGAGGATCTCCTTCTTGCTGATGGTGCGTTCGACCTGGGCCGCGAGTGCCGCCTCGATCATCTTGCGTTTGAACGACTGCTCGTCACCGACGAAGCGGTTCTTGACGACCTGCTGCGTGATGGTGGAACCGCCACCGTCGATCTCACCCGACGCTGCCAGCCGAAGGGCGGAGCGGGTGACCGCACCCCAGTTGACGCCCGCGTGCTCCCAGAAGGTGTGGTCCTCGGTGGCGACGATGGCATCCACGACGTGGTCGGGCACGCTGTCGATGTCGACCGAGACGCGGTTCTCGACCTGCAGCGTGGCCAGCCGCCGTCCGGTGCGGTCGAGCACCACGCTGCGTTGCGGGGCCGCCTCGAACTCGCTCGGCAGGTTGGGCAGGCCGGCGATCATGGCGTCGGCCGCGTTCGCCACCCACGCGAACATCACGATGATCGGCGCGGCGAGCACGAGCACCAGGACGGCTCCCGATGACACCGCGATCGCGCCGGTGCGCAGTGGCTGCCGTCGCCGATATCTGCGACGCGGCGGACGCGGAGGCGGCGGCGCCGGCCGGGACCGGACGGCCCTATCGGGTTCGAGTGTCTGCAGTGGCATAGGCGGGAGACGACCGTCCGGTGGACGCACGATCAGGCGCTGATCATACCGGCCTAGTTCCGCGCCGCGAAATTGGCCGGTCAGGCCGCCGCACGAAGCTCGGCGCACGGGCCACGCCGGCCCAGGGCTACGTTGCTGGCCTGACGGCGTACCTGCCGCTCGAAGCTCTTCCCGGTGTGCCCGGGATTCGGACCTCCTTCGGGATCTCATCGCACCGTACCGGGCTGAGGGACCGGACCTTCCACCCCGGTGGCTTGAATAGGCACAAGTCGCGTACAGGCTGCCCCACGGGCGGTCAGCGCACGGAACTCGAATGGCTCATCCGTACCGCGGGGCGTCTGATGTAAGCGCCGTCGTCGTGCGGTGTCTCGGGGTGGACGGACAACGGATCACCCGTGTTGCGGCCCGATCCGGCATCGTCGGGCATGGTCGATGGTTGCCGGCAGTGGGGCGAGTGGCGAATCGCCTCCCGGCCACGCCGCGGCATTGCTGCGGCATCTCGCAAATGACCATCATGTCCCCAATACGCTGCCTTGTGTCAGCGTTCATATGCGTTCGGTGATGTGAGGGCGATGGCAACACGGCGGACGGGCTTGGCGCAGCGCCGGCGTGCCGTCGGGCTGAGTCAGGACGCCCTCGCCGACCGGCTCGGCGTCGACCGGACGACCGTCTCCAGATGGGAGCGCGGAGCCACCGAACCACAACTGGCGCTGCGTTCCCGCCTGGCCAACCTGCTCGACATCACGCTCGACGAGCTCAACGGTCTGCTCGCCATCGCCCGGTCCACCGAGCCCGTCCACCCGCCTGGCGAAGCGGACCATGCCCGCCCGGCCGAGTCATCCGCTTCCCAGCCATCCCCGTCGCCGTTCGACGACCACGCGTTGATCGACGACACCGCCAACGGATTACGCGCCGCACTGTCGACGGCAAAGGATCCTGTGCACCGCCGCGCGCTGCTCAGACTGGCTACCACGCTCGGCATGCTGGGCGCCTCACCAGATCTGCTGGGGCGCCTGGTCGAACAAGGGCGGGCGGGGCCGGTTGACGCGGAGCTCGCCGAGGCGCTGGCAACCGTGACGGCCGGATACGCCGCGCTGGCCATGCACGTGCCGCCCGCGGACTACGTCGGCCCGGTCAGTGCGCACCAGCGCCGGATCGAGGCGAGCCTGGAGCGTCTCATGTCGCCCGCGCACCGCAGGCTGCTGCTGCGCACCGGCGGTGAGACGGCGGCACTGGTGGGGTGGTTCGCCAACAGCGCCGGCCGCGATGGTGACGCCGACGCCAGCTACGAACACGCACGCGTGTTCGCCCGCGAGGCCGACGATCGCCTGCTCGAGGCCAACATCTGCGGTCTGCAGGCGTCGCTGCACTCCCGCATCGTGCGCGGAGACATCGCCCACTCGGCGCGCAGTGCCCGGTTGCTCGACATCGCGCTCGCGCTCGCGCCCGCATCGGGACACCGGACGCGCCGGTGGCTGGCGGCGACACGCGCCTTTGAGCACGCGGCGGCCGGGGAGCAGGAGCGGTTCGCCGCGCTGTCAGCCGCCGCGGCGGACGAACCCGATCCGGTGACGCCGGCGGCATCAGGGTTCTTCACGACCTCGGCGTTCTTCGCATCGTGGAACGCCGACTTCGTGGGCAAGTACCAGGGCCTGGGCCTGCTGGCGCTGGATCGCCCGGCCGGTGCGGTGCGCGCCCTGCTGGGCGCCCTGCAGGCCACCGGGGAGAACGTGAGCCGCGGAACGCTGCTCGCGGACCTGACCGCGGCGCACGGTGCCCGCGGCGATGTCGAGCTGGCGTGCGCCTACGCACACCAGGCGCTGGACATCGTCGGCGGCTCGCGCCCACGGACGCTCCAGCGCCTTCGCGGGGCACGCCGGCGGTTCCGCCACACCGGCCATCCCGCCGTCGACGAGCTCGACGAGCGCCTCCGGCGGATGAGCGTGCCAGCCGTTCGATGAGGTCCGCGGCAGCACCGTGCGCCGTCGCGCTCAGCGGGCCGGGCGTTCGTCGGCCAGCAGGGCCGCGAGGAGGTAGACGGTGGCCAGGCCGTCTGCGTGCCTGCGGGAGCCCAGATAGTCGGCGTGCTGTGATCTCCAGGCCCAGCGCAGCGTCGATGTCGGCTCCTCGGCCTGGTGCGCGGCGCGCCTGAGCTGGTCGATGACCCACGCGGGGATTTGCAGCACGTCGTCGGCCGCTCCGCTGTCGGCGCCATGCGCCAGTTGCAGCGCGCGGTGCCGCACCGCCGCTCGAACACTTGCCATGCCTGACCTCCCGCCTAACGCGATCGCCGAGGTGCCAATTAACCGCGAGTGGCGACGGATGAACAGTGCGTAAGCGGTGCACCTGTGCGGCATCCTCCGCACGGGTGGACACCCCTACGGGCGGGGGCGGGCGCGGAGCTCGTCGCGCAGTGCGTACAGCGCGGGCAGCTGCGCGAGGTCCTTGGGTCGGTGGGCGGCCTGCTTCGACGCGATGATGTCGTCGAGCGCGGCGACGTAGACCGACACGCCGGCGATGTCGATCAGTTCCGCGGCGGCCAGCAGTTGGTCGTAGCCGCCCACGGCGCGCAGTTCACGCAACACGTCGATGTAGCCGATAGGTGAGGCGAACTGCTCGACGCGCGCGAGCAGCTCGTCGGCGCTGGGTTCGGCGAGGTCCTCGTCGGGCTCGGTGTAGCGCACGGCTCCCAGTTCGGTCAGAGCGGCCGCGAGGCGTTCGAGGTTCTCCGGTGACTGCTCCGGGGCGACGTCGACGTCGTAGGTCACCGAAGGCGACCCGTGCACGGTCGCGGCGATGCCGCCGACGAGGATGAACCGGACCTGATGGTCCGCAAGCACCCGCAGGATCGTGTCGGGCTCGAAGAACCGCGGCGGTTGCCCGCCGGTGGCGGTCACGGTCGTGAGGTGCCGCCCGCCGCTCGTCGGCGTTGCAGGCCGGTCCGGACCAGAGGCCAGTAGGCGGCGACGGACGTCACACGCTCGGTCGGGGTCATGGTCAGCATCTGCCGCACGAGCGCACGGTCGTGCGGGTCACTGGACGGGACCACGGGCAGCGCAACGTCAAGGGTCGTGTGGGGACTCATAGCCGGTAATTGTCTCACGTGTCAGCGCTCTTTGTCGTCAACCGCGCCAACCGCGCACGGCATGCATGGGATTGGAGTCCTGCCATCGGCGATCACGGTCGGCCCGCTCCAACGAAATCTGAGCGGCCCGTCGACACCACACGCACCTGTGCCCCGCTGTGCGGCGCCTCCACCATCTGGCCGTTGCCGATGTACATCGACACGTGGTGGATCGGGCTGCCGAAGAACATGAGGTCCCCGGGCTGCAGTGCGGCCTTGGAGACCCGTGCAGTGGCACTGTACTGCATGCTCGACGAGTGCGGCAGGGACTTGCCGGCCGCCGCCCATGCAGCGCTGGTCAGACCGGAGCAGTCGTACGAACCGGGTCCGGAACCGCCCCATGCGTAGGGCTTGCCGACCTGCGCGAGCGCGAACTCGACGGCCCCGGCGGCGTTGCCGGACACCTCCGGGGTAGCGATCGATCCGCCGTCGTCACCGGAGTCCTTGCCGGCGGACGCGTCCCCAGCGGCCGCATCCTCCTCCTGCCGGCGGCGCTCAGCCGCCTCCTCGAGGCGCTCGACCTCGGCGGCGAGATCGCTGACGCGCGCCTCCTCGGCCTCGACCCGCTGCCTGGTCTCCTCACAGCTGCCCTGCGCATCGGCGTTGGCCCGCCGCGCCTGTGCCTCAGTCGCCTCGAGCATCCCGGCGCTGGCCGCGAGCTCGTCCTGTGCGGCCCCGAAGCGTTCGAAGGCGCCGGTGCGGGCCCTGGAGGTGATGTCGAGCCACGCGAGTCGCTCTGCGTACTCGTTGAGGCTGGTGGCCGGTGACGCGAGCGCCTCGACGTGTCCCATGCTGGAGCTCTGCTTGTACATCTCCGCGACCACGTTGCCGCGCTGGCTTCTGGCAGACGCCAGCGCGGCCGCGACCTCATCGTAGGCGGCGCGGTTGTCCTCCACAGCCTGCTGCGCGGCCTTGTGCTGCTCGCGGCGGGTGTTGCACTCCTCGATCTGGATCTCGAGGTCCGCCGACAGGTCGTGGAGCCGCGCCTGTGCGCGTTCGAGACGCTCCTGTGGCGTATCCGCACTCGCCGGTTGGGCGAACCCCACCAGGAGTGCGCACATGATCGCGATCGGCGTGATTCGTGCTCGCATGAACCGCCAGGTTGCAAGGACAACTTCGACTGACCCACCATCGCGCAGCCGTGCGGTGCGCGGACCTGTCCGAAGCTGTACAGCAGGGCACGTGTCGGACTGTCAAGCTCCGGACATGCGCGTGCCGGACAGGTGACCCGCCACCCACCGCAGTCCCTCGATGTCGTGCACGTCACCGTCCGCCAGTGGGACCTCCACAAGGACCCCCACAGGCGTGCTGCGCAACGCCGCATTGATCGCGGCGCGCTGGCGGGCGGCGATCCGCCGCGCGTCGAGCGCGAGCCGCAGCATGCCGGCGACGGCCCGCTCGACGTCGTCGCCACCGTCCAGGTCAGCGGTCGCCGCCGCCACGGCCTCGCGGTCGAGTGTGCCCGCATGGCCCTCGGGGGTCGTCGTCACACGGTTGACGACCACGCCGGCGGTCGGCATGCCGTCGCGCGAGAGACGCTTGAGGAAGTAGCCGGCCTCGCGCAGTGCGGGCGGCTCCGGCGAGCTGACGACCACGAAGGCCGACGCCGAGTGCTGCAGCAACCCGTAGACCGACTGTGCGCGGTCCTTGAACCCCTCGTACATCCCCTCGAACGACTGGAAGAAGTCGGCGAGGTCCTCGAGCACCGAGGCGCCGGTGATCCGCGACGCCGCACGCATGAACATGCCGGTGCCCAGACCCACGGCGCGGGTGGCGAAGCGGCCCGCCGCCAACCCGGGTGACAGAAACATCTTCAGGAAGCGACCCTCGAGGAAGTCCGTCAAGCGCTTCGGTGCGTCGAGGAAGTCGAGCGCGTTGCGGGTCGGCGGGGTGTCGATGACGATGCAGTCATAACGACCCGTCTCGTGCAGGTCGTACAACTTCTCCATCGCCATGTACTCCTGCGTGCCGGCCAGCGACGCCGACATCTGCTGGTAGAAGCGGTTGTCCAGGATGCGCTGGGCCCGTGCCCGGCTGCTCGCGTGGCGTTCGACGATCTCGTCGAACGTCCGCTTCATGTCGAGCATCATCGCGTCGAGGCCCTCGACGTCGCGCACGGCGCACGGCGAGGTGTCCAGCTGGGACAGACCGAGCGACTGCGCAAGACGGCGTGCCGGATCGATGGTCAGCACGATGGTCCGGCGTCCACGGCGTGCCGCCTCGATGCCCAGGGCGGCCGCCGTGGTCGTCTTGCCCACACCGCCAGCGCCCGTGCACACGATGACGTGGCGTTGCTCGATCACCGCGGCGAGATCACCCGAGCGGGCGGTGTCCAGCGCGCCGGTCATCGTGGGTGACCTACCGCTGCGCTACTTGAGGTCATCGTGGGTGACCTACCGCTGCGCTACTTGAGGTCATCCTGCGCCTCCTGTATGACGTCGGCCAGCCGGCGCAGCTCGTCCTCGCCGAACGTGCGGCTGGGCAGGTACGGCAGTTCGAGCGCCGGCATGGTGAGCTGCTCGTCCAGCGTGGTGCGCATCTCGTCCTGCAACGCAAGACGGTGCAGGTGGCGGTCCGCCAGGCCGAGCAACGTCTCGGCGGTGCCGGCACCGTCGAGCCCGACGCGCTCCAGCAGCGGCTGCACGGCCTCGGGAGTCATCCCGTCGAGCGCCTTGGCGGCGCCGGGATCGAACTGCGGCCGCAGCACGCGGTTGGTGATGATCGGGTTGAGCTGGACGCCCAGCTCCTCGAGTGCCCGTGCGCTGTCGATGGTCTCGGCGATCGGCATCTCCTCCAGCAGGGTGACCAGCTGGATTCGCAGCCGCGCGGGATCGAGGAGCAGATCGGTCAGGGACCTGGCCTGCTCACGGATCGGGCCAACCGTAACGAGCTCGGTGGTGGCCTCGGGGGCGCGCAGGAAGTTGACGATGCGACCGGTGGGCGGTGCGTCGACCACGATGAGGTCGTACACGAACCGCCCGTCGGGATCGCGCCGGCGTTCCATCTCCTTGACCTTGCCGATCAGCAGGACGTCTTTGATCCCCGGCGCCGCGGTCGTCGCGAAGTCGACAGCGGTGGAGTTGACGACCAGCTTGGACAGCCGTCTGGCGCCATAGAACATGGCGAGGTACTCGGCCAGCGACGCCTCCGGATCGATCGACATGCCGAACAGGTCCGGGCGCACCTCCCGCTCGGCGAAGTCCCACGGCTCGGTGTTGAACAGCGTGCGCATGATCTGGCGTCCCTCGACCTCGACCAGGCACGTGCGCCGGCCGGTGCGCGCGCTTGCCAGGGCGAGCGCGGCCGCGGCGGTCGACTTGCCGACGCCGCCCTTGCCGGTCACCAGGAGTGCCCGCGGCTCGAACAACGCACGGGTCTCCACGGGTGCATGTGCCTTCTGGTCGGTCATGTGCCCTTCGCTGCGCTACTGAGGGCTGGTCGGCTCGCGCGTCCAGTGTTGCGTGTCCGGGCCGCTGTACCCACCGCCGCGTTCCATGAGACCCATGATGCGGCCGGCCCTATAGTTGGGCGCGTGACTGCCTATCGCGCACGGGCGCGTGGCCGGTTGCGGGGCGTGATCGTGTTGACGATGCTGTTCGCCCTGCTGCACACGGCCGCCGCCGCGCAGAGCCCAGAACCGAAGATCGACATCCTGCAGGTCAGTGGCGCCCTCGACGGCACCATCGTCGACTACGTCGACCGCGCCCTGCGGACCGCTGCCGACGAAGGCGTCGAGGTGGTCGTCCTGCAGCTGGCAACGCCGGGCACGCTCGACATCGAACCCGGGCAGCTCGTCGAACTGGTCAGCGGCAGCCCGGTGCCGGTCGCCGTTTGGGTCGGACCTCCGGGCGCGCGGGTCACCGGTGCGGGCGTGCAACTCGCGCTTGCGGCCGATGTGCTCGCGATGGCGCCGGGCGCGGTGCTCGGCGGAGCGGTGCCCGAGAACCTGGGCGACCGTCCGGACGACGCCGCGGGGCAGGCGACGGCGGAACGCCTGCGTGCGCTGGCCGGCATGCGCGGGCGTGACGCCGAGCGGGTGACGGCGTTCGCCACCGACAGCGCGGCGATCGTGGCCACGCTCGACGAGGCGGGCGACCTCGCTGCCGATGCGGCGCTGCCCGCCGCCGTCGACCGCGCGCGCGTCGAGGTGCTCGACGAGCAGGCGCTGGCCGACGCCGGATTGGTCGACTTCGTGGCGGGTGGCCTGCCGGAGGTGCTGCAGAGCCTCAACGGCCGCACGGTCGTCCGTCCGGACGGGACCGAGCGGCAGCTGCGGGTCGATCCGGTGACGGCCACGATCCGCTTCAACAACCAGGGCCTGTTGGGACGGGTGCTGCACACGGCCTCGACGCCAACGCTGGCGTACCTGTTGCTGGTCGGCGGGATCATCGCGCTGCTGTTCGAGTGGTTCCAGCCGGGGTTCGGGGTGGCCGGCATCAGCGGTGCCGTCGTGGCCGGGCTCGGCATCTTCGGCATGACTGTGCTGCCGACGCAGTGGTGGGCGTTCGCGCTGGTGGTCCTTGGCCTGGTGCTGCTCGCACTCGATCTCGCACTGGCGAGCCTGGGTCCGGTCACGGTTGGCGGCGTCGTCGCGCTGATCGCGGGCTCGTTCTGGCTCTACCAGGGTCCGGACACCCTTCGGCTCGCCGGATGGTTGATCGCGCTGGTGGTGGTGAGCGCGGTCGTGTTCTTCGTGTTCGTCATGACCACGGTGCTGCGTGCCCAAGGGGTTCAGAACCGCGCGGGCATGAACGCCGTGCTGGGTGAGCACGGCGTGGTCCGCTCGATGCTCAACCCGCAGGGTCACGTGTTCGTCGGCGGTGCGCTGTGGCGGGCGCAGGCCGCCGAGGGGTCGGGACAGGTGCGCACCGGGACCGCCGTACGAGTGACGGGCACCGCCGATGAGATGACGCTGATGGTGGAACCGGTCGACGCCTCGAACGCCCCACAGTCGGAGCACGCGCAGGCCTGAGCTTGTTCGTCTCGCTGCGCGAGCCTCGCAACGGCCAGGACTTGTCCTTGACATACCGGATCTCAAGGTGTCCGGACGTGCAGTTCAGGGCATTGCGTGTCGGGGCGCTACGCCATAACGTAGCAATGAGATTACGCATAGTAACTTTGGAAGGTGCACCTGTGCGCGGGACCGTGTCGTGGCAAGAGCGTGCTCGGTGTCGGGATCTCGATGTTGAGCTGTTCTATCCATCGTCCGACAACGAGTCGCTCAACCAGCGTCAACTTCGGGAGACGGCGGCCAAGGCGGTGTGTGGTGGTTGTCCCGTGCAGGCCGAGTGCCTGGCCTGGGCGCTGGCCAGCGGCGAACGCTTCGGCGTCTGGGGTGGCAAGAGCGAGCGCGAACGACAGATCTTGGCCGGTAACCGCAGGCGAATCCGCCAGCGTGTCGGGGCGGGGTAGCCGCGTGTGCGCGGCGGCTGGGGACTGCGCTACGGTCTCGGACGGACGATCCCGACGAAAAGGCCTCGACCATGCAGCAATGGGAGTACGCGACGGCTCCGCTGATCACCCACGCACTTCAGGAGATCCTCAACAACTGGGGTGAGGAGGGCTACGAGTTGGTCACGGTCGTCGACAACGTCGCCTACTTCAAGCGCCCCAAGCAGTGAGCGACTACCAGACCTCCGACGACCTCGCCGATCTTGGCCCGACGCAGCGGCTGGCCACCATGGGGATCGACTTGCCTGAGGCGCCGGCACCAGCGGCCTCCTACGTCGGTCACGTGGCTACGGGCCGCTGGATCCACACCTCAGGTCAGCTCCCGGTGCGTGACGGTGAGCTCCTCGCCACCGGACGGGTCGGTGACACGGTTGATCTCGCGCTTGCGCAGGACTGCGCGCGGCAGTGCACGATCAACGTCCTGGCGCAGTTCCGCGCATCGGGCCACGAGCTCGAAGATGTGCACCGCATCGTCAAGCTGACGGTCTTCGTGGCGAGCGCCAACAGTTTCATCGAGCAGCATCTCGTCGCCAACGGCGCGTCGGATCTGCTCGGCGAGGTGTTCGGCGAACGTGGCCGGCACGCACGCGCGGCTGTCGGTGTCGCGGCGCTGCCGCTCGACAGCCCGGTCGAGGTCGAGGCGCTGTTCGAGGTGGCAGGCGCCGGCTGAGCGCCGCGGCGGCCGGCCCCCGGCGGTGTTCGGGGCCGCGCCGCCTGATGCACCGCGAGGAGAGTTGCAGTGAACGGTGCGCAGTCGCTGATCCGCACGCTGGTCGGCGCGGGCGTCGACGTGTGCTTCACCAATCCGGGCACATCCGAGATGCACTTCGTCGCTGCCCTCGACGACGTGCTGCAGATGCGTGGCGTGCTCGGACTGTTCGAGGGCGTGGTGACAGGAGCGGCCGATGGCTACGCCCGGATGGCAGGACGCCCCGCGGGCGCGCTGTTGCACCTGGGGCCGGGTCTGGGCAACGGCTTGGCGAACCTGCACAACGCCCGCAAGGGCAACGTGCCGGTCGTGGCGATCATCGGCGACCACGCGACGTACCACCGCGGACTCGGCGCCCCGCTGGAATCCGACATCGAGACGGTGGCCCGCAACGTGTCGGTCTGGGTCCGGACGTCCGCGGCGCCCGAGCGGGTCGGTGCGGACGCCGCCGAGGCCGTGGCCGCGGCGATCGGCGCGCCAGGGCAAGTCGCCACCCTGATCCTGCCCGCCGACGTCAGCTGGAGTGATGGCGGCCGGGTCGCCGCCGCGGTCCCACCGGTCGGCCGCATGCCGGTGTCCGGCGACGTCATCGATGCGGCGACGGCCGCCGCCCGCTCCGGTGGATCGACGCTCCTGCTGCTTGGCGGGCCGCTGCTCGCCGACCCGGGCGCGCTCGACGCGGCCCGCCGCATCTGCGTGGTGACCGGCGCGCGCATGCTCGCCGAGACGTTCCCGACGCGGCTGTCGCGGGGTGCGGGCGTCGCGCCGGTCGAGCGGCTCGGGTACTTCGCCGAGCAGGCGACCGCGCAACTGGACGGCGTCGAGCACCTGCTGCTGGTGGGCGCCGCCCCGCCGGTCACGTTCTTCGCCCACCCTGGACGGCCCAACGAGCTGGCGCCTGAGGGATGCCGGGTGCACCCGGTCGCGGGTCCGGCCGACGACGGGGCCGCGGCGCTCGACGCCCTGGCCGCTGCGCTGTCCGCGGACGCTGCAACGGCTGCCGCGCAGCCGGCGGCGCGCCGGCCTCCGCGACCGGCCGGTGCGCTGGACGCCGCCGCGATCGCCCGGGCGGTCGGCGCCCTGCTCCCCGAGGGAGCGATCGTGTCGGACGAGGCGATCACCTCGGGAGCACCACTGCCCGCCGCCACCGCCGGCGCGCCGCGGCACGACTGGTTGACGTTGACCGGCGGTGCCATCGGGCAGGGGTTACCGGTGGCCACTGGCGCAGCGGTCGCATGCCCGGACCGCAAGGTCGTGGCGCTGCAGGCCGATGGGAGCGCCATGTACACGCTGCAGGCGCTGTGGACGCAGGCCCGCGAAGGCCTTGACGTCACCACGATCATCTACAACAACGCGTCCTACGAGATCCTGAAGGTGGAGCTCGACCGCGTCGGTGCCACGGGTGCCGGTGAACGTGCGCTGGACCTGTACGACATCGGCCGCCCGCGGCTGGACTTCGTCGCGCTCGCGCGCGGCATGGGGGTTCCCGGGACCCGGGCCGAGACGGCCGAGCAGCTCACCGAACAGCTCGAGCGCGCCCTCGCCGAGCCCGGACCCGCCGTGATCGACGCGGTGGTACCACAACTCGACTGATTCGCGGAGCCTGGTTCCACGAAACGCATGCGGACTCCGGCAAAAAACGTCTCCGCCCCTTCCCCGCCCGCACTGGCGCCCCTACGCTCGCGATGGCTCGATGAAGGGGCTTGCATGGGTCGCCTGAAGTCCGCGCTGGAGGGCCGGTTCGCCAGGCCTGTCCTGCTCGCGTTGCTCTTTGCGTTGATCGGCCTCGCCTGGTGGAGCGGCGGTGCGCTCGCGCAGTCCGCCGGTGCGGGCTACGCCGTCGCCCTGCCCGATCAGATGCTGACGGGCGTCGCGACCACCATCGAGGTGACGGCGCTCGGCGAGGAGCCGGACGCCGCCGCGGTGGTGCTGGAGTTCGACGGCGCTACGCACCCGCTCGAGTTCGCTGACGGGGTGGCGACCGCGGAGGTCACGCCGGGCAGCGGGGAACCGACCATCCGCCTGCTCCAGGACGGGCAGGCCATCGAGTTCTCCACCAGTCCTGACGGGGCCGACCCGACGACCGAAGCGACCACCGGCACGATCCCCGGTTGGACATCCCTGCTG